>ENA-ORBV01001249-ORBV01001249.1-microbial-mat-metagenome-genome-assembly--contig:-NODE-1249-length-57155-cov-4.894443_pt1 | contig 57155 bp, 51 predicted proteins | sample MGYA00237777_ERZ505514 | MGnify/ENA primary metagenome ERZ505514 (study PRJEB26160, sample SAMN06269048) | microbial mat metagenome | isolation source: Oligotrophic lake microbial mat | place...
TTTAATGATCCGGCGACCACCGAGATCTACACCTCTCTATTCGTCGGCAGCGTCAGATGTGTATAAGAGACAGCCCTGGTATATCGGACGGCGGTACGGCGCCGACTGGCTCACCAATCAACTCGGCGGGATGGGGCTCAAGGAGGCCGAGGAGCGTGCCGAACGCCGCGAGCATTGGATTGAAGAGGCGTATCGAAAGTACGGATGGATCGCGCTCTTCCTGAGCCGCTTCATTCCTGGGGTTCGGGCGATGGCTCCGGCCGCCGCCGGCGCGATGCGCGTCCCGCTCTGGGAGTTCGTGCTGATTCTGCTGGTGGCCTGTTCTATCTGGTACGGCGCCATCACCTGGATCGCGTTCAAGGTGGGCGGCGACTGGGAGTCCGTGAAGGCGGCGCTGACGCACTTCGCGCAGGGGGCCGGTCTCGGAGCGATCGCGATCGTCGCCGTGATCGGCGTGGCGGGCTGGTGGCTCTGGAAGCGCCGCCGGTCGCGGCACTCGGCGCCCTGAATGGCGCCCTGACTCGCCTCAGGCGCCGCCGCGTAGATTCCACGCTGTGAGCCCGGTCGACGCCTCCACCATCAACCGACGTTTCCTCCTCGAACGCTTCGCGGAGTTCCTCGACCTCGAACAGGGCGCGAGTCCGCGCACGCGCGACGCGTATCTGCGCGATCTCACGCTGCTCGCGACGTGGGCCGTCGAACGCCATGCGGTGGCGAGCGTCGACGCGGTGAATGCGTCGCATCTGCGGGAGTTCGTCTACGCGCAGAAGGATCAAGGGATGTCCGCGGCCACGATTCGCCGCCGCATCTCGGCGATCCGTACCTGGTATCGGTTTCTGCTCGCGGAAGGCGTGGTCACCTCCGATCCCAGCGAACGGTTGGAGACGCCGCGAGGGTGGCGGTCGCTCCCCGATGTGCTCACGGTACTTGAGGTGGAGCAGTTGATCGGCACCATCTCCCTCGATGAGCCGCTGGCGTTCCGGGATCGAGCGCTTCTCGAACTCGCCTACGGGGCCGGGTTGCGCGTGAGTGAGTGGTGCGCGGTCGGCGTGAAGGATGTGTTGCTCGACGAACTCGTCGTGCGGGTCTTCGGCAAGGGCGGAAAGGAGCGGATCGTGCCGATCGGTCGCAAGGCAGCGGGCGCGGTCGCGATGTATCTGCGCGAACTGCGGCCGCGGCTCGAGCAGGGGAAGGGGGAGGGGAAGCTCTTCTTGAACTCGCGAGGGGCGCCGCTCCGGCGTATGACGGCGTGGACGCTGCTCGCGAAGTACGTGGCGATGTCGGGAATCCAGAAGCCCATTACCCCTCACACATTGCGGCACAGCTTCGCGACGCATCTTTTAGAGGGGGGGGCGGATCTGCGCGCGGTGCAGGAAATGCTCGGGCATTCGGATATCTCCACCACGCAGCTCTACACGCATATTGATCGTGAGCACCTGCGGCAGGTGCACAAGCAGTTCCATCCGCGCGGCTGATCGACCCTCGGCGTCGGCGCCCTGTCCCAATTCCATTATGCTCCTCGTCATCGACAACTACGACTCCTTCACGTTCAATCTCGTCCAGTACTTCGGCGAGTTGGGCGCGGAGCCGCACGTCGTGCGGAACGACGCCATCACGCTCGAAGGCATCGCCGCGCTGGCGCCCAGCGCCATCGTGCTCGGCCCCGGCCCAGGGACGCCGCGGGACGCCGGCATCACCATCCCCGTCGTTGAGCGCTTCGGGGCCACCGTGCCCATCCTCGGCGTGTGCCTCGGCCATCAGGCCATCGGTGAGGCGTACGGCGGTACCGTGATTCGCGCGCCGCGCGGCGTGATGCATGGCAAGACCTCGCGCGTGCGACACGATGGGACGGGCCTCTTCACGGGGATTGCGTCGCCGGTCGAGGTCATGCGTTACCACTCGCTGGTGGTGCGACACGCCGATTTCCCCGCCGCGCTCGAAGTCACGGCGACGGCGATGGACGATGCCACAGAGATTCATGCGCTGCGGCACCGCGACCATCCGGTCGTTGGCGTGCAGTTCCACCCGGAGTCGATCGGCACGAGCGACGGACGCCTCATGCTCCGGAACTTTCTCGCCATGGCCGAGGTGATGACATGACCCGCACGAAGTTGCTCTGCCTCATGCTCTCGGGTGCCGTCGCGTGCGGGGGCGGGAATGACGCCGCGGTGACCGCCGACATCCCGTGGACCACGACCGTAGACTCGCTTGGCGACACCGTCCAGGTGCGCATCACGGGCGAGATCCCCAGCGCGCTGGTGCGCTCGCTCGTCGCGGAGGTCAAAGTCGGTGCGGAGGACGGCGCGGAGGAAGAGACCTTCGGGTCGGTGGAGATGATCCTCGGCACTCCCCCCGGCGGCATGTTGCTCTACGACGGACAGGCGCAGGCCGCGCTCCTCTTTGACTCCACCGGTGCCTTCGTCCGCCGTGTGGGGGCAGCGGGAGGTGGCCCCGGTGAGCACGGCCACCTGAACGGCATCGTGCAGCACGCGAGCGGTGATTGGATCTTTTGGGATGCCGAGGGTGGCCGACTGAATCGGTACACACCGGCGGGAGCGTTTCGGAGCATGGTCCGACTTCCCATCACGGGCTGGTTCCTGCAGGACGGGCTGCGGACCGCGGACGACGGGACCCTGTACGCATGGGCTATGCTGGAACGCGGCCGTTCGGCCTCGGCGATCAACAAAGCGGGGTTCATCCATCTCGACACCACGGGATTGGTCCTCGATACTCTGGTGCTCCCCAACTGGGGCACGGAGCCACCGTATCTCACTGCGGAGTCGGCTGACGGGGGCTCATCGACGGCCTACGGCCTGCCGTGGGGCGCTGGGGCCGAAGCGACCATGACACCGACCGGCGGGCTCGTCTCGGGCCCGGGAGGGTCGTACGTGCTGTATCTCCTCGAGCGAGGCCGGAAGCCAGTCCGAGTCGAGCGAGCGTACACTCCAGTCCCGGTCTCCAGCACGGAGCGGAGTGAGCGGAAGGAGCAGATCATGCAGGTCATGCGGCGGGTGAATCCCGCGTGGAGCTGGACTGGCGAGGATATTCCGTCGGTGAAACCGGCCTATCGGGATTTCACGCTTGGGCGGGACGGGCGAATCTGGGTGCGAGTCTACACGCCGGGCGAGGCGATCCCGGCCGAAGACCTCCCTCCGATCCCGCCTGGGCCGAACCCGCCAGCACGCCTCACGACCCGTGAGCCGAGTCTCTACGACGTGTTCGACGCGAATGGGCGGCTGCTGGGTCGGGTCTCCCCTCCGCCACGGACCCGACTCGTCCGGATGGACGGGAATACGGTCTGGGGCGTCCAAACGGACTCGCTCGACGTGCCGTACGCCGTGCGGTTCCGCATTGAACCGGGGTTCCCACGGGAATAGGACTCGCCGCCGGGCGACAGATTTGTGATGGCCTCTTGTCGCCCTGTGCCACGGCCATAGATTGCCTTGGCGTGGATTTTGCGTCTGCCTTCTCCCGCCGGACGGTGCTGACATGAGCACCCTGGCCGTAATCCCCGCTCGACTCGGGGCCACTCGGCTCCCCCGCAAGCCATTGCGTCTGCTCGGTGGAGTCCCGCTGGTGGTTCGGGTCTTGGAGCGCGTGACGTCCCTCCAGCTTGCCGCCCGCGTGGTCGTCGCGACCGAGGCCGAAGAAGTGGCGGCGATCGTGCGGGCGGCCGGTGGCGAGGCGCTTCTCACGTCGGACCAGCACATCTCCGGCACCGATCGCGTGGCTGAGGTCGCGCGCCATCCAGAGTTCGCGCATCACGACGTCATCGTCAATGTGCAGGGTGACGAGCCCTTCATGCGCGGCGACGCGATGGCGGGTTCGATCGCGATGGTGCGCGAACATGGCTTCGCGCTGGGCACGGCAGCCGGGAGGCGGGGGTCGGCGATCATGGACGATCCCAACTGCGTGAAGGTCGTGCGCGACGTCACGGGGCGGGCCATGTACTTCTCGCGCGCACCGATCCCCTTCCTGCGGGACGAGGCCGATACGACGCTGCGCGATACGCTCGTGCTGCAGCACATGGGCATCTATGCCGCCAGGCGCGAGGCGCTCGAACGGTGGGTCTCGCTGCCGCCGCATCCGCTCGAGTTGGTGGAAAAGCTGGAACAGCTGCGCGCCCTCGCCGATGGCCTGGCGATGGGTGTGGCGATCGTTGAAGCCCCGAGTTGGGGCGAAGTGAATACCGAGGATGACCTCCTCCGCGCCAATGCCCACTGGGCGTCCCTCAACGCCGGTACCTCCTGATGACTCCCTCGACGCCTCACGGCAGCCCCAAGTACATCTTCGTCACCGGCGGCGTGGTCTCGTCGCTCGGCAAGGGCATCGCCGCGGCCTCGCTCGGTCGCCTGCTCGTGGAGCGCGGCCTGCGCGTCACGATGATGAAGCTCGATCCCTATCTCAACGTCGATCCGGGGACGATGTCCCCCTTCCAGCACGGCGAGGTCTTCGTCACGGATGATGGTGCCGAGACGGACCTGGACCTCGGTCACTACGAGCGCTTTCTCGATCGTGCGCTGTCGCAGGCGAACAACATCACGACGGGGCGCATCTACTCGAACGTGATCACCAAGGAGCGCCGCGGTGAGTACCTCGGCTCCACGGTGCAGGTCATTCCGCATATCACCGACGAGATCAAGAGCGCGGTGCGTCGTGTGGCGCCGGATAATGACGTCGTGATCGTCGAGGTCGGTGGGACGGTCGGTGACATTGAGTCGCTCCCGTTCCTCGAGTCGATCCGTCAGTTCCGTCACGACGTCGGGCGCGAGAACACGCTCTTCGTGCACCTCACCCTTGTGCCGTATATCGCCGCGGCGGGCGAGGTGAAGACCAAGCCGACCCAGCACTCGGTGCGCGACCTCATGGAGATCGGGATCCAGCCCGACGTATTGATCTGCCGGACGGAGCGCCCGCTCGCGGAAGACGTGAAGCGCAAGATCGCGCTCTTCTGTAACGTCGAGTTCGGCGCGGTGGTGGAGAGCCGCGACGTCGCGACCATCTACCAGATTCCACTCTCGTTCCGTGAGCAGGGACTCGACGATCTTGTCTGCCGCAAGCTCGGCCTCGAGACGCCGCTTCCCGACATGACCAAGTGGTCCGCGATGGTGCAGCGCGTGATTGCCCCCGCCCGCAAGGTGCGGATCGGCATCGTGGGCAAGTACACGGATTACGCCGACTCGTACAAGAGCGTGCAGGAGGCGCTCATTCACGGCGGCATCGCGAACGACGTGGGCGTGGAGATTGCGTGGACCTCGAGCGACCTCTTCACCGATGCCGCGCGCGCCAAGGAACTCCTGGCCGGCTTTGACGGCATCCTGGTGCCGGGAGGATTCGGTGTGCGCGGCGTCGAGGGGATGATCGAGGCGATTCACGCCGCGCGCGTCACGGGGACGCCGTTCTTCGGCATCTGCCTCGGCATGCAGATCGCCATCATCGAGTTCGCGCGGAACGTGTGCGGGCTCGACGACTCGAACTCCAGCGAGTTCGCGCCGGACTGCTCGCATCCCGTGATCTCGCTCCTCGAAGCGCAGCAGCACGTGAAGGACATGGGCGGCACGATGCGCCTGGGCACCTACGCTTGCCGCCTCAAGCCCGGCTCGCGCGCGGCGGAGATCTATGGCCAGCCGGAGATCTCCGAACGGCATCGCCACCGCTACGAGGTGAGCAATCAGTACCGCGAGCAGTTCCAGGCAGCGGGCATGCGCCTCGCGGGACTTTCCCCCGACGGGTCGCTCGTCGAGATGATCGAGCTTGCGTCGCACCCGCATTTCGTCGCGTGCCAGTTCCATCCGGAGCTGAAGTCGCGCCCGACGCGTCCGCATCCGCTCTTCTCCGCCTTCGTGGCGGCCGCCGCGCAACACGCGAGCGTGTCGCCGGAGCGCGCCCGCGGCCGCGCCGAGATGGCGGAGGCCAACTGATGCATCGCGCGACGTTCGCGAGTGATCGGCTGTTCTTAATTGCCGGTCCCTGCGTGATTGAGTCCGACGACCTGCTCTTCCAGGTCGCCGATCACCTCGCGCGGCTGGCCGAGCAAGTGCCGGGCGGGATCATCTTCAAGGCGAGCTTCGACAAAGCGAATCGCTCAAACGCCGGCGCCTTCCGCGGCCCGGGCATCGAAGAAGGACTCCGGGCGCTCCAGCGCGTGCGCGAGCGCACGGGGCTTCCCGTCCTCACCGATGTGCATCTCCCCGAGCAGTGCGCGATGGTCGCGGAGGCGGTCGATGTGTTGCAGATCCCCGCGTTCCTCTGCCGCCAGACCGATCTCCTCGAGGCCGCTGGCGCCACCGGCACCGCGGTGAACATCAAGAAGGGGCAGTGGATGCATCCCGAGGGAATGGCTGGCGCAGTGCAGAAGGTGCGCGAGACTTATCCTCCGGCGCTGGGGCGCACGCAGGGACCGTGTGAGGTCGCGGTGACGGAGCGGGGGACCTTCCTGGGCTACGGCGACCTCGTGGTCGATATGCGGGGATTCGCTCGGATGCGCGAGGCGTGCCACGCGCCCGTCATCTTCGACGCGACCCACTCCGTGCAGCAGCCGGGCAAGGGGCAGGGTGGTGCCAGCGGCGGCGTGCGCGAGCACATCCCGGCGCTCCTGCGCGCAGCCTGTGCCGCTGGCATCGACGGAATGTTCATCGAGACCCACCCGACCCCGGAGACGGCGCCGAGCGACGGCCCGAATATGCTCCCGCTGCACGAACTCGATGCGCTCGTGACCAAGTGCGTCGCCATCTGGGAGTTGGCGCGCTCGTGATCCTTGGCGCATCCCCCTCCCTCGACACGGCCTCGGCCGCGCGCATCAAGCTCGTCTGCTTCGATGTCGATGGCGTGCTGACCGATGGCGGGATCTACCTCGGTGATGCCGGAGGGACCCGCATCGAGCTCAAGCGGTACGACATCCAGGACGGCCTCGGTATCAAGATGCTCCAGCAGGCGGGGCTCCTGACGGCCATCATCACTGGACGCGTGTCGCAGAGCGTCGCGCTCCGCGCCGAGGAGTTGGCGGTGGACGAGTTGGTGCAGGATGATCAGGCGCGCAAAGTGCCGGCGTTGCGGGCGATGCTCGCCAAGCGCGGACTCGATTGGTCGGAGTGCGCTTTCGTCGGCGACGATCTCCCGGACCTCGGCGTGATGCGGCTGGTGGGATTGCCGGTCGCCGTCGGGAACGCGTCCCCCGAAGCACGCCGCGCGGCGACGGTCGCGCTCACGCGCCACGGTGGCGCTGGGGCCGTGCGTGAGTTCTGCGAACTGCTGCTCCGCGCACGCGGCGAGTGGGACACGCAGGTGGAAGCGTACGTGGCGTCGCGTTCCGCGGAGGCCTCATGACAGATGCGACCGTGGCGGACGCGACCGTGGCGGACGCGATGGCGAGCGCACGCATTGTGGCGCGTGGGAAGCGCGTGCTCGAACTCGAGCGGGACGCCCTCGGTGGCGCCGCCGAACGGTTGGGTGACGAGTTCGCCCGCGCCGTGCAGTTGATTCACCGGAGCCAGGGGCGCGTGATCGTCGCTGGCATCGGGAAGTCGGGTCTCATTGCGCGCAAGATCGCCGCGACCATGACGAGCACGGGCACGCCGGCGATGTTCCTGCACCCCACGGAGTCCGTGCACGGCGATCTCGGCATTGTCACCGACCAGGACGTCGGTGTCCTGCTGTCCAAGAGTGGAGAGACCGCGGAGCTGCTGCCGTTGCTCGAGCAGTTGACGCGACTCGGGGTGCCATGCATCGCGATCACGGGCAATCAGGAGTCCACCCTCGCGAAGAACAGCGCAGTGTCTCTGGACGGCTGGGTACGCGAGGAAGCCTGCCCGCACGACCTCGCGCCAACGACCAGTACGACCCTCGCGCTCGCACTGGGCGACGCGCTTGCGGTCGCGCTGCTCGAAGAGAAGGGCTTCCGGCGTGAGGATTTTGCGAGGTTCCATCCCGGTGGCTCCTTGGGCCGCAAGCTGTTGTTGCGCGTGCGCGACGTGATGGTCTCAGACGACTTGCACTTCCTGCCGGAGTCCGCCACGATGCGCGAGGCCATTGTCGTGTTGGCGAAACAGCGTGGCCTCGTCATTGTGCGCAATGCCGCTGACGGGCTCGTTGGCGTGGTCACCACCGGCGATCTCACCCGGTTGCTGCAGTCACGCGCCGAGGTGATGGGTGTCCTGGTATCGGAAGTGATGACCCGCGCGCCCAAGACCGCGCGCGCCGACGAACTCGGGAGTGCCGCTGTGCACCTGATGGAGACCAAGGGAGTGATCGCGCTGCCGGTGCTCGAGGCGGACGGACGCATTGCGGGTGTGGTGCATCTGCACGATTTGCTCCGCGCGGGAGCCGCATGAGACTGCTCCTGACCCTCGTGACCGTGGCGCTTGTTGGCGCGGCCTGCGGCGATGCGAAGAAGACCACGATCAACACGACCGCTGCGTCCATTCTTGATTCGGCGGATCAGGTCGCGTTCGGGTCGCGCACGCTGGTCACCGATGCGGGCTTGCTCCGCGCGGAGATCTTCGCCGACACGACGCTGTTCCTCGAGCAGAACACGCGGATCGCGATGCGGGTCGTCCAAGGGGACTTCTTCAATGCGCAGGGCGCCAAGGACGCGACGATGACGTCCGTGCGCGCGGACTACGATTCGCGCATCGGCAGCCTCGACGCCTACGGGAACGTCATCGTGACCTCCGTCGACGGGCGCGTTCTGAAGTCGCCAATGCTGCGCTACGACGCCAAGCTCAACCAGATCATGTCCGACTCGGCGTTCGTGCTCACGGAGCCGGATGGCAAGGAGATGCGGGGGGTGGGCTTCCGTGCGGATCCGAATCTGAATGTGGTCACCGTGCTGCGGCTTGACCGCGGACGCGGTGGCTCGATCAACCTGTCGGACCGTTGACCGTGATTCGCTCCTGGGCCTTCGCCTGTTTTGCGGTCCTCGCGGCGCTCGTGAGCCCCGCCCGGACCGCTGCACAGAGTGGCAAGCCCTGTGCCATCGTCATCACCGGCGTGATCCGCGGCGCGGACACGACGCGCTTTCGCTCGGTCATCACGGCGACCGGTGGACGCAATACCTACGTGGGCGGGGTGGTCGATGCCACCTGCGAGGGGCAGGGGAACCGCTTGCTCGCAGACAGTGCGGAGCATTTCGCGGACCAGGGCCTGTTGATCCTGTATCACAACGTCCGCTATTCCGAGCCGCGCGTGCGCATCACCTCGGACAAGATGTTCTACTACACGAACGATGAGCGGCTCATCGCGGAGGGCAACGTGCGGGGCGTGAGTGCCTCCGGTACGCGATTCAGCGGGCCGCAGATCGAGTACTATCGCGACAAGCCGGGCGTGCGCACGCTTCCGTACTGGATCGCGACCGGACGTCCCTCCATGCGGATGTCCCCGTCCGAAAGCGGCGCCGATCCCGGGACGTCCACGGACTCGCTGGACCTCGTGGCCAATCGCATCTACTCGCTCAACGACTCGCTGGTGTGGGCCTCTGGGCAGGTCGTGATCGAACGCTCGGATATGCGCGCGACGGCCGATTCGGCCACCCTGGACAATGGGATCGAATTCGCGCGGCTGATGCGCACGCCGCGGATTGTCGGCAAAGGGGAGCGCGCCTTTACGCTCGTCGGGGTGGAGATCGACATGTGGTCCAAGGAGCGGAAGCTGGAGCGTGTGCTCTCCTCGGGAGACGCCCAAGCGACCACCGACTCGCTCCTGCTGACCTCCGATACGATCGACCTGCGCCTCGTGGATCAGCAGATGAACCGCGTCTACACCTGGGGGGGGCGTTCCCGCGCGGTGAGCGCCCAGCAGGACATTGAGTCCGACTCGATGGACATCCACATGCCCCAGCAGCAGCTCGAACGCGTGCATGCGATCGGCCGTGCGATCGCCTTCTCTACGGTCGACACCGCGCGGGTCATGTCGTCCGAGCGGGATTGGATTGCCGGTGATACGCTCGACGCGCAGTTCGAGACCACCGACCTCCCGCGTGACCGCGCCGGGTCGGACAGCGTCGCACCGGGGTCGGCCACCCAGATGCGGGAAGTCACGGCGAGCGGCGCGGCGCAGGCATTCTACCAGCTGCCCCCCGCCGGGGGCGCGCGCGGCGCACCGAACTTGAGCTACAATCGCGGACGCATGATCAAAGTATTATTCGATGACGGGGAGATGGCCACGGTGACGGTGAACGAAAAGGCGTCCGGGCTCTATCTTGAGCCCATCGCTGGCGCGGCGCCCGCGACGGCGCCCGCGACGGCGCCCGCGACGGCATCAGCGGCGCCGATCCCACCGCCGACTCGCGAGCGCAAGCCATGACCGGCCTTCCCGAACTCGTGCAGCGACTCACCGGAGGCGATCGATCGGCAGCGCTGTGCCTGCTGGCGATCACGCAGCAGGCGGATCCGGACGGGAACGCGGTCTTCGCCAACGTCGTGACGGCCTATCGCTCGGACTATCTCGAGGCGCTCGACCACGAGGGGCGCGACACGCAGAGCGAGGCCGGGCGCTTGAGCAGTGACGAGGTCCGTGCGCACATCACCGACGTCGTCATCCCGCGTCTCGTCGCGGCCGGCGCGATCGCTGAGCACCCGGCGACCTTCGACGACGCCACCGTCATCACGCTCATCGGTGACTCTCGCACGGCCGTCGCGACAGACGATCCGGCTTGGCGTGCGGCGTTGCGCGCGGTGGCCGAGCAGGTGGTGGTGCCGCGACGCACGGGGCCGATCGAAGGCGGGAGCGTGCTCGCCGCCACCGGACTGGTCAAGACGTACAAGAAACGCAATGTCGTCAATAACGTCGCGGTGGAGTTGCGTCAGGGTGAGATCGTCGGCCTGCTGGGTCCGAACGGTGCAGGAAAAACGACGACCTTCTACCAGATCGCCGGCCTCATCCCGCCGGACGCCGGGCGTATCACGCTCGACGGCGAGGACATCACGCGTATGCCGATGTACCAACGCGCGCGGCGTGGCATCGGGTACCTCTCGCAGGAGCCGTCGATCTTCCGCAAGCTCTCGGTCGAGGAGAACGTGCTGGCCATTCTCGAGACGCTGCCGCTCAGCAAGCAGGAGCGCGAGCAGCGCCTCGAGACGTTGCTCGACGAACTCAAGATCAAGCATCTGCGGACGAGCAAGGCCTTCGCGCTCTCGGGCGGTGAGCGGCGCCGACTCGAGATTACGCGCGCGCTCGTCACGGAACCCAAGTTCATGATGCTCGACGAGCCGTTCGCGGGCGTCGATCCCATTGCCGTGCACGACATCCAAGGGATCGTCGCCTCGCTCAAGGATCGCGGAATCGGCGTCCTCATCTCGGACCACAACGTCGAGCAGACGCTCGACATCGTCGACCGCGCCTACATCATGTTCGACGGACAGGTCAAGGTGTCCGGCCCGGTGCGCGACCTGATCTTTGACGACACGGTCGCCACGATCTACTTCGGTCCGACCCTCACCGCGCGGCTGCGGACGCGCTTCGCCGAGGGCGGCTGACGATGAAAGGGAGCATGCAGCAGTCCGTGCGGATGGGCCAGGAGCTCAAAGCCAATCCACGCCTGTACCAGGCGATGGACATGTTGTACATGCCCCTGCTCGATCTCCAGCAGCACCTGAAGCAGGAGTTGCTGCAGAACCCCTTCCTCGAGATGATCGAGGAGGAGGACGATGACATTGTCGAGAGCCCGAGCGCCGAAGCCGAGAACCAACTGGTGGACGCGGCGCCCGATGAGCCGGCCATCCCCTCGGAGGAGCGCGAGGACGATAGTCGCTGGGAAGAGATCCTCCTCGGCGGCATGGAAGAGGGAGGCGTTCGTGAGGAGATGGACGATCGCGAGCCTTACGAGCGCGCGACCGTCGAGGCGCGCGGTCTCGACGATCATCTCCGCGATCAGATCGCCATGCTCGACCTCTCGGAGCGCGATCGCCTCCTGGCGGAAGAGTTCATCGGGAACATCAATGACGATGGCTACCTCGCGGCGAGCCTCGACGAGATCCTGCAGGGTATCAATGAGGTCCTCCAGCAGGCGATGAACGCACGGGAGGACGACAAGGAAGTCCCGCTGTTCATGGTGGCGGAAGTCGAGCGGATGCTCACCATCGTTCAAGGACTGGACCCGGCGGGCATCGCGGCGCGCGATCTGCACGAATGCTTGATGCTCCAGGTCGACGGGGCGGGGCTGCGCGGCTCCCTCGCTGAACGTCTCGTGCGGGATCACTTCCAGGAACTGATCAGTCACCGATGGGCGGAGATCGGTCGCAAGGCGGGATGCAGCGCGGCCGATGCGCAGCGGGCCGCTGACGATGTGGCGAAGCTCAATCCGAAACCCGGGCGCGCCCACTCGGCGACGGCTGGGAACTACGTTATTCCTGATCTCATCGTCGAGAAGATCGACGGCGAGTACATGGTGTTCACCAACGACTCGAACCTGCCGCGCCTGCGGTTGAGCAAGTCGTACCAGGATATTGCCCGCGACAAGAAGCGTTTTGACGCCGAGCACAAGGAGTTCATCACCAGTCGGCTCAGCGCGGCGCAGTGGCTCATCCAGGCCATCGAGCAGCGCCGGCAGACGATGCTCAAGGTGATGCACTTCATCGTCGACCGGCAGCGCGACTATTTCGAGAAGGGCGTGCAGGGGCTGCGCCCCCTCACGCTCCGTGAGGTGGCCGACGGCATCGGAATGCACGAGTCGACCATCTCGCGGGTGACGAACGAGAAGTTCGCGCAGACACCCCGTGGGGTCCTCCCGCTCAAGTACTTCTTCTCGAGCGGCCTCAAGAGCACCGACGGTGAGGATGTCTCGGCGCGCGGCATCAAAGCGACGATTGCCAAGCTGGTCGGAGACGAGGACCCGCGTGAACCGCTGACCGATCAGGCACTCGCCGAGATTCTGGCACGCGACGGCGTGAAGATCGCGCGTCGGACCGTGGCAAAGTATCGCGAGGATCTGAACATCCTGAAGGCGCAGATGCGCCGGCGCCTCTGACCCGCGTATGACTGCAATCACCACCATGGCCTCCGCCCCCCCGGCCCAGACCCCACTGCCACGCGTCTCGGTCCTCGTCCCCGCGAAGGACGAGGCCGAGAACCTCCCCGAGTTCCTGCGCCAGTGTGACGAGATGATTCGTGCGGCCTCGGTGCCGTACGAGGTCGTCGTGGTCGATGACGGGTCGCGAGACAACACGCCCCACGTCCTCGTGGAGTGCGCGACCAGGTATCCTTGGCTTCGGACCGCGCGGCATCGCGCCCAACGCGGGATTGCCGACGCGTTGCGCACCGGCTACCTGACCGCGCGCGGCGACATTCTCGTGTTCTATCCCGCTGACCTGCAGTTCAAGCCCGAGGATATTCCGCGCCTGGCGCAGCCGATCCTCGACGGCGCGTCTGATATGGTCACCGGGTACAAGCAGGGGCACTACGAGAAGGCATTTGTTTCGCGCATCTATAATGGGCTGTCGCAGTCGCTCTTCGACATTCCGGTGCGCGACCTCAACAACGTGAAGGCGTATCGGCGCGAGATCATGGCGGACCAGCCCGCGCGGCCGGACTGGCATCGCTACATGATCGTGCTCGCCCATGCGCGCGGCTACACCGTCACCGAGATCCCTGTGCCGCTCTACCCGCGGCACGCCGGCAAGTCGAAGTTCGGCCTGAGCCGCATTCCGATCGGCATGCTCGACATGCTCGCTGTCTGGTTCGAACTGCGCTTCGGACAGAAGCCGTTGTTGGCCTTTGGGATGCTCGGCGCCGGACTCTTCGCGTTGGGACTTCTCGCCGGGCTCACCGCGGTGATCGTATTGGCCGCATCCGGGGTCGGTCTCCGCGCGGTGTGGACCGTCGTCCAGACCTGCTTGATCCTCGGCTCGATCTTCTTCGCCACCGGATTGCTTGGTGAGCAGATCGCCGTCACACGCGCGGAACAGCGCGAGATTCGCCGACTGCTCGACGAGGCGGCGAGGGCGCGCGACGCGCGATGAGCGGACTTCGCGTCCTCTTCGTCACGCACGCCTACCCTCGTTTTCCCGCCGACGGGGCGGGCTCCTTCATCCACCGGCTGGCGGTGGGTCTCATGGCGGGCGGCTGCGATGTGCGCGTCCTCGCCCCGTCCGCGCTTGGCCTAGCTCCCACGGCAACGCTCGACGGCGTGAGCATCCACCGCTTTCGCTACGCCCCCTCTGGCATGGAGTCCCTGGCGTACACCGGGACGATGGCTGAGCAGGTGCTGGGGTCGCTTCGGGGCAAGGGGGCGTTGGCCGGCATGCTGACTGCCGGCACGATGGCCGTGCGACGCGCGGTGGAGAACTTCGCGCCGGATATCGTGCATGCGCATTGGTGGTTTCCCGCTGGGCTGCTCGCGCTCGGGTCCGACGACTCCGTGCCGCTCGTCACCACCCTGCATGGCAGCGACGTGCGGCTCGCGCGGCGCGTCAAGCTTGTGCACCCGCTCTTCCGGCGGGTGATGGCGCGATCGGCCGCCGTGACGGCCGTCTCCTCGTGGCTCGCCGGCGAGGCGCGGGCGATGGCACCGGAGGTCGAGATCGCCGTCGCACCGATGCCCGCAGAGACGTCGCTCTTCACCGGCGAGACCGTTGAACGCATCGGCGGTCGGTTCCTCTTTGTGGGCCGCCTGAACGCGCAGAAGGGAATCGCCGACCTCCTTGAGGCGTTGGCGTGGACCCCGGTGCACTGCACGTTGGACGTGGTCGGTGATGGCGACGAGAACGCCGCGCTGCGAATCAGAGCGGAACAACTCGGCCTCAGTCATCGAGTGCACTGGCTGGGGCGCGTGAATCGCGACGCTCTGTCGGCGCTCTATCGCCGAGCCATTGCCACGGTCATGCCATCACGCCACGAAGGGCTCGGCCTCGTCGCGGTCGAATCGCAGCTGTCGCGAACGCCCGTGATCGCCTATGCCTCTGGCGGCCTCACCGATGTCGTCTCGCCACAATGGGGCGGGATGCTCGTGCCAACGGGCGACATCCGGGCGCTGGCGGACGCGATGAGCGCGCACGCCGCGAGTGTTGAACGCGACACGGTGCACTACGCGGCTGCGCTCGGCACGACCGCGCGCGCGATGATGCTCGATCGCTTCGCGCCGGCGACGGTCACGGCGGGATATCGCGCGCTGTACCAGTCGTTACTGCCCGATGACCGCGCGGATTCGTAATGGAGCGCAAACGCCTCGTCCTTCGTTTGGCGCAGCTCCTGTTCGTTGTTGCCGTGCTCTGGTTCGGCGCGCGGCTGGTCGCGCTGCATTGGGCCGGTGTACGCGCCTTGCAAGCCACGCTGACGCCTTCGTGGGGACGCGTGATGTGGTCGGCCACGATGGTCATGGTGAGCTACCTCGTGCTCATCGCCACGTGGCGTGCGATGGTCAATGCGTGGGGATCGACGATCGGGGCGGGGCAGGCCGCGCGCATCTGGTTCGTGTCGAATCTCGGCCGCTACGTGCCGGGAAAGATCTGGCAGATCGGCGCGATGGGTGTCATGGCCAATGCAGTTGGGGTGCCCCCAGCCGCTGCGGTCGGGTCCTCCTTGGTGATTGCACTCGTCAACATTCTGGTCGGATTCGGCGTGGTCGCCGCCACAGGCGCAGAGGCGTTCGGGGTGGCGGGTACGGACCCGCGAACGCTTTGGATCCCACTGGGATTCCTCGGTATCGTGACCGCGTCGCTCCCGTGGACCCTCGCGCCCCTGGTGCGCTTCACGGGGCGAATGACTGGGCGCCCGGTGGAGGCGCCGAGCCTTCCTGCCGCCGCTGTCTGGATGGCCGCGGCAGGGTGCGCGGCAGCCTGGGTGCTGTACGGCCTGGCCTTCCAACAGTTGGCAATTGGGCTTTTGGGCCCCGATGCCGCTGGAGATGCGGGCGCGTACGTGGCAGTTTTCACTTTGTCGTATCTCGTCGGATTCCTCGCGCTCTTCGCGCCCGGTGGGGTCGTGGTGCGTGAGGTCGCGATGGGGGGGTTGCTCACCGGGTTCGGTCTCGCGACTGGTCCGGAAGCGACCATTCTCGTTGTCGCCTCCCGTCTCTGGCTCACGGTCCTCGAGATCGTACCGGGACTGCTCTTTCTCGCGTGGCCTCGGCCGCGTCCTTCTGTCCCTTCCGCGACGTGATGCCCTCCTCCACGCCGTCCCTCGACGCTCCGAAGTTCGCCTTCGCCTGGGCCTTGCTGGCCTGCGTATTGGCGGCACTCACCCTCGCGCATCCGGCGCTGGGGGGCGGCTTCCTCGTGAACCCCGTGAGCGACCAGTACATCGCGGGGTATCCCTTCCGCGAGTTCGCCGCGGCGTCACTGCGCGCCGGCGAGGGGATCCCGCAATGGAATCCCTATCTGATGGGCGGTATGCCGTACATCGCGGCGATGCACGGCGACATTTTCTATCCGACCGCCTTGCTGCGCCTGATGCTCCCCACGGACGTCGCGATGACGTGGGGAATGATCCTGCATCTGATGCTGGCGGGGGTCGCCGGTTATGCCTTTCTCCGCGCCATCGGCGTGAGCTTCCACGCGGCCTTGGTGGGTGGCATCGCGTACATGATGAGCGGCCAAGTGGCCTCGCTCGTCTCGCCCGGGCATGATGGCAAGCTGTTCGTGTCGGCGTTGTTGCCCGTCACGCTGCTCGTCCTCACGTGGGGTATTCGCGATGGCAAGCGAGCGGCGTGGGGGCTCCTCGCGCTGATCGTCGGACTGGGCGTGCTCACGCCGCATCCACAACTGCTGCAGTATCTCCTTGTGGCGAGCGGCGCTTGGGCGCTCTTGCTCGCCTTCGGTGGCGTCAGCGACACACCGCTCTCTCGCGCCGAGGGCATCACGCGCCTTGGGTTCGCCCTCGGTGCGATTGTCCTCGGCATGGCCATGGGCGCCGTCCAGTACCTCCCGGTGCGCGAGTACGTCGAATGGTCCCCGCGTGCCGGCGGCCGCGACTACGAGTACGCGACCAGCTTCTCGATGCCGATCGAAGAGCTTTTCAATACATATCTGCCGCAATTCACGGGAATCCTCGAGAAGTATTGGGGGCGGAACGGAATCCACTTTCACTCCGAATACCTCGGGGCAGGGGTGCTGTTCTTGGCGGCGACCGCCTTTGTGGGCAGTGCGGCAGGTCCGCGTCGCAAGCTGCTCTGGTTCTTCGCGGGGATGCTCGTGATCTCACTGCTCTGGGCCCTCGGTGGGAACACGCCGTTCTATCATCTCGTGTATGCGATCGTCCCGGGGTCGAAGTTCTTCCGCGCCCCCAGCACGATATTCTACGTGACGGCCTTTGCCGTGTCGGTCCTCGCGGCCTTCGGAACGGAGAGGGTTCTGCGTGGCGAGCTGAGCAGGCGTTGGTGCGCAACGGCTGCTGCGATCGGACTCGGCGTCGCGGTGCTCGCGACAGTGGGCGTGCTGCAGCAGATGTCGCTGGCGATTGCCCTACCGCAAATGCTTGATCGCGTCGACGGCAATACGCGCGAGGTGGTCATGGGCGCTTGGCGCTCTTTCCTGTTCCTCGGTGCGACGGCCGGCCTGGCCTACGCCGTGTCGCAGAAGAAACTCTCCGTGCCGTTCGCGGGCTGGCTCCTCGCCGCGCTCACGGTCGCGGATCTGTGGAGTATCGAGCGTCAGTACTTCAAGTTCTCTGCGCCCGCGTCGGTCATGTATGCGAGCGATCCCGCCATCGAGATGATCAGGGCCGAGCCTGAGCCCGTGCGCGTGATTGCGAACGCCTTCGGCGAGGGCGCGGCATATCACGATCCGAATCTCGATTTCGACGGCCTGATGGCGCATAACGTGCGCGTCGTGCTCGGCTATCATGGCAATGAGCTGGGCCGCTACCAACTGCTGGCCGACAAGGCTGGCGGCTATCGACAGCTGGGCAACCCGACGTTCTGGGGGCTGATGAACGTCAAGTACATCTATACGAATGTGGATGACCTCGGGATGCCTGGGGCGAAGATGGTGCAGGGGCCGGTGCGCACTGCGGCGGGCACAACGGTCTGGTTGCACCAGTTGCCGAATGCACATCCGTTCGCGTGGGTCGCCGGCACCATCGCGAAGTTCCCCGATGCCGCGGTGGCCGATGCGTTCAAGACGCCGAACTTCCCGTATCGCGCGGTCGCGCTCCTGCCACCTGAGTCAGAGACCCCGGCACAGGCGCTGACCGGAATGCCCGCGGCCATTGAGCTCACCACGCGCACGAGCAACTACGCGCCTGGTCGCTTCACGGTCGATCTCGACACCCCTGCGCCAGCCGGTTCGGCGCTGGTGGTCTCCGAGAACTATTACCCAGGCTGGACCGCACGGGTGGACGGTAAGCCGGCGAAGGCCGAGCGTGCCAACCTCTCGTTGATGGCCGTTGCACTACCGGAGGGCGCGCGGACAGTGGAGTTTACCTTTGACTCCCCACCGTATCGCACTGGGCGGACCATCACGCTCGTCGTGGTGGCTATCGCTGCCCTCATGTTGTTCGGTGGGCTCGCGCTCGACCTGCGACCGAGGTCTGCCAATGTCTGATCGCGCTCTTGTCATCACGCCAACGTACAACGAGAAGCTGAACGTTCCGACGTTGATCGAGCGCGCCCTGTCGAAGGATCCGCGCATCGAGATGCTCTTCGTCGATGACAACTCACCCGACGGGACCGGTGAGCTGCTCGCCTCGATTGCGGCGAACAATCCGCGCGTGCATCTGCTCCGCCGGCCGGGGAAGATGGGCCTCGGTACGGCGTACCTGGACGGCTTCCGCTGGGCACTCGAGCGGGACTATGAACTGATCTTCGAGATGGACGCGGACTTCAGTCACGATCCCGATCATCTCCCGCAGTTCTTGAAGGCCGCGGAAACAGCGGACTTCGTGTTGGGCTCGAGGTACCTCGACGGGAAGGTCACGGTCGTGAACTGGCCCATGAGCCGGCTCATTTTGAGCTACGGCGCCAACATCTACGCGCGCATCATCACCGGACTGCAACTCTGGGACGCGACGGGAGGGTTCAAGTGCTTTCACCGGCGGGTGCTGGAAGCCATTGATCTGAAGGACGTGCGCTCGAATGGCTATGCCTTTCAGATCGAGATGTCCTTCCGCGCCGTGCGAAAGGGCTTCAAGCCTGTCGAGATCCCGATTGTCTTCGCGGATCGCACCGAAGGGGAGAGCAAGATGTCGGGGCACATCGTTCGCGAGGCCATCTTCATGGTCTGGCGCCTGCGCCTGTGGGCGCTGACGGGGAGGCTCTGATCGGCATGCGCTTCTGGAAGCTCTCGGGCTCCGGCAACGATTTCGTGTTCGTGGACGGGATCGGAGATCAAATCTCCGGTCGACGCGCCGCCGAACCGGCCTTTGTGCGCGACGTCTGCGCCGCACATACCGGGGTAGGCGCGGACGGCTTGGTGGTGTTCCATCCCGACACCGAGCACGATTTCCGCCTGGACTACTTCAATAGAGATGGGAGCGTCGGGGAGCTCTGCGGCAACGCGTCGCTCTGCGCGGTCCGTCTCTCGGTGGAGATGGGGATTGCCTCGCCAGCGGGGTCGAGTTTCCGGACGCCGGCTGGGGTGATTCGGGGGCGACTGGTGGACGGCCGGCCCGAAGTGGACCTGCAGCCGGTGACCCAGCTGCGAACCGACGCGGGCATCTCAAGGCAGGTGGGAGAGCAGGCCATGGGCTTCGCCGATTCAGGGGTCCCGCACCTCGTGGTGCGGACGGACGATCTTCGGGTCATCCCGTTGTCCGACCGCGGCCCCGAGCTCAGGTTCCACGCGAGCTTAACGGCGGGCGCCAACGTGAACTGGGTGGCGAAAGATGCCGATGGCCTGTGGGCGATGCGGACCTACGAGCGCGGAGTTGAGGCCGAGACGCTGGCGTGCGGCACTGGGGCGGTGGCGTGTGCGGCGATGTTGCGGGCCTGGGGCGAGTCAGGCGACTCCACCGATCTGGTGACGAGATCGGGCCGAGTGCTTTCGGTTCGGTTCCACGAGTTTGAGGGCGAGGCAGTCGCCACGCTCGGAGGCGAGGGTCGGATTGTCTTTGAAGGGGTGCTACGCGAGATCTGACCAGGCGCCATTCCGCACGTTTTCTGATGACGAAGAGGGGCGCCGGTGGAAATCTCCGGGTTATCCCCATTCCAACAATACATAATACATATTATTGGTAGTGTCTCGTAGGCACTGGACAGGGGCAGTACGGTCGAACTTTCCCGACGGTATCGCGCCAGTGACGCCCTTCTCCTGGGCACTCAAACGGGCTCGACGAATGATCGCCGAGCCCGTTCTAGATGCTAAAGTACTTGAGCAGACTAGCTCTTAAGTGTTAGCTCACCGAGCCTTAGGCGCGCCTCACTGGCGTGCGCAGAATCCTCGCGGCCGGAAATCGATTCGTACAGCGCCCGAGCCGCGGCAATGTTCCCCGCGGCGACGTACTGACGGGCGGCTTCCATCTGATACTGCTCGCGCTCCTGACGGAACTGGGCGGCAGCAGCGGCCGCTACATAGTCCTTGGCGGCCTCAGCCGGCTGGCCACCCGTCGCTTTTCCGGCGGCGCGGAGCCCGAACAGACCCGCCTTCTGGTGCGACTTTGCCTTGCTAATCGCCTGGTCAAGAACCGCCAACCCCTCAGGGACCTTCCCGTTCTCAAAGGACAGCTGCGCGCTGAGGAGGGCCGCCGCGTTCCCCGCACCCGTCCCGGCGTACCGCGTCACGACCTTGCCCAACTCGGCCTGAGCCGCCTCGGCGTTCCCCGAGCCGTAGGCCGCTTCGGCGGCCGCGAGCGCTTCCATGCCGCGCGTCTCCTTGATGTCGCTGGAGCGCTTCATCAGAATGCCGCCACCGATGCCGGCGGCCAGCACGATTGCGCCAATGATCAGCGGACGCTGGTAGCGCTGCAGGGTCTCGCCGACGGTCTCGCCATCGAGTTCAAGGGGCGGCTGCGCCGCGGTTCCGGTCTTGGTCATGACGTCCTATATAAGATGAGGCCTAGCCTACAAAAGTAATCGGGCGGGCCGGCATCCTCCACCGTCCCCCTGACTTTGATGCCCCCGGGCGGACTCGAACCGCCGACCTACAGTTTAGGAAACCGTCGCTCTATCCACCTGAGCTACGGGGGCGCGAGACAAACATAACACTAGCCCACGAGGGCATCAGAGCGTCAAGAGCGTCTCCACCGGGGTTCCGGCCAAGGCCTTTCGCCATGGGAGAAACGAGAGGTCCATGACCGCCGAAATCCCTGCGACCCCCGCCCCGAGCCGATGCGCGAGGCGCCTTGTGGCCGCCGCCGTCCCCCCAGTCGCGAGGACATCGTCGACGATCAGTACCAGCGACTTGGCATCGAAGGCGTCCGCATGCACCTCCACCGCGTCCTCCCCGTACTCGAGAGTGTAGTGCTCGGTCAGGCGCGTGTGCGGGAGCTTCCCCGGCTTTCGCACTGGCACGAGTGCCGCCCCGAGGTGTTGGGCGACGGGCGCTCCGAACAAGAATCCTCGGCTCTCAATTGCCAGCACATGCGTAATCCCCTTGCCCACCCAAGGCGCCGCCATGGCCGCCGTGACATCGGCAAAGAGCGCAGGGTCCTTCAGGACCGGCGTGATGTCCTTGAAGACCACCCCGGGCCTGGGAAAGTCCGGGACATCACGAAGGGTGGCGCGGAGTCGATCAGCGAGTGCGCTCATGGGAACAGTGACCTCGAACACGTTGGCCTTGCAGAGACTGCGTACCGGACAGGGTGCCGGACATGATGCCGGACATAGTGCCGGACATGGTGCCGGACATGGTGCCGGACATGCGGGTGGCTAGTCCGCAAATCCGTGCGCGCCAATCAGCGGCACGAACCGCATGGCGTCGAGCTTCGTCCGTTCGAATCCGTCCGCCGAACGACGGATGCGGTACAACGACTGGTTCTCGCGATCTCCGACCGGAATCAGCAACTGCCCCCCGACCGCCAGTTGATCCAGCAGCGGCTGCGGCACATCGGGTGCGGCGGCGCCCACGAGAATCGCGTCATAGGGACCGTACTCAGGCCAACCCAGCGTGCCGTCACCGACGCGCTGAATGACGTGGTCAATGCCGCATCGGCGAAGTGCCTCGCGCGCCTGCTCCGCCAGGGGCGCGATACGCTCAATACTGAACACCTGGCCCGCGACCTTCGTCAGCAACGCGGTCTGAAAACCGGACCCCGTACCGATCTCCAGCACGCGCTCCTTTCCCGTGAGCGCCAGCAGTTCGAGATACTTCGCGTGCACCCACGGCTGCGAAATCGTCTGCCCCTGGCCGATCGGCATCGGGGCATCTTCATACGCACGATGCCGCAGTCCGGTGGGGACGAACTCGTGGCGCGGCACGTCATCGAAGGCCTTGAGGACGGTCAGGCTTCGAATCCCTTTCCGTTGCAACTCCTCGATCAAGCGACGACGCGCACCGCCGAATTCGCGGACTAGACCGGTTGCCACCACTGCTCCGCATCGTCGAGCCGGTCCTTGGCCGTCAAATCGAGATGCAACGGCGTCACCGAGAGATATACCCGTCCTTCACGGCGCGGAAGTCGGAGTCGTCCGATCCGCTCCAAGCCGCCGAGCCGCCGCCGATCCAGAAAATGTCGCGGCCCCAGGGATCCTTCATCGGCGTCAGCGAGCCGCTGAACACTCGCCGCCCGAGCCGCGTCAGCCGCACCCCCTTCAGCTCCTTCGCCGGCACCGCCGGGATGTTCACGTTCAGCAACGTGTTCGCCGGAAACTTCGGCAACGATGTCAGATGCGCGATCAGTTTGGTGAGATTCTCCACGTGATCGGCCAGCAGCGAATTCTCAGCGTGAAGCACCCGTCCCGCGAACGAGAACGCGATGCTCGGCACACCCAGCGCGAGCCCTTCCATCGCGGCGGCCACCGTACCCGAGTAGAGCACGTCCTCGCCCATGTTCGGGCCATGGTTGATGCCACTCAGCACGAAATCGGGCCTCTCGGGAAGGAGCGCCTCAATGGCGAGCATCACGCAGTCGGTCGGCGTGCCGTCCACCTGCCAGCGTCGCTCGCCGGTCTTGATCGGCCGCAGCGGATGATGCAGGGTCAACGAATGGCTCGTTGCACTCTGCTCGCGATCGGGCGCGACCACCGAGGCCTCGCCGAGCGGGCGGGCCGCGCGCTCGAGACAGTCGAGTCCGTGCGCGAGAATTCCATCGTCATTGCTGATCAGCAGGCGCATCAGTTCGTTCGCTCCAAGATGTCGAGGATCACGAGCAACTCCTTCTCAAGCAACTGCACCGTTTCTGTGTCGAGTCCGGCGCGGGCCGCGGGCTTCACCCCGCCGGCGCGACGTTGCTCTTCCACTTTCTGTCGCGCGCCCTCGATCGTGTACTTCTCCGTGTAGAGCAGATGCTTGACCAGCATCACCAGCTCCACCTCGCGCCGCGTGTAGACGCGATTTCCGGAGCGGTTCTTCGAGGGATTCAGAAACTTGAACTGACTCTCCCAATACCGCAGCACGTGCGGCTTCAGATCGGTCAGCTCGCACACGTCGCCGATCGAGAAGAACTCGCGAATCGGTTCGGCCCCGCTCGCCATCAGCGCGGCTCCCACATGCAGGCACCCAGCAGGGTACGCATCAGTCTCGCTCCGCCTTCAGGTCGCGCGTCATCAGTTCCACCAGGGCCCACCGCGCCGGCTGGCGCTCGAACAGCACTTTGTGCACCGCATTCACGATCGGCATCTCGACGCCGAGCTTCTCCGCCAGCAGCTTGGCCGACTCACAGGTCACCACGCCCTCGGCGACCGTCTCGCGGCCCTGCAGAATCTCGCTGAGTACGGCGCCGCGTCCGATCTCGAGTCCGACGCTACGGTTCCGCGAGAGCGAGCCCGTGCAGGTCAGCACGAGGTCACCCATGCCCGCGAGGCCAGCGAACGTCTGCGGATCCGCCCCGAGCTTCACGCCGAGCCGCGTCATCTCGGCCAGACCGCGCGTGATGAGCGCCGCGCGGGCATTGAACCCGAGGTTGAGCCCATCGGCGATACCGGTCGCCACCGCCATCACATTCTTGAGCGCCCCGCCAAGTTCGACCCCAATCACATCGCTCTGCGTGTAGACGCGGAACGCGGAGGTGCTGAGTGCCTGCTGGGCCAGCTTCGCCGCTGCCGCATCCGTTGACGCAGCGACGATGGCCGTCGGGAGATGATGTGCGACTTCCAAGGCGAAGCTCGGGCCGCTCAACGCGACGATCGGATGTCCGGGAATCTCTTCATCGACGACATCGGTCATGAGCGAGAGTCGCTCCCGGTCGATCCCCTTGGTCGCGACGACGAGCGGAATTCCCGTCGGCATCGGACGTTGAGCGGAGGCCGCGACCGCACGAAGCACGTGTGAGGGCGCCACGAAGAGGGCGAGTTCTGCCCCCTCGACCACCTGCTCTATCAGTCCCGACGCGCGCAGTCCGTTGTGGAGCGGCACGCCAGGAAGGAATCGGCGATTCTCGTATGCGGTGTTGATCGACTCGACGACATCGGGCTCGTGCGCCCACACCATCACATCGTGTTCGTTCTCAGCGAGCAGGTTGGCCAGCGCGGTTCCCCACGCGCCGGCACCGATCACGGCGACCTTCATGCGTTCCCCTTCTTCCCAAAGGTGCGCGGCTCAGTCCCGGCGCGCAGTCGCGCGATGTTCGCCCGATGCGACCAGACCACGAACACCGCGACCAGCAACGCCACATGGAAGATCGCGGTCCTGATACCGAGCGTGAGCGCCACAGCGACCGGCAGCGTCAGCGCGGCCGCAATGCTCGCGAGTGAGACCGTCCCACTTCCGGCCGCGACCGTGATGAACACGAGCAGCGCGACACCAAGCGCGGCGGGAGCGAGGGCGCCGAACACCCCAGCGGCCGTGGCCACGCCCTTCCCGCCCCCCTTCCACAACAGAAAGATCGGGCGCGCATGCCCAGCGATCGCGAGAATCCCGCACGCGAGCCCCCAGAGCACGAGTTCACGCGTCTCGAAGAACCAGACGCCCTGAATCTTTGCGGGGAGCAACAGCACCGGAAGCGCGCCCTTGGCCGCATCCAGCAGCAGCACGATGATGGCGGGGACGGCGCCAAGATTCCGATACACGTTCGTCGCGCCGAGATTTCCCGACCCCACGGTCCGCAGATCCACACCCTTGAGCAGGCGTCCCGCCAGATACGCCGTCGGGATCGAGCCCGAGAGGTACGCAAGCAGGAGCGCCACGCTCCAGTGGATCCCGCCGCCGGTCAGGTCACTCATCGACCGCGTTCCGGCCACCCTTCTGCCGCATCAGGATCCGTAGCGGGTTGCCCCAGAAGCCCCACTTCTCACGGAATCCATTGTGCAGGTAGCGCACGTAGTGCTCCTGCACGAGGTCCGGATGATTGCCGAACACCGCGATCGCCGGCGGCGCGGTCTGCACCTGCGTGGCGTAGTTGAGCTTCACTTCGTGACCAGCGGCCTGCGGCGGCTGACGACGCGCCAGCAACTCCTGCAGGGCGTCGTTCACTTCGGAGGTGCTGATGCGCTTGCCGCGCTCGGCTTCGACCTCGAGCAGCACGTCCAGCACCTTCGTCACGCGCTGGCCGGTGAGCGCACTGGTGAAGAGGAAGGGGACGAACCTCAGGTAGGGTGCCTTCTCCGCGCACTCCTTCTCGAACTTCGCCGATGTCTTGTCGTCCTTCTCCTTCAGGTCCCACTTGTTCACGACGATGATCATGCCCCGCCCCGCTTCCCACGCGAGCGTGGCGATCTTGAGATCCTGATTATGCAGTTCTTCTTGGGCGTCGATCATCAGCACGCAAATATCGGAGCGTTCGATCGCCCGCCGCGTGCGGAGCGAGGAGTAGAACTCGATCCCATCGTCGATCTTGCTCTGGCGACGCAGACCGGCCGTGTCGACGAAGATCAGATCGCGATTGTGATACGTGAACGGCGTGTCGATCGAATCGCGCGTTGTGCCCGCGACGTCGTTCACCACGAGCCGCTCCTCACCGAGCAGGCGATTGATGAACGAGCTCTTGCCGACGTTCGGGCGCCCGATCACCGCAATGCGCAACACCTCGGGGCCCGGTTCGGCCACGGTCTCCGGCAACTTCTCGACGATCGCATCGAGGAGATCGCCTGAGTTCTTTCCGTTCACGGCCGACACCGGGAACGGATCCCCGGCTCCGAGATTGTAGAACTCGTAGAAATCCGTGCGGCTGGGATCGTCCACCTTGTTGGCCACGAGGAGCCAGGGCTTCCGCGAATTGCGCAGGAGATCGACAAGGCGCGCATCACTCGGATGGAGACCATTCTTGGCGTCCACCGTCAGCAACAACAAGTCGGCCTCGGCAATGGCTTCCTTCACCTGATGGCGAATGGCGACGTCCATCGGGAGGTTCGAATCCTCCACCAGACCGCCGGTGTCCACGAGCCAGAACTCGCGTCCCTGCCACTCGGCGCGCGCGAAGTGGCGGTCACGCGTGGTGCCGGCCTCTTCGCTGACAATCGCGTCATCGTCGCCGATCATGCGGTTGAAGAGGGCGGACTTGCCGACATTCGGTCGGCCGATAATCGCAACAACTGGGATACTGCTCATCGAATGCTCCCGGCGGGCACATGGGCCCCTTCCTGCTCGAGCACGTCGATGAAATCGTACGACGGATACACGGGCATGGGCAGACTCTCGCGCACGATGACGAATGCTTGGTCATCGAGGAAGAGCCCGTCCTGGTTAATCGTCTCGGCTGGAATTAGCGCGAGGTCGAGGTCGGTACGCGACTCGAGAGCGCGGCGAATATCCGCGCCCACAAGAAGTCCTGCGGTGGTGACCGTCGGCCCGAACATCGAGCTCTCGACGGGAATGAGTTCGAACTGCGCCCCCGTCTGGGCGGTGAGCTGGTCAAGCAGTGCCGGCATGAGCTCGCGCATCGCGAGCCCGGTCACGATGCCGATCTTTCGGCCATCGAGGCGCGGAAGCTTTGACACGCCGTCACGGACGCGGTCTCGGATCGAGGTGACGGCGCCGACGCCGTTCTCGATCTGCGAGAAGTCGCCATAATGCTCGGCCGTCGGCAGTTCTCGGCCGGCGAGCAGGTAGAGCTCGTCGGAGCCATACACCCACACTTCGCCGCGCTCCGCCAACGCCTTCGACGCCCAGCGCTCCGCCGTCTCCAGAATCCGGTTCGCATTCTCCCGGTCCATCGACTGCCCCGTGTAGATGTGCGAGAACTGGGTGAGCCCCACGGGCACGAGGGCCACGCTGAGGCACCCCTCCCCGAAGGCATAGAGATCGCGCAGCGACTGCTCGAGCACGTCGCCGTCGTTGAGCCCGGGCACCACGACCATCTGGCCGTGGAACTGGATGCCGCCCTCCGTAAGGCGCGTGAGTTGCTCGAGGATGTTCGGCACCCGCGGGTTGTTCAGCAGCACCTTTCGCGCTTCCCACGGCGTCGCGTGCACCGAGACGTAGAGCGGTGAGAGCCGGTACTCGAGGATGCGCTGGATGTCGCGCTCCTTCACGTTCGAGAGCGTCGCGAAGTTGCCGTACGCGAACGAGAGGCGATAATCGTCGTCGCGAATGTACAGCGACTTCCGGAGCCCCTTCGGCAGCCCCTCAATGAAGCAGAACTCGCAACGGTTCGCGCAGCGCCGCACATTCGGCGGCTCGAGCTCGATGCCCATCGGTTCGCCGCCCTCTCGCTCAACTTCGAAGACCACGTGTTCGCCATTCGCGAGCTTCGCTTCGAGCTCGAAGGCCTCGTCGGCTGTCAGAAACTCCCAATCGAGGAAGTCCTCGAGCGCGCGTCCGTCCACGGCGAGCAACTCCGCGCCGGGGGTGATCCCCAGTGCGGACGCAATGCTGTTGGGTTGGACCTTGGAAACGCGGACCATCAGAAGATTTCTGGCGAGCGGTTTGGGGACAAAAAAAGCCGCGAATCGCGGCTCACAAAATGTATCAGGCGAGGGCCCCGAAAGCAATGCGGGACAGCTACTTGCGCGAATTCGGAGGAGGTCGCCGTCCCTCCGGTCGCCGCCCGGCCGACCTCACTGATTTCGCGCCGCGTCGGCGATCTCCTGCAACGTGCGCCCCGTCGCCACCGCCGCCCGGCGCACATCCTCGAACTCCGGCTTCGAGCGGGTCGTTCCGTCAGGAAGGGTCACGACTTTCATGCCGACCGGCTCACCGAAGACCACGACGTCGCGATGCGCCCGTGGCAAGGCCGTGCGGAGCACCGTGTGACGCCGCACCCCGATGGTCGAGCTCTCGCGAAGCAGCAGCGTCTCGAGTGCGTCCGCCTGACTGGGTTCCGCGAGCACTTCGATCCGGGTCCCGGGGCGGCCCTTCTTCATCAGGATCTGCAGCAGCGTCACGTCGAGCGCACCCGCATCGCGAAGCAGATCCGCGACCGCCGCGAGCTGCTCCCCGGTGGCGTCGTCCAGATCCGCGGCGAGTGCGACCAATGTCTCGCGCGCCCCCGACCGACCGACCACGGAGGCGTCGGCATCGGCCAGCCAGATGCGCAGCGCATTCGCTCGATCCTTGAAGTCCTTCGTTCCCGCGCCGAATCCGCTCCGCACCGGCACGAACTCCGCCGGCGGTGGGCCCTCGCTCAGGACCCGCACGAGTGCTGCGCCCGTCGGCGTCACCAGCTCGCCAGACCCCTCAGGCCCGGGCCGCACGGGGAGCCCTTCGAGCAATCGCAACGTGGCGGCCGTCGGCACCGCCATGCGGCCGTGTTGCGTGTCCACGAAGCCATCGCCAAGCGGAATGGTCCCGCAGAACACGTGCTGCACGCCGAGGTGTTGGAGGCCCCAGATCGTTCCCACGATATCGAGAATCGCGTCGACACTGCCCACCTCGTGCAGGTGCACCCGCTCGACGGTGGTGCCATGGATGGCGGCTTCGCACTCGGTGATCAGAGTGAACGCCTGCATCGCTTTGGCCTTCACCGCATCCGGCGCGGGCGTGGCGTCCACGATGGCCTTGATGTGCTTCAGGTGACGCCCATGCGGCTGGGGCGGGACCGTGAACGCGACCTTCTTCGACGCGATCTGACCGCGCATGACCGTCGTGATACTCACGCCGATATCCGCGATCCCCAGCGTCGCCGGGAGGTCGCGAACGAAGGCCTCAGGAAGCCCCACGTCGAGGAGGGCGCCGAGGCACATGTCACCGGCAATGCCGGACATGGGGTCGAGAATGGCAATGCGAGTCATAGACCGCTGAATCTAACCCGCTTCCCTCCCCCGTCGACTCTGGCTACTCTCCGCATATTCAGCCATCCGACGGCGTCCAGCGTCTCGTGGACCGCTTCTACGAAATGAGCACCCGATGCCAGACGAGCTGCGCGCGTATCTGCCCCAGCGATTCATGCAGCTCGCGGACCACATGCGGAATCAGTGATACGCGCGTGGCCCGTGAGGAATCACGACGATGCTACCAGCGATAGCTCGCGCCAGACCCGGTATTGAACACCACGACTTCGCTCTCCTTCGCCAGCCGGCCGCTCGCCACGAGTTGACGCGTCGCCTCGAGCGCGGCCCCACCCTCGGGCGCGGCATCGATGCCGCTCTTCGACGCGAGCAGAAAGGTCCCGCTCCGGATCCGCTCCTCGCTCACCGCTTCGGCCTCCCCCGCGCTCTCGCGCAACGTGCGGAGCGTCAGGCGATCCCCCAGCGGCCCAGGCACCCGTAAGCCGCTCGCGTGCGTCGTGGGGTCCTCCCACGGTGTCGCCTTCTCCTCGCCCGCCGCGAACGCGCGCACAAGTGGCGCACAGCCCGCCGCCTGCGCGATGATCATGCGCGGCTTCGTCGTGTCCGACGGGAGCCATCCCCACGCGATCATCTCACCGATGGCTTTCCAGATGCCGATCGTCCCCTCTCCACCACCGGTGGGATACACGATCGCATCGGGGAGACGCCACCCGAGTTGCTCCGCGACCTCGTAGCCCATCGTCTTCATTCCCTCCACCCGATACGGCTCGCGGACGGTGGCGACGTTGAAGTAGCCGCTCTCCTTGGCAAAGGCCATCGTCGCCTTCCCCGCATCACCGATATGGCCAGGAAGCAGGACCAACTCCGCGCCCAAGGCACGGATGGAGCCGAGGATCGGCGGCGGCGTGGTCTCCGGCGCAAAGATGCGGCACGGCATTCCCGCGGCCGCCGCGAAGGCGGCGAGCGCGATCCCTGCATTCCCCGCCGTCGGCACGCACACGCCGGGGAGCCCCATCGCCTTGGCTCGGGTCACCGCCATCATCAGGCCGCGCGCCTTGAAGCTCGCCGTGGGGTTGATCCCCTCGTCCTTCACCCACAACCGACGAACGCCAACCTCTGCGGCGAGATGCGGCAGCTCGACCATCGGCGTCATGCCTTCGCCCAGCGTGATCGGCTGTTCGTGCGCCTGCAGTGGCAACGCCGCACGATAACGCCAGAGGCTCGCCTCGGCCGTAACGGCGCTCCGCGGAACGGCCGTCGGATAGCGCACCATCAACGGCTGCCCGCAGTCCGGACAGAGTGAGGCGAGTTGGGTGCCGTCCGCCTTCTGATAAGCGCAGACCGAGCAATGCAGAGACCACATTCTGGGAGGGAGGCTGGAGGATGGAGGCTTCACGACCTACGCCGATCAGTGCTGCTCCGTTGAGTCAGGACTCAAGTCAGGACTCGACTCAGGAATCGACTCAGGACTCGAGTCCTGACTTGCGGTGGTCGGCGGTTCACTTTCCTCGTTCATCCTCCCGCCTTCATCCGGTTTCACGACAACGCCGAGTCCCTCAAGCAACTTGCGTGCACTCAGCGTGCTGAACCCTTCGAGCGCGACGACCTGCTCCAGCGTTGCTTCCTTCACCCCCTGTAACGAGCCGAAGGCCTGCAGCAGAGCGCGGCGCTTCACCGGCCCAACGCCGGGCAGCTTCAACAACTCACTCGTCACCGTGCGCATCGTGCGGCGCTTGCGATTGTAGGTGATCGCGGTGCGATGCGCTTCGTCGCGAATCTGCTGCAGCAGTCGGAGCGCCGATGATCGACGCGGTAGGCGCAGCGGCTCACTTCGGCCACGGAGAAAGATCTCCTCCTCACGCTTGGCGAGTCCGATCAGCGGAATGCCACCGAGCTGCAGCTCTTGCAGCGATTCGTCGGCCGCACTCAGTTGGCCCTTGCCGCCATCGACCAGGATCAGGTCCGGAAGCTGTTTCTTCTCGTCGAGCCGGCGACGGAAGTATCGCCCCACCACTTCACGCATGCTCTGGAAGTCGTCTGGCCCGTGCGCTTCGTCCACGCTCTTCACCTTCATCGTGCGGTACTCCGCGCGGCGCGGGCGCGCGTTCTCGAACCAGACGATTCCGCCCACCGAGTCCTTTCCCTGCGAGGTCGAATTATCGAAGCAGACAATCGACCGCGGAAGCTTCTCCATGCCCAGCGCTTGCCCGAGCTCGTACACGGGATCCGCCGCACGCTCATCGGTCTCCTGCTCGGCGAGTTTGAACTCTTCAAGCAGATGGCGGGCATTCTGTTCGGCGAGGTCGAGCAGCTCGCGCTTGGGCCCCCGCTGCGGGACGAGCACGCGGGCTTCACCCTGGAGCGCCTGCTCGAACACCTCTCGGTCCTCGAAATCGAAGGGGAGCAAGAGCTCGCGGGCGCGCGCCGGCGCTTTCAGGTAGCTGGCGACCAGATACGCCGAGAGGACCGCTCCGTCCGCCTCGCCCTCGACCCCCTCCAAGAAGCGATGCTCCCGCGCGATGAGCTTGCCGCTCCGAATCCGCAGCAACGTGGCCGCCGCGTCGTCGCCATCACGCGCGTAGCCGATCACATCGCGGTCCCCGCCTTCGACCTCCATGACGACGGTGGGCTCTTCGAGTTTCTGCAGCCGCACCACGGCGTCGCGCAACTCGGCCGCGCGTTCGAACTCGAGGTTCGCCGAGGCCTCTTCCATCTTCTGCTGCACGCGCTGCACGACGTCGTCGGTGCGCCCGTCGAGGAAGTCCACGACCTCGGTGATCATGGCGCCGTAGTCGGCGCGCGACTGCAGTCCCACGCACGGCGCCTTGCACCGGCCGATGTGATAATCGAGACAGGCGCGCTCGGGCATCTCCTTCGGCATGTCGTAGCGGCACGACCGCACGGTGAAAATGCGCTTCATCACGTCCACGGCCTGACGCATCGCGGACACATCAGTGTACGGACCGAAGTAGCGGGCGCCATCGCTCTGCAGTTTCCGCGTCACGAACACCCGCGGGTACGGCTCCTGCACCGTGACTTTGATGTACGGATACGTCTTGTCATCGCGTAACATCACGTTGTACTTCGGGCGGTGCTCCTTGATGAGGTTCTGCTCAAGGATCAGCGCACTCGCTTCGTCCGGCACGACGATGGTCTCGACATCGGCGATGCGTTCCACCAAGCGTCGCGTCTTCGGCGCGTCCCAATGCTCGGAGGCGAAATAGCTCCGCACCCGCGCCCGAAGCCTCTTGGCCTTGCCGATGTACAGGATGGTCCCGTCCGCGTCCCGCCAGAAGTAGACGCCGGGGCTCTCCGGAAGATGCGCGAGCTTCAGCGCGACCCGATCAGGCGCGACGGGCACGATCCCCTCCGGTCCAGCGGGTCAGTCCAAGATACGCCGCGCCGTACGCGCCACACACGACAACGCCGATCAGCACGGGATGCAGTCCCTGCACCACACGCACCAGCAGCACGGCGATGGCGGCCGCGATCATCGCACATCCCCACAGCCGCAACGCGAGCCCCTCGGGAAGATGCACTGGCCCGATGCGCGCGCGCACGTGCCGACGCAGCAGATGGAACTCCAGCCATCCCGCGAGCCCTGATGCCGCGGTCAGCCCCGCGATCCCCCAACGCGCATCAATCTGAAGCAGGCGCGGCGCATTCAACGCGACGCTGGCGCCAAGGACCGCGCCAACCGTGACTCGGAGCACCGCGAAACGGAACGGGGCGCGGGTGTCGCGCAGCGCGAACGAGGCGGACGCATAGAGCCGCCCCATCGTGTTCGCCAGCAGTCCCACGGCGGAGCCCATCAGGGCGCCCCACACCCATTTCGCGTCATCCCGAGTGAACGCCCCGCCCTCATACACCGCACTCGCGAGGACGCCGCCAAGCGCGACGAACGCGATCACCGACGGAATCACGAAGTACGCGATGCGCTGCAATCCGCTGTCCAATCGCGCCCGGATCGCACCCTGCACCGTCGCGTCATCGCCGGTCGCCTCCGACATTGTTGGCAACTCGGAGGCCGCGATCGACATCCCGAACACGGAGACGGGCAGCATCGCGATTGCTTGCGCGTAGCTCAGGGTGGCGAGCGCACCGGCGCCGAGCAGCGACGCAATCACGGTATCCACATACCCACTCAGTTGCACCACCCCGCGGGTCGCCATGGCCGGACCGAAGTTGCGCAATACGGTGCGCACGTGCGGCACCGACTCGCCAGCGCTGAGTGAAAGCGCGCGGTCCACCTGCCAGACCGTCGGGAGTTGGATCACCAACTGCAGAAAGCTGCCAATCACGCTCGCCCACGCCACGGTGACGGCGAGTTCCGCCATCTCCTGCGCGGGGCCCTTCCACAGCACCGCGACGATGATCGCCGCATTCCAAAGCACGGGGGACGCGTACGACAGGAAGAATCGCCGGTGTGCATTGAGCACGCCGAGACACCACGCCGAGAGGACGAGCAGGCCAAGCCCCGGGAATATCACGCGCACGAGAAGCACGGTGAGTTCGCGGACCTCGCCGGAGAATCCCGGGGCGAGCACCACCACGAGCCAGGGCGCGCCGAGCACGCCGAGCGCGACGACCACGGATACGAGCAGCGCGAGCGCGCCGAGGACCGCCCCTGCCACACGCCCAGCCTCCTCGTGCTTCCCCTCCGCGAGGAGCCTCGCGTACACGGGAATGAACGACGCCGAGAGCGACCCTTCGCCGAAGAGATTCTGCAGCAGGTTCGGGATGCGGAACGCGGCGGCGAGTGCGTCGGCGACCTCCCCGCTCCCCAGGAAGTGCGCGCTCGCCCGTTGCCGGACGAGACCGAACACGCGGCTCAGGAGAATCCCGGCCGCGACGAGTCGGGCGCCGCCGGTGCGCATCAGTTGCCGACCAACGTCCCCGCGTGCATCGCGGCCCCCGCCTTCAACTGCGCAAGCAACAGGTCGCCATGGCGCGCGAGCAGCGGCACCGGATTCAAGCGACGCTCCTGCCGTTGATTGTCCGGCATCAGCGCCGCCCGCACCGAGGCGAGATCGTGCACCGCCTCGGTCGAGCGAGCGCGAGACGCCGCGCGCAACCGCCGCTCAAGGCGATCGACCCGATGCAGCATCTGATGGCGCGCGCCCTCGATGACCCGTTCTGGGACGAGGTGGTCGAGGGCGTGCGAATCCTTCGCGAGCGCCCCGAGGCGATCGCCGAGATCCTTGCGCAGCCCTTCAAGCGCGTCGCGCACGACGGCCGGCATCGCGCGATCCCCAATGCGCTTCTCCGCCGCGTGTGGTGCCTTGATGTCATCCAGCACCATGCCGAGGCGTCCGAGCCGCCGATCGATGCTCGGCTCGACGATGGTCGCCGACCACCGCGGAACGGCCAGCGGCGCCGCGATGCCCAACGCAGCAGCTACGGCACTCACCTGCGAGAAGTACGAGATCTCGCCGGGCCCAGCGACGTACGCGACCGTTGGGAGAATCCGCCGCTCGACGATCGGTCGGAGCAACACATTGGCCGAGAGAATCGAATCGGCCCGGTGCGCCACGTCAGCTGCCTGCGCGATCGGAATGCGTTCTTTCACGCCGGCCACGCTCCGGAAGACGAGCGAGAGCCGCGGCACGCGAGCCACCTGCGCCCGGAAGCCGGCCCGTTCAATGGCCACCATCCGCAAGGCGAGTGCTTCATCGACGCTCGGGGCGCGACGCAGGGCCTCCACGAGTGTCGGGCGTGCCGCCGCGCGCGTGGCCGGATGCCACGCATCGAGAACCGCGATGCCGTGCGGCTCGAGCAACGTCCGCAGGAACTTCACGTAGGCGGCTCCGATCGTCACCGTCGGCTGGTACGCCGCCTGCAGCGCCTCGAGGTACGAGGAATGCGGCGCCGACCCGGCGGCCGCCACCAACTGCTCAAACGCTTCGGCCGTATCGCCAATGGGCATCTCCGCCATCACCACGCCCTCGTGTCCACGGCGAGGAATCGTCAGGCGCTTCACGTCACCGTCGACCGCAACGGCGGTCCACGAGGCCTCGGCGAAATCTCCGTCATCCGTTGCGGCCCAGAATACTGGCGCCACGGGAATCCCCGTCTCGCGTTCGAGGCGATCGGCCAACGCCAGCGCGCTCAGCGCCTTCAGGAGCGTGTACATCGGTCCGCCGAAGAGGCCGGGCTGCTGCCCCGTCGTCACCACGACGCCATTCGCGGCGGCGACGCGCTCGAGGCGCTCGGCCGCCGCGCCCGAGGGATCCAGGGCCGGCCGCAGTCCGGCGAGCCAACGGCTCCCACTGAACTCGGCCCGCACCTGCTCGGCGTGCGCCTTCCAGGCCGCACTGCCCGACGGGCGCACCGGATACCAGTCCGCCGGCGCCTGTCCGTCCTGGGCCGCCCGCGAGAGCGGCGAGCCGCCGAGGGACTCCGTGACGATGCGAGGCGCGCTCATCGGCGCACTTCCCGCGGGAGACGACATCGAGTGAGGGGGCGAGGGATCACGCGTCGTTACTTGTGGTAGGGTTCGCCGCGCAGGAGGGTGCCTGCCCGGTAGAGCTGTTCGGCGAGCACAAGGCGCGCCAATTCATGCGGTAACGTCCACGGGGCCAGACCCAGTCGGCGATGCGGGCCCTTCCGCAGGTCCGCCCCGATTCCGAACGCACCGCCAATGACAAACGCGACGTCCTGCGCCCGTTCACGCGCCTGCTGCAACCACTCGGCGAACTGTGCCGAATCAAACGTGTCGCCACCCGGATCGCAGAGCACCAGCACGGCGCCCTTGGGCAGCCTGGCCATCATCCGTTCGGCTTCTCGCTGCATCACCTGCGCCGGCGCCACGCCGCGCGCCGACTCCTCCTTCACCTCAACGAGTTCGAGCGGCCAGTAGTGCGCCGCCCGTTCCTCGTACTGACGAATGGCCGCCGCGAGCGCCGCATCACGCGGCTTGCCGACGGCGGCCACGATCACCTTCACCGCGGCCCCGACCCGGTCGGAGCGCGCTCGTCAGGCATAGATCCCGCGCAGACGATGCACTGTCGCGACGCGGCTGATCGCCACCATGTACGCGGCGGTGCGCATGTTCACCTTGTGCTGCTGCGAGAGCTTGAGCACGTCGCGGAAGCTGTTCACCATGATGCTGCGCAGGCGGTCGTTCACGGTCTGCTCGTCCCAGTAGTAGCCGCCGCGGTTCTGCACCCACTCGAAGTAGCTGACCGTCACGCCGCCGGCGTTCGCGAGGATGTCCGGAATCACGAAGATCCCCTTCTCGTCGAGAATCGCATCCGCGGCGGCCGTCGTCGGACCGTTCGCACCTTCGCAGACGATCTTGGCCTTGACGTTCCTCGCGTTCTTCGTCGTGATCACGTTCTCCATGGCGGCCGGAATGAGCACGTCCACTTCGAGCTCGAGGAGCTGCTCGTTCGTGATCGCCTCGCCCTTGCCGTAGCCCGCGAGCGTCTTGGCCTTCTTCACGTGGGCAATCGCGTCATCGATGTCGATGCCCTTCGGGTTATACCATCCCCCCGTCCGATCGCTGGCCGCCACGACCTTGCATCCCGCCTGCTGCATGAGCTGCGCGCCGATGGAGCCGACGTTGCCGAAGCCCTGCACCGCCACAGTCGCGCCCTTCACGTCCATCTTGAGATGCTCGAGCGCCTGCGTCGCGGTGAACATCACGCCGCGCCCTGTGGCCTCGCGACGGCCAAGGGATCCGCCCATCTCCACCGGTTTGCCGGTGGTCACGGCGTTCACCGTATGCCCGACGTGCATCGAGTAGGTGTCCATCAACCACGCCATCACGCGCTCATTCGTGTTCACGTCCGGCGCGGGAACATCGGAGTCTGGTCCGAGCGTCTGGATGATCGCGGAGGTGTAACGGCGCGTGACACGCTCAAGCTCGCCCACCGACATGTTGAGCGGGTCGCAGATCACGCCCCCTTTCGCGCCACCGAACGGGATGTTCACGACGGCGCACTTCCAGGTCATCCACGCGGCCAGCGCCTTCACTTCATCGAGGTGCACGTTCATGTCGAAGCGGATGCCGCCCTTCGCGGGGCCGCGCGACGTGTTGTGCAGCACACGGATGCCGGTGAAGACCTCCACCTCGCCGTTGTCCATGAGCACGGGGATCGACACCGTGATCTCCTTCTCGGGGCTTCGGAGCACCTTGTAGATGCCGGGCTCGAGGTCGAGCAGTTGTGCCGCGCGATCGAAGCGCGACATCATCGCCTCGAACGGATTCTCCTCGTTGGACTGGAACGTGCCCGTCTGGGCCATCTGGGAGAGGAACCGGTCCTTGTCGGGCCGGACGATCGTATCAGTGGGGAGGCGGAAATCGGCCATTGCAGTCGGGGGGCCCGCGCCGGTCACTGACCGGCAAAAGAGGTCGTGTTCAGGGCTGAGTTCCGAGGACGAGTCGAGAGAGCGCTTCACGCAGCAACGCTCCCCCGCGTTCGACCTCGACAGCTTGGGAAAGATACCACACCCCGGGGGCTTGGCGAGGCCAGCGGGGACCGAGCTTCACCGCGTCCTTGAGCGTGCATACCGTGAGGTCCGTCCCCGCGGCCCGACGCGAGAGATCCGCGATGTCGGCGTCCGTGAACGCGTGGTGATCCGGGTACGCGGCGGATTCTACCGTCGCCCCCAGCAGGCGCAACTGCGTCTCGAAGGTCTCCGGTGCCCCAATCGCGGACAGCGCCAGCACGCGCTTCCCCGACAGGGCCGAGAGGGGCAACGAGGCCTCGCTGGCTACGAGCGGTCTCAGGGTGCCGGAGACGAGCGCGAGAATGGCGGTCGGAGGCGCCCCCGAGAACCCTGCCCAGAGCGCCGCGGCCGCCTCCGCCTCGGCCCCGGTCGCCGATTTCCGGGTCACGATCAACAGCTGCGCGCGCCGAAGTGCCCCGCGCCCCTCGCGCAGCGGACCCGCCGGGAGGAGCCGGTGCGCGCTCCGCTGCTCGGCGGCCACCAGCACGACATCAAGATCGCGCCGCGCCCGCCGGTGTTGGAAGGCGTCGTCGAGCACCAGGATGGTCGCTCCCTTCGCCCTCGCCTCGGCCGCCCCGGCAAGGCGATCGGGATTGGCAATGGCCGGTATGTCCGGATTGAGCCGCGCATGAACCAGCGGTTCGTCGTCACCATAGCCGCGGAGCAGAATCGCCGGCCGCGCTCCCATGCCGAGCAGTTCCGCGGCGATCCACGCAGAGACCGGTGTTTTCCCCGTCCCCCCCACGCTCACATTGCCGACACTGACCGCGGGGAGCCCGAGCGGGTACGCGCGCAAGACGCCAAGATCGAAGAGCAGGTTCCGCGCGCCGATCGCCGCGCCAAAGATCCACGAGAGCGGCGTAAGCGCCCACGCCGCAGGGCCATCGGCGGCCCAGATGCGTTCAATCGCGCGGCTCATCTGCGCGCGAGTTGGTTCGAGCCGGGCCCCGATGGCAGGGGGCCCATGCGGGCGACCAATTCGCGTTGCGCCGCCTCGTCGGTCCCCGTGGGGATGTACGGCTCCCCGTAGTGCACGCGCACACGGGCGAAGGGCTTGGGGATCTGCAACCGATCCCAGCTCTGCAGGTGCCAAGCGCTGGAGATCTCGGTCCAAATCGGCACGATGGCCGCCTGCGCGCGGTGTGCGGCGATCAGCACGCCGGCCTGCACCACACCGGCAGGGCCACGCGGTCCATCGGGGGTGATGGCAAACGAACTCCCCGACTCCAGCTCGCGGACCATGGCCGCCAGTGCCGCGCGCCCACCACGGCTGCTCGAGCCACGCACGCCGCGATATCCCCACTGCTCCATAATGCGGAAGATGATCTCGCCATCGCCGTGCTGACTGACCATGGCGCACATGTTGCGATACCGATTCGTCCAGATGTGCGGCAGCAACTGCCCATGCCAACTCGAGAGGATGTACGGCTTCCCGGCGTTCACGAGGGCGCGCCACGGCTCGGCATTCACCTCCTCTAGGCGCCAGCTGCCCCCCAGCAGTTCGATGAGCGGCTTGCCGACGCGGATGGCCCACTTCGTTTTCCGCGCTCGCTTCGCCGCCCTGCGCGCCAGGAGGGCATCGGCCGCCGCGTCCGGGACGTCGTTCACTTGAGCATCCCCGCCGCCATCTCGGCCACGCGCATCGAGGCGCCCGGCTGTCCGAGTCTGGCGCGCACCTCCGCGAGTCCCGCCAGCATCTGCTGGCGCGCGGGTGACGCGGGATCGAAGAGCGGCTCCAACGCGGCCGCAACGGGCGCCGTCTGGAACGCATCCTGCACGAACTCCGGCGCCACGGTGCGCCCCGCGACGATGTTGAGCAACCCGATATGCTCGATCTTCACCAACCGCTTCGCGATCGCGTACGAGATCGGGCTGGTGCGATACACGATCGCGCATGGCGTCCCCGCCACGGCGGCCTCCAGCGTGGTCGTCCCACTCTTGCAGAGCGCCACATCGGCCGCGCGGAGCACGTCGAAGCTCGCCGAGCGAATGAGCGGCACCGGGACGTCGTCGTCGCGCAGCGCGATCGTGGGCGCCACACTCAACACGACGTTGAGCCCGGGGCGCTTTGCCTGCAGCACGCGCGCCACGGCAAGGAACTCCTCGAGATGGCGCGTGATCTCTTGCGCGCGACTTCCCGGAAAGAGCGCGAGCACTTCGCCTTCGAGCGGCAACCCAAGCTTGAGGCGCGCCGCCGCCTGATTCGGGAGCGCCAGAGCGCGGTCCAGCAACGGATGTCCCACAAAGGTGGCATCGATCCCTGCCCCACGAAGGAGTTCCTCCTCAAAGGGAAGAATCACGGCGGCCTTGGTGAAGATCTTCGCCATCTTCTTGAGCCGTCCCGCGCGCCACGCCCAGACCTGCGGCGTGATGTAGTACAGCACGGGGATCTTCGCGGCGGCCGCCACCGCGGCGACCCGCATGTTGAAGCCCGGATAATCGATGCATACGACCAACCCCACGGAGCCGGTCGCCAGGCGCGCTTTGAGGCGATTCAGCAACCGCCAATGCGAGGGAATGTGCTTCAATACTTCCACAAAGCCCACCACCCCCTCGTGCTCCTCGAGCATCTCGACACCCGCCGCACGCATGCGCGCGCCGCCGGTGCCGATCAACCTGGCGTCCGGGCGCAACGCGCGGAGTCGCTCCGCGAGAATGGCCCCGTGCAGATCGCCCGAGGCCTCCCCCGCGAGGATCAGGATCTCACGCACCGCGCCCCGACATGGCGTTCCGCATCGCGGCCACGCCCTTCTCAATGTCGCTGACGATCCGCAGCGCGACCGCGAGCGCGTCGCGTCCCGCTCGTCCGGTGACGGCGATCGGCGCCTCGCCCTTCAGCGCCGCGATGAAGCTCTCCAGTTCCAACCGCAGCGGCTCCCCTTCGGGCGCGTCGATCAGCACCCGTTCCACGAACGCCTCAAGCGGCTGCGCGCTCTTCGCCAGCGCCACCAGATCCACATCACCACGCAGGCGGTACATCTCGCCGGTGCCCGACGCGAGGTCGAGCGAGAGATATCCGTTCTTCTGGAAGATGCGGAGCTTTCGCATCCGCTCCTTCGACACACGGCTCGAGGTGATCGTCGCGACCGCCCCATTCTCGAACGTGATGCGCGCGTCGGCGATATCGATGCTCGGCGTGAGCACCGGCAGTCCCGCCGCGGAGACCTCGCGCACCTTCGCCCCCGTGAGCGTGAGCACGAGATCGATGTCGTGGATCATCAGGTCGAGCACGACGGCCACATCCGATCCCCGCGGATTGAACGGCGCCAGTCGGTCGCTGTCGATGAACAACGGCGTGTCGACATACGGCAACGCCGCGCGAATGGCCCGATTGAAACGCTCGATGTGGCCGATCTGGATCAGCAACCCCTTCTGCGCCGCGAGCGCGAGCAGTTCGTCCGCTTCGGCGAGCGTCACGGTGATCGGCTTCTCGATCAACAGGTGCTTGCCCGCGTGCAGCGCCTGCATCGCGACCTCGTGGTGCTTCGACGTCGGCACCACGATGCTCACGGCATCGACCTCCGCCAGCAGTGCTTCGACCGAGGGATACGCGCGAATGCCAAGCTCCCGGGCCACCGTGCCAGCGCGCTCCGGGTTTGCCTCAAAGACGCCCTTGAAGACCACCCCATCGAGGTCGCGCAGGATGCGCGCATGATGATAGCCGAGACTCCCGGTGCCAACAACACCGATCCGCATCGGTGCGGTCATGTCACGATCCCGCGGCCGCTCGCCGAGACGAAGTCCACGAAGTCCTTCACTTCCGGGAACTGCTGCAACTCGCCCGCCTTCTCGAGCGCCTGCGACACATTGAGCTCAGAGCGGAAGAACAGTCGATACGCCTTCTTGAGCTCCGCAATGGTCGCCTCGGAGAAGCCCGTCCGCTGGAGCCCGACGGAATTGAGTCCGTACAGCTGGACAGGATTCCCGACGGCCTTCACGAACGGCGGGATATCCTTGGAGATGCGCGACGCCCCACCGATGAAAGCATTGCGTCCGATCTTCGCGAACTGGTGCACCGCGCAGAGTCCGGAGATGATCGCGTTCTCATACACCGTGACATGGCCGGCCAGCTGCGTGCCATTCGAAATGATCACGCCGTCACCAACGTGACAGTCATGCGCGAGATGCACGTACGACATCAGGAAGCAGTCTTTGCCGACCGTCGTCCTGAACGACTCCGAGGTCCCGCGATTGATCGTGAGATACTCGCGCAGCGTCGTCCCTTCGCCGATCTCGACGGTGGTGACCTCCCCCTTGAACTTGAGATCCTGCGGCTTGCCCCCGAGCACCGTCCCGATCCCGACCGTGACCTTGGGCCCGAGGATCACGTGCTCCTCGAGGGTGGCCCGCATCTGGATCACGCTGCCATCGCCGATCACACAATGCGGCCCGACATAGGCCCACGGGCCGATCTCCACATCCTTGCCGATCTCAGCCCTCTTGTCGACGATCGCCGTCGGATGAATGCGCGCAGTCATCGATCGCGGACCATGGCGGCCATCTCGGCTTCGCAGACCACCGCGCCATCGACCTTCGCGACCGCGGCAATCCGACACACCTTGCCGCGCAACTGCACGATGTCGACCTCGAGCCGCAACTGGTCGCCGGGTCTCACCGGCTTCCGGAACTTGATGTTGTCGATGCTCATGAAGTAGACGACCTTGCTCTCCGGATCATCCACGGTCCCCATCAGCAACGCGCCACCGGCCTGCGCCATCGCCTCGACAATCAGCACCCCCGGCATGATCGGATGCCCCGGGAAGTGTCCCTGAAAGAAGGGCTCATTGATCGTGACGTTCTTGATGGCCACGACGCGCTTCTCCTCTATCTCGATGATCCGATCCACCAGCAGGAACGGATACCGATGCGGCAGGATCTTCATGATCTCTTCGATGCCGAGCATACCTCTCCCCGATTGGGCGGGCCGCGCGTGCGCGAGCATCTCGCGCACCAACGTCACGGTCCCGCGATGACTCGGCTTCGTCGCCGAGATCCTGGCTTGCACACGCTGTCCCGCGAGGGCGAGATCGCCCACCACGTCCATCGCCTTATGTCGCACGAACTCGTCGGGCCACCGCAGCGCCGTGCCGACCACAGCGTCCTCATCGAGGACGATCGTGTTCTCGGCCGAGGCGCCCTGAATCAGCCCTTTGCCGCGTAACTCCTCCACCCAGCTCAGCAGCCCGAAGGTGCGCGCCGGCGCGAGTTCGCGCGAGAAGCTCTCGGGCGTGACCACATACCGACCCTCCTGCACCCCGATCATCGGATGCGCGAAGTCTATCCGCACTTCCAGCTCGAAGGCGTCGGCCGGATGCGCAACGTAGACCGAGTCCCCGTCGACCACACGCACCGACTCCGTCAGTCGTAACACCTCGGCCGTCCCCCCATGCTCCTTCACGCCCGCGTCCGCGAGCGCCGCACGGAAGGGCTCGGCCGAGCCGTCCATGATCGGTGGCTCGGCCGCATCCATCTCGATGATCACATCGTCGATCCCAAGACCCGCCACCGCCGCCAGCACGTGCTCGACCGTATGAAGCGCCGCCGCTCCACTCCCGAGCTGCGTGCGCCGCTCGGCGGCGACCGCGACGCTCACGTGCGCGCGGGTCTCAGGATTCCCCGCGACGTCCACTCGCCGAAAGCGGATGCCCACGCCCGGGGCGGCGGGGACGAAACGCAACGTGCACGGACGTCCCAGGTGCAGGCCCACGCCAGAGAGGGTGGCCGTCTTCGCGATTGTGCGGCGCGCGCTCACGCGTCGCCTTCGCGCTTGAGCAACTGTTCGATCTTCCGGAGCAGATCTGGCAGCTTCGAGAGGGCCGCCTGCCCGCGCAGCATCTGCCGATGGGGGCGCGCCGGGAATCCGCCCCACGTCTCACCGGGCGGCACGTCAGAGACGACGCCGGCCTGTGCGGTGAGGGTCGACCGGGCACCAAGGGTATGATGCCCGGCGATGCCCACCTGACCGGCCATCACCACACCGTCCTCCACCCGCACGCTTCCGGCGATCCCGACCTGCGCGGCAATCAGGCAGAGCCGGCCGACGCGCACGTTGTGCCCGATGTGCACGAGGTTGTCGATCTTCGTGCCGTCGCCGATCACCGTGTGATCGATGCTGCCGCGATCGATTGTCGTGTTGGCCCCGATCTCGACGTCATTGCCGATCCGGCAGCCGCCCACGTGTGGAATCTTCTGATGCGCGCCTTCGTTGAAGACGTACCCGAAGCCATCGCTCCCGATGCGCGCGCCGGCGTGAATGGCGCAGCGATCGCCGACGATGGCGCCGGGATAGAGCGTCACCTGCGCGTAGAGTCGTGTCTGCGCACCGATCTGGGCACCGTCCCCGATGACCGTGTGCGCGCCGATCCAACACCCGCCCCCGACCCGCGCGCCGCGGCCGATGACCGCGAAGGCCTCGATGCACACGTCGGCGTCCACCTGCGCATCGTCCGCCACAATCGCGGTCGGATGCACACCCACAAAGGGCCGCTCCGGCGCGCGATAGAAACGCGGAATGAGGGTGAGCATCGCCTCGTGCGGCTTCGACACCACAATGCGAACCGCACAGGGACCCTCCGTCGCCGCCAGCTCCGGGGTGACGAGCACCGCTCCCGCATGGCAGGTCGCGAAGTGCTTCGCGTACTTCACCGACGCCAGGAACGTGAGGTCGCTCGGTCCAGCCCGGTCGAGCGGCGCGATGCCAGTGAGCCGGAGATCCGGGTCACCCTGCAACGCGCCGCTCACCGCTGCGGCCACGGCGGCCGCGCGGAGTCCTGCGGGGTCCTGCGAGGTCGTCATCGCCTGGTGGGGAGGCGTGGGACCGGGCTACGGGCGTCGAGCGCCCGACGGCTGCGCTACTGGGCCGGTCGGACGCGCGGGGGCGGTGGCCGCGGGAGTGGCCGCGGGAGTGGCCGCCGGAGTGGCCGCGGGAGTGGCGGCTGGTCGCGCCGGAGCAGCGGTCGGTCGCACCGGCGGAGGCGCCGCGGCCGCCGGCATCGCCCGGATGCGGGCGAGCACGCGGTCCGAAAGATCGAGGTTCCGATCCATCGAGACGATCGGGTTCGTCTGCCCACCAATGTCGAAGATCATCGCGTAGCCGTCCGCCTGACGGACGTCATCGAGCGCGATCTTGATCAGGTCGAACAGCGGTTGCATCGCCTCGGCCTGCGATGCCTGTGCGCCCTCCTCGAGGACCTGCAACGTGTCGCGGTATTGCGCGTCGTAGGTCTGCATGGACGTGAAGCGCGCCACCTTGTCCGCCTGCGACAGGGTCGCCGAGTCACGCTCAAACCCGGCCATGAGCACGTTCAGCGAGTCCACCATCTTCTTCTGACGGACGCTGAGCGCCTCGAGGCCGACACGCATGCGGGTCTCAGCGGCCGCGCGGGTCGGCATCTCCTGCAGGACCTTGCGCGAGTCGATGTAGCCGAGCTTCTGCGCCGAGAGGGGCGCCACGGCGACAGCGAGGGAAATGAGGGCGGCCACGAGGGCGCCGCGGGACATGACGGTCATCGATGCTCCAGGATGTTGCGAAGTGTTTAAAAGAACTGGCCGAGACGGAAGTGCAGCTGCCACTTGGGATCCGGGTTCCCGAACTGGTCGCGCCGATCAAAGCCGTACGCGAAGTCGAGGCCGAGCGGACCCAACGGACTCACGGTCGAGGCACCGAAGCCGGCACCGCGGAAGAGTCGCGTCGGATCGAAGTCGCGGGGCCGGTCCCAGATATTCCCCACGTCATAGAACGCATTGATGTACAGATTCGAATTGAAGCGAAGGCCGATCTCCGCCGTCGAAGTGAAGAAGGCGCTGCCGAATGACTCGCGCTGCGCGTTGAACGTCCCCGCGGCCGTCGAGAAGCCGCGAGGCGTGATCGAGAACTCCGGGTAGCCGCGCAGCGGCTCACCGAACTGGACACCACCCAACGAGAACTGCTGCGACCAGAAGAAATCGCCCGGGTCGCCGAACACCGCACCAGCGCGCGCCGAAACGCCCATGGTGAGGCGCAGCGGAGTCGTGCCGGGCTTCTGGCCGCCGAGGCGCCCGATGATCGCGTAGTTCCTGAGTTCGGTGGTGTAGCGCTGGAACTGCGCCGATCCCCCCAGCGGTCCCCCGTTGAACTGCGCGCTCACGGTCGCGAGCCGCCCATCCGTCGCGAAGGGCATGTCGGTGCGCGTGTCCTTCGTGATGTCGATGCCGATCGTCGAACGCAAGCACCCCTGACAGCCATCCGACCCAACGCTTCCCAACAAGCCCCCCGACCCGAATCGCACCGACTCAAGGCCGTACGAGGTGAAGACGCGGGTGAATCGCGACTCCGGAAAGGGGAAGCCGACGCGGGTGTTGAAGCCGATACGCGTCGTCTGACCAAAGTTGGCGATGCGGAAACGGGCCTGCGAATGGTAGGCCTGGATCTGCCCGGAGATGCGCGAACCGCGAATGCCGGGATCCGTGTACGACGCGTTGAAGTCGTTGATGAACCGACCATACTGCCAATTGATCGACCCGCGTTTGCAGCGCCCGAACAGATTCGGTTGCTCCAGCCCGATGAATCCACCGAGGCCCGTCCCCTGTCCCGCCGACGCGCCAAAGCTCACGTTGCCCGTGCGCTTCTCCTTGACACGGAAGATGATGTCGATGTCCCCCGCATCATTGGCCGGGCGGGTATCCGGGAATGCCATCGGCGTTTCGAAGAAGGCGAGATTCCCGATGCCCTGCCAGCTGCGGATCAGGCGGTCCTGGTTGAACACGTCCCCGGGAATGATGAACAACTGCTCTCGGATGCAGCTCTCGACCGTGAAGTCGTTCCCGAGGATCTCGACGCGGTTGATCAGCGCCGGGGTGCCCTCTCGGATATCCCAACGCAGGCGGACGACCGCATTCGAATCCGTCGGGTCACGCTCGACCACGGGATTGATCTGCGCATAGATGTAGCCGTCATTGCTGTAGAGCGTCTGCAGCTCGCGCGTCGCTTCGTCCCATCGCGTGCGGTCAAAGATGTCCGACGCCGGCGCGCGGCGCTTCAACAGCGCGCGGGCGCGCTCGGTCACGGTCGGGGCGCGATCACGGAACGGATACAGCGTGGTGATCTGATCGGCCGTGAAGTGGCGATTCCCCACCACTTCAAAGTTCGAGATCTTGTACAGCGGGCCTTCCTCGACCGTCAGCTCAATCATCGCCTTGCCGCGCGTTTCATCCACGATCAGTGTGTCGCGGCGCAGCTGAAAGTCGACAAATCCGCGATCCCCGAAGAGCTTGGGCACCCGCTCCCCGAGGTCAGTCGCGTACACATCCTCATCGAATTCACCCTGACGGAACCACCAGAATCCCTCGGGCTTTGTCTCCATCGCCCCCGCAATCGCCGCCGGATCCATCGCCGACGCGCCAACAACGCGGAGACCGGAGATGGCGAGGCGGCGGCCCTCATTCACTCGGAAGGTGATGGCGATACGATCCCCGACCATCGTCGTCTCCGGGCGCACTCGTGCGAGATAGAACCCCGCCGACTTGTACAAGGAGTCCACGCGGCGCATCGCCACCGCAATGGCCGCCGGATCGACTGGGCGTCCGATCAATAACCCCACCCGATCCTCGACTTGGCGTGCCTGCACCTGGCGCGCGCCTTCGACCTTCACCGCACTGAGCAGCGGCCGCTCGCGCACGGTGATGACAATCGCCGAGCCCGTCCCCAGGGCCGGCAGGCCACACTCCACCCCGACGTGGTCGAAGTCGCCGGAGGCGAAGAGGTCACGAATGGCCCGCTGAATGAGCGGAAAGCTGAGCTGGGCCCCGGCGCGCATTCCGCTGTTCGCGAGGATGGCCTCACCGTCAACACGCGCACTCCCGCGAACCACGATCGAGTCGGGAACGAGGCAGCGGGCGACGGTGGCTGAGGGGTCCTGCGCGAACAATGGTGACCCCGCCGCCAAGGCGATGGCCACCAAGAGGATACGATGCATAACTGCAATATACACGAATCGGGACCGGACAGGTCCTCCTGTCCGGTCCCGAGTTCCTGACGCCGAGGCGGCGTCAGACCTTCGGTGTGACCGCGGGGACGCGGAATTCGAGCTTCGTGCCATCCGTCGAAACGTCCACGTCGATCTCGTCGCCGCGCCCGAACTCGGCGAGCAGGATGCGCTCCGAGAGCGGGTCCTCGATCCACTTCTGGATCGCCCGCTTCAGCGGGCGGGCGCCATAGGCCACGTCGTAGCCGTTCTTGACCAGGAACTCCGTCGCCGCGTCGCTGAGTTTGAGCGTGAGCTCCTCCTCCGCCAACCGCTTCTGGACGTCCTTGAGCAAGATCGAGACGATCTGGCCGATGTGCTCCTTCGAGAGCGGGTGGAAGACAATCACGTCATCCAGCCGGTTCAGGAACTCGGGGTTGAAGGTGTGCTGCATCTCCTCCTTCACCTTGTCCGCGATCCGGTCGAAGTTCGCCGTCACATCCGTGTTGCCGAACCCGAGGGTGCGGTTCTTCGTGATGTCCTTCGCTCCCACGTTCGACGTCATGATGACGACGGTGTTCTTGAAGTCGATCATGCGCCCGTAGTTGTCCGTGAGGTGACCCTCGTCGAGCACCTGCAGGAGGATGTTGAATACATCCGGGTGCGCCTTCTCGATCTCGTCGAGGAGGATGACGCTGTACGGCTTCCGGCGCACGGCCTTCGTGAGCGTTCCTGAATCCTCGTATCCGACGTAGCCCGGCGGGGCGCCGATGAGACGCGACACGGAGAACTTCTCCATGTACTCGCTCATATCCACGCGGATCAGGGCCGACGGGTCGGCGAACAGGAACTTCGCCAGCGCGCGCGCGAGCTCCGTCTTCCCCACGCCCGTGGGGCCGGAGAAGATGAACGAACCGATCGGACGACGCGGGTCCTTGAGGCCCGCGCGGCTGCGCCGGATGGCCCGCGCGATCGCCTTGATCGCGTCCTCCTGCGCCACCACCGATCCGTGCAACTCCTCTTCCATCCGGAGCAGGCGGGCCGTCTCGGCCTCCTGCAACCGCGTCACGGGGATGCCGGTCCAGCGGCTCACGATGAAGGCGATTTCCTCTTCCCCGAGCACCGGACGAATGGACTGCCGCTTCACCTCCCATTCCTCATGACGGGCGCGAATCTCGCCCTGCAGCTCGCGCTCCGTGTCACGCAACGCGGCCGCCTTCTCGAAGTTCTGGTCGCGCACGGCGGCATCCTTCTCCGCGTTCACGCCCTCGAGCTTCGTCTTGAGGTCGGCCACTTCCGGCGGCGGCACCTGCGCGGCCAAGCGCGCACGCGCACCCGCCTCGTCGATCACGTCGATCGCCTTGTCCGGCAGGAATCGGTCCGTGATGTACCGCTCCGAGAGCTTCGCCGCGATCGTCAGCGTCTCGTCCGGGATCGTCACACGGTGATGGTCCTCGTACTTCGAGCGCAGGCCCTTGAGGATCTCCACCGTTTCGTCGATCGACGGCGGATCCACCACGACCGTCTGGAATCGACGCTCGAGCGCGCCGTCCTTCTCGATGTACTTGCGATACTCGTTCAGCGTGGAGGCCCCGACGCACTGCAGCTCGCCGCGCGCGAGCGCCGGCTTGAGCATGTTGCTCGCGTCAATCGCACCTTCCGCCGCCCCGGCACCAACGAGCGTGTGCAACTCGTCGATGAACAGGATGATCTGCTTATTCTGCGCGATCTCGTTCATGACCGCCTTCAGGCGCTCCTCGAACTGCCCACGATACTTGGTGCCGGCAATCACCGCGGCCATATCGAGCGAGAGCACGCGGTGGTCGCGCAGCGAGTCCGGGCAGGTGTTGTTCGAGATCATCTGGGCCAAGCCCTCGACAATCGCGGTCTTGCCCACCCCAGGCTCACCGATGAGCACGGGATTGTTCTTCTTGCGGCGCGACAGGACTTCCATCACGCGCTCGATCTCCTTGGCGCGTCCGATGGTCGGGTCTAACTGCCCCTCGGCGGCGAGAATCGTCAGATCGCGGCAGAAGTGGTCGAGGGCCGGGGTCTTGGACTTCTTCTCCCCCTTCGCGGCCGTAGGCGCCGGCGTCACCCCGGCGGGCGTCGCGCCCCCCTGCGGCATTTCCGTCCCGAGCAGGCGCAGCGTCTCCGCGCGCGCCGCCTCGAGATTGACGCCAGCGTCGGTCAACACCTGCGCCGCAATCCCCTTCTCTTCCCGAAGGAGGCCGAGCAGCAGATGCTCCGTGCCGACATACGAATGGTTCAGCTCACGCGCCTCGCCCATGGCAAGCTCAAGTACTTTCTTGGCGCGCGACGTGTACGGCAGATCGGGACCAGTCGCTTGGGCCGCTTTGCCCTTCTTGACGGTCTCCTCGATCTTCTGCTGGACCTCCTCCAGGTCCACGCTGAGGTTCTGAAGCACCGCCGCAGCGACGCCCTCGCCCTCGCGGATCAGCCCCAAGAGGATGTGCTCGGTGCCCACGTATTCGTGGTGCAACCGCGCCGCTTCCTCGCGGGCCATCGCCAGAACCTTCCGTACGCGTTCCGTGAAATTATAGCCGTTCATCCGTGTCCTCGACCGGTGCGCTTCCCAGGGGTCATCCGGGAAGGCGTGCCTCGTTGGCAAGTATCTGACGCACGTAGCGGGCCCGCGCCAGGTTTGCCTCGCCGTCGGTGAGCAACCGCCCCGCTGCATGGGACAAATGCGCCGACTGGCTGAAGATCAGGAGCTTGTTGAGCGTGTACACACTGAGTCCGGTGATCAACTGCATCCCCGAAGCCAGCCGCAACCCACTCAGCAGATTCATCGCCTCCTCTGCCGGCAGATTGCGCGCATGTTGCAACGTGCCGTACGCACGCCACAGCTTATCCTCGATAATATACCCCGCATCACGCACCAGAACGCTGCGCGCCTCCTCCTCCCGCTCGATCACCCGCTGGACCACTCGGACCAACTGGTCCGAGAGATCGTCCTCGCTCCTTCCTAGTGTCGTCTGGTTCGAGATCTGGAAGAGGTTGCCGAGCACATCGCTTCCCTCGCCGTACAGGCCGCGGTACGTCAGCCCCATGTGCTGCAGGCCCTGCAGCACCTTCCCGATCTCCTGGGTCAAGACCAAACCCGGTAGATGAATGAGTACCGAAGCCCGCAATCCGGTTCCCGTATTCGTCGGACACGCCGTCAGGAAGCCGAACTCCTGATGCCAGGCGTAGGGCACCACCGACGCGAGTTCGGCGTCGAGTCGCTCCGCCTGACGCAGCGCGCCGGGGATGTCGAACCCAGAGCGGAACACCTGCAGACGCAGATGGTCCTCCTCGTTGACCATCACACCGGTGTCGCCCGTGACCAGCACCGCCGCGCCAGTCGGAGCCACCTGCCCTCCGCGGTCAAGGCCGGCCAACTCACGGCTCACCAGATGCCGCTCGTGCAGCAGTTGGCGCTCCAACGGCGAGCATTCGTCCACACGCACAAACGCCGCATCCTTGAGCGAGGCCAGCCCAGGCGTCACCGTCCGAAGCTGGTGCAGAATCCGCAGACGCTCCCCTTCGCGCGCCCGCGTCGGAAACGCATAGCCCGCCAGATTGCGCGCCAGCCGGATCCGCGACGACAGCACGATACCCGCGTGGTCGCCGCTGCCGATCAACCACTGCAGCCCGCCATCGGGGAGCAGCGAGAGGTCAAGACTCATTCGAGCCCCCTGATCTTATCCCGCAGCGCCGCCGCCTCTTCGAAGGCCTCGCCCGCCACCGCCTTTCCCAGCTTTGTCCGGAGTTGCACCAACGTCGCCTCGCGTTCCATGACATCCGGGTCGCCCCCCTCATGACGCCACCCTTCGTGGCGCGTGCTCCCGTGCACCCGCCGCAGGAGCTCGCGCAGACTCTGCTCGAACGCCCCATAGCACTGAGCGCAGCCGAGTCTGCCACTCGCGCGAAAGTCGCGAAGCGAGGTCCCACAATAGGCGCACCGCGCGGCATCGCCCGGTAACTGCGCCGCCTGTTGCTGGACCGCCTGCAGAAAATCCCCGAGCGGGTGCTTCGGCACCGCGACCGTGGTCTCGATGCCGCGCGCCGCCGCGCACTGCTCGCACAGATGCACCTGCGAGACCACGCTCTCGACGATCTGCGTCAGATGCACCACGGCATCGCGCTCCCGGCAGTTATCGCAGACCATCAGACCCCTCCCGCCGAGGGAGGCGCCGGCTGCAGCCGCCCCTCTTCGAGATGCAACACGCGATGCGCCCGCTCGGCCAACGACCGATTGTGCGTCACCACCACCACCCCCACGCCCATGTCCGTCGCCAACGAGAGGAAGAGATCGTGCAGCAACTCCGCATTCTGATGATCGAGATTCCCCGACGGCTCATCGGCGAGCACGACCGGCGGCTGTAGCGCCAGTGCGCGGGCGACCGCAGCGCGCTGCTGCTCGCCCCCGGAGAGTTCCGACGGCCGATGATGCACACGGCCGCCCAAGCCGACGCGCTCCAAGAGCTCCGAGGCGCGTGCACGCGCCTCCGCCAGTGGCCGGTCGGCGATCCGCAGAGGCATCATCACATTCTCCAACGCCGAGAACTCCTTGAGCAGATGGTGGAACTGGAAGACAAACCCCACTTGCCGGTTCCGAAGTTCCGCCAACGCCTCATCGCTCGCATCGGCCGTCGGCGTCCCGCCGAGGAATACCGCCCCCGCATCGGGGCGCTCCAACGCCCCGAGCACGTGCAGGAACGTGCTCTTCCCCGAGCCGCTCGCCCCGATCACCGCGACCATTTCGCCGGACGCAATCGAGAGATCGACGCCGCTGAGCACCTGAATCGCGTTCCCATCGCCGCCGCGATACGCCTTCACGACGCCAATCGCTTCGAGCACTGGGCTCACGTGGGAGACAAGCGGCGTCGTCATTCGCTGCGGATTGCCTCGATCGGGTAGAGCTTCGCCGCCTGTCCCGCCGGATGCAACGTGGCCAGGATGGCCACCCCGATGCTCAGCACCACAATCACCGCAACGTCAAATACCTCCAGGCGCACCGGGAGATGGTCGATGAAGTACACCGAGGGGTCGAGCGCGATCAGCTTCCACCGCTCGAGCGAGAGCCCCACGCCGGCCCCGAGCACGAGCCCGATCGTCGTCCCCACTGCCCCGATGAAGATCCCCTGCAAGAGGAAGATCCGACGGATGGCATCCGCGCGCATGCCCATCGCCTTGAGGATCCCGATCTCCCGCGTCTTGTCGCGCACGACCATCGTCAGCGTGCTCACGATGTTGAACGCCGCCACCATGATGATCAGCCCAAGGATCACCGTCATCCCGAGCTTCTCGAGCTTCAAGGCGCGGAACAGCGAGCTGTTCTGCAGTTGCCAGTCCTCGGCGCGATACGGCCATCCCAGCACCGCGAGGATCTTCTCGCCGACTGCTGGCGCCGCCCATCGGTCGGTCGTCTTCACTTCGATCCCCGTGACTGCGGAGTCGAGCCCGGCGAGCTGTTGCGCATCTTCCAACTCGACGTACGCATACGCATTGTCGTACTCGAACATGTACGTCTCGAACGTTCCCGACACTTCAAACTGGCTGAACCGCGGCACCATCAGGCCGAACGCCATGCTCGGGGACGCACCCGCCGCCGTCACCAGAGAGATGCGCATCCCGGGGTAGGCGCCGAGTCGGTCCGCGAGGATCCGCCCGAGGACCACACCCTTCACGTTGGGGTCGGTGGTCTTGAAGGTGAAGGCACCGGGCGCCGCGTGATCGCGGATCGTCGTCACCTGCGGCGAGCCCGAGTCTCCAGGGATGATGCCAGCCACCGTGACGGCCTCGTGGTGCCCTCGACCATTCGTCGCCAACGCCTGCGTGATGACGAAGGGTGCGGTGGCCACCACCCCCTCGATGCTGTCCAAGCGCGGCATCACCTCGCGCCAGCGCTCCATCTTCAGCGACTCGCCGTACGTCAGCACCCGCACGTCAGGGCTTCCGACGAGGATCTTCTCACGGAGATCCGTCTGCAGCCCGTTCATCACCCCCATGATCACGATCAGCGCGCTCACGCCCACCGCCACCCCAGACACAGCAATGACCGAGATGAACGAGAGCAAGCGGGACCCGCGCCGAGAGCGCAGGTAGCGCCACGCGATCGCGAACTCAAGTCGACTCACAGGGTGCTCACAGGGTGCTCACAGACACGGGCATCACTCCGGGCGCATCAACGGGAACAGGATCACGTCGCGAATGTGCGGCGTATCTGTCAAGTACATGAACAGGCGATCAAGTCCGATGCCTACCCCACCCATCGGCGGCATCCCGTACTCCATCGCGCGCAGATAATCCTCGTCCACCCCGCTGGCCTCTTCGTCGCCAGCCGCCTTGAGACGCGCCTGCGCATCGAAGCGACGCCGCTGATCGAGCGGGTCGTTCAGCTCAGAGAACGCATTCGCGAGTTCTTTCCCCTTCGCGAAAAGTTCAAAGCGCTCGGTAAGCCCCGGCTTGGTGCGATGCGGCTTGGCCAAGGGCGAAAGCTCCACGGGATAATCGCACACGAAGGTCGGCGTCTCGATCTTGCTCTCCACGTACGCCTGAAACAACTCGTCCATCACCTTCGGACGCGACAGCGTCGCCACGTCATGGACCCCAGCCTTCTCGGCCGCCCTGCGCAGCTCGGCATCGGACATCGCCATTGCATCGGGAACGCCGAGGGCCTCGGAGAGTGCCGGCAGCCACTCGATGCGCGGGAACGGCACCACCAAGGTCGGCACCGGCCCGGACTCCGTGCCGTCGATGCGCGTGCGTGGCGCCTCGCCGAGCACCTCGCGCACGGCCGTCGCCGCCGTGATCAGCAACTGCTCCACGCGTCCCATCATCACCGTGTAGTCGGCGTAGGCCTCGTAGAACTCCAGCATCGTGAACTCCGGATTGTGCGTCCGGTCGATCCCCTCGTTGCGGAAGTCGTGCCCGACCTCATACACGCGATCAAAGCCGCCGACCACGAGCCGCTTGAGATACAGCTCATCCGCGATGCGCAAATACAGCGGCATATCGAGCGCATTGTGGTGCGTCGTGAAGGGACGCGCCGCGGCACCGCCATAGAGGGGCTGCAGCACCGGCGTCTCCACCTCGAGATAATCCAAGGCATCCAACGCGCGCCGAATGGCCGTGGTCATCTTGGAGCGCGCCGCGAAGTGCCGGCGCACTTCCGGATGCACCGCGAGATCCGCATAGCGCTGACGCGACCGCTGCTCGCCGTCGGCAAAGCCGGAGTGACGGATGGTCTTCCCGTCCACCTGCTCTTCCTTGCCGAACGGCAACGGCCGCAGCGACTTCGCGAGCATCGTCGCCGTCGTGACCTTGATCGTCACTTCGCCGGTGCGCGTCCGGAAGAGCGGCCCCTCAATCCCAATCACATCGCCGAGGTCGAACAGCGGCATCAGCGCGGCCTGCGCCTCGCCAAGATCATCACGACGGAAGTAGACCTGGATGCGCCCCGTGTCATCCGCCACGTGCGCGAACGCCGTCTTGCCATGCCCACGCCACGCGACCACGCGCCCCGCCACCCGGACCACCGGCCCTTCCTCGGCGTCGCCGAGCAATGGGACCGCCGCGCCACAGCCGTGCGAACGGTCAAAGCCGTACGCGAACGGCGGCACGCCCAGCGCCTCCAGCGCGGCAAGCTTCTCGCGACGGGCGAGCAGTACGTGATTCAGATCCTCGCTCATCGCGCGTCTCCAGGGCCGCCCTGCTGCTTGAGATAGGCTTCGATGAGCGGATCGATCGCACCGTCCATCACCTTATGCACATCGGGAAGCTTGAGCTCCGTACGATGGTCATTCACCATCGTGTACGGCTGGAAGACATAGCTGCGAATCTGGCTTCCGAACGAGACATCCTGTTTTGTCGCGTCGAGGGCCGCCTTGATGGCCGCCAGCTTTTCGGCCTCGAGATTGTACAGGCGATTCTTCAGCTGTTTCATCGCCGTCGCCTTGTTCTTGAACTGTGACCGCTCCGCCTGCGACGCGCAGACGATGCCCGTCGGCAGATGCGTGATGCGCACCGCAGAGGACGTCTTGTTCACGTGCTGCCCGCCGGCGCCCGAGGCGCGGTAGACGTCGATGCGCAAATCGTCTTCTTTGATGTCGATGTGAATCTCGTCGTTCACGACCGGATACACGAAGACCGAGGCAAAGCTCGTGTGCCGGCGGGCCTGCGAGTCGAACGGGGAGATGCGCACCAAACGATGCACCCCGATCTCAGGTCGCAGGAATCCGAAGGCATACGCCCCCTGTATTTCCAGCACCGCGCCCTTGATCCCGGCCTCTTCGCCCTCCGAGAGATCAAGGATCTCGACGTTGAATCCCTTGCGCTCGGCCCAGCGCGTGTACATCCGCATGATCATCTGCGCCCAGTCCTGCGCCTCCGTGCCACCGGCACCCGCGCTGATCTCCAACTGGGCGTCGCGGAAGTCGTCGCGTCCCTGCAGCAACGACTTCAGCTCGAAGGCGTCCGTCTCCTCGTGGATGGCGGCCGCCTCCCGCTCTACGTCGGCGATCATCGCGTCGTCGGGCTCCATCGCGAGCAACTCTTCAAGTTCGCGCGCGCTCTTGATTCGCGCCTTGAGTTTTTCCCACGGCTCGATCCAGTTCTTCAGCGTTTTTACTTCTTGCACCACCCCGCGGGCCCGCTCCTGGGCGTTCCAGAAGTTCGGGTCCGACATGTCGGCCTCGAGGCCGTTCAGTCGGTCGCGCTTGCGCTCGAGGTCAAAGGTACCTCCGGAGCTCGTCGAGCCTGGACTCGTCGTGCTTCAGGGAGGACAACAGGGCGGTATCAGCGGCCATGGGTGCACTTGGGTGAGATACGACGCGAGCCGTGCGGCGCGGGGCGCACACGGCTCGCGTCGACTGCGTGGAAGTTAGCGTAGCGAGCGGGCTCCGCGCACCCCTTCCGGGTGCCCTCTTCACTGCGGTGCTCCCTGCTCGCTACGCCATCGCCTAAAACATCTTCTGTCCACCGGCGAGGAGATCGTTGAGCGCTTCCTGGAAGTGCGTCGTCGAATCGGCGAACTCTTTGCCGATCTGATCGAGGTATTCCTCGTAGCTCTTCTTGATCTCCTCCTTGAAGAGCGCCTTGAGCGTGCCGTCGCGAACTCCCTCCGCGCGCTTGTCGGGCAGGTACGCGATCATGTCCGAGACCAATGCGCGGGCGAGACGCCGAGCCTTGAGATTCGGGTCGTTAGCGAGGAAAGGATTGACCGGTCGCTTCCCAGGTGTTGCCGGCGTCGGACTCGACGGGCGAGCCTGCACAGTTGCCGACGGCGCGAAGGGCGTCTTGCTCGGCGTCTTGCTCGGCGCCGCGGACGAGAGCGAACTCAAGGAGGGAAGTGAGCTCGCGGGCGTCGCCGTGGGCGCGGCGATTGGTGCCTGAGGGGGAGGAACAGGAGCTGGCGCGGCAGGTGGAACCGCAACGGGTGTTACAACCGCTGCCGCCGGAGGCCGAACAGGCGCCGCCATCATCGGACGAGGCGGCAACGGTACCGGCGCGGCAAGCGGAGCCACTGAAGCCACTGGAGCGGCCACGGGCGTCGCCGACGCAGAGGCGGGAGCCACCCGGGGCGCCAGCGCGGGCATCGCCGGACGCGGCGGCAACGGAGGCGCCGGCGG
>ENA-ORBV01001250-ORBV01001250.1-microbial-mat-metagenome-genome-assembly--contig:-NODE-1250-length-57149-cov-13.126184_pt1 | contig 57149 bp, 40 predicted proteins | sample MGYA00237777_ERZ505514 | MGnify/ENA primary metagenome ERZ505514 (study PRJEB26160, sample SAMN06269048) | microbial mat metagenome | isolation source: Oligotrophic lake microbial mat | place...
TGCGATTATTTTTACTTAAATACCCTCAACTTTATCTCACCCCCCCCAATTTATGCACAATATGAAATTGAGTTAATATGAGAAGGGCTTTTTTAGCAAAAAAAATTGAGTTTTTGGATAATTGGAGCGAAGTGCGAGCGATATGCTCCGATTTGTTTTGCCCGTTGATACTATACATCTTCGGGAAATGTAATTTTCATTTAGAGAAAGCCTCTTTTGTTTATGATGCAGTTTGGGCTCCCCTCTCCAAATGGAGAGGGGGCGGGGGTGAGGCGGTGCAAAAGCGCGCGTTTTCCTTTAGTCAAAGGGTATTTTCCGAAGAAGTCTACTGATGCTCTACAATAGCTTACGCTGCGAGTCAAAGGAATAAAGAAAGGAAGTAAGTACGCGCCCTATAAATCAGAAAAATGAAAACAGAAAGCTGTTATCCTTCCGTATTCTCGCGCATCACTTCATCAATACTCACCGCTTTTTTGTTTTGAGTCGGCATAAAATCGTTGCGTGATCGTTGCATTTTCAGCAGCGCCAAAAACTGCCTGAACACAAACAGCGGCATTCCCCAAACAGCTTTCCAGATTTCATTAGGAGCATTGGAAAGAAGTAACACAAGAAAAATATTTCCGACAAAAATCAGGATGCTCAATAGGAAAGTGAGGAAGAGCGATTTGCTGGTGAAAATTGAAATGATGCACAACACGAAAGCGGACAACAGTAAAACAAACAGGGGAGGAGAGGCAGTGATTAATCCGAAAAGAAATTGATTCCGGTTGAAGCCAAGCAAGCCTCGCACAATAAAGGCAATCGTGTTTGGAAAATTTTCAAAATAAGAATACAGCCAGCGGCTTCTTTGCCTTTCAACTTGCGCCCCGGTTGAAATTTTTTCATCAAAGAGAATCGCATGTTTTGCATAGGCAATCTGCAATTTTTCCCCGACAAGAAAGTTTTGCAAAATTTTATCTTCTGCCACAATTACGCGGTTGCTTTTCAGGCTGTCCGTAATTTTTTCATCTTGCAGATATGCTTTGAAAAGAGTTGTTTCAACCGCCATTCCTGAACCTGCAATCGTTGGGGAAGAACCCAATAGGTAAGGCGCGTAGCGCTCCACATAATTTTTGTAAATCTCGCCTGTGGCATCGGCACAAGCATAAATTGTATCAAGGTTTTTTGCAGCCCTGCGCCCCTGAACAGCTTTGAACCCTGCATTGAGGTAATCATTCAGTATGCTTAAAAAATCAGGCTTTGCAAGATTATCGGGGTCGAAAATAACAATGGCTTCATGCGCACGAACGAAATGTTCCAGCGCATGATTTATGGATTTCACTTTCGAGCCGAGTTTGCGCTCGGGCTGTAGTATTGTAAGGTTGGGGCTTGAAAGGGTTGATTCAACTGCGGCACAATCGTCAGCCACTAAATAAACATGCTGGTTTACGTGCGATTGTTTGAGCAATGATTCCACCAGCGGAATTGCAATATCAATGTTCTGATAAGCTGTAATGATGCAGGCAAAATCAATTTGCTTTTCCGCTTTGCGGATTGTTTTCTCCTTTACAAGCAAGGAAAGCAAAACGGTGATGAACGGAAACACCAGATAGAAAATCAGCAGGAGGCAAATCAGCGAAAACAAAAGAGTAATCATGCAGGATAAAACTAAATGAAAAACGAAGAAGCGGCACAGACTTATACCCGTTTGTTTTGTGGGCAGTTCTAAAAATTCTTCCGTTGACACCCTCTCCTTCCGGAGAGGGTTGAGGTGAGGCGATAAAAAAAAGCAATTTTTGAACTGCCCTTGTGAAAAGTTTTACAGAAAATTAATCATCCGAGAAAGCGGGAAGTCTTATCTTCATTCAACTAAAAATCTCGCTTATGTCCCAGAATTGCGCGGGTGGAACGCTGGCGGCTTACGTCCCAAATTCAAACAAACCCTGGAATGCAATCAGGGTTGCTCATGTGTATAAACGTCTTGGCTTTGGAGCGAAGTATGATGACATCCAGGATGGATTGCAGATTACGCCATCGCAGTTGGTGGATAGCCTTCTCACCGCAGCTAAAAACGCGCCTCTGCCCGCGCCACCGGCATGGTATAATTGGAGCGCAGGGAATTACACCGACATTAACACCCAGAGGATTGACCAATACAAAGAATGGTATTTCCAGTGGATTGCAGATATGTTAAACACAGGCGTACGCGAGAAAATGGCACTCTTCTGGCACAATCATTTTGTTACCAAGTTTACAGATTATCTGTGTCCCAGCTACATGTATGAATATCATAAGTTGCTTCAGACGCATGCGTTTGGAAATTTTAAAACCTTTTTAAAGGCAGTAGCGAAAACGCCCGCCATGCTTGTGTTTCTTGACGGATTAAAAAATAAGAAAAACAGACCGAATGAAAATTATGCCCGCGAGTTGTTTGAATTGTTCACACTTGGGGTAAACATCGGTTACACGCAGCAGGATATTGCTGAAGCTGCAAGGGCATTAACCGGATGGACAAATGTAACGGTAGAATGCGCTCCCATCACGTTTGACCCTGCGCAGTTTGATAATACCAGCAAGACAGTGTTCGGTCAAACTTCCAATTATGATTTTGATGGCTTGCATGATTTAATTTTTCAGGAGCGCGCTGTGGAAGTTTCGCAATACATTGCTTCAAAGATTTATGCGCAGTTTGTTCATGCGCTGCCCAACCAAACGATTATTGACGGCATGGCGCTGACCTTTCGCAATAACAATTTTGAAATTGAGCCGATGCTGCTTGAGTTGTTCAAGAGCGACCACTTCTATGAAGATGAAGCAATCAGCGTGAACATCAAAAGCCCCGTGGAATATCTGCTGATGCTGCCCAAAGAAGGCAACCTGCCTTATGACACGAACATACTTCAATTGGTGGGTTATCTCACAGTTGATATGGGGCAGCAGCTTTTCAACCCGATTGATGTTTCGGGGTGGAATGGCAACAGGTCATGGATTAACAGCACCGCCATTACCACGCGCTGGAATGCGCTGAGTCAATATCTCGATTATGTGGTGTTTGCGCTTGATAAAGAAAAATTCAGAGAACTTGCAATTGACGTATCTGGCAACTCAAATGATGTAGCAGCGGTGGCGCGAAAGATTACCGACCATTTTATTCCAAAAGGAATTGACGCGGCAGGATATGACCAGGCAACCGTTGCGCTGAAGTTTTCCGTGCCGCAAAACTATTTCGACCTCGGAGTTTGGAATCTGCAATTTCAATATGCCCCGGAGCAAGTGTGGAACTTGCTGAAGTGGGTAATCCGCAGACCTGAGTTTCAATTAATGTAAAAACGCATCAATCCATGAGTATGAAAAATAAACTTCCAAAAGGCAGTTGCCTTGAAGATGGTTGCGCACATGAAGCGCATCACAAAGGAATCGGGCGTAGGGATTTTTTGTATAATCTCGGGTTGGCGGGCGCAGGAACGCTTGCGCTTTCAGGATTGCCAGTAAATAAATTGTTTGCTTCGCCCGCGCTGTCTTCTTTACTGGCAAATGCGGGCAACAGGATTCTTGTGATTATCCGCATGAAGGGCGGCAATGATGGATTGAACACGTTTGTGCCAGTGTTTGATTACGGCACATATTCAAGTAATCGTCCTGTTTTGAAAATTGATTCAGCGAATCTCCTTGCACTCGACAATAAATATTCCGTGCCGGATTACGCAGTGTCTTTGAAAGATTTGTGGGATGCAGGAAAGATGAAAGTGATTCAGAACGTAGGCTATGACAATCCCGACCTCTCGCATTTTGTTTCCACGGATATTTGGGATTCGGCAAACACAGGTGTAGGAGAAAAATCAGGATGGCTCGGTAGATACCTGTGGGACCAGAATCCCGATTTCATTACGCAGCCTCCGGCTGATCCGCTTGCAATTCACATCGGAGGCGATGGAAATATTCTCTTCTTCAATGAAGATAATATCAACATGGCGATGAATGTGATTGACCCCGTTGCGCTTTACAACATCGCGCAAACAGGTTCGCTTTATACTGTTACGGGTAATGCCCCTTGCTATTATCAAGACCAGGTTGATTTTATGAAGAGCATGATTAACAGCACCTATTATCAATCGCAATCCATTCATGATGCTTACAATGCAGGAGCGAATGCAGTCGCATTTCCCAATGGGCTGGGAGAAGCGATGTCGTTGGTTTCGCGCTTGATAAAAGGCGGTTTGGGTACAAAGATTTACATGCTCACCATTGATGGATTCGATACACATGCCGGACAAGATACGAAGCATCCTGATTTGCTCACGGAGTTTTCAGATTCAGTGAAAGCATTTTACAACGACCTCGCTGCCGGCAGCAAAGATCAGGATGTATTGTTGATGACCTTTTCGGAATTCGGCAGGCGCGTGCATGACAATGGTTCTCGCGGCACAGACCATGGCACCGCTGCACCTTTGATGTTGTTTGGTCCTGCCCTTGGCGGCAACGGATTTTTGGGCGATGATGTAAATCTGGGCGACCTTGACATCGTGGGTAATTTGAAATACAAAATTGATTTCAGACAGGTGTATGCCTCTGTGCTGCGCGATTGGCTTTGCACGGATGAACTCACAACGGATACGATACTTGGAGATGCCTACACGAAACTCTCGCTTGGATTTTCCTGCGATGATGTTTCAGCGCGGGATATTGAATCCATTCAGCAGTTGCACCAGTTGCGCTATGAAAACGGGCTTGCGTTCGTTCATTTGAATCTACCAAAGAGCGCCAATGTGAAATTGGAAGCGTTTGATTTGCTCGGAAGAAAATTGGTATCTACTCAGAATGATTATTACAGCGCTGGCGCACACCGCATGAATATTCCCGGCATCAATAAATGGACAGCCGGAGCCTATCTCTACAAGGTATATATCAACGGCAAGATGGAAGGCGGCAAGTTGCAGAAGTATTGAGTGTGGATTGTTGTGTTTAAGGATTTTGCTACAGTCACTTCGTTAAATAATCTTAATGCCATAATACTCAAACTGCTGTCGCGTTTTTGATGTAGTTTTTATCACATCTAAAACATACGGCTATGAAAACAACAATTGCATTCCTCGCTTTCCTCTCGCTCTCCTTCGCTGCATTTTCTCAAACAATTTACGACCAGTCATTCCGCGATGCCTCGTTCGTGAAATTTAAAACACAACTCATGCAAGCGGTTGTTGACCGCGACACCGCTAAACTGTTTCCCCTGCTTGCAGCGCAGGTGCATGTGAACGAAGACGGTTGCAGCTATGCCGCAAAGGAATGTTTCATGAATCATTTTCGGCAGTGTGGACCTGATGCGGAAAAGCTGTGGGATGATATGATACAGATTGTTTCGTTTGGCTTTTCGCGCAACGTGATGAAAAACGACATCTACCGCCTTGCCTCTGAAGGCGATTTAATCTTCCAGGCGCCTTCCTACCTCAACGGGTTTGATGACAAAAACAAAACGTATCTGCTCGTGCTTGGGCAGGGCGTGAACGTACGCGAGCAACCCAATGTAAAAGCAAAGGTGATTGCGCAGGCAAGCTTTGAATCGCTGCGCTACATTGACCCGCTTGTTACAGGCTTGCGCTCTGACTTTCATTTCTACAATGGCAAACAGTGGTTTGAAGTAGTATTGACAGACGGTCGCACTGGCTATATCATTGAAGATTATGTATCCGCTAATATTAACCGCGAACTGTCTGTGAAGAAAATAAATGGAGAATGGAGAATTATTTCATTCTTCAGTCCGCAGCCGAAGTGCTGATTTGCATTAGAATAAACTGATTTACGGGCGATAGCATAGAGCGGGAATTGAAAACCTGTTTCTGTGCTATCGCTTGTGGTGTAAGACCTGACCTTTGCCCAAAAAGTAATATAGATTCAGTATTATTGCCGACTCGAAATCAGAGTGATAATTTTAGCTGAATGAAATCTCAATTTAGAAACTGGATATGGATTGCAGCAATCTTCGTGATTGGAATCGTTTCTTTTTTTTCAGGAAAGGCGCTTTATTATAAGGACGGCTATCGTGACGGGGTAATTTTTGCTGATAGTTCCAGTTTCAAAAGGGGGAAATCTGAAGGATTCAGAGATGGTTACGAATATTGTGACAGTATTACTGAAGATCTGGACAGTTTGCGAAAGACTGAAATGTTCAATCTCAACATCATTTTTGAGGAGATTGCCGATCCAAAGGGAAATATTGAGGTGAGTGGAGAATTGAAATACAGAGATACAGATGGAACAGTTGCTTCAAAGAAACGCTTTGTAAAAGCGCGTATTGTGAATGCAGCAGCATTTGCCCGATATAATGAATTGGTTGTAATTGCCCGGTTTAAAGATAAACGCGATGGAATAATTAGCGAGATGAACATCGAGTTGCCCGACATTCTTTATCCCAGGAAGAGTCTAAACTTTGAAATTCCCGAAAAGGATGTGCCAGAGCTTGCCGAATCAGTAGATTTTATACTGGAAAGCGCTCAGGGAGTGGATTGACATTGAACAGAATGGACTCCGAATTGTGACTGAACTAACCTTTGTTCGGTATTGAGGATTCCCTGATATTAGTATGTTATAAAACCTATTTGCAGAAAAGGTATCTGATTGGCTCTGTGTGATTGAATCTGAATACCGCCACGTCTGAAGTTGCTAAAGCGCTTACCACTTCACCAGCATCTTCCTTATCCCGCTCACGGAATCATCGGTGCTGCGGTATTCGAGCAGTTTGATTAGCTCTTTCGTCATTTCCAGTTCGGCTTCATTGCGCACCTGCCACAGATTTTCTTCATTCGTGTCGCCTTTATATTGACTGGTGGTGATGCGCCTGCCTACGGAGAAATAGAGTTTTACAGGCTTGGGGAAAGGTGTGCCGAGCAAGCCCGTTGCCAGCGGGGGAATATATTCGGCTTTCTTTTCATCATCATAGAAGCCCGCTTTTGCAAACAGCTTGCCGAGCAGGGTGTTTTGAAAATCGGCAGCATCGGCAATGATATTATAAGCATCATCACCGCCCACCTGCGCGATGGGCACAATGTCATAGCCGCTTTCAATCGCCATGTGCGCAAAGCCGGTGCGCTTTTTCCATTGCAGCGAATATTTTTCATTTTTCCTGCGAAACACTTCCCTGCCGCCACCTGGAAACACCATGAGGTGCGCGCCCTGCTGCATGAGTGCGCTGCAATGCTCGCGTGTGCCGCGCACCATGCCGAAATATTGCACCAGCTCGCGCCACCCGGGAACAGTGTAGTGCCTGTTATCGCTGAGTGTGCGGATGAAAATGTTTTTCTTTAGATAAACCTCCGCCATCAGCAGCGTCCAGTCGGTGATGCCATAGAGCGTGTGGTTGGCGATGTAGAGGGCAGGCTTTCCGGCATCGAGCTTTTCAATGCCGAGGAATTCGGGCGTGAAATAATCATGCAGCGGCTTGGTGAGCTTCAGCATCAAATCGAGCTTGGGCGGGGTGAAATCGTTCAGCGTTGTTTCGGCTGATGATTTTTGTTCTTCTTTTTTATTTTTCCCTTTCATATCTTTTCGCCAACAAAGATAGAGATCCAGGCGTATTCTCTATTAGTCAGTTCAATTACGTAGCGTGGGTTTATTCAAGAAGTAAGATTTATCAATGATTCAACTTTAGCGCCCTGTTACTTTTTAATGACAAAATCAGTTTAATCACGTAGGCAAAAAGCAGCAATGAAAAAAACGATTTATCTGCTTCCGGGCGTGGGGTGCGATGACAAGGTGTTTCGGAATCTGGAGCTTCCTGATTACGAAATGATTCCCATCAAATGGCTCACACCGTTCGCGGGCGAGCATTTGAAGGAATATGTGAAGCGGCTGCTGCCGCAAATCAAAACCAACACCGAGCCTATCCTGATGGGGCTTTCCTTTGGCGGCATTGTAGCGATTGAAATCTCAAAGCTCATCAAAACGCACAAGGTCATTATCATCTCCAGCATCAAAACCTATCACGAGCGCCCGATGAAGATGAGCCTGCTTTATCTCATGAAGTTTTACCGCATTTTGCCCGCAAGGCTTGCCATCAAGTTTCGCTTCTGGCAGCGCTGGGCAATCGGCAACCTGAACTATGATGAGAAAAACCTCGTGGAGGAAATGATTGAAAACATTGACCTGAACTTTAACAAGTGGGCGGTTGACCAGGCAATCCATTGGGACAATACTGAAATACCCGAAAACATCGTGCATATCCACGGGGACGAAGACAATATTTTCCCCAATATGTACATCCGCCATTATCACCGTATCAAAGGCGGCACGCACTTCATGATAGTGCGCCACGCAAAGCAAATCAGCCATATCATCTTAAAAGAGCTGGAGCAAGCCGCAAGCGCTGCCAAGGGCGATGATTACATCACGCAAACGTCAAAGGAGCGCAAGAAAGCCAAGCCGAAAGCAAAGTCAAAAACGAAAGCTATCTCGCGCAATCTGATGGATAAAGTGAAAAAGCCTTTTCGGAAAAAGAAGAAGGCAGCGTGAGAATTAATTACTCTCCCTTCCTATTGATACTCTAAATACTTATCATTCACCGTTCCGAATTTCAGTGACAATAAATCGCGCACGTAATTTTGATATACTTTCCAGGGATGTTTTGAGCCTTGCTTGGGCAACACATCCGCAGCGCGCAACACATATCCTGCATTGAAGTCAAGCAACGGCTCCGATTGAAACGCCTTGCTGTCAAAACGCGGAGTACAAACGGAATAATTGTGCTGCTCCATGTTATTCAATAAGCGGGTTACAAAGCGGCAGTTCAAATCACACTTCAAAGTCCACGAAGCATTGGTATATCCAATAGCAATCGCAAAGTTTGGCACATCGCTGAACATCACCCCGCGATAGGAATGTAATTTGCCCGATTCTATTAGTTTGTCGTTCATCCGCATCGTCATCCCGCCTAATAATTGCACGTTCAATCCGGTGGCTGTAACAATGATATCCGCTTCCAATTCTTTACCTGAATTCAATAAAATACCTTTCGGGGTGAAATGGCTGATGGTGTCTGTCACCACCTCCGCTTTGCCTTCTTTAATGGAATGAAATAAATCAGCATCAGGCACGATGCACAGCCGTTGGTCCCAGGGCTTGTATTTCGGGTTGAAATGATTGATGTTGTATTTAGCGCCTAATTCTTTTTTGATTCCTTTCTGAATTAATTTCTTCACAGCATGAGGCCACTTTCGGGAAGCATTATAAAAGCCAAGCGCGAATAAGATGTTTTTCCATCGTACTAAATCATAAGCAGCTTTGCGCGGCAATATTTTTCTGAGAATCTTAGCCACCGCATCTTCACTCGGCAAACTGATGATATAGGTGGGCGAGCGTTGCAGCATCGTAACCTTCTCCGCCTTCTTCGCCATTTCAGGAACAAGCGTGACAGCCGTTGCCCCGCTACCGATTATGACTACCTTTTTATTCTCGTAGTTAATCTGTGCATCCCATTTCTGCGGATGGATAATTGCGCCCTTAAAAGACTCACTGCCAGGGAATTGAGGGGCGTAACCTTTATCATAATTATAATATCCGCTGCACATAAAAAGGAATTTGCATTGCAACGGTCCTTGCGGCACGTTTTCATGAGCAGCTATTTGCAGTGTCCACAGTTTTTCGGTATCACTCCACGCAGCATCCACTACTTTATGATTGAACTGAATCTTTTTGTCAATGCCGAATTTCGCTGCCGTGTCTTTGATGTATTTGAGGATAGAAGGACCATCAGCAATCGCTTTGGGATTCTCCCACGGGCTGAAGGGAAAGCCGAGCGTGTACATATCAGAATCAGAGCGTATTCCCGGATATTTAAACAAATCCCAAGTGCCGCCCATCGAAGCTCTGCCTTCCAAAACGGCAAAAGTCTTTTTAGGGCATTCGTGTTGCAAATGATAAGCCGCGCCAATGCCGGAGAGTCCTGCACCGACAATCAGCACGTCAAGCAAGGGTGTTGTTTTGTTTGCCGCACTAAAGCCTGTTTCTTCTGTCATTTTACATTTAATTGGTTAATCGTCATCAGCTGCATCCATCAAATTTAAGTTACTGACCATTGGAAATATTTGACACGAGTCAAAATTTTTCAGATTGCATCGTTTTAGCTTTAATTGTCGTCTGTAAAAAATGTCAACGAAAAACAAATTGCTAATCCGCCTCGCCCTGCTGGCGTTATTGACCATTACATTGATGGCGGGAGCAAAATATACTTTCGGTGATATGCTGACTTATCAAAACCTGCATTCTGCTTTGCACGGAGCAGGATGGATTGGTATTGGTTTATTCCTTGCAGCGGCTATGGTGGGCACGCTGCTGCATGTGCCGGCTTATGTTTTTCTGGCTATTTGCTTTTTGATATACAGCGGATTACCCGGTGTGTTCATCGGCATAGCGGCTGTTACTGTCATTTTCACAAGTCATTTTTTATTCGCCCGTATCGTTGGAGGCAATGTTGCACAGCATATAAAATATCCTTATCTTATTAAAACACTGAATCGCCTGGATGATCGTCCCCTGAAATCCGTCATCCTGCTGAGGTTGGTCTTTTTCATGGCGCCCTTAGTCACTTTTGCTTTGGGATTATCAAGCATCCGGTACAAAGATTTTCTTGTCGGTTCGCTTTTGGGAATCTCCCTCCACTTCACGGTTATTTTTCTGCTGGTAAACTTTTCGCGCGAGCATGTTTTAAATTGGCTTGGATGAGCAGGAAAAATTTTATTGAAGAAGTGGTGAGCGGAGATGGACTGAGGAGGAATGGGATAAAGAAAATAAGGGACGCGCCAAAGGCGTGTTAGGTTTCATGAAATTGGTCACATCAAGCTACTTGCGATAAACTAAATTTGAACTCCATTGGTTTTTTTGCAATATTCTATCATGTCGCGCTCGGTTTTTCTCCTCATCACGCTGTTTTTTGTTTCTGCATTCGCACAGAACACGGGCGCTCAGGAAGCCTTATTCACCGTCAGGGGAATGCTGATTGATAAGCAAACAAAGGAGCCGCTTTTTGGCGCAAGCGTGTCCTTTGAAAGTGAAAACGAGAAGATTGTTGGCGTCACTGCCGATGCGCAGGGCATGTTTACGCTTGAAAAGATTCCCGCAGGAAAATATAAAGTCTCGGCTTCCTTCATTGGGTATAATCAACTTGTTATCAGCAAAGTAGAGGTTGCGAATGAAAACAACTCTTTCATCACGCTTGAGCTTGAATCATCACTCACCAAACTAAACGAAGTGGTGGTTTCAGAAACCAAACGCGGGGGCGACAATGCCCCGATTAACTCAATGGCTGTCATCAGTGCGCGCTCGTTTAATGCCGAAGAATCAGAGATGGTGGCAGCGAGTTTAGGCGACCCCGGCAGGCTTGCGTTGTCTTATGCCGGTGTGCGGGGGCAATCGGATATCCTGAATGGAATCGTGGTGCGTGGCAATGCGCCCAAAGGCGTAATGTGGCGCGTGGAAGGCGTTGAGGTGCCAAGTCCGAATCACTTCTCGCAGGAGGGCTATGGCGCGGGCGCGATATGTATGATGAGCGGGCAGGTAATCGGCACTTCTGATTTTTATACAGGCGCATTTCCTTCGGAATATGGCAACGCCATGTCAGCCGTCTTTGATGTGAAGCTGAAAAAAGGCGACACCCAAAAGCGGCATTACTTTTTGCAGGCAGGCATGATGGGCTTTGAAGGCGGCACCGAAGGACCGTTCACCAAAAATAAGAAGGCATCTTATCTTATCAACTATCGCTATTCCACGCTTGCCGTGTTTGAAAAAATGGGGATGGATATCGGCAACACCATCACCGCTTATCAAGACCTTACATTTAAATTAAACCTGCCTACTACCAAAGCAGGAACCTTCACCGTGTTTGGCGTAGGCGGACAAAGCAAACTCACCGTAAGCGAGCAGAACAGGCGTAATACAAAAACAAAAGAAAAGGTGAAGACTTATGACATGGCGCTCACGGGCTTGAGCAACGCCTATTCGCTCAATGAAAAGAATGTGTTGAAAACGACATTGCTCTTTGCCGCCAACCGCGAGAGGTTAGACAAGGACGAAGTATCGCGCGGCACGGGCGCTTCCGTTCCTTCTTACAGGCTTGGTGGTTCCAATATGTATTTCCGCACGGTGGTGCAGGTGGACTCGCGTCTGTCGTCACGCAGTTCGTTGCGCTCAGGAATCATTACAAGCAACATGCGCTTCAACATTGACGACCTCTATGATGCCGCGCGAAACACAGGTGAATACAAAGCTGTTGGGCTTACCTACACGTTACAAGCGTTCAGCCAATGGAAATATCTCCTCACGGAAAAACTAACGCTTCATACAGGAATGCATTTCATTTACTTCGGGCTAAACGGAAATTTCAACATTGAGCCTCGTGCTGCGCTTGCATGGCAAATCAATAAGAAGCAATCGGTTGCCGTTGCCGCAGGATTGCACAGCAAGTTAGAAGCACTTGCCAACTACATGGTGCATGAGCCGTGGACAGGCTCAACGCCAAATGCAGACGTTGATTTCACGAAAGCTGCGCAAACGGGAGTAAGTTATGAAATCATCCCTGTGAAACATTTGAAGCTGAAGACAGAACTCTATTTTCAGTATCTCTATTCCGTACCGATTTCAACGGACGAAGGCAGCAGTTTCTCCATCCTCAACTCGCAAGACCGCTACACTACTAATGTGCTTGTAAATAAAGGCAGGGGCATGAACTACGGCATTGAGTTAACGCTTGAAAAAACTTTTGCAAAAAATTATTACATTCTTGCTAACGGCAGTTTATTTGAATCAAAATATTATGCAGCCGATGGCATCTGGCGCAATTCCCGCTACAACACAAACTTTATCACCAGCCTCACTGCGGGAAAAGATTTCATTTTCGGCAAAACAAATAACTGGACATTTGGCTTAAATGGACGCGTGTTGTGGTCGGGTGGCGAGCGCACCGAACCTTCAGCGTTTGAAGATCAAGTGACAAATTATTTCCGTGTAGATACACGCATGAGCATTGCCCGTCAGCGTGAAAACGTGAAATGGATATTTGCCATTGACGTTCAAAATGCAAGCAACCGCAAAAACGAAAGCACGCTTGACGAGATACAATCTACCGGCATCCTGCCTGTATTGAGTTTTAGGATTGATTTGTAAAAAAACAAGTGCGTGTAAGGTGTTAATGCCTTGCAGATTTGTTTCTTTCGCTCATTCATACTGTACACCAAAATCGTTCATGTACACGATAACCAATAAAATCCAGCGTAATTTCATTGGAAGTTCAATATCATGATGAAAGGATTTTTCTTTTTTACTGCAATCGTTCTTGCAATGAATCTTGCAGCGCAGTTGGTCCCCAACTCCGGCTTTGAACAGTGGACTGATCAATATCCCGACCAATGGTTCACCAACAGTTGTCCGCAGTGCGACCCGCCCTGGGAATCATATATTGTTCGTCAAGACACCGATGCATTTAGTGGCAATTACAGCGCAAACCTTTATTCCAACGGGGTATTCAAACCGTTTGCTTACACCACGTTTCCGGTTGCAGGTCGTCCGCTCAAATTGCGTTTTCAATCAAAAGTTTTATTTCCTGCCTGCATCAACACCGGCTCCACTACAGATACAGTGATGGCAAAGGTGGAAATATTTTACAACGGCTTGGTGGTTGATAGCGGCACGTGGAGCTATTCGGGGCAAAACATTCAGACCTATCAGCCTATTGAAGTGCCGCTCAGTATCACTTCGTTTTCTTTTGATTCGTGTAGAATTTATTTTGAAGGCGGTGCAGTATTTGGCGGATGCGGCATTATTGCCGAAGCCACAAAGTTTAAAGTAGATGCGGTAGAAATGATTTATGCTCCATCCTGCAATGCTTTCTTTTATTTTTCAAAAGAAGTTGACAGTGTTTCGTTTTCCGGCACGAGTACTCATGCTTCCGTCACCAATTGGTTTTGGGATTTTGATGATGGGACAGGAAGCCCGCTTCAGGCTCCCCAACATGTTTTTTCACAGGACAGATGGTACAACGTCTGTCTCACCGTGACCGGGCTGGATTCATCAGGCACAAACTGCACCACTACATTTTGCGATTCCGTTTTTATCACGCATGATTGCATTGACTCCTCGCTCATCTGCCTTCCTTTCTCAGGGTCACTTTGCTGTGATGCTCCGCTTTTCGAGCCTGTGTGCGGATGCGACAGCGTAACCTATGGAAATGCTTGTCAGGCAACGCTATGGTATGGTGTCACGAAATTCACTGAAGGTCCTTGTATGACTTCTTTAAAAGAAATTAAGCAGAATATAAAAGTGAGTTTAATTCCAAATCCGGCAATGGAAAAAACGAAGCTGTCATTTGACTTGCATGCGCAAGGAACAATAATTGTGAAAGTGAAAAACAGTATCGGTGCAACGATAAATGAATCAACACATGAATTGGCGGATGATAAGCGGTATGTGCAGGAAATTGATTTTGGAAAACTCAGACGCGGAATCTATTTCATCGAAATCAGTTTGAACGGAAAGAGGATAGCAGTAAAAAAATTGGTGGCTGAATAAGGAGGATTCACCCTTCATGGTTCGCGGAACGTGCAAAGCTCAAAGTCTTCTCCGCACATTTAATTCCATCAATTGCCGCTGAAATAATTCCACCCGCATAGCCAGCGCCTTCCCCGCACGGATAGAGTCCTTTAATGGAAATATGCTCAAGCGTTTCTTTATCACGAGGAATGCGAACAGGGGAGGAGGTGCGCGATTCAGGCGCATGAACAACGGCATCGTTCGTGAGGTAGCCTTTCATTGCTTTGCCGAATTGGCGGAATGCTTCCTGCAAAGTGGAATAAATAAAATCAGGCAACACGCTTTTCAACTCTACGGAACTAATTCCCGGTTTGTAAGAAGTTGCCGGAAGGTTTTGCGAGAGTTTCCCGGTCGTGAAATCAATCATGCGCTGCGCGGGAACGTGTTGGGTTCTTCCTGCTTCGCGCCATGCGGTTTGCTCAACTTTTTTTTGAAATTCCATTGCGGCAAGCGCCTCCTTGTTGCTGAATTGTTTAAGATCATCAGCGCGTAATTCCACTACGATGCCTGAGTTGGCAAAAGGCTGGTCGCGCTTAGATGGTGACCAACCGTTTGTCACCACTTCACCCGGACTTGTTGCGCAAGGGGCAATCACTCCACCCGGACACATGCAAAAAGAATAAACGCCCCTTCCGTTTATCTGCTTCACAATGCTGTAAGACGATGGCGGCAAATAATCACCCCGCATGGCGCAATGGTATTGTATAGAATCTATCAGCAACTGCGGATGTTCAATGCGCACACCCAGGGCGAAAGGCTTTGCTTCGATAGCGATGCCTTTATTTTGCAGCAGTTCAAAAATATCCCGCGCGGAATGTCCTGTTGCTAAAATGATTTTTGAAGATTTGAAAACAACGTCTGAGCATTTTACTCCGGCTACATGATTTCCGCTGAGCATGATGTCAGTAACGCGCGAGTTGAAATGAATCTCTCCGCCATGAGCGAGAATATACTCACGGATGCTTTCAATAATAGCGGGCAGCTTGTTCGTGCCAATGTGCGGATGCGCATCCACAAGGATTTCATTTGTTGCGCCAAACGCGACTAACAACTTTAAGATTTGCAGCACATCACCGCGCTTCGTTGAGCGTGTATAAAGTTTTCCGTCTGAATAGGTGCCGGCACCGCCCTCGCCAAAGCAATAGTTGGAATCTTCATTTACAAGATGCTCGATATTGATTGCCTTCAGGTCGCGCCTGCGGGCTTTCACATCTTTGCCTCTTTCAAGAATCACCGGTTTCATGCCGCCTTCAATACAACGCAACGCTGAAAACAATCCGGCAGGACCTGCGCCAACAATGATAATCTCTTCTTGCTTTGATACATCGGAATAATCAGGAGGGGTAATGGGTTTGAATTCAAAATCTTCCTGCACGAAAACTTCTATGCGCAGATTTATTTTTATCGTGCGTTGCCGCGCATCAATGGAGCGCTTCAGAATCTCGACATGCCGGATATCCTGCGCTGGAATGCCGCATTGCTTCGCTACCTCTTTGAGCAACAACTCTTTATTGGCTGCTGTTTCGGGTGAAGTTTGAAATTGTATTTCTTTTCTCAATGCGACTTTCTTAGAGCATTGTAAATATAGCAGGAAGGCGTTTGCGCAAATTACCTGCAAATAATTTCAGACACCTTTTGATTTTATTTGAAATATTTTAGGATAATGTTGCAAAGAAGTGGCAACTTTACGTTTCTTTATTATCTAAACAGAAGCAATCATGAGCTACTTAAACAAACAGCAAAGCGAAATTGCCACTGCGGCAAAAAACAAAATCAGGGCGCTGAAGCATCCGCTGAGGCAGAATATCCTGAAGTTGGTGAAGTCAAAGGGCAACAGGATGAACGTGACGGATATTTACAAAACCCTGAAAATCGAACAGTCGGTTGCTTCCATGCACCTCGGCATTCTGAGAGGGGCGGGATTCATCAAAACAAAGCGTGATGGGCGCACAATCTGGTATTCGGTTGATGACGCGGCTATCAAAGCGTTCATTAAGGTGTGGGAAAAGTAAGCGGGGTGATTTGCCGAACTGCAATCAGTTCAATTCTTCAATAACCACTTCATCTATTCGTTTGCCAATGCTACCAGAAGTGGTGATGAGCGAAATGCGCTTGGTGTGAATTTTTATAGGCCATCCCGGATTGTAGAGAAAGTGGAAGGTGTTGTAATCGGTAACCTTCATTCCCATTTTACCGAATTCCTCCTGTAGTTCCTTCGTTTTTTCTTCGCGCTCCTTTTTTGATTCATAAGAGATTTTGGCAACCATGCTGTTCATTACATCGGTAAGCACACGCTTTGTATCAACTGAATCAAGGTCGAGCGTGTTTACAAACTTGCATTTCTCATTCTCAAAGTCAACCTGCTCGAAGTAAAACGCACCGTTTGCTTTAATAGGGTCGCCACCAAGCATGTTGGGCAAATATTCTTCATAGCGCAACGTATCACCATAAACAGCAGCGATGCCAAAGGGCCAGTGGAAATATTGAATCTCTTTCATCACTAAGCTTTCAATGCCTTCCTTTGAACTGTAGATTTCCTTGAAGGGTTTTATCGCTTTGGAAACATCTGTTTTATTTTCAGAAAGCGATGAGAGTAGCTTGTCGAACATTTCATTCATCATTTTACCTACCTCCTTCCAGTTGAGTACTTCTTTGAAAGCGCCCAATTCATCAGTGGTGTAGCGAATATTGATGTTCTTATACTTCTCCAATACCGGTACCACTTCCTTGGGAAGCGCGGTTGATTGAAAGAGCGTGTTCTCATAATTCCAATCAATGACATAGGAAGTTGCAGTAGAATCAACGACTACAAACTTTACAATGTAACCATCAGTGCTTTCTTTGACGAGCGTGTCGTTTTTATATTGAATATTCTTCTTGGTAACCATGTAAGTCTTCGTATCGCCTTTCTTCCAATAGGCAACAAAGGAAACAGACGTCTCATCCTGTGCGAAGAGGTTGATGCAAATGAGTAATGCAGCGAGCGAGAAGATAGTTTTCATGATTGAAAGTTATTCTACTCGTTTAATTGAAAAACCAATAACATCTAATGGCTTCTTGCCTTTGTATGCCGCGCCCATTTTCTCGGAGTAATAGCAGGAGAAGATTAATCCTCTTAATCCGAAATCAAGCTGACGGAAAATAGGTGAGAGCATCCCATCGCTGTATTGTGCGTTTTCCATTTTGTTGACAATCCAATTCAACACAAAGTCAGGCAGGAAGGACAACACAGTGAGCAACATGCTCAAATCACCAATATCACCTTTGGGCGCGTAGGAAGTGAGTTCGTCAATGTGGGCAATGGAGCCGGTTTCCGAAAAGGAAGGAAACTCTCCATTCTTCGGTAATAGAATATCTCCGATTCTTGTCAGAGCTTTCTTTGCACTTGGTGAAAGTGTGTTAGGCATAATTCATTTTGTTTTTCATCATCAAATTATCAAATCACCGAATTATCGAATTAACTGATCGCTAAGTTTTTGAGAGATTGCCATGATAGATAAAGATGGATTAATGCCGGGAGCATTTGGATAAATGCTGCTGTCAGCAATGAAGACGTTCTTAAATCCATGCACGTTGAATTCAGGATTCACTACTGATGTTGCAGCATCCGTTCCGATTACGCAGCCGCCCATCAGGTGCAAGCCGAAGTAATAAGGCGAGCGGATGATGTCTTTCGCTCCGCTTGTCTTCAGGATATTTTCCACCACATCCAATCCTTCATCGCGCTTCTTTTTATCAAGGTCAGAGAGCGGCTTCTTCACCACGAGCTTTCCTTTTTTATCCACCGCAATCTCCCCGATGTTTTCATCGCGGATGGCAACTTCAATGCACGACATCTTCGTGTAGTTGCGCATGATGTCCTGATGTTTTTTGCCAAACACGTTGAACAACATGCCGATGGAGATAGGCGGTGCAAACACATTCTCCAGCTTGAAACCTTTTGTGCGAAACGAAGGGTCTTTCGATGCCACCGTTTGAAAATAGCCCTTGTGTGATTGCACCGGCTCGTCAAACACGCCAAACGTCATCCACTGCGGATGCGAAGAGAAGTATTTTCCCAACGCGGGCAGCTTTGCTTTGAAGCCTGATTGCAGCAACAGCTTCGTGGTGCCAAACGAGCCACCGGCAAGCACGAGATTCTTTGCATAATATTCCACCGGCTTGTTATCCTTCACGCCAAACACGTGCGCCCGCTCGCTGTTCACATCCAGCTTCTCCACCATCACTCCGGTGATAATTTCCAATCCCTCTTTCTCCGCTTTCTGCACATAGCCCACCAGCGAGCTTTGCTTCGAGTCGCGGTGACAGCCGCCCAGACACGCGATGCAATCGTTGCCCTGCTCATGGGCGCAATCGTTTTGCCCCTTGCGCAGGTAATGCCATTTGTAGCCCAGCTTTTCACACGCTCCCGAAAAAAGCACCGCGTTGCGGTTGCGGTCATCGGGCGTAAAGGTGTGCAGGCTCAGCTTGCTTTCCACCTTGTCATAATAAGGCGCCATCTTTTCGGTGGTGAAAAAATCAACACCCGACTGCTGCCTCCACGAATCAAGCGCAGTGTCATCAAAGCGGTCGAGCAGGCATTGGTTCACGATGGAAGTGCCGCCCACCACGCGCGCGCGCAGAAACGCCATGCGTGCATCGGCATCAAACTCGATGCCCCCGCCCCAATAGAGCTGGGCAGCGCTGTCTGCCTCGTTGCGCGGAAATGTTTCCTTGCGGAAAAACTTTCCCGCCTCCAGCAGCAGGCACTTCGCGCCCGCCTTGTTCAGATGATAAGCAACATTGCCGCCCGAAGGACCAGAACCGATAATAATATAATCGTATGCCACAGGATTTAAAATATGTGGCTATGAAAGTAGTGAACTTAAATGAAAAACTGTTTAAGAAATCAGTTACTTCAAACTCCGCGCATACCTCTTAATGCTGCCACCAATGGCAACGCGCAGCAGCACTTTGACAAAGAGCGCCCACAGGGGCACGTTGCTGCCAATCTCAATGGTATATTCAATTGCTGATTTTCCATTGGGCAAGCTTTTGAAAAGAATGGTGCCGTAATGATGCCCGAGGGGGCTTGCCTTCGAGATTTGATATTCAATGCGGTGCGGCTTCTGCGACTTACGGATGGTTTCTTCAAACGCGATGAGGGGCACATGAATTTTGCGCACGGAGTTAATGCCGTTGATATTCGCGGGGTCAGGGCTGTCAACCACGCGGGTCATGCGCTGCCCCATCATCTTGCCGAAGTTTTCGTGGTCGTTAAATACTTCCCAGATTTTTTCAACAGACACCTTGAACTCCTGGTGCATTATGAGGCGATGGATTTTCATGAGGGAAAAATTTATGAGGTACTTGAGAAGCTAAATTAATGCGTCATTGCGCACGAGACTTTGCTATAAGCACTCCACTCATTCTCCAGCGTGGTTGAATTCTACTTAACTCACTTTTGCCTTTAAGCAGGTGCATATACAGAATGATTGAAAGCTAATAATATTGAAAATATTTCCAGAACATAAACCGATTTTATGTCCTCCCAGTCGCCTCATACGAAAACAAAAATCCCCCTGCGGAAACGAAACAAATCGCTGAACAAACAAACTAAGTAAGCACCCGTACTATCCTCGAAAAAGCAATGCCGGTGGCTTATCCACGCGGACAGAAAAAATATGTTGATATTTAAATTGCCATGAATTACCTTACGCAATAGTTGGCAATTAGTATCTTCCCACTCTGTATTAAAACTTCATTAAAAAAGCTGAGTCATGAAAAAAGGGGCATTTTTCATACTGGCTGGTTTACTTTTTTTCTTTGCAGAGGCACAGATGCCGCAGGGAATTAAGTATCAGGCAGTTGCGCGTAACAGTCAGGGCGAAATACTGGCAAATCAAAACATCAATCTGCGGCTTACGCTGGTGGATAGCGTGCAGGCGGGTGCGCTTGTTTTCCGTGAAAACCACAAGATTGGAACAAACCAGTTCGGCTTGTTCAATGTCACCATCGGGCAGGGCATTAACAAAGTAGCCGACCTCACCAATATTCCCTGGGCTACGGGCGACATCTATATGCTTATCGAAATGGATGCCACTGGCGGCAACAATTATGCAGAGATGGGCGTAGCAGAACTGCTCAGCGTGCCTTATGCTTTTTATGCGGGAACCGCAGGTGGACCCGGGCTGAATGATACCAGCAGCAGCAACGAATTAATTACCAACCTGAATTTTAATCCTGCTACGAATCAACTTTCTGTTACGGAAGCGGGAAACACAAGAACAATTATAATCAACGAAGAAGCTGATAATCTGAGCGACAACGTGCTGAATGATTTGCTGGATGCGAATGCACTGCCCGATACGAATGACATTTTGAAATGGGATGGCTCGCAGTGGATTGCATCGGATGAGATGCATTTGATGCTGAATAACACAGACTTGATTACCACCAATGGTGATACTATCAGTTTTGCCGTTTTCATGGATAATACCGACAATCAAGTTCTTTCTTTCAATGCCGCAACAAACATGCTTACGCTGGTAAATGGCGGCTCGGTTGACCTCTCTGACCTTTCGACTGATTCCTATAACGACACGATGTTTTACAATCCCGTGAGCAACCTGCTTACCATTATTGATGGCGGAGGAACGGTGATTGCTGATATGACTTCACTCGTGAATGACACGGATAGCGACCCGACTAATGAAAGAAACCTTGCCCTTACCTTTAACAGCTTGACAAAAAGATTAGAAATTTCAGATGTTGGTGGAACATTGTCAGTTGACCTTACTGATTTAATCAACGATGCCGATGCCGACCCGACAAATGAATATAATACGGAAGTAAAATTGGTAGGAACAACTTTGGAAGTCATTGACGGTGGCGGAATAAAATCAGTTAACCTTTCAGCTCTTAGCAATGATGCAGATGCAAATCCGACTAACGAGTTGCAGACGTTGAGCAACAACCGCCTTGGCTCAAATGTTACCATGAATATTTCAAACGGCAACAGCACTACTTTCAATATCAATGATGCTGATCCTGACCCGAACAATGAATTGATTTATGAAGTGATTCTTGACGGGCAAGAATTGAAAATCACGGATGCAGGTGGAACGTCAACAGTTGATTTAAGCCCGTTGCAGAATGATGCGGATGCAAATCCCACAAACGAGATTCAAACCTTGTCATTCAACCAAAATACAAAAGTGTTAAGTCTGAGCGGAAGCCCCACTTCAGTGAATTTGACTTCTCTTGTTGGAACCGACAATCAGGATTTAAGCGCGGTGGTGAATGGCAACCAAACTGTTTCGCTGAATATTACAGGAGGCACGGGAACCACTTTCAGCATTGCAGATAATGACAACGACCCCGCGAATGAGTCAATCAAAAATTTCTCGTTTGACCCAACGAATAATATACTCACCGTTGCAGAATTGACAGATACCTTTAATGTTGATTTGCAAGATTTGGTAGATGATGCTTACAACACCACATTCAGTTTTAATGCCGCTGCAAATACACTTACTATCATTGATGGCGGTGGAAGCAAAACTGTGAATTTGCAGGATTTGGTGAATGACGCTTACAACACCGGATTGAATTATAATCCTGCTACCAACACAATTACAATTACAGACGCAGGCACTTCTTACAGCCAAAACCTGAATGACCTTGTTACAGATGCGTACAATACAGGCTTTACGATTGATACCGCAAGCAACATCATTACGATTACAGACGGAGGAGCAAGTCTGAATGTAAATATTCAGGAAGCCATTGCTGATGCATTTAATACGGGAGTTTCTTATGATGCAAGCTCAAACACCATCACGGTGAGCGATCAGGGTGGAAGTTTTGCTGTCAGTTTGCAGGATTTGGTGAATGATGCTTACAATACCGCTTTCAGTTTTAACGCTGCCAGCAATGTGCTTACGATTAGCGATGATGGAAATGATTTTTCCGTAAATCTTACTGATTTGGTGAATGATGCGTACAACACCGGTTTCAGTTTTAATGATGCAAACAACACAATTACCATTACCGACAACGGAAATAGTTTCTCTGTTGATTTGGATGATTTGATTGATGAGGCTTACAACACCGATTTTGATTTTAACACAACAACAAATGAACTTACCATTACCGATGGCGGTGGAAGTAAAGTTGTTGACCTTCAGAATTTGGTGGATGATGCCTACAACACCGGATTGAATTTCGACCCGCTCACAAACACGTTGAACATCACCGATGGAGGCACTTCTTATTCTGTGAACCTAAACGACCTTGTTACGGATGCTTACAACACAGCTTTTACTGCTGATACTGCCGCTAACACCATCAGCATCACAGACAACGGAGGAACAATCACGATTGATTTGAATGAATTTGTAGCTGACGCCTACAACACTGCGGTTTCGTTTGATACAGTTTCTAATGTCCTTACAGTTACCGATGGCGGAGGCGCAAAAGCCGTTAATCTTTCCAAGTTGAAGAATGACGCGGATTCAAATCCTACAAACGAAATTCAGGATTTGTCGCTGACGGGAAATACGCTCAGTCTTTCAGGCGATGCGTCTCCAGTAAGCCTTGCACCTTATTTGGATAATACTGACGGACAAAATCTTTCCAATGTAAAAGTTGGAAATAGTGTTACGATAAATATCAGCGGAGGATTAGGAACAACATTCAGCGTTGCGGATACAGACAGCGACCCCGCAAATGAATTGCAATCGCTTTCAGTTACCAACGATACGCTACGTATCAGTGGAGTTAATTCGCCTGTCAATCTTGCCCCTTACAAAGACAACACCGATGCGCAGACGCTAACCTTTAATGCCGGAACACTTTCCATCGCAGGCGGAAACAGTGTGGTGATTCCCGATAATGTGAATGATGCCGATGCGAATCCATCCAACGAGTTAAACACTTCAGCGAATTTGGTTGGCACACAATTGAACATCACTGATGCTGGCGGAACGATTTCCGTTAACCTCAGTAGTCTGACGGATTTGGATGCGGATCCAACAAACGAAATACAGACACTGAACCTCGCAGGAAATTCACTTTCAATTAGCGGTGGAAATGCGGTGAATTTGACTTCGTATCTTGATAACACGGATGCGCAAACATTATCGCTGAGTGGTAATACGATTTCGATTACCGGAGGAAACTCAGTTATTCTCTCGGATAATAACGCAACAAATGAAATTCAAGCACTCACGTTCAATGCAGGCACATTGTCTATCAGCGGAGGCAACAGCGTGGTGATTCCTGACAACGTGAACGATGCAGACGCGAATTCTTCAAATGAGTTCAATACAACCATTGGACTTACCGGATCAACACTCAACATCACGGATGGAGGCGGAACGCTTTCTGTAAATCTTGCAGGTTTAGCAGATACGGATGCTGATTCTACAAATGAATTGCAAACGCTTGGTCTTTCAGGAAATTCGCTTTCAATTAGTGACGGAAACGCGGTTGATTTGAGTTCTTACCTTGACAATACGGATGCACAGTCGCTTTCTCTTGTCGGCACAACATTGTCTATCAGCGGAGCAAATAATGTGAACCTTACACCACTGCTTGATAATACGGATGGGCAGACACTCTCGTTCAATGCCGGAACGCTTTCCATCAGCGGAGGGAACAGCGTTGCGATTCCTGACAATGTAAACGATGCCGATGCGAACCCCGCAAATGAATTCAATACCGGAGTTGCTCTGACTGGCGATACGCTTAAAATTACCGATGGCGGTGGAACGCAGTCTGTCGTGTTAAGCGGATTAAGTGCAGGAAGCGATGACCAAACGATTACCTTAATGAACGACAGTTTATCTATTGAAGATGGAAATGCCGTTGACTTAAGCGGTTATTTAGATAACACCGATGCGCAGTCGCTTTCTTTTGTTGGAACTACGCTCTCCGTCAGCGGTGCAAACAATGTGAATCTGGGAACATTGCTTGATAACACCGATGCGCAAACATTATCACTGAGCGGAAATACAATTTCAATCACAGGCGGAAACTCTGTCATCTTATCAGACAATAACGCAACGAATGAAATTCAGGATTTGTCCTTGTCGGGGAACACATTAAGCCTTTCAGGAGATGCCACACTGGTGAATCTGACTCCGTACTTAGACAATACCGATGCACAAACGCTGACTTTTAATGCAGGCACACTTTCGATTAGCGGAGGCAATAGTGTGGTGATTCCCGATAATGTAAATGATGCGGACGCAAATCCTGCAAATGAGTTTAATACTGCTGTTTCATTGAGCGGTGATACGTTGAAAATTACCGATGGCGGTGGAACGCAGTCGGTAGTGTTGAATGGTTTAAGCGCAGATTCAGATGACCAAACGCTCAGTTTGTCAAATGACACACTTGCGATTGCTGACGGAAATTCAGTTCCGTTGAGCGCTTATCTTGATAACACCGATGCCCAAACAATTTCAATTTCAAATGATTCACTTTCCATTTCAGGTGGAAACACAATTGCCCTCACTCCTTATCTTGATAATACAGATGACCAAGCGCTCACAATCAATAGCGATACTGTTTTTATTGAAAATGGGAATTACATTATTCTTCCTCCGGGCGGCTTTAATCCTGACGACCAATTTTTGACATTGTCTGGCGACACACTTTCTATTGATAATGCAAACTCAGTTGATTTGAGTCCTTATTTGGATAACACCGATGCCCAAACACTTACCCTGTCAAATGATTCACTTTCGATTTCTAATGGCAACTCAGTGAATTTCAGCGCATATCTGGATAATACCGACAGCCAAAATCTGAGTTCTTCCAGAACAGGCGATAGTGTAACCGTGAATATTTCAGGGGGCGCAAGTGCAAAGTTCAGTGTTGCCGGTTTAGATAATGACACATTGAATGAAATTCAAGACCTATCGCTTTTGGGGAATTTGCTTGGATTAACCCAAAGTGGAACTACGGTAAATCTTGCACCTTATCTTGATAACACTGATGCGCAAACGCTTTCATTGAGCGGCAACACGATTTCCATTTCAGGAGGCAATTCCATTATCCTCACCGACAACAATGCTACAAACGAAATTCAATCGCTCACATTCAATGCAGGTACGCTTTCAATTAGTGGAGGCAACAGCGTAGCGATTCCAGACAATGTGAATGATGCGGATGCAAATCCTGCAAACGAATTCAATACGGGTGTTTCATTAAGCGGTGATACGCTAAGAATTACAGATGGTGGTGGAACACAGTCCGTTGTGTTAAGCGGATTAGGCGCGGGCGCTGACGACCAGACAATTTCAATTTCAAATGACAGTTTGTTTATTCAAAACGGAAACGCAGTTGATTTGGGTTCTTATCTTGATAATACCGATGTGCAAACATTATCACTGAGCGGAAATACAATTTCAATCACAGGCGGAAACTCCATCATCTTATCAGACAATAATGCAACGAATGAAATTCAGGATTTATCGTTGTCGGGAAATACGTTGAGCTTGAGTAGTGACGTAACTCCGGTGAATCTTGCTCCTTACTTGGATAATACCGATGCGCAAACGCTTTCTTTGAGCAACGACACACTGTTTATTGCAAATGGAAACTCGGTTGCATTAAGCAGTATTGATACCGACACAGATGACCAAACTTTAAGCCTGTCGAATGACACGCTCTCCATTGCGGCTGGAAATTCAGTTGCGCTCAACGCTTATCTCGATAATACCGATGCACAGACAATTGCAATCAGCAACGATACAATTTCAATTTCAGGTGGAAATGAAGTAAGTCTTGCTTCTTATTTAGATAACACCGACAGTCAAAATCTTTCATTTAGCAATGACACGCTTTCAATTTCCGGAGGCAACAGCGTGGTGCTGAATTGGAAAAAAAGCGGCAGCGACCTTTATAGAAGCACGGGGAATATTGGCATCGGCACGATTAACCCTGATTATAAACTTGATGTGAGCGGTGATGCAAGGGTAGGGTGGTTTGGAAGCTCGGATACTATCCAGATTTTACCACACGATTTTACTGTTGAAGGTGCAGCTCCATTTTTGACTATGAATTTTACGAGTGGAGAAGTGGGAATGAAGCAGTCTGCATCGTACCCGCTACTTGTTTCGATTCCAATTCCTGTCGGATACAAAGCCTCAAAGGTGAATATCTATGGTAGTGTAAACCGCACGATGGATGTTTACTCTGTTAACCTTACAAATGGAAATGAAACCACCGTGGGGTCAGGCACAACAAATACGGAGCTTAATTTCACGGATGTCAGCGCATCCAGCACAACGTATCTGTTGATTCGCATTACAACTGCTGCAGGCTCTGAAACCTTTTATGGCGGATATGTAATTATTGAAAGGAATTAAAGAAGCAATGCCCCTTTTCTCAAGAAGCTGCGGCAGGAATTATTTTCTGCCGCAGTTTTATTTCAGGAAATTTCTTCTGAGATAATAATGCAGCGTGTGGTTCATCTCATCCATGCCGAGCGTTTTGTTCTCCACCAAATCATTCAGCGACCGTTTCGCAATTCCGTAGGAGATGTTCATCATTTTCATGTATTCCTTAATCGTGATGAATTCGTTCTCTTTTAAATAATTGAGTAACCCGTTACTTTCTTCCATCACAATTGGGATAGGTTTAAGATTGTGTTTGTCGGCATGGCGTTGTTCCTCCGAATCAGGAACCAACACGCTCTGGTCGCGCACGCGCACGTAGTGCAGCCATTCTCCGAATTCATCCAATGCGCGATGTTCTTTTTCGCTTGCTTCGATTTCTGCAATCAAAATCGTTTGCCGTTTATCATCCATCGTAATGAAGTGGATGAAGACGGGTGGGTCGCAGAATTTTTTTCCAGCCTGCAACATCATGTATTTTTCCTGCTCTGCATCCACGCCCACCACATCGCCTGAATCATCAACCCCGATTATGATTCTTCCTCCCTCTGAATTTGCGAATGCCACAATCGTCCGCGCGATTTTATGCGCGCTGGAAATATGCTGCTTAAAATCCAGATGCTGGTCTTCGCCTTGCTTAATCAGGTCATATATTTCAGAGGAACGCGCCATTCGGTTTCGCAGGATTGATGTTGTAATTTTAAGCCGCAAAACCATTGAAATGAAAAGGATTTTTTCTCTCGTACTGTATTCGGCTTTCCTGTTTGCAATGGAACAAAGTGCGTGGGCGCAAACTATTACGCGCGGACCTTACCTGCAATCACTTGCGCCCGGTAGCATCAAAATTAAATGGCGTACAAATACGGCAACGAATAGTCGCGTGTATTACGGCACTGCGCAAGGGAATTTAAATTTGATGCAGGATGTTCCGGCAAGCGTAACAGACCACACAGTGAAACTCACAGGCTTGCAGCCGTTCACAACTTATTATTATTCTGTGGGCAGCACTTCGCAGGTAGTAAGCGGACCAAGTGCAATGCATCGTTTCACTACATCGCCCATTCCCGGAACTGAACAACCTATTCGCTTGTGGGGCATTGGTGATTTTGGAAAAGCTAATCAAGGGCAAATTGATGTAATGAATTCTTACATCAATTACACGGGAAACACGCATACAGATTTGTGGGTTTGGTTTGGCGACAATGCTTACAACGATGGCACGGAAGCAGAATACCAAACAAAAGTGTTTGATGTTTTTGAAAACATCATGACGTACATCCCGTTTTATCCCTGCCCGGGAAACCATGACTACAACAGCGTTTGCGCGATTCCCTGTTTTCAAGACCCAGCCGACCATGATGGACCTTATCTTGATATTGTAGATGTTCCTGCCAATGGTGAAGCGGGTGGTATTCCTTCAGGATATGAGTTGTATTATTCCTACAATTACGGCAATGCGCATTTCATTTCGCTCAATTCCGAATTAGGTTCGCTCATTTCATCGTATGATTGGTGCGGCACGTATGGCGCGGGCAACTTCAACGGCTCGCCTTTGCATCAGTGGCTTGTTTCTGATTTGAATAACAACACGCTTCCCTGGACAATTGTTTATTTTCATCAGCCTCCCTATACAAAAGGCTCGCATGATTCGGATGATATTTTTGAATTGTATATGAAAGCGATGCGCGAAAATTTTCTTCCGCTCTTTGACCAATATGGCGTTGACCTTGTGCTGTGCGGACACAGTCATGTGTATGAGCGTTCCTATTTATTGCGAGGGCATTATGGCAATTCATCTACGTTTAATAATTCCTACAAAGTAGATGGTTCAAGCGGTAAAGCTTCACTTGGTGAAGAATACATCAAATACCTTGACGGACCAACAAAAGGACACGGTATCGTGTATGTGGTGCAGGGCAACTCAGGTAGCAGCGAACCGGGCGCGGCAATCAATCATCCTGCGATGTATTTTGGTGAAGAAGGCACGTATGGCTCACTCGTGTTGGACATTAATGGAATGCGTGTTGATGGTCGCTACTTGCGCTCTGACGGCACAGTGCAGGATGAGTTTACGATTATCAAAACCAATTCTCAGATTGTAAATAATGTGAGCGCGTCAATTTGCAGCGGTGAAAGCTATTTCGTTGGAGGAGCAAATCAAACTACATCGGGCACATACTATGACACGATTAATATTTCATCTGGACCTGACACCATTGTTGTAATGCAACTTACTGTTACTCAACCCATTTCAACAAACAGAGCAGTGAGCATTTGCACAGGCTCAAGTTATTTTGTGGGAGGAGCAAATCAAACTACTGCGGGAACATATTCAGATGTATATACGAATACAACTGGCTGCGACAGCACGGTGATTACGCAACTCAGCATATTGCCTGCTTTGACCGAAACATCTACTGTTACGATTTGCGATGGCGACAGCTATTTTGTTGGCGGAGCAAATCAAACGATAGCAGGACAATACACTGATATGCTAACTGCTTCCGGTGGGTGCGACAGTACTCACACTACATCGCTTGTTTTACAACAAGCGCCAGAGCAAACAGTGAATGCCGCAATTTGCATGGGTGAATTTTATTTTGCCGGTGGAAAAAATCAAACAGAAGCGGGAACGTATTATGACACGCTTGCTACTGCAATTGGCTGCGATAGTTTCCTCACGACAAATCTTACAGTGAATGTGTTGCCGCAAGCGCCAGTGATTACACAACTTGGCAATTCTCTTTCTGTGACTCCGACTTATGTTTCTTATCAATGGTATAAAGATGGCGCGCCCGTTTCAGGCGCGAATTTCAATGTGGCGCAAATAACAGGGGAGGGGGATTACTTTGTATTGGCTGGCGATGGAAATAATTGCAAAGTAAGTTCCGATACCTTCACAGTTGATTTTACAAGCGTGAAAACACCGGAGAAAATGCGCATCTCTATTTTGCCGAACCCAGCAACTAACAACGTGCTTATCAGTTTCACAAAAGAAGCTGTTGGAAATCTGACAATTGAAATTTTCAACGTGCTGGGAAAAAATGTTGAAACCATCGCTATCAATGGTTTCAATGAGGCGCAAACATGGATTGATTTGGATGGAATCGAGTCAGGCGTGTATCTGTTCAAAGTGCAAATCGGAAATGAATTACATGTGGAAAGGATTGTGATTGCAAAGAATTAAAATCACTATGAAATGTTATATCGTACGCTAAACTTGTCGCTTTTCCGGAATAGCCTCATCCCATCCTTCTCCAAAGGAGAAGGAGTCCGAACTGCTTCCTTTTACAAGGAAGAAACAAGCGGCAATCTATTCAAAAAGATACTGTTGGGACTCCTCTCTCCTTTGGAGGGGGGTGAGGCAATAGAATTAATTCACCGGACTCAGCGGTGCGCTTCTAAAACTCGGACAATAGCGAGTGGATTTCTTGCTCGCATTCTTGGTTGCTAAAACAATTGTTGCTGAAATCTCCAGCGCGCCCCACGTAGAAAGGTTTAACCCGCCCATCGTAAAATCATAACTCACGCCAATTTGATAGCGCGTGTCGTTTCCAAAACTTCCCGTGTGCCCCGCAACAAAAATCAAGCTCTTCGTATTTTTCCTGTCATTGAACTTGGGATTACGGAAATAGAAACCGAGATACAAGGGTTTTGTAAAATAAGAACGCGCGTAGCTGCTGCGATAACTGTGTTTGTTCACCACATAAATATTGAAGCCATATGTGTAAGCGAGAAAGTCATCTTGTTTTTCAAAAAGCACTTTCGGGTTGATGTAGAATTTATTTTTGGAAAGCGGCAGGCTCGTGTTGTACATCACCGTATATTTCATCGGCAGACGCGATTCGATTTCATTCAATGAAATATCCGGTTGCACAAGATGCGCCACCGCAAAACTTACTTCATTTGTCCACTTCTGCTCATCCGGTTTGTTTTGAAAGATGTTAAAGCCGAAAGTAACTCCCGCGTCAATATCGAGGTAGTTTTTCTTCCCGTCATTCTGTGCAGCGAATGCGGAGGGGGTGTTTAAATATCCACGCTCTGGGTCAACCTGGTCAGAAAAAACCAAGCGACTATAATCAATACGTAGTTGGTTGTAATAAATTTTCGTGCCGAAACTGAGCGAGTAATTGTTATTTGTAGTCGGCATTCGCCACGCATATAAAATTCCGGCTGCGGTATGCCGCAGAAATCCTTCGCCTTTAAAATTTTGCAGCACGAAAAAACCTACCCCGCCAATCAGCGCATTCGTCATTTGCTTGTCGCCATAAAAATTGTAAGTAGAGAGCGGTCCGGGAAACTTTATGCCCGGTACATTGAGCCAGAGATTTCGGTAGTTGATGCCGAAGCGCAAATCAGTGACGCTACCTGTGTAGGCAGGATTGTAATACAGAGGGTTCATTTCAAACTGCGAGAAGTTGGGGTCTTGGGCTTTTGCAAAAAAGCTAATTAAAATCAAACCGGATAATAGGATATGGTTTTTAATCACACTCATCTCAATAAGGTTACTGAGCCAATCTTCTTCGTTCTTCCATCCTCATAATCTTTCCCTGCCCACACGGAGCTATTGATAAACACCGCTTCAATCTTCCACACATAAACATCCTGCGGCAGTAGCAAGCCGGTATTCATGTGCCTGCCGTTCCAGCCTTCCTCCGGTTCGCCTTCGGGAGTGAGTTTGTATGTTTCCCAAAGCAGTTCGCCCCACGTGTTGTAGATGTGCAGGTGATACGTTTCCATGCACTGTCCCGCAGGCTTGAACTCGCGCACCTTCGGGTCGCCAAACTCAGGACTGAATGCATTTGGCACGTATAAACCTTTCTCCAAGAAATCAATCGTCACGGGTTTGCTTAACGTGTCTTTGCACCCTGCTGCGTTCTCAGTAATCAGTGTTATGTTGTATTTTCCTTGCGTTTCAAAAATGTGATTTGGTGAATCTCCAATCACCGTTGTGTTGTCGCCAAAATCCCAAACGCTGCTGCCGTAGCCGTAAGAAATGTTTGTGAACGTAACTTCCGAGCCATCACATCCTGAAGAAGGCTGCGAAAAGTCAAAATCGCTGACTGGTGCGGGATGTATGTGCACGGTCACAGAATCTTTCCCAACGCTGCATGAATCGGCAGAGTAAACGAGTTGATAAATCACATAGCTGCCCGTGTCGGCAAGTTCCAAGGTGATGCTTTGCGCTGCATTTGAAACGGGGGAAATTATTCCTGTTCCCAAATCATAATAAAAATAACTTCCACCGGAGGCGTTGCTGGTCAATACAATTTGTTCGCCTTTGCAAACATCCTGCGGAGCAGCAGTAATTCCGGATTTCACGGTGTTCGGATAAACCGTAACCGGAATCGTTCCCGGAATGGAATTACAATTTGCGCCTGTTGCATAATAGGTGACGGTGTAAGTGACATCGCTGTTTGTTGTGTTGATGAACGCATGAATGAAATTCGCATCAGCAGTCGGAATAATTTCGCCCGTGCCATCGCCATAATCAATGTAAAGCGAATCAAAAACGGTGTTGTTTGTGTTCGTAAACAACACATTCGTTTGTCCGCAGCCAATCGTAAAATTTGCCGTAACCACGGCAGGCGGAGTGTTCAGCACTTTCACCGTGTCAATAAACTTTCCAAAATTCTGGCAGGTGTGACTGAAGACATAAAACTCAACGATGTAGGAAGTGTCGCTCCCGTCCGCAGCGGCATTGTAGCGAATGAAATCAGGCGGAATCGGACTGAACGTAGTATCGCCATTCCCGAAAATCCACATGTAGCGCAAGCCCGTCCAGTCGGGCGGCAAGATTGGATAAAACGAAACATCAAGCGGTGCACATCCTTCTTTCGGATTGAAAGTGAAAAATGCATTGGGCGGATAGGGCACCAATACGCTGCTTGATGCGCTATCAACACAGCCGAATTGTGTTTCCGCAACAAGTTTGATTTGATAAGTTCCTTCATTAGGGTACGAATGGCTTGGATTAATTCCTGTGCCTGTTGAGCCATCGCCAAAATCCCAATTATAATTTAGCGCGTCAACAGTTGTAAGAATAATTTGCAACGCGCTGTCGGGACAAATCATACTGTCATGTGTGAACGCGACTGTCGGCAGCGGATGCACAGTGAGCGTAAATGTCGTGTCACTGTTGCATCCCACAGAACTCGTTACTTCAAAAATCACCGTGTGATTTCCGGCAGGCGAAAAAACATGCGATGGATTTTGAACGCTGCTTGTATTTCCGTTTCCGAAATTCCATTGCCATGCGTTGATTGTTCCTGCATTGGCAACGCTCAGGTCGGTGAAGGAAGTAGTATCGTTGATGCACGTTGTATTGAAAGTGAAATCGGGAGTTGGAAGCGGATTGATGGTGAGTGTAACACTATCGCGCGTAGCGCATGTTCCTGTTCCATAATCATAAAATAATTTACTGTTACCAACGCCCGCAAGCGATGGGTTGAATAATCCGGTTGCAGAATTTACGATTCCGTTGCCTGACCAAACTCCACCGCTTGCAGGCGTAAATCCGGTGAGTGGCGCTGGCATATCATCAATACAAAAAGTTTTGTCGGGACCTGCAATCGCAGGCAAAGGCGCAATCACCAGCACTAACGCATTATCGGCATTGGAGCAACTGTTTCCATCGGTGAAACTATAAGTAACAGCATAACTTCCTGTATCGGCAGCACTTCCGCTTGGCGTAAATAAACCGCTCTGCGAAATAAAATTCCCCGCCCAAATTCCACCCGGTGGATTCGCCTGTAACTGCGTGGGATATTGCGGCTGATTGCAAGTGGAAGTATCGCCACCCGCATACACAACAGGCAACGGATGCACAGTTACCGTGCTTACAATTGTATCCGAACAACCTGTTGCCGCGATTGTTCCAACAATGAGGTACGCAGTAGTTGCTGAAGGAAAAGCTTCAGCAACAGAACCACCGATGATGCTTAGTTCATTCATCGGACTCCACGCATAATTGTCCGCGCCAAAAACAGTGAGCAGCGCAGTGTCTTCAAAACAAATTTCAGGTGAGTTAACTGACAGCGCAGGTTGCGGATTCACGGTCGCGCTCGTGTTGTCAAGCGTTTGACAAGTTCCTGTTCCGAATGAATACGTCAGCGTGTGTTGACCAATGCCTGCCGCGAACGGATAAAAGAAATTTGCTGTAACTCCTGTGCCGCTCCATGTTCCACCCGTAGGTGTTGCGCCAATCGTGGCAAGATCAACCGAAGTGCCCGTAACGCAAATCGCAACATCAGCGCCCGCATTTGCAAGTTGAGGGTCAACAACAGTTGCAACAGTCGTGTCCTGGTTTGCGCAGTTGTTTCCATCGGTGAGCGAATAAATCAACTGCCACGCGCCAACTCCCGCTTGCGCAGGATTGAAGATGCCGCCAGATGTGATTCCGATTCCATTCCAGATTCCGTTTACAGGATTTCCGGTGAATGTTACAGGCGTGTTTGTGTTGCAGAAAGATTGGTCAGGACCTGCATCAACAATTGGTAGTGGATTAACACTGACGATTGCCACGTTCGTGTTCACACAAGAATTTCCATCAACGCCTCTCACGGTGTAAGTCGTTGTTGTAATTGGATTTGCGGTAACGCTTGCCCCAACCGAATCACTCAATGTCGCAGTTGGATTCCATGAATAATTTACTGCACCGCTTGCGTTCAAAATTGTTGAACCGCTTTCGCATATTGTTGGAGAATTCACCGTGATAGTTGGAAGCGGATTCACGGTGATTGCAATCGTGTCTTGCGATAAACACGTTCCCGTTCCGATGGAATATACAATTGTGTTTTGTCCAATCGTAGCATTCGCAGCAGTAAAGAAATCAGTTGCAACACCGCTTCCAGTCCATGTGCCGCCAATTGGTGTTGGATTATTCTGTGCATTCAAATCAACAGGACTTGCATCAACGCACACCGGAAAATCATTTCCTGCATTCGCGATTGTCGGGACAATTACCGTCATTGTTGTTACATCATTATTCGAGCAGAAATTTCCATCGGTGAAACTATACGTGAGTTGATGCTGACCAACTCCGGCAGTTGATGGATTGAAACTTCCCGTTGTTGAAACTCCTGTTCCAGTCCATGTTCCGCTTGCGGGAGTTCCTGTTAATTGCACAGGAATATTCTGGTCGCAAAAAGTTTGAGCAGGACCTGCGTCAACAACGGGAAGCGGATAAACGGTTACGGTTGACGTTGCAGTATTTACGCAGTTATTGCCATCAGTTCCTGTAACGATGTAGGTTGTAGTTGAAACTGGATTTGCGTTTACACTTGCTCCACTTGTTGCATTCAACCCCGTTGCAGGTGACCAATTGTAAGTGTCTGCTCCATTCGCATTTAGCGTCATAGAATTTCCAATGCAAATGGCAGGTGAATTTACAGTTACAACCGGAAGAGGATTAACTGTGATAATGATTACGTCACTTGCAAGGCAAGTTCCTGTTCCGAAGCTATACGTGATATTATTCAAGCCAATATTCGCATTAGCGGGATTAAAATTATTTCCAAAAACTCCTGTTCCGCTCCATGTTCCGCCCGATGGCGTTGGATTGTTTTGCAAATTCAAATCAACAACTGCCACATCTCTGCAAAGTATCAAATCATTTCCCGCAACAGGCACGGTAAGCGTTACCACAGTTATTATTGTGATGTCATTATTAGAGCATCCGTTTCCATTGGTGAAATTGTATGTAATGGTGTGTGCGCCAACTCCTGCATTCGCGGGGTTGAAACTTCCGGTTGGAGAAACGCCTGTCCCGCTCCATGTTCCATTGTTCGGTGTTCCCGTCAATTGAATCGTTGTGTTTTGTTCGCAGAAAGTTTGGTCAGGTCCCGCATCAACAACAGGCAATGGATTTACGGTAACAGTTGCTGTTGCTGTGTTTGTGCATCCGCTTCCATCAGTTCCGGTTACAGTGTATGTTGTGGTTGAATTTGGATTTGCGGTAACGCTTGCTCCCGTTGTTTCGCTCAATGCTGTTGCAGGCGACCATGAATAAGTTGTTCCGCCATTCGCATTCAGCGTTACAGAATTTCCCGCGCACACCGAAGGAGAATTCACAGTGATGTTCGGTTGCGGATTTACGGTAATCACAACTGCATCGCTCGCTTCGCAAGTTCCTGTGCCTGTTGTGTAGGTAATTGTGCTTTGTCCATTGAAGGCGAGTGATGGGGTGAATGTGCCAAATAGCACTCCCAATCCGCTCCATGTTCCACCGGTTGGCGTGGGGTTTAATTGTGTATTTAAATTGATTGCGCCCGCATTTCTGCAAACGGGAAAATCATTTCCGGCATTTGGAATTGTTGGTGGAATCACAGTAATCGTTACGTTATTATTTCCCGAACATCCGCCTGCGTTTGTGAAATTGTAAGTGAGCGTATGTGTGCCGAGTCCCGCATTTGCGGGGTTAAAACTTCCGCCCGATGTAACTCCTGTTCCGCTCCACGTTCCGCCATTCGGAGTTCCGGTTAGTTGCACCGGAATATTTTGATTACAAAAAGTTTGGTCGGGACCTGCATCCACAGTCGGGGTGTTTGTGATGGTAACTGTTGCCGTTGCTGTATTCGTGCAGCCATTGCCATCTGTTCCGGTAACAGTGTATGTTGTGGTTGAAGTCGGATTTGCTGTAACGCTTGCTCCTGTAGTTGCACTCAATGCCGTTGCTGGCGACCATGCATAAGTATTCGCACCGCCTGCATTCAGCGTGATGGAACTTCCAATACAAATTGTTCCCGAATTCACCGTTACGTTTGGTCGCGGATTTACATTCACCGTTACTTGCGCTGTGTTTGAGCAGCCCCCGCTTGTTCCCGTCACAATGTATGTTGTCGTTGAATTAGGATTTGCGGTAACTGTCGCGCCTGTTGTTCCGCTCAATCCTGTCGCGGGCGACCAAGTATAAGTATTCGCTCCGCTTGCATTCAGTGTTGCTGATTGTCCTGCGCAAATTGTAGGTGGATTATTTACAGTAACATTTGGCAAAGGATTTATTGTAACAGTTGTTGTTGCAGTGCTTGAACAACCTTGCGCACTTGTTCCTGTTACGGTGTAAGTAGTTGTTGTGCTTGGATTTGCAGTAACAATTGCTCCGCTTGTTCCGCTCAATCCTGTTGATGGCGACCAACTGTAACTCGTTCCACCGCTTGCTGTCAGCACGGTTGATTGTCCTGCGCAAATTGCGGGAGGTTGTGTTACTGAAATATTTGGCAATGGATTGATTGTAACGATTGCTATTGTGGTGTTGGAGCATCCATTGGCGTTTGTGCCAGTCACAGTGTAAGTAGTTGTTGAAGTTGGATTTGCAGTAACTGTCGCGCCTGTTGTTGCGCTTAATCCCGTTGAAGGCGACCACGAATAAGTATTCGCTCCGCCAGCAGTTAGTTGCACGCTGCCGCCTGTGCAGAGCGGTGATGGATTATTCACCGTAATGATTGGCAATGGATTTACCACAACATTTATTGAAGCTGTATTTGTGCAACCCAATCCATCAGTTACAACAAGCGTGTATGATCCTGCTTGCAGAATTGTCGCGTTGTTAATAGAAATATTTTGATTGCCTGATGTAAAACCAAGCGGACCTGTCCATGTATAAGTAACGCCATTGATTGGATTCGCATTAATCGTAATCGTTTGTCCAGCGCATTCAGGTGAGTTGGAAGAAAGCACAGGAACGGGTGGGGGAGGAGCAATCGTGAAAGTTTCCGTGTCGTTTCCTGTACCGCAAACATTCGTTGCGGAAAGCGTTATAGTAAATGTTCCACTGTTGCCGTACGTGATAGCTCCCGGATTTTGCGAAGTGGATGAAGCAGGATTCCCTCCGGGGAAACTCCAACTCACATTCGTAAGCGAACTGTAACAGGGATTAATGACAGCATTCGGGTTAATCGTATTTCCCGCACAGATATTTGGAAGTGGAGCAATCACAACTTCGGGAATTTTATCAACCGTAATTGTTTTTGTTTCCGTATTTGTTCCGCAGTTGTTTGTGATAGTGAGCGATAGCGTGAACGTGCCTGAACCGTTTAACGTGATGAATGGAGATTGCGAACCCGCATTACCCGATTGAAAATTCCAACTACCGCCCGAAGTGCATAAAGAACCGTTATGCGTTACCGTCCATAAATAAACTGTGTTTGCGCAGGAGAAAACAGTGTTGGAAGTGTTAGTTATTAAAAGAGTTAATGGCGCGCACCCTGTCAACGAAGGCATAGTAAAATTCGCATCAGGATTTTCCGCCACGCACACGGGTCTATTTGTGGTGTCGCTGCCGCATGGATTAGAAACAATCAGCCGCATGTTATATAATCCTGCTTGTGTGAAGTTGATGCTCACCGGGTCGGGTGTTGACATATTTCCGGCAGCGAGCGTCCATCCTGTTGCGGGCGTAAGCGTCCATCCGCCTTGCAGCGTGGTGATACATGCTCCCTGATTGGTGATGTACGTTCCTTCTGTAGTGCTGGTGAAATTAACGGTGCTTCCTACGCAGATGTCGGGTGGGGGCGTGAAGGTGAAATCTGCTACAGGCCCACCTCCCAAGCGGATAGGTTCAACGAGTGCTGCGGTGGTTCCACAAGGATTCTCCGCAACAATCCGCACATGAAACGCATTTGTAAATCCTCCAAGGCTTGTGAAACCACAGGAGGAAGTAGTGAAGTTGTGTATATAGGACGAAGGTGGAGGATGCTGATATACAACAGGCGCGCTGCCATCATTCACAGTGATGGTATAAGTTGTGCCGGGAGGGTTATTGCCAAAGTTGGTAATGGGAAAAGTGATTTGCTTGTCGGTGCAGATGCCCGTTGTGCCTCCGGGATTCGCCAAACCGATTTCGGGATTTCCTCCGCTGAAGACAGGATAGGTAGTTGTTGCCGTGCATCCGTTGGAGCCTGTAACAGTAAGCACGATGTTAAAATAACCCTGCCCTGTATAGGTGTGCGCTGTTCCGTTGGGCAAGGTCGCTCCGTTATAGGGAGTCGAGCCATCGCCCCAGTTTATTGTGTAATTCGTGTTGTCTGCTTGAGTGGTTGACGAATTATTGATTGTAAGAATTGATCCTCCGCCTGCATCACAAAATGTCCAAGGTTCAAAAATATCCTGGTCTTCAATGGTAGCATCTGGTTTTCTGCGGATGGTTACATTTTGTGAAGTTGTTGCCGTGCATCCTCTTGCATCGGTAACAGTGAGCGATACATTATATGTCTGCGTTCCTGTGCCTGAGGCAGGATTGAAAGTAAACGATGGATTCGCCTGTGCCGAAGTTCCTGCCCCGCCAAAATTCCATGAATAGGTGTAAGGCGCTTGTCCACCCGTTCCGGTTGAAGTGAAACTGTTTGCCGTTCCTGCGCAGCCATTGTTGTTTGTAAAAGTGAAACTTGCCGTTGGTTTCGGATTTACTGTGACAGAGACTGACGCAGTTGCTGTGCATCCCGCAGCGTCAGTAATAGTTACCGAGTAAGTTGTTGTTATGGCAGGAGTAACGGATGTTGTGCTGCCACTTCCGCCTGATGACCAGCTATACGTGATGGGCGCGGTGCCGGTGGCATTGGCTGTTAAAGTGATGCTGTTGCCAGCACAGACAGAAGGAGGATTGGGTGTAATGGAAACGGAGCATTGCGCAAACACTTGGTTTGCACAGAAAATTGCCAGAAGGGTAGAGAGAATTACTATCCTGTTTTTCATGACTGCTTCCGCTGCTTAGTGAAATTTGCGGAAACTGAAATCCCAAGATAGAGAGAATTATGCTGTTTTTCAGAGTTTAGAGGAAAGAATTATTTCAATGACCAATTCCCCTCTGTAGAAGTGCTTTGACGTAGGAAGATTCATTTTTTTTCATAGCTGCACGAGTGTTAGGTGCAGTAGTTCTTCTTTTTTTAGTTCACACTCCCATAATCGCGTAACTGTCCAGCCGTTGTCAGTTAAGTTTTTTGTTACTTCCTTGTCCCGCTGTTTATTGCGATTTATTTTAGCAGTCCAATAAGCTTTATTGTTTTTCGGTTTTGTGTTGCGACAACTATGTCCATGCCAAAAACAGCCATCAACGAAAATTACAGTTTTAGTCTTAGGAAAAGTGAAGTCAGGTTTCCCGAATAACTTGTAGTTCCTTCTCCAGCCAGTAATGTTGTTCGACTTGAAGTACTCTATAAGTTTGATTTCTGTTGATATGTTGCGACTACTCTTTACTTGTCGCATAATCTGGCTGCGTTGTTTCTTGGTGAAAACATCAGCCATTTTTAACTACTGTTATCCAAGTCTTGTCAAAGCCAAGTTCTTTTAAGGCATTTTCTTTATCAAGAGTGTTTGGTTTCTTAATCTTTATTACGAGGCATTTTTTAGGAACAGTTTCAATAATAGTAAACTGCATGCCGTGACGTTGCCAAGTAAAACGATGTTCGCCTGATAGTTTTTCAAAACCTTCAAGATTTTTTCTATCGTTCCACCTCCACTTGAACAAATCCTTTTTGTATTGGATAGTTTTAAATTCAAAAACCTTTACTTCTAATAAGTCATTTGATTTTATGAGGACTCCTGTTCTTAGGTTGTTGAATTTTTTCTGAACATCAGCTACTCTTTGATTGTAAATATCAAGAACATTATTTCCTATTGTAGTCGGATTGGCTTTGGTGTCAATCTTTTTGCCAAATGAAAATGTAGGAGAATTTCGCCCTGAAATTAATCTCACTTTATCTTGAGAACTTGGTTTTGGAGCTTTAACTGTTTTTGCACCCCATGCAGTATTGCCCATCACAACATCATCTAATCCAACATTAGAAGGTTTCCATTGAGCACCAATACAATTTGCAAAAATATTCTCCCAATCGCCACCTTCCAAAATTGGTTTCCCTCTTGACGCAAGTAAGTAAATCAAGTCCTTCCCTAAGTCATAAGGAAATTGTTTCGGAAACTTATTGAGAGGAAAAGCAAAAGTGGATTTCTTTGCTTTTCTAAGTTTGGGAGATTTATCTTTTGCCATAATCTACTTCATATTCTCTCAAAACCGATGTCATGTCCATCGTTTTAGCTACGTACGGCAAGAGTTTTAAAATAACCGCCTTAACAATGTTTACTGGAACTGCATTGCCCGCTTGTTTCCGTGCTTGACTATCGTTCACAACTATATTGTAGGTGTCGGGAAATCCTTGCAAGCGAAACATTTCTCTTGGCGTCAAACGTCTTTCTCCGTTTACGAGCAGATAATTATAAGAAGCTCCTACGCGTAAGGCGCATGAATATGGGTAAGAGCAGATGTTTCCTGCTTTGTTCTCGTGCCAAATAGAAAGTTTATAAGCTGATTTGTGTTTTTCCTTTCTCCTCTGCTTAATGTAGTCCGATGCGTAATATTTTTTATCAACTCGTTTTTCAAGAACTTCACTTAATGGTTTGAATGGGCGAATGGGTGAAGGGTAAGAAAACATTATGGGTTCACGATGTCCTACGATAATTACTCGTTCTCTTTTTTGAGGTAACCCATAGTCAAGCGCGTTCAAAACCGCATATTGAACATGATAGCCTAAATCCTTTTGTAAAGTTTTGATGATGGTTTTCAGTGTCTTGCCACCGTTGTGTCCAACAAGTTGTTTTACGTTTTCAAGAACAAAAGCCTTTGGCTTTTTATGTTTGATAATTCTTGCTATGTAAAAAAAAGAGTCCCGCGAATGTCATTAAAGCCTTGCATTTGACCGATGATGCTAAACGGTTGGCACGGAAATCCGACAAATAGAATGTCGTGGTCTGGAACCGTCTTTTCATCTACTTCGGTTATGTCGCCTTTTGGTCGGTGTCCGAAGTTGGCTTCGTAACTGTCTTGGCAGTAATCATCAATGTCAGATGAAAAAACGCAGTCAGGAGTGAGGTTGTTTTCCTTGCAGGCTTCGTCCATCGCTACACGAAATCCTCCAATTCCGCAGAAAAGGTCTATAAATTTTATTTTCTCCATTGCAAGTTTTCAGTTTTTCCAAATCTAACATTTAGTTTTTTTTTGTCAGCGAGAATTTCTCAATAGGTATTTTGTTCGCTTGGTCGTAGGTTTCGGTTCGGTCAATAATTGTGCAAACATTGATTATAAATCAACCTTTCTTTTGTTATACATCCAGTGTAAGTAAAGTAAATGTTTCTTTTAGTCAAAGTCCCTTCCACCAAGGCATTACTTTTAGCCCCCCTTCACCACAATCAAATAATTCCCCTGCGACTTCACTACTTTCACAGCGGTGTTTTTGGTAATCAACTCTCCATCGGAGATGGCATCATAGCGCTCGTTGTCAATCTCAATTGAACCTGCGGGGCGCAGGTCGGTGATGGCAATACCCATTTTTCCGGTGAGGCTACTACCTGACGATGTTTGGCTTACGTAGCCTTCAGCGCTTTTTTGTGTATCAGCAAGCACGAGCTTACTGAAAGGACCTTTGAACATCAGTTTTTCTGCAAAGAGTAAAAACATCACCACCGCAGCGAGCAGCGTGAGCACCACGCGAAACAATGCAACAGAAACTTCCTCCATCCCCGTGAAAGTGAAATCAAACACCACATTGCGGATGAGCGAAAGCGTTAGCCCTGAGACAATGAATACGATGCCCGCAATGCCTGCAATGCCGAAGCCGGGTAGTACAAAAATTTCAACTGCGAGTAACCCAATACCTGCGAGGAAGAGCAGGATTTCCCAGTTTTCAGCAAGCCCTTCAAGATAGAGCGGGGCGAAATAAAGTACGGCTGCAACGATGGCTGCGGCAAGGGGAAATCCGACACCGGGAGTTTGTAATTCAAAATAAATTCCCCCGATAATCACCAGCATCAAAATGCCGCTCACAGCCGGATTGAGCAGCAGCGCGATGAAATTGTCAAGCGCGCTTTGCTCGTGCGCAATCAATTCATAATCAGCGATTCCAAGCAATTTGATTACTTCAGTAATTGAAGCCGCTTCGCCTTCGCAGTAGCCATTTTTCATTGCTTCAGAAGTGGTGAAGGTGAGGGTGAATCCCGAATCAATCACATCTGGAATAGCGCTCGTGTTGTCAACCATTGCTTCGGCAATCTGCGGGTCGCGTCCCTGCGCCTCGGCTGTGGCGCGCATCGTGCTGCGCATGTAGGATTGGTATTTGTCGGGCATCTGCTCGCCTTCACCGCCAACGACCGTAGCCGCGCCAATGCTTGCGCCCTTGTTCATATAGATACTGTCGCAGGCAATCGAAATGAGCGCGCCTGCCGAAGCGGCATTATTATCAATCCACACGGCTATGATGGGTTTTGCTTTCAGCAACTTCGTGCGAATGGAATCTGCAATGTTTACCATGCCGCCATAGGTGTTCATGCGGATAATGATGTAATCGGCTTGCATCGCTTCAGCTTCATCTACCGCATGTTGAACGAGCCGCCATGCCGCAGGGAAAATTTCTTCAGTGAGTTCAAATGTGTAAATCTTTTTTTTGCCTTGAATAGGAGTGATGGTCTTTTCAGAAACAGTATCCGAGTATTGTTCGACAGGAGTAGTTGTTGTGAGCGCGTTCGTATTGCTACTGTCTTGCGCAAATGCCGGAATGTTTAATAAAGTACACGCAAGCAACAGCATTGCTGTGAACATCTTATTTCTATTTGCAAAGGGACGCGGCATGTTGGCTTTATATTTGAGTGTGGTAAAACTTATGGTAAAATTACAGAATCGGCATTCAAAGCGTCATTGCGAGCGAGGAACGAGCGAAGCAATCTCATCTGTTGATACATCTAAAAATCATCCCCCTGCCTGCGCTGATAGCCTGCGCATCCCCCTTCGCACACGCGCAATACCTCCGCGCAAGGGGGACGATAGCGTCATCGGCATATCGGCACATTGGCTCATTATTTCATCATTGTGTTTTTTTTCTTTCACCTTATTTGCCCAGCAAGACGTTACCCTGCACAAAGTGATAAAGGGCGAAACGCTCTATTCGCTGTGCAAGCGCTACCAAGTGGACATGACGGATGTGATTGTGCTCAACAACATGGGCAACAGCGGCTATTCGCTTGCGCTGGGGCAAACGCTGAAAATCCCTGCGGCAAAGAAGCCTGTGTATCTTGCCGATTTAAAAGCAGCGCGTGTTGCAGATGATGGTTACATAACCCACGTGGTGAAGCAGGGTGAAACGCTTTACAGCATTTGCCGCAGCTACAACGGTGTCACCGTGCCGATGCTGCGCGAAAAGAACAACCTGAAAAGCGATACGCTTGCCATTAGCCAGAAGCTCATCATTCCGCAGGAGTTGAATGTGAAGTCGGCTTACAAAGACGTGAAGAAAGCCCCCGCGCAGCAAAAAATGCCGCTTGAAAAACAATTTCTCGCTGCCGAAAAAACAACTGAAACCGCTGACATCAGCAGGGGAGTGGCTACCTGGATTCAGGGCGAGGGCGAGAACATGAAGAACTATTACGCGCTGCACAAAACCACGCCCCTCGGCACGGTGATAAAAGTGCGCAACCTGATGAACAACCGTACCACATATGTGAAGGTGGTGGGCAAGCTGCCCGACACGGAAGAATATAAAAGCACCACCATTAAACTATCGGGCGCAGCGGCTTATGCCTTGCAAGTACTCGATGCCAAGTTTCTCGTAGAATTAACTATGCCGCAAACTGCCAAGGCGGTGGATGAAAGCAGGAAGTAAGTTGGAGTTTGAAGTTTATAGTTCGACCCACTTTAAACTGATGAGTGCATACATTTCGAGAACACTCGATTACGCCAACCACTTATTTAAAAGCAACCATCCCCGCGCTTTTCTTTTCTAATAGAGACTTCTGTTAACTTTGGTTTATCCGCTCCATTCAACCCATGAAACAATGAGAAAATATTGTCTGTGTGCTTTGCTGGCTCTGCAACCGTTTCTTTCGTTCGGGCAATTTTTATTTAACAAGCAAACGAATATCCCTCTTACCGATGGAGCAAAAACGCTGCTCTATCCCTGGGCGGGCGGCTTGAACAATCCACAGTTTTCCGCTGCCGACCTTGATAATGATGACACGCTTGATTTGGTGATTTTTGACCGTACCGGAAATAAAGTCATCACATTTATCAATCATGGCACAGCAGGCATGGTTGATTATGAATACAGACCGGAGTATGAACCTGCGTTTTCAAAATTCCATCAGTGGATGCTGATGCGCGATTTCGATTGTGATGGCATTGACGATGTATTTACTTACGAGATTGGCGCGATTGATTATTACAAAGGCAGGTTCGACACGGCAAACCGTCTCGTGTTTGATTCTGTTACTACGTTTAAATATCCATCGTTTTCAGGCATCCTTCCGATTTTTATTACTTCCATTGATATACCTGCCATTGAAGACATCAATGGTGATGGCGACCTTGATATTCTCACGTTTGAGCAGCTTGGCGGTGTGGTTGATTATTTTGAAAACCAATCGCAGGAGTTGAGCGGCACTTGTGGCGACACTGTTATTTTCCGGAAAGTTTCCCCCTGCTGGGGCGATTTTTATGAACCGAGCACTACCAATGTATGTATTCTTGATTCATGCGGTGGGTTTGAAGTGGATAGTTGCGTGTTTGCGCTGAAAACAGAAACACAGGCAGTCAGCACAGGACAAGCGCGGCACGCTGGCTCTACGCTGCTGGCGTTTGACGAAGATGGCGATGGCGATAAGGAATTGATACTCGGTGATATTTCTTTTGACCGCATCAACCGCCTTGTGAATGGCGGCAATCTCACTTGCGCAGATATGATTGCGCAGGATTCCGCATTTCCTTCTTACAACACTTCGTATCGCAGCCCCATTTTCCCCGCATCATTTTATGTGGATGTAAATAATGACGCATTGAAAGATTTGCTTGTGGCTCCCAACGCCACTAAAACTTCAGAAAATTACAGTTGCTCGTGGTATTACAAAAATGTGGGAGCAGCCGACAGCGTGGTGTTTGATTTCCAAACCGACACATTTCTTGGTGACGAGATGCTTGATTTGGGCGAAGGCGCGCATCCGGTTTTCTTTGATTACAACAGCGATGGCTTGTTGGATTTGGTTGTCGGTAACTATGGGTATTATGTGAATGGCGTTACTTACCGCTCTGGTCTTGCATTACTTGAAAACACAGGGGATTCGCTGTTGCCGCAATTCAACCTTATTTCTCGCGATTATGAAAATGTTTCTGCTCTGAATCGGAAAGCAATCACCCCCGCATTTGGCGACATGGATGGGGATGGGGATGAAGACATGATTGTGGGCGAGTTTGACGGGTTCCTGCATTATTATGAAAACACCGCAGGCTTGGGCAATGCTGCCAACTTCACGGTTTCGATGCTTAATATGTTTGGCATTGACGTGGGGCAATTCAGCGCGCCTTTTATTTATGATGTGAATGGCGACTCGCTGCCTGATTTGGTGGTGGGTGAAAAAACAGGCAACCTCAATTACTTTGAAAATAAAGGAACTCTGACAGCAATGATATTTGACACTTTGCCCACCAATAGTTTTTTCGGAGAAATCAATATCCGCATTCCGGGTTTTCCAAATGGGTATGCCACGCCCAATATCAGCAGGCTTGACACATCGGAAAAACTCTATGTGATTTCCGGCTGTGAAGAAGGAAGCATCCGCGTGTATGCGTTTGACCGCGACAGTATTTACAGCGGCATGTTCCGCAAAAAATTCGATGACTATTCTTCCATTGATGAAGGTGAGCGTTCTTCGCCCACCATTGCCGACATCACGGGCGATGGCAGATATGAAATGATAGTAGGAAACTATAGGGGAGGGGTTGCCTTGTTCAGCCAGTCAGACAGTCTTTTGTATCCGGTTTCATCGCGCAATATTGATGCAGCGGAATTTGTATTTACCATCTATCCTAATCCCGCGCAAACACAACTGCATATTACGCTGCGCGGCTTTAATAAAAACGAGCCTGTCACGATTATGCTCATTGATATGTTGGGCAGAAACTTAGCGGAGTTAAAAACATTCAATGAGCAAAACGACATCTCGCTTCCACAAGTCAATTGCGGCATATATTTTATTCAGGCAAGACAAGGGAGCAGCGTAAAGACCCGCAAATTGCTGATTACAGATTTCTAACCATGCAGATGATTTTCGCGTAAAACTTGAACTGATTACTTACTATTTTTTCTAAAGCAGCAGAATAAAAAATTTTGAATCGTGTTGTAAGGCGTGATGTGGTCTTCGCGCCTGCTGGCAACTTTTGTGAAATAAGATTCAAACTGGCGTTCCATTAAATCTTCCGAATACTGGTTGATTTCTAAGCCGCTGCACTGCTGCGGACCAATGTCGGAAAACGTGCCAATCACTACATGTCCTTTAGGTTTCACGGCTTTGCGGATAAGCGCGATATATTTTTGAATGTCGTCTTCATTGGTGAGAAAATGAAACGTGCCGCGATCATGCCAGAAATCATATTTCTCTTCCGGCTCAAAATCAACTACATCGCTCACAATCCAGTTGATAAATTTCGCCTGATCACCAACGCGCTGCCGCGCATGACGAATCGCTGCATCGGAAATATCAAGCACGGTGATCTTTTTGAAACCGGCATCAAGCAGATAATCAACAAATAAACTTTCGCCCCCGCCCACATCAATAATGCTTGCAGTTTTGGGCAGTTTGGCAAGTTTTACAAAATCAAGCGAGATCGTGGGAATAGCCTGATACCAACTTACTTCATCCGGCTGACGGTTCTCATAAATATTGTCCCAATAACTTTTTTTGTCCGAATCTTTCACCGTACAAATTTGAAGAAAATTTCACTACCATTTGGCAGGTTGAAGTGTCATTCCGGCTTTATGCCGGAATCCCCATCATACTGGCAAAATCAAAGGGTGATACCGGAATAAATCCGGCATGACATTTATTTCAGAAATCCGCGCATTCCCAATTCCACCACTTCCAAATCTTTCAGCATTCCATTTTCAACAGAAAAGCGCAACAACGTTTTCATTTTATGAAAGCCTTCATTGCCTGCCGCGCCCGGATTCATATACATTACATTGAATGCAGTGTCCCGCAGCACTTTTAAAATATGCGAATGCCCGCAGATGAGTACATCTGGTTTCAATTCCGTAAGCAGTTTTTTTACTCGTGGATTATACTTTCCGGGCGAGCCTGCAATGTGCGTAATAAGAAATTTCATTCCTTCTATTTCAAAAAACAGGTTCTCCGGAAATTTTACGCGGATGTCCGTTCCGTCAATGTTGCCGTAAACGCCTTTGAATGGCTTTACTGCGCTGAGTTTGTCCGCTACCTCCATTGTTCCAAAATCACCGCCATGCCAGATTTCGTCACATCCCTCAAAATATTTTAAGACTGCGTCATCAAGATATCCGTGTGTGTCAGAGAGGAGGGCGATTCTGCGCATTGTGGATTAAAAAAAATTATTTATTTGTCTGCAATAAATCCTGAAAAGCTACTTTCAAACGGTAAACTTAATTTCGTTTACCCATTCATCAAAATATGAGCGTTACTTCCATCCAGAAACTTGAAGACCTGCACCGGCTTGATAATCTTGAACTGATTGCGCGGCAGGCGGTAGAAGGCTCCATCATCGGCTTGCACAAAAGTCCGTATCACGGTTTTTCCGTTGAGTTTGCCGAGCATCGTCTTTACAACGCGGGCGAATCCGTGAAGGATATTGACTGGAAAGTGTATGCGCGCTCAGATAAAATGTTTGTGAAAAAATTTGAAGAGGAAACAAATCTGCGCTGCCAGTTGGTGATAGATGCTTCCTCTTCGATGTATTATCCTGCGGGCGTTACCAATACGAAAATCCGGTTTTCGATTGTGTGCGCTGCCGCTTTGATGTACCTGATGCGTAAGCAACGCGATGCCACAGGGCTTTCGATTTTTTCTGACAAGATAGATGTGCATACAAAAGCGCGTTCAACGCAGGTGCATCATAAATTATTGATGACACATCTTGAGCAGTTGCTTGCTGCGGATGGAAAGAATAAAAAGACAGCAGCTTCAAATTCCATTCATCAAATTGCCGACAGCATTTCAAGGCGCTCGCTGGTAATCATCTTCAGTGATATGATGGATAGCACACACGCAAACGCAGAATTGTTTTCCGCCTTGCAGCATTTGAGGTATGCAAAGCATGAAGTTGTGCTGTTTCATGTCACCGATAAAAAGAGCGAGTTGGAGTTTGAATTTGAAAACCGCCCGTATGTGTTCATTGATTTGGAGACGGGCGAAAAAGTGAAACTACGCGCCAGCGATGTACGGGAGCATTACACAAAGCAGGCGCATCAACACAAAAAAGACCTGATGCTGAAGTGCGGTCAAAACAAAATTGATTTTGTGGAAGCCGACATTGCAGAAAACTTCCTGCAAATACTCGTGCCATATCTGACAAAGCGGGCAAAGATGCTCTAAGCGCTTTTCATGCAGCTTAATTACAAATCATTTGGCGAGGGAACGCCCGTTGTAATTCTCCATGGGCTGCTTGGCTCGTTGGACAACTGGCAAACTTTCGCGCGAAAACTTTCATCTGACTTCAAAGTATTTACCATTGACCTGCGTAATCACGGCAGGTCGCCACACAGCGATGAACATTCTTATCCCGCGATGGTCAGCGACCTTGTAGAATTTTTTACGAAGCATCATATTGAAGATGCCCACATCATTGGGCATTCAATGGGTGGAAAAGTTGCAATGCAGTTTGCCATCACGCATTCTGAAAAAGTTTTGAAACTCATTGTTGTGGACATTGCTCCGAAGGAATACGGCAGAGGTCACGATACAATTTTTGATGCGCTGGAAGATGTTGACATCTTCCGCATTACGAAGAGAGATGATGCAGATGCAATGCTTGCAACACATATTGATGATTTTGCGGTGCGCCAATTTCTGCTGAAAAATCTCGACAGAAATGCTGACGGCAGTTTTTCGTGGAAGATGAACTTAGACGGATTAATCCGCAACTACGAGCAGATTAATCAAGCGATTCATTCGGAAAAGCCTGTCGCAGTTTCCGCATATATTATTCGAGGCGGCAAGTCAAATTATGTGCTGGAGAATGATTTAAGCAGCTTTCAAAAAATATTTCCCAAAATAGAACTCATCACTATTCCCGATGCGGGACACTGGGTTCATGCAGAGGCGCCTGATGTGTTTTATGCTGCGGTGCATAAAATTTTAGCGGACATCGTTTAGCGCTCACTTCTCTTATTGCTACCAATTGTGCTTCGCTATAATAACGCATACATAGGTTTTGTAACGACAGCCAGCATTGCAACAGACGAAACCGATGCCAATATCTTTCAAAGTAGAATTCCATGCATCAAGCCCGAGCAAATGCTTTCTGTGTCCCAACGAAGGCTCATTCGCGTCAATGATGAGCGTACTTATCGCCTCTCTTCCGCTGTTTGGGTTTACGGAAATTGACTCAAAGTAATTGTCTTTTCTTTTTTTTATCCAATCAGGATTCAATTCATAGCCGCTTTGATAAACAAGGTAATTGATGCCATTGCGGTCGGGGTCAACGTGGGCGAAGTAATTCCGCTTTGCCATATCAAGAGCTTTGGCTTCCGCGACTTGCGCCAATGTATCGTTCCATTGCAGCTTGATGGGTGATACTTTCACATTCTTTTTGTAGTGCAGTTCCTTGTAATAGTTTTCCGGATTTGCCCTTACCGCATTCAGAAATGCAAACGCTTCCTGCGCCTGTTGCTTATCTGCCTCAATCGTTTTATTGGAATGAATGGAAGGGAGCAGCAGCAGGCTGATAAAAGAAATAAGCAGCAGTGACATGTGGATTGGTTGAATAGAAATGGTTTAACGAACGGAATGGTTGGATTATTTAGTTAGGTTCCTCTTAAAATGGTCATGGTGCGATTTCACATTCTCCTTCAATGAACTCAGAAAAGAGAACTTTCAATTCAAAAAGAACGCTATTGCTGTTTTTCTTTTAACGGCTCCAACAGAAATTCAAGCCCGTTCAGCTTAATCTCATACATTGTTTGCAGCAAGATTCCAAGCTTGCCTTGCGGAAATCCTTTTCGCTGAAACCATTCCAGATAGAACATAGGAAGGTTGCACAACAATACGCCTTTGAATTTGCCAAAGGGCATTTGCATGTTCACCAATTTCAAAAGCAATTGCGGGTCAGGTGTCAGGTTTGCATTTTCCACTTTACAATTATCGCAAGAAAATAAGGGAAAGTACTGTGTGATGCAGACGGCTTGCTCCTTGTAATAGATAACTCTGCGTTTTCTCCAATGGGCGTCCGTCCGAACGCCAGCCTTACAAAATCATTCTGGCGGGGAATCCATCCGGGCGGGCTACCGATGAACGCGATAAAGAAGCGGGATGAGTACGCGCCAACTCACAAACTATTTATCATTCATCATAGAATTGGCGCAACATTCTTTCCGAATCTGCGTAGATGAATAGAACAAACTTTCATCTATGGTAGGCGTAATCCTTTTAGTTGCTTTCTTTTTCCTGCACGCACTTGTTATCATAACAGAGCGGGGCAAAAAATGTATTGTAGAAAAGAAGTTTTGGGTATCGTTGGTTTTTATGGCGTTTCTGCTTTCCATCGCCATTTATGGAAACTCCTGTTCACAAAAAGCGAACAAGCCTGTTACATCTGTTCACTCTGAAGGGTGAATTGCAGGTGAACTAAATGGCGATATAATCCCGCTTCGTTTTTCATCAATTCATCATGCGAGCCTTGCTCAGTTAACTCGCTTTTATTTAACACGAAAATATTATCAGCTTTGCGGATTGTGGAAAGCCTATGTGCGATGATGATGCTGGTGCGTCCTTTCATTAATTCTTCCAAAGCCTCCTGCACTAATGCCTCAGAAGCCGAATCAAGCGAACTTGTGGCTTCATCCAAAACAAGAATTGCGGGGTCTTTTAAAATTGCGCGTGCGATTGCGATGCGCTGCTTTTGACCACCGGAAAGTTTCACGCCTCGTTCGCCCACGATGGTATCAAGTTTTTGCGGAAATGTGCGAATGAATTCCATCGCATTCGCCTTTTCTGCGGCTGCAAGAATTTCATCTTCAGAAGCGTCCGGATTCCCGTAAGCGATATTCTCGCGAATTGTGCCACCAAACAGAATCACATCCTGCGGAACAATGCCGATGTTTTTGCGCAACTCGCTCAACGAATAATCGGTGGCATTTTTTTCATCCACAAAAATATTTCCGGAATCTGCCTTGTGAAAACGCGCAAGCAACTGGATGATGGTTGACTTACCCGCGCCACTCGGACCTACTAATGCAACCCGCTCGCCCTTTTTAATGTGAAAGGAAATATTTTTCAGCACGGCAATGTCTTTGCGCGAGGGATAGGAGAAGGTAATTCCCTCAAACTTTATTTCCCCGCGCAATTTCTGCGCAGGTTGTTTGCTCAAATTCAGATTCGGCTCCGGTTCTTCGAGTAATAGCTCCTGCAAGCGTTCTGACGCGCCAATTGTTTTTTGAATCTTGCTATACACTTCGCCCATGCCGCCCACAGCGCCTCCTATAAACATTGTATAAAGCACAAATGCCGTGAGTTCACCGATGGTCATTTCGCCCCGGCTAACAAGCATCGCTCCATACCACAACACCAGCACGATGCCGCCAAATAAACCGAAAATGATGAAGGTGATGAACGCTGCGCGGTAGCGGGCGGATTTCATCGCAAAATCAACCACGCTTTGAATGGATTTGTCAAACCGCCTGCTTTCAAACAACTCATTGGTGAATGCTTTCACAATATTCACTGATTGAAAAGTTTCTTGCACCACCACGTTTGAATCAGCAAGCGCGTCTTGCGTTTGCTTGGAAAGTTTGCGAATGTATTTGCCGAAAATCACAGCAACTACAATTAAAATCGGGTAGGTCGCTAACATCATTAAAGATAATTTGGGAGATGTGATAAAGATTACCGCTACTCCCACAATTAACGTGGCGATTTGCCGCAAAAATTCCGCAAGCGTGAGCGAGATAGTATCTTGTAACTGCGTGACATCAGTAGTGATGCGGCTCACCAATTCGCCTACGCGCCTTTGCTCAAAAAATGGAATGGGAAGCGTAAGAATTTTTGCAAATAATGCTTTGCGAATATCTCCCATAGCATATTCGCTTACACGCGCAAACAGCATGACGCGCCAATAAGAGAACACGCCCTGTAAAAGCAACACGCCAATGAGACCTGCGGCAATCTTATTAATATCGCCCAGCCACCATTCTGTTTTTCCGGTGGCGGCATCTACTAATTTGCCCGTTACATAAGGAAAGGTAAGCACTGTGACGCTTGAAAGCATGAGCACAACTAAGCCAATGATAAAATCATTTTTGTAGGGAGCGGCAAAGTGAAAAATGGCGTAGCTTTTTTTAATATCAGCCCAGCGGATGCGCTTTTTTGGTTCTTCTGTTTTTTGTGTGCCGTTTGTCGAGGGCGGAATTTCGTTCTTCATGAAAGGATTGCTAAAATTACGTTCTATTCAACCACCCGATGATTGAGCAATATAAAATCATACTCCCTGAATTCAGCAGGGGATTTCATTTAATCACAGGCTTTTTGCTGGAGCCAATAAAAAAACTGCCGGAGAAAGGTTTGCTGCATGTGTTCATCAAACATACATCTGCGGGATTAACGATTAATGAAAATGCCGACCCCACCGTGCGGCATGATTTTGAAAGCGTGTTTAATCATCTCGTGAAAGAAAACGAATCGTATTACAAGCATGACTTGGAAGGCAGCGATGATATGCCCGCGCATATTAAATCGTCATTGGTTGGCTCATCTGTAACAATTCCGGTAGCTAACCGGAAACTTGATTTAGGAACGTGGCAAGGAATTTATCTCTGCGAATTCAGGAATAGGGGAGGGAGAAGGGAATTGACGGTGACGGTATATTCGTGAGAATATTTTCTCCATCAATTCGCAGCAATGCTCTCAGGATTTTTAACAATTTCCAGTGTTTTGAGAAAAGTTTTATCCATTGTATTAATGACAGCATAGAAGCCATCATTTTTCCAAAGTTGGCGGGCGATATAAGCCTTGAGCATTGTTTTGATGTCGCCTTGTATCGCAGCAACCTCTTCAGGTTTCAGCCCTTCTTCTTTAAGTTTTGGAAGTGAAATGAACTGCTGATAGATTGCATCAGAAACTATGTAGCGGCTCATAAAATCGGCAAGCGTAGCATATTGCTTGTAGCTATCTGAATTTTCGGAGAAATAATCATAGATGAATTCGGGAATGTGGACGCGCACTTTGGCAAGCTGTTTATAATTATTGAGCGAATCAAGCGGGATAAAAACATCGGGCATGATGCCTCCACCGCCATACACTACTTTCCCCTTTGAAGTGAAATATTGAATGGAATCCTGCACATGGATACTGTCTTTGCTGAGGTGTTCGCCATGTTCGTAGCGGGCTGCAATTTCAAGGTCGTAGTTCTCATTGCCGTTATCGTATGGTTTCTGAATACTGCGTCCGCTGGGAGTGAAGTAGCGCGCTACGGTGAGTCGCAACGCGGAGCCATCGCGCAGGTTGTATTGCTCCTGCACTAAACCTTTGCCGAACGAACGCCTGCCGGTGATGATTCCTCTGTCCCAATCCTGCACTGCGCCTGCAAGAATTTCGCTGGCAGATGCGGAACCTTCATCAATTATAATTGCGAGGTTGCCATTTTCAAACAGCCCTTCCATTTGCGCGAGATATTCTTTGCGCTTATATGCTTTGCCTTCAGTGTAAACGAGTAGTTTTTTATTGTCAAGCAGTTCATCGGCAATCATTGTAGCGGCATTCAGGTAGCCACCGGGATTCTGGCGCAGGTCAATGATTAGGTTTTGCATGTGGGCATCGTGCAGTTCATTTAATTCAGCCATGAACTCTTCATAAGTATTTGCACTAAAGCGACTGATTTTGATGTAGCCGGTTTCTTTATCAATCATATACCCTGCATCAACACTTGTAATGGGAATTTTATCGCGGGTGATTTCAAAATCAAGCAACTCTTTTTCATTCCTGCGGGCGATGCTCACTTTTACTTGTGTTCCTTTTTTGCCGCGCAGTTTTTTCACCACATCGTTATTCGTGATTTTTTTTCCAGCCACTAAAGAATCATCAATCAGAATAATTTTATCGCCTGAAAGAATGCCGAGCGCCTCCGAAGGACCACCTGAAATGGGCGACACCACAATAATGGTATCCCGAAGAATATAAAACTCCACGCCAATGCCTTCAAAGTTTCCCTCCAGCCCTTCGTTCACTTCATTCAATTCGGAAGCAGCAATATAAAAGGAGTGAGGGTCAAGTTGGTTGAGCATGCTTTCAATCAACTTGTTAATTGCCTTTTCTGAATTAACGGTATCAACATATTTTGAGTCAACGATATTCAGGATTTCATCCAGACGGCTGTAATCCATTCTATCCACCATCGGGCGTTTGCTCCAGGAGGATTCGCGCAGCTTAAATCCGACAATCATTCCCGCTGCGACAACTAATGAAAGCAGGAGAGGGAGCAGAAAATTCAATTTTTTATCCGGCATCTTGAAGGGGAGAAATTTAGCGGCACAAGTTAACACTTCTCCTAACAGGCGGTGTTGTATTTTTGAGCGCAAAACAAAAAAATTGTGCTATTAATTGCCGATAGTGGTTCAACAAAGACACAATGGGAAATCATTGTTAATGGAAATACCTCCTCCGTATTTACCACTGGAACAAATCCGTTCTATCAAACATCAGAGGATATTATAAAAATCATCCAGGCGGAGCTTTTGCCGCAGTTGAAGTCGTTGCCTGATAAGATTTTTTTCTATGGTGCCGGAATTTCGCAGCCCGACAAACAGCAAATTGTAAAAAATGCGCTGCAAACTGTTTTTCCAAACGCGGAAAGCGAAGTGGAACATGACCTGCTGGCGGCAGCGCGCGCCACCTGCGGCAAGACATTTGGAATTACATGTATCATCGGCACAGGCTCTAACACCTGCTTGTATGACGGCAGCAATATCGTTGATAATGTGCCGAATCTCGGATTCATTTTGGGCGATGAAGGAAGCGGTGGATACTTCGGCAGAAAATTGTTGCAGGCATATTTTTATCGGGAGATGCCTGCCGATTTAAAGAAAGCATTGGAAGCCAAACATGATATGCAGCGCGACCACGTGCTGAATGCCGTTCACGGAACAAACATGCCCAACCAAGTGGTGGCATCCTATGCAGGTTTTTTGACGGATAATAATGCACACCCCTACATTTGTAATATGCTACAGGATGGGTTTCATGAATTTTTAGAAAGGCACGTTTTAAAATATGAAGGACATCAAACATTACCGATACATTTTATCGGCTCCATTGCCTGCCTCAATCAGACTGTCTTATTTGAAGTGATGGAAAAGCTGAAGCTGAAAAGAGGGATAACGCTCAAAAGCCCGATGGAAGGATTAATGCAATATCATTTGTCGGGTAACAGTTAAACGCTTCATTTACGTGCAAAACGAATTCCATTATCTTTGTCTGCAAAAGGGCGATTAGCTCAGTTGGTTCAGAGCACTACCTCGACAAGGTAGGGGTCACAGGTTCGAGCCCTGTATCGCCCACAACCCACCGCAAGATTTTGTTCATCCCTTGAACGCTGTATTTTTTTTAAATAAAGAATATTTGGCGCGTACTTCCCTCATTTCTTTATCGCTTTTACTGGTAGCGCTGATGCCAGAAGTGCATCAATATCAATAAACAAAAAAAACAGCGGAGCGCATCGCTGTGTAGTTAATTACCCGTATTGTATGTATTACGCAGATAATGTGCTGAAAGTATTGCAGGGAGCGAATTTCAGGCGATTCTGATATTTTAATGACATAAAACATCCGCCATCACTTTACAGCCTCTTTTTCTTTAACCAAAGAAACTTCTACTTCGGTCAAAGAAACTTTTTACTTGACCGAATAAACTTTTACTTCGTTCAAAGAAAGTTTTACTTCAACCCAAAAAACTTTTATTTCGGTCAAAGGAAAAACGAATTGGTTCAAGTCTGTTCTTTCTTTGGTCAAAGAAACTTTTACTTCAACCCAAAAAACTTTTACTTCGGTCAAAGAAATTCCGGTTTGGAGCAAAATGCGCTGATGCGCGGGCGCGGGAAAAAGTGATTGTCAGGCAACCGAATTGCCATTTTCAGCTAAAAAAGTCCCCATCACGTTACAACTTTTTCATATTGTGCATAAATTGGGGGGGGATGTGGATAAAGTTGAGGGTATTTAAGTAAAAATAATCGCG
>ENA-ORBV01001251-ORBV01001251.1-microbial-mat-metagenome-genome-assembly--contig:-NODE-1251-length-57117-cov-11.975631_pt1 | contig 57117 bp, 62 predicted proteins | sample MGYA00237777_ERZ505514 | MGnify/ENA primary metagenome ERZ505514 (study PRJEB26160, sample SAMN06269048) | microbial mat metagenome | isolation source: Oligotrophic lake microbial mat | place...
CCACTATACGGCCGCGCCGGTCGGCGCTCCTACACCAGGTGGCCGAGGCCCGGCACTGAGACATGGCTCGCCACGACCCGGGCAGGCTGCGTCGAATCCGGGCAGGTCACAGCCAGCACTCCAGCAATGCCGCAGGCGGCGGCCGCATCCAGGACCGGCAGGCTGTCATCGATGAACAGTGTTCTGGCCGGATCGAAGCCCAGACGGTGCTGTGCCGCCACCCAGAACTCCGCCGATTCCTTGGGGACACCAAACTCGTGGGAAGAAACAAACGTATTGATCCAGCGGCCAAGCCCGGCGACCGCCTTCTTCACTTCGAGGGTGTGGCCGTGGGCATTGGTCAGCACGGCGACGGATTTGCCCGAAGCCTGTAAGGTGCGCAGGAAGCCGACGGCGCCGGGCAGGTACTGCACCCGATGACTGCTGGCACTCTTGAGGGCGCGCAGATCCAGCGACAGCTGCTCCGTCCAGTAATCCAGGCAATACCACTCGAGACGACCCTGCACCCGGGCAAACTGCGCATAGAGCTCCGCCGTGACCTCAGCGAGGTTCGCCTTGCGGTCCCGGGCCAGGCAGCGCGGGACCAGCTCCAGCCAGAAATAGTTGTCGTAAGCCAGATCGAGAATGGTCCCGTCCATGTCCAGGAGAATCGTGTCGAATTTTCGCCAGTCACGCATCGGGAAATATTGTAGCGTCCACGCCCATGTCAGGTCTGGCCAGTAAACCCCTCGAGACGCTGTTGCCCGGCGTGTTGGACCTGGCGCGGGCCGCCGGTCGGGCCATCAGCACGATCTACGCCCGGACAGACCTGGGCATAGAGACCAAGGCCGATCAGTCGCCACTGACCGCCGCCGACCGAGCTGCCCACGAGGTCATCGTGGCCGGCCTTGCCCGCCTGTCCCCTGCCGTGCCGGTGTGGTCGGAAGAGTCGGCTGCCATCCCGTGGGCTGCCCGGCAACCCTGGCGGGAGTTCTGGCTTGTGGATCCCCTCGATGGCACGAAGGAGTTCATCAAGCGCAACGGCGAGTTCACGGTGAACATCGCCCTGGTCCGCGGGCATGCCCCCGTGCTTGGCGTGGTCCACGCGCCAGCACTGGGGAGGGATTACTACGGCTATGCCGGCGGTGGCGCGTACCGGTCCGACGAGGGCGGACCCGGCCGGCCGATTCGTGTGCGGTCGCCAGCGGTGCCGCCAGTGCGCGTGGCCGGGAGCCGCTCGCATCGCGGGTCGAGCCTGGATGACATTCTGGCGCGGCTTGGTGATCACACCCTGTTGTCCATGGGCAGCTCGCTCAAGTTCTGCCTGGTGGCTGAGGGTGAGGCTGACTTTTACCCGCGGCTCGGGCCGACCTCCGAATGGGACACCGCCGCCGCCCAGGCGGTGCTGGAGGCCGCCGGTGGCACCGTGCTGGATCTCGAGGGCCAGCCCCTCAGGTACAACACCCGGAGCGAGGTTCTGAACCCCCACTTTGTTGCCAGCGGCGACCCCGGGCGGAACTGGCTTGCGCTGCTGCGCGGGTAGTGTCCGCGACTGGTATCCTTGAGCCGCAAGAAAAGGCGCCCCAGTCCCCACCAAGAACGCCGGCCATGACCGACAACATCAACACCGATGTGTTCAGCAAGTTGCTGCGCCTTAAGGAACTGCGGGTGGCGCATCGGGACCTGGACGTCACTATTGCGTCTCTGGCCCGGGACGCCAGCGTTGATCAGTTGAGGGTGCAACGGCTAAAAAAAGAAAAGCTGCGCCTGAAGGACATCATCACGCGCCTCGAGAGCGCCATGATCCCGGACCTTAACGCCTAGCCTGCGCGCTGAGTCGACAAGCTTTACAGGGCGCATATAGTCGCTAAGTTTATGTTTTTTATAGATAACGGCGAAGGGACCCGGACGTGGGCCACAAGGTGGGCCGCCCGCCCTGTCGCGCCTCTATACAAACGGGCTGAACTGGCCACTGGCAGGCTCCTTCCCCAGGCTTGAGCCTCCCCGCGGGGCCACCAGATCCCGTGAACTGCCGCACAGAATTGGGCTGCTTCAAGCCCTTCTGTCAAATCCGAACAGTGTCCGGTCCGGCCTGGCACGGTTGCTGCACTTATCTCCAGCGAGGCCCCACTGAATGGTTACCTGAGAGATCAAAGCAACCCAAGCCCCAAGCCCCAAGCCCCAAAACCCATCTCAGGACCCAATAACCGGACAGAACCTCGCTAAGAAGAACAAAAATAACAACAATAAAAAAAATACGACACGACATCTAGGCCCATCCCCACCGCCCCTTGCCCAGGGGCGGTTTTTTTTTGGGCCCGATTCACCGTGTATGCTTCCGGCGATGGGATGGCTGATCGCAGATATCGGGGGCACCAACACACGTTGCGCCATCGCCCGCCCGGGCGGAACGGTAGACACCGTCGAAACCTTCCGCAACCGGGAGTTCCCGGGACTCGACCGCCTGCTTGCCGCCTACCTCGGCATGCTTCCGCCAAGCCAGCGACCTGACGAGGCCGTTATCGCTATCGCGGCGCCCATCCGTGGCGACGACGTGCGCATGGTAAACATCAACTGGGCATTTTCCATCTCCGCTCTGGCCCGGACGCTGTCGCTCAAGCGGTTGATCCCCCTTAACGACTTTGCAGCCCAGGCCTATGCATTGCCGGTGCTCGGCCCCGGCGATCTGCAGCAGGTTGGTGGCGGCACTGCCGTCCCTGGCGCGCCCAAGGTGGTGGTAGGACCCGGCACGGGGCTCGGCACCGCCGGCCTCGTGAGCATTGCTGGCCGCTGGCATGCCATCACTGGCGAGGGCGGCCACGTGACCATGGCCCCCAGCGACGAACGGGAGGCGCGGATCATCGCGCTGGGCCGGGAGCGCTTTGGGCACTGCTCGGCAGAACGGCTGATTTCGGGGGCAGGTCTCGCGTTCGTCCATAGCGCCCTCACAGGCGCAGCTGCCCTGGCTCCTGATGAGGTCGGTGCCCGCATCCAAGCGGGCGACGCCACGGCGCTGGAGGCGCTGGACGTCTTTTTTCAGCTGCTGGGGACCGTCGCCAGCAATCTGGCACTGACCTTCGCCGCCTTTGGCGGCGTCTATATCGGCGGTGGCATCACGCCCCGCTATGTCGAGCAGTTCAAGACCTCCGGATTCCGTCCGCGCTTCGAGGACAAGGGTCGCTACCGGCCGTTCCTGGCCGACATTCCGACCTGGGTCATCACCGCCGACGAGCCGGCGCTCCGCGGTCTGGCCGCTTACGCCGAGGCTCTGGGCCCCGCCTAGTTCACGTCGTCGACGGCCTCGTCCAGCTCGTCGAGAAACAGGCGAAACACCCGGCAGAGCCCGGGGAGGTCCGCCACCAGCCGGTGATCGTCCGGCACCAGAACGACCCGCGCGCGGCTCAGCTCGCCGTAGCGTGTGCTCCCCGACCAGGGCAGGATATCGTCCTGCCAGCCATGCACGATGGTGATACGACAGGAGGGTGGTGGCGGGACCGGAATGCTTGCATAGCCGGGCACGTAGAGGGCCGGGGCCATCAGGAACAGGCCTGCCGCACCCACGTCGCTGGCGGCAGCGAGAGCCACATAACCGCCCATGCTGCTGCCGACGAGAATCGCGGGCGCCGGCTGCGCCCGGCACCAGGTGCTGAGCTTGCGCGCCCGGTCCCGCGGGTCGGTCATGCCTTGGTAATCGAGGGACTCGACGGTGTGCCCCGCCCCACGCGCCACGTCGGCCAACGCCCTGATCTTTGTGCCCCAAGGTCCGCTTTCCTGGCCGTGGGAGAAACACACGATCGTCATGGAGGACCCCAGATCAGCTCGTCCAGGTCCGGCGTCCACTGAAACGCCGGCAAGCGCACTCGACCGTTCTCGACTGCCACCCCCTCCGCACGCAGCGTGCTGATCTGAATGCGGTAACCCTTCGTGCCCTTCGGCAGCGCGATGCGCCCGCCAGCCCCGATGACCCGGAACCAGGGCAAGCTCAGCGCGCCAGGCGCCTGACCGAGTGCGCGTCCGACCTGACGCGCACCGCGAGGCAGACCGGCGAGCTGCGCAACGTCGCCGTAGGTTGAGACGCGCCCCGCCGGAATGGCGGCGACCACGCGCCAGATGGATTCCATGACAGCATTTACGGCCACAGCGGCCTCCCCCACGCGCAGGCTACCGTAGTCGCCCGAGGTCTCGTCAGAGCAGCGGAACAGCAGTATCGGGAAACCCCACCAGCACGGCCCGGTCGTTGGTAATTAATGGTACGTTCAGCCGCTGGGCGAGCAACACGAACTCGCAGTCGTAGGCAGAGCACTGGCTTCCGGCGGCGAGGCGCAGGACATCTGCCGACGGGACCTGAAATTCCCGCCCCGCCATCACGTCTTCTGCCTCCATCTGGAGATTACACGCTTGCTCTAGCGTCAGTGTCCGCCGTCGGACTTGGGTTGCAAGTACATTGCGGAACTCGCTCCTCCACAAGACGGGTCCTGCCCAGTCCGGGTCGCGTCGAAAGAGCGTTTCTGCGGGGGGCGTGAACTCACACCTGACGAAAAGATACGCAAGGATGTTCGTATCAACGACGATCACGCCCGCCCGGCCCGCTTCGCTTTGTCCATGGAGCTTGCCTTGATGGCGCGTGGCGGCCGCAGGCGCTGGATTCGCAGGAGCCGTTCGTCGGGATGAATGGTGACCGGAAGCAGTACCCGTTCAAGACAGGCGATCACCTCGCTGTTCAAACTGCGGTGGTGCAGGTCGGCGGACTGTCGGAGCCGGGAATAGATCGCGTCTGGAATGCTTTTCAGGGTAATGGTCATGGGCATTGGCCTGCCTGCCTTTCTGGAACCAGCATGGAACCGTTCTGGCACCATTCTGGTTTCTGCAGGAGGCATGGTCAAGGTACAGAGTGGCGCTGCATCGCGCCTCTCCTGAAAGCACCTGTTTCGGCTGGTTTTGCCTCAGGGCTCGAGCACCGTCGCCCCGGTTGTCCGGCGACCCTCCAGGTCGCGGTGCGCCCGGGCGGCATCCCGGAGGGGGTAGCGTTGCCCAATGGCAATCCGCACCGCGCCACTGGTAACGACGTCGAACAACTCCCCCGTGCCGGTTTCCAGATCTGCACGGGTCGCGATGAAGTCGAAGAGTGACGGGCGCGTCAGGTGCAGTGAGCCGCGCTTGACCAACTCCATCGGCGAAAAGGGTTCTACTGGACCCGACGCGTTGCCGAAGGTCACCATCGTGCCGTGCTTGCGCAGGCAATCCAGGGACTTGAAGAAGGTGTCCCGGCCTACCGAATCGTAAACCACGGCCACGCCGCCACCGGCAAGGTCCCGGACTTTCTCCACAAAATCGGGGTCGTCCGCGAGGACGGTTGCCGCACAGCCGTGGGCCCTGGCCAGCTCTGCCTTGGCCGCTCCGCCGGCCACACCGATAACCCTTGCACCCAGCGCTGTCGCCCACTGGCTCAGCAGTGTGCCGGTCCCGCCGGCAGCCGCATAGAGCAGGACGCTGTCACCGGGCTGGACGCGGTAGCTGCGCCGGAGGAGATACCAGGCGGTGAGCCCCTTGAGCATGGCCGCCGCGGCGACGTCGTCGCTGACCGTTGCCGGGAGCTTCACCAGCCGCTCCGCAGGCCAGTTGCGCCGTTCCGCGTAGGCCCCGGGCGGTAAGCCCGCGTAGGCCACGCGATCGCCCACCGCGAGCCCGACCACGCCGGCGCCGAGCGTTTCGACACGGCCCGCCGCTTCCGCGCCGATCCCGGCGGGCAAGGTCAGCGGATACAGGCCCGAACGGTGATAGGTGTCGATAAAATTGAGCCCGACGGCTGTCTGGCGGATCGTCACTTCGCCCGGCGGGGGGGGCGGCAGGGACACTTCCTGCCATTCCAGGACCTCGGGGCCGCCAAAGCGCTGAATACGGATGGCCTGGGTAAGAGAGCTGTGCATGTGGCCAGTATAATCCGCTCATGCAAAACACCATCGTGATCGCGGGGGCTGGCCAGGCCGCAGGCCAGACCATCGTGTCCCTCCGCCAGGGTGGCTTCGCTGGCCGCATCGTCATGGTGGGGGAGGAACCCTACCTCCCTTACCAGCGGCCACCCCTCTCGAAGAAGTTCCTGGCCGGAGAACTGGACGTGCCGCGGCTGCTTTTGCGCCAGGAGAAGTTCTATGTCGAGCATCGGGTGGACGTGCTGCTCAATACCCGCGTGATGCGGATCCTGCCCGGAGCCCGGACGGTGGAGCTGTCCACCGCCAAATCGCTCACCTACGACAAGCTGGTGCTCGCCACCGGCAGCCGCGTGCGGGAAGTTACGCTGCCCGGCCACCGGCTTGCCGGGGTGCACTACCTGCGTACCGTTGGCGATGTAGAGCGCATCCGGCCGCATTTTCGTCCCGGCGCCTCCCTCGTCATCGTTGGGGCGGGTTACATCGGGCTGGAAGTCGCCGCCGTGGCGATCAGCCAGGGCCTGAAGGTCACCGTGGTGGAGATGGCGGATCGGGTCATGGCCCGGGTCGAGGCCCCGCAGATATCGGCATTCATGGCCCGGGTGCACAGGGCAGCGGGAGTAGATATCCGGTGCAACACCGGAGTCCAAGCTTTCGCCGGCGGGACCCGCCTGCAGGGTGTGGTGGGCAGCGATGGCGTCGAGATTCCGGCAGACCTTGCCATCGTGGGTATCGGCATCCTGCCCAACGTCGAGCTGGCCGCCGACGCCGGCATTGTGTGCGACAACGGCATCATGGTGGACGAGTACTGCCGTACCAGCGATCCGGACATCCTTGCCGTGGGCGACTGTACGAATCACCCGAACCTGCTGCTTGGCCGGCGCCTGCGCCTGGAGTCGGTGCATAACGCGCAGGAGCAGGCGAAAACGGCAGCGATGACGCTCCTTGGCCGGCTCGAACCCTATGCCCAGATTCCCTGGTTCTGGTCTGACCAGTACGACCTGAAGCTGCAGATCGTTGGCCTGTCGTCGGCAACGGACCAGGCGGTGGTCCGCGGCGATCCCGAGTCTCGGTCCTTCGCCGTGTTCTACCTCCACAAAGGGCGGCTGACGGCGGTCTACGCGATCAACAGTCCCCGGGAATTCATGCTGTCCAAAAAGCTGATTGGGCTGGGTGCGCGGCCAGATCCCGCCCTGCTGGGCGACACTGCTGTTCCCTTTAAGGGTATCGCCGAAGCCCTCGAGGCCTAGCGCGCTGTAACCGGCGGAGGGTTCGCCTTGATGGCGACAGCCCAGTCGGGGTCCGTGCCCCTGGGGTTACCGGCGCGCGGATACCACAGCTCCCGGATCTCTCCGGTAAAGCCGGCGTAGCGTCCTGCGGCGCCGGTCACACCGGCGGCGCTACCGGGCGGCGGCGGTGCGGAAACCGGGTAACCCGCGGCGCGGGCACCGTCGAAGTCACCGCCAAGGACCGCGAAAAATCCATCGCGCGTCACGGCCCAGTAGTTGCTGTAGCCAGTGGCGAAAATACTGCCCTCGCCAGGCCAGTAGATATTCCAGTAGTCATTGGTGCCGAGCTGGGCCCGCCAGAGGGAATTGCTTTCTGCGGCGGCAGACACCTTGACGGCCAAAGCGGCCGGCGCCCCCGCGCCAGCTGGCAAGACGATGATGGCGATCCGGACATGGCGCAGCGCGGGGTCATTCAGTGCGGCCTCGGGGTCCTGGCGTCCGGCCCGGAGGAGACTGCCAGCGCCGAGATCAATGCCCCGGTAGGCTTCCCCACGATAGGCCTTGAAGGGTCCGATTTCGCTCGACAACGGTGGCAAGCCCCGCATCCAGGCCAGCGGGTTCAGAAGCACTGTGGAAGCGCCGACCAGCAGACCCAGCAAGAGCCCAAGCACGCCAACCAGAGCGCGCACCGTCAGTTACCTGCCGCGGTGAAAGTGGCAAGCAGTATCCGGCCCTGCGTGCTGCCATCGGCGCTGACTTCATCCAGCGCCCAGGTCTCGGTAAAACTGCCCCTAAGCCCTTCGAATTCGCTGGTCCCGCGCACAACCCTGCCGGTAGTTACCGAACCGGTGGTTGCCGGCGCATTCGCCGTAACCAGCAGGCGCTGGCGCTCCGCCCAGAACGCCGCCGTCTGGGCCTGCGCGAAGACCACGGGGCCATCCGCCGTCGGCACCTCGGTCACAGTCGCGTCCTGCACATCAGTCTGCGCAAGGAACAGTGCCCCGCGGCTGGGAATGACGAGCAGCCAGTTCGAGGCCGAGCGGCCGGGGTCCGCGATGGCCCCACCCGTGCCGGCCAGCCGGGTAGCCACCCCAATCACGTTGTCGTCAGCGTCCCGCAGGCGGAACAGCTCGGCACTGGCGCGCTGGCCGGCGCTGTCTTCCAGCACTGCCGCCCCGACAGCAGCGGTGGCGGGCAGGTCTGAACGGTCCTGCCCAGGCAGCCGAATGCGATCTTCCGGCCAGCGAATGACGAACTCCTCCTGACGACCGCCATCGGTCGGAACGGTAATCAGGGAGCGGTACCGGAGATGGGTGGGCAGGGGCCAGAACGTGGTGGCCAGAACAACCACCAGCAGGCCCGCCAGAAAAGAGATGGCAAAAAGCCGTTTCATGGACGGGCCCCACCCGCTGACCGGCAGATCTCGCAAGTGTAATCGCTCATGGGGTGCTAGGCGAGGTAGCGGCCGAGATACTCGTCGAAGGACTGATTATCGGTTGCTTCGATCTCTTTCTGCTTCGCCAGGGAGGTCGCAGCCTCGGCGGTGAGCAGATCACGGTGCCGATTCAGCTCGGGAGCGAGAGCGAGGAAGTACTCGCGGGTGCGCCCGGCGAGCCCCAGTCCGTACTGGGCTAGCGACTGGCCTCCGCTGCTCAGCTCCTTCAGCAGGGCGGCGGAGGGCGTGCGTTCAGGCTCATCGACGGCGTCCAGCTGATAACGGATCGCTGCCACATGGCCCTGCTTTTCGCCTGGATCGATAAGGCGCGCGACCTGAACCATATCCCGACAGATGCTCCCGGCCCAGTCCTGCAGGACCACGCTGTGCCCGTCGCGCACCAACTGTAGGCCAGGCTCGCGGCCACGCCGTGCGACAAGGCCGTGATTGATGTCGATACGCTCCTGCTCCGCCATCGAGATCGACGGGCTCTCCTGGAGCAGACAGTAGATAAGGAACACTTCCAGAAAACGCAGCTGGCGCTGGTTTATGCCCACCGGATCCCACGGACTAATGTCCAGGGCCCGCAGCTCGACGTACTGCACGCCACCCCGGCGCAGCGCCGCCGTGGGCCGCTCCCCCGGCTGCGTCACCCGCTTCGGGCGGATCGTGCTGTAGAACTCGTTTTCGATCTGCAGCTGATTGGCATTGAGCTGCCGGTATCCGCCCTCCACCCGCACGCCGATCCGCTCGAATTCGGGACGGGGTGTATGGGTTGCCTGGTAGAGATCCCGGACGTACTCCTCGAGGCTGTTGGCCGACACCTTAAGACTGGCCTGGGCGCTGTTGCGGTAACCCAGATCGCTCATCCGTAATGACGTGGCAAAGGGCCCGAACAGGGTGCCCGCATCCAGTTCCTGCAGGTTGGTGGCGCCACGACCGCGAACGAAGGATTTACAGAGGGCTGGCGAGGCGCCGAACAGATACAGCAGGAGCCAGTCAAGCCGGCGCACATTGCGGACGGCACCGAGGTAGGTCGCCGACCGGAAGGCCTGCAGGTCGCCCTGCTGCCCCTCCAGTTGCTGATAGGCGGGCCAGAACGCATCAGGCAGCGAGTAGTTGTAATGGATCCCGGAGATGGCCTGCATGATCCGGCCGTAACGATGGCCAAGGCCCTCGCGGTAGATCGTTTTCATCCGGCCGATGTTGGACGAGCCGTATTGGGCCAGCGGCACATCGGCATCGCTGCTGATGGCACAGGGCATGCTGAGGGGCCAGAGCAGCTCGTCACCGATCCGTTCCATCACGAACTGGTGCACGTCGCACAAAAACTGGATCGTCTCCCAGTTGGCCAGCTGCGGCGGGGTCACGAACTCGAGCAGCGCCTCGGAGTAGTCCGTGGTGATGTACGCATTGGTGAGCGCGGCACCCAGAGCACCGGGATGAGGGGTTCTCGCCAACTGGCCGGTCGGGGTAATGCGCAGACACTCCCGCTCCACGCCCCGCTTACCGCCACGCACGAGACCGGCCATCTCCGGTGCCGACAGGCGATGCAGGCGGGTTTCGAGCAGCTTTCCCAAGGTTCCGGTCCTTAAAAGTCAGGGCGTCTGGGTTGACGGGTGGGGCAGATTACACGTTATCGTCAAACCGGCGGTACCCGGTGACAGGCGCCGTTAATCCTCGTGCTATAAAAAGGGCCATGCCGCTTCGTGACGCCCTGTACCGGCCCTGGCTTCAGCCCCTGCTGCTGGCCGCAGGTCCGGCACTCGCCTTTCGCTGCGGCTCGAAGCTCGTAGCCACGGGGGACCACTACTCCAAGGTGCGGAAACACTGCGGTGAGCCGCTCGGCGTGCAGGAGCGGCGCATCTATCGGGAAGGCAGAACCCGCCCACGCGTCGTGATCGAAGGCCCCCACGGCCTCCGCGTCGAGCGCGAGGTACTGGCCTATGACCGTTCGTACCTCGAGATCGACGTGGAGGAATGGACCTACAATTTTGGCCCCCGCCGGCTGATGCAGCTGGTACGTTTCGAGAACGGCTTCGTCGCCGAGACGGAAGAGCTCGGCTACGGGTTCAACCCGTAGGAGCGCCTTTAAGCGCGAAGGATGCCCATCGCGCCTGAAGGCGCTCCTACTGGGAGAAGGATTGCACCAGGTAGTCGTCCGACCAGGTGCGCAACCGGTAGTCCAGCAGGAAACCGCAGTGACCTCCCCAGCGTGTGCGTTGAACCGTAAGCGCAGGGGATCTGGCCAGGCGATCCGAAGAGCCGGCAGGAATGACGGGATCGTCATCTGCCAGGAGGATGGAGGTCGGCACGGCCAGCCCTGCCAGCCGATCCCCGGTGACGGCATAGCCATGGAGATAGCTCTGCAGATCGGGATACTCCGTGTAGCGCCTAACGAAGTGGTCCGTCATGTCCCGCAGCGAGCGAAACGGGGCCAGCGCGCTGAGATCATAGTCCGCGGGAAACGCCTGTGCCTTGCGTTCCAGGGACAGACGCCACTTGTTCATGAAGTAACGACGGTAAATTACCGAGCCGGAATCCAGCGCCAGCATGGTCTCCTCCGGATCCAGCACCGGACAGATCGCAGCCACCCGCGCGATCCCGGAGGCAGGTCCTGCGGCCGCGGCGATGCGGAGGGCAAAATTGCCGCCCAGGGAATAGCCCGCAAGGTACAGGGACTCACCGGGAAAACTGTCCCGGACCCAGCGGGTCGCGTCCACCATTTCATCCAGCCGGCAGGAATGAAAGATGCCGCGGTTCAGGTGCTCGGTTCCCCCATGGTCCCGCATGTTGATCCGGACGATGCGAAAGCCCGCCCGCCAGAGGCGGTCGGCGGCCGACAGGACGTGCAGCGAGGAAGAACTGCCCTCCCAGCCGTGGAGGAGGATTGCCAAGCGGCCATTCGGTTGCCGGGGCCGCGTGTGCTGGGCCGACAGCCGCACGCCGTCATTGCACTCGATGATGAGATTATCAGTGACAGCAAGCAGGCTGTCGGCCTCTCGGAGCACGTGCTTGCGACGCCAGCTGCTATTGGCCAGACCTGCCTGGACGTTCGCGTGCCGCAATAGGCGCGGTGGTCTGAAGCCAGCGCCCGTCATGATCCGCCAACTTGTATCTGAGCAGCTGCTGGCTGCGGGGCGAATCTGACTGCCACCCGCTGGTTTTGCCGCGCAATCCGGTTCCACTCCCCGGCAGTGACATCGGCCGTGAGAGCTGGGTAAGGAACGAGGGGCCTGGCGTTCCCGAGCGGCTCGAACTCAACACTGATAGGCCCGCCGCTCACGGCCAGCTCGGCCAGATAATTGGCGAAGGCAACGGACTGTCGCGCTGACTCCGCACGGGCTTCCTCAGGCGATAAGCCGACCCGGTCACAACGCGCAACCGGCAGGTCGTCGGGAGCGATCTCCCAGGATTCGTCACGCGCCCGCCGCATGCAGAAGTCGCCGACGTGCCCCTCCAGCCGAACCGTGCCGCGGAAATCCAGCGCGCGCAGGCGGTCGAGAAGCCCGGTGAGCCTGACCAGCTGCGCATCGTCGAAGGGCAACGCGTCGGGAGGGTAACTGGCGCCCTGGTTGACGCTCCACTCGAGCGCCGCCGCCACGTCCGTGGACCAGACCGGCGTGGGGCCTGCCGGCTGGCCCCGGCGAGCAACCTCGGCCGTTGCCTCCACCACGTCGCCCGCGCGGCGGGCGTTCAGTTCGGCGAGCAGGCCAAGGTTCTGCCGGGTAGCCGCCCGCCACTTGGCCTCGGAGTCAAGGTGCAGCCAGACGAACGTAGCAGCCACGACGGCCAGCGTCGTGATCAGTGCGCCGGCGGGCCAGAACGGGGTCCGCGGTGCTGGTGATTTTCCCACGGCCCTCGCCGTCGGCAGGTGGTCACTCAGGACACGGCTGACGGTGGTTTCAAGATCGGCCCGCAATGCGCGGTTGTGGTCGACGAGCATTTCCTGCAGCCAGCGATGCAGGTCCGACCAGTCCGCAGGGGCATTGACGGATTCGACGCCGGGCAGCACGCCCGGGTCGCCGGCGCGACGTGCGGGAAAGGTCGGCTCATCGCCCGGCAGCAGGTGCAGGGAGCGGAGCACCTCCCGGACCTCGACGGGCTTGATCTGCTTGGGCAGGACCCCCACAGCACCGAGCGCCCGGGCCTGGCCCACATAGAGTTCGCCCGACTGGGAGGTGTACATCATCACCGGGATCGTCGCCGTCGCCGGATTTTCCTTGATGGCCTTGACGGCCTGGAAGCCGTCCATGCCCGGCATCATGTGGTCCATGAAAATGACGTCGGGGCGATGCAAGGCCAGGAACTCGAGGGCCGCTTCAGCGGATTCGGCAGTCTCCACCCGGAGTTCGTGGTCTGCCAGCATGCGCCGGAGCCCTTCGCGGGCAGTCCGGGAATCGTCCACGATCAACGCGCTTCTCTGGGCCACGGCGCCATTCTAAACCCCGTCTGCACCGGGTTGGACGTGTGCCGGGGCACAGTTGGCACTGATGGCAGCCGCGGGCGCCGTCGGACCGCGCTTGTCCGGACTCCCTGGCATTGTCATGCTAGCGGCCTTCGAGGGCCGAATAGCACCAATAATGCAGCCCCGCTCAAGCCTTGATACAGCGGTTGTCAGCACGGCAGCCGACCACGCCTCCACCACGCCGCTGGTCCTCGTGGTCCTGCTGCTCGGCATGCTCGTCGCAGTGGTTATCCTCGCTCTCGTGCTGCGGACGCGTCTCGCCCGGCGCCAGCAGGCGGCCGGGGAGCTCACCGCGGCCGTGGAGAAACTGATCCAGGGGAACCTCACTGCGGACATCAGCAGCAGCGACCCGGCCGAGATTGGCGTCCTCGCGCAGGCTCTCGAGCGCCTGCGCCTCAGCCTGCGAACGACGGCGGGATCCCGCGACTACCTGAGCCAGGTTATTGCCAGCATGAGCGACGCCGTCGTGGTCACCCGCCTGGATGGCGCTATCGCCCGCGTGAACCCCGCCGCTGAACGGCTGCTCGGACAAACCGCCGCCGAGCTGCGCGGCCAGCCCCTCGTCAGCCTCGTGGCCCCGACCCAGCGGAGCGGCTTCACGTTGTCGGACCCGCTGGCCCGAACGCGGGAAACCGCCTTCCTGAACAGAGCCGGAGAAGAGGTCCCCGTGGCGTACACCGCAGCCGGGATCGTGGCGGATGAGCCCGGCGCCCAGGGTTATGTTCTGACGGCCCGCAACATCAGCGAGCGCAAGGTTGCCGAGCAGCGCATCCGCTACCTCGCGCGCATCGACGCACTGACGAAGGTGCCCAACCGGATGCAGTTTCAGCACCTGCTGCAGCGGGCGATCGCCCGGGCGCGCCGGGGCGACCACCGCCTCGCACTGATCTACCTCGACGTCGACAAATTCAAGGAGATCAATGACACCTTCGGCCACACCGCAGGGGATCTCTGCCTCGAGACACTGACGGACCGGTTGCGCGGCATTCTGCCCGACTCCTCCGTCGTCGGGAGGCTGGCCGGGGACGAATTCGGCGTGATCCTCGACAACCTGGATCCGACGCGCAACCTGAGGGCCGAGGTCGTGGCCACTACGCGCCTGCTGCAGGAAACCATTGCTGAGCCGCTGCACTATCAGGGACATCAGCTTTACATGACCACCAGCGCGGGAGTGGCGCTCTACCCCGGGGACGGCAACAACGTCATCGATCTGATTCGGAACGCCGATGCCGCGTTGTACCGGGCCAAGCGCCAGGGCGGTGGCGCCCTCGACGTCTATCACGCCGACATGAACGCCGCGACCGTCGAGCGGCTGATGCTGAAAAGCCGCCTGCGGAAAGCCTTCGAGAAGAACGAGCTTCGGGTGCACTACCAGCCGAAGATTGACCTGCGGGACGGCTCCATCGCCGGCGCGGAAGCCCTGGTTCGCTGGGAGTTGACCGACCGGGGAATCGTGCTGCCGTCAGAGTTCATCCCGCTGGCCGAAGAAAGCAACATGATCCTGCAGATCGGCGAGTGGGTGCTCGACCGGGTTTGCAGTGACTACCAGCGCTGGCAGATGACCCCCGTAGATCCAGGACGGGTAGCGGTGAACCTGTCCTTGCGCCAGCTCAAGCAGCGCGATTTCATCAGCCGGGTGCAGGCGATCTACGGCAAACATGGCGTCTTGCCCGCCAACCTGGAACTTGAGATCACCGAAACCACATTGATGGAAGACCCCAAGCGCACGCTGCGTCTGCTTGATGAGTTACACAACATGGGCCTGCGACTGGCTATCGATGACTTCGGCACAGGGTATTCGTCACTCAGCGCGCTTCAACAGTTCCCGATCTCCACCCTCAAGATCGACCAGTCCTTCGTCCGCAATGCCACCACCAACCACGACCAGGCCACGATAGTCTCGATGATTATCGAGATGGGCCACAGCCTCAACCTGGAGGTGGTTGCGGAAGGCGTGGAGACCGAGGACCAGTTGCGCTTTCTGCGCGCCCTGAACTGTGACTACGCCCAGGGAACCCTCTTCGGGCGGGCGATGGCGGCAGACGATTTTCGTGACCTGCTGCTGGATCAGGCCGGAGGCGCGGGCCGCTTCCGTCCCCTGTTCGCAAGACGCTGAGTCTGCGGCATAATTTCCCCACCCTCACAACGGAGCCCGGTCCATGCGTATGCCACTGTCCATCACCCTTCTGGTCCTGGCGTTCAGTCTGGCCCCGGTGGCCCAGGCCGCCTGCGACTACCCGCCAAAGATCAAGCTGCCGGACGGCAAGAGCGCCAGCCAGGAAGAGATCACCGTCGCTAGCGCGGGTGTGAAGAAGTACCTGGCCGATATGGAGGCTTACACCGCCTGTCTCGACGCGGAGTTCGCCGCCCTGCCCCTGGAGCAGAAAACTCCCGACCTGCAGAAGATCCACGTCCAAAAATACAACGCCGCAGTGGATGCGATGGAGGCCGAAGCCCTGGAGTTCAATGAGCAGCTCCGGGCCTTCAAGGCGGCCAACAAGTAGGAGCGCCTTTAAGCGCGATCCGTAACGACATCGCGCCTAAAGGCGCTCCTACAAGGCGCTCCTACAAGGCGCTGCCCGGTAGCCCACCCGGCCCTCGCCGGTTAGAATCCGCGCCCCGCACCCTCAGGACCGGCCATGAACAAAGCTGCGAGAGTCACCATTACCGGCGCCGCCGGCCAGATCGGCTACCAGCTGGCCTTCCGCATTGCCTCCGGGCAACTGCTCGGCCCGAACCAGCCTGTGATCCTGCAGCTGCTGGAGCTCACGCCGGCGCTGACAGCCCTCAATGGCGTCGCCATGGAGCTGGAGGACTGCGCGTTTCCCACCCTGCAGGGCGTCAGCGTTACAGATCAGGCCGATGCGGCCTTCAAGGACACCGATTACGCATTGCTGGTTGGCGCCAAGCCCCGGGGGCCTGGCATGGAGAGGGCCGATCTGCTGCGGGACAACGCGAAGATCTTCTCGGTGCAGGGCAAGGCGCTGAACGACCACGCCAGCCGCCAGGTCAAGGTGCTGGTGGTAGGCAATCCGGCCAATACCAATGCCCTGATCGCCCAGAGCAATGCACCCAGTCTGAATCCCGCCAATTTCACCGCGATGACGCGGCTGGACCACAACCGGGCCCTGGCTCAGCTGGCTGCCAAGACCGGCACGCACGTGAGCCAGATCAGCCGCATTACCATCTGGGGCAACCATTCCGCCACCCAGTACCCGGATATCAGCCAGGCGCTGGTCATCGAACGGCGGGCCAGCGAACTGGTCGACGCCAAATGGGTGAAGGACGAGTTTATTCCGACTGTGCAGCAGCGGGGCGCCGCCATCATCAAGGCCCGCGGCCTGTCCAGCGCTGCATCCGCGGCGTCGGCCGCGATCGACCACATCCGGGACTGGGTCCTCGGCACCCCCGGCGATGACTGGGTGAGCATGGCCGTGCCGTCCGACGGCAGCTACGGCATCAAGGAAGGCATCATCTTTTCCTATCCGGTGCGCTGCGCCAAGGGCAAGTACGAGATCGTGGCTGGCCTCGCCATCAGTGACTTCAGCCGGGAACGGCTGAAGGCCACGGAGGACGAGCTGCGCCAGGAGCGGGACGCGATCGCCGCGCTGCTCTAGACGCAGCGGAAATCCCCGCAGGAGCGCCCGTAGGAGCGCCTTCAGGCGCGATGCTGCTGAGATCGCGCCTGAAGGCGCTCCTACGGGTGCTCCCTCGGCCAAGGGGGTCGCTCGCCCCCGGTCCCTCTGGTTTATAGTCAAGGCCCATCCTGAGGGCTTTGGCCATGGCTGATTTCCTGATCTGGCTGTTTTGGACGGCCACACTGCTGAGCGTCGGCATTGCGCTGGCCTACCGGCGCATCGATCTCCCCACCTCCACCCTCGTCCTGGGCTTAACCCTGGTCGTATATTCCTTGTTTGGACCTGGCTGGCTCGCCTGGAAGCTGGGCCTCTGGGTGCTGTTTGCAGGGCTCGTGGTCCTGAACTCGACGGGCTTCCGCCGCGAACGGGTCACCCTGCCGCTGCTTCGGTTCTACCGCACGGTAGTCCCCAGTCTGTCCGACACCGAACGGGAGGCGCTTGAGGCTGGCACGGTGGGCTGGGACGGTGAACTTTTCACGGGCCTGCCCGACTGGGGCAAGCTCATGGCCCTGCCACCACCGAAGCTCACGGCCGAAGAGCAGGCCTTCCTCGATGGCCCGACGGAAGAGCTCTGCCGCATCTCCGATGACTGGCAGATCACACACGAACTTGCTGACATGCCACCGCACGTCTGGGCATTCATCAAGCAGAACCGCTTCTTCGCGATGATCATCCCGAAGCGCTATGGCGGACTCGAGTTCTCACCGATTGCCGTGGCCGCCGTGCTGGCCAAACTCTCGAGTCGCAGCGCTGTCGTGTCCTCCACCGTCGGCGTGCCGAATTCCTTGGGACCGGCGGAACTCCTGCTCCATTACGGCACGGACGAGCAGCGGGAACGCTACCTGCCGCGGCTGGCCACCGGCGACGAGATCCCCTGCTTTGCCCTCACCGGTCCCCGGGTCGGCTCGGATGCGGCGTCGATTCCGGATCGGGGTGTGGTGTGCCGGGGTATGTGGCAGGGGCAGGAGATTGTCGGTATCCGTCTGAACTGGGACAAGCGCTACATCACGCTCGCGCCGGTGGCCACCCTGGTGGGACTGGCGTTCAAGCTCTTCGATCCGGACCACCTGATTGGCGAAGAAACGGAGCGCGGCATCACCGCCGCATTGATTCCGGTACGGACCCCGGGCGTTGAGATCGGCCGCCGGCACTTGCCCTTGAATATCCCCTTCCAGAACGGACCCACCCGCGGCCGGGATGTGTTTGTCCCCCTCGACGCGATCATTGGCGGGCCGGAACGGGCCGGCCAGGGCTGGAAGATGCTGGTCGAACAGCTCTCCGCCGGTCGGGGCATCACGCTGCCTGCGAGCGCCATGGGCGGCAGCAAGGCCGTCGTCTATGCCACGGGCGCCTACGCGCGTCTGCGCAAGCAGTTCAACGTACCAATCTGTGAGTTCGAGGGCGTCGGGGAGGCCCTGGCGCGCATCGCCGGGTACACGTACATCATCAATGCAGGCATGACGGTCACGGCGACGGCGATCGCCCGGGGCGAGAAGCCCTCGGTGCCATCAGCGGTTCTCAAGTACCACTGCACGGAACTCGCGCGCAAGGTCGTCAATGACGCCATGGATGTCCACGGCGGGAAGGGCATCATGCTCGGGCCCTCAAACTATCTGGCCCGCGGTTACCAAGGCGTGCCCATCGCCATCACGGTTGAGGGCGCCAACATACTGACCCGCAGCCTGATCATCTTCGGGCAGGGTGCGATCCGCTGCCATCCCTTCGTTCTGAAGGAGATGGAGGCCGCGAAGGACCCCGACTTCAACCGCGGACTGCGGGATTTCGATCGTTATCTGTTCGGGCACATAGGCTTCGCGATCAGCAACGCCGCGCGCTCGTTCGTGCTGGCGCTGACCAACGCACAGGCCAGCGGCGCGCCGGTGGACGGGCCGACTGCCCGGTACTTCCAGCATGTCAATCGCTATAGCGCTGCCTTCGCCCTGGCAGCGGACGTGGCGATGCTGGTGCTCGGCGGCCAGCTGAAGCGCAAGGAGGCACTCTCGGCCCGGCTTGGTGATGTGTTCAGCAGCATGTACCTGGCCAGCATGGTGCTGAAGCACTTCGACAACCAGGGCAGGCAGGCGAGTGACCTGCCCCTGGTGGAGTGGGCCTGCCGCACCCTGCTCTACCAGGCTCAGGAACAGCTGCACGGGTTTCTCCGGAACTTTCCGAACCGGTTCGTGGCCGGGGTGCTTCGGGTCTGTATCTTCCCGCGGGGACGCATGTACTCCGCACCGGCCGACGAACTGGGTAGCGAGGTGGTCGCACTGATCACCCGGCCAACCGAGACCCGGAACCGGCTGTGCGCCGGGATTTTCTCGGCACGCCAGCCCGACTCCCCCTTGGGCCAGCTGCAGGTAGCCCTGGAAACGGCAGAGCGCCTGGCGCCTGTGGAAACGAAAGTGCGGGATGCCATCCGGGCCGGACTGCTGGAGCCGGGTCCCGTGCATGAACGCCTGGAGCAGGCCCGGGAGCGCGGGGTCATCACGGTGGACGAAGCACGTTTGATGCAGGAGTTTGACGCGACGGTGCTGGCCCTTACGGCCGTTGACGACTTCGATCCGTCGGAACTGCGGCGGGTGGCCCGTCCGGCGGCGTTGCCGCTTCATGACACCGCTGGGTTGGTCGGTTAGTATCTCCCGATGAATAAATCCTCGCTAACGCTGTTGTCCGTCGCGGTGCTCGGCCTCTGCCTGACCGCCTGTGGCAAACCTCCCGCCCCTGCCGGCGGAACTCCGGCGGAGACTCAGGCTACTGCGCCTCCGGCACCTCAGGCCAACGAGTCTCAGGCGGCAACGCCAGACGCCGCCGGGCCGGTTGCCGCGCCCGTCCCTCGCAATCCGTCGCCGGAGGGTGCCAGTGTGGCGATACTTTCCCCGGCGAACGGGGCTGTCGTCAGTTCGCCCGTCAAGGTGGTCTTCGACCTGCAAGGCATGGTCCTGGCCCCTGCCGGCGATCCCACCCCCAATTCGGGCCACCATCACCTCCTCGTCGATGTGCCCGCGCCGGACCTGGGACAACCGCTGCCGAAAGACGCGCAGCATCTGCATTTCGGGCAGGCACAGACGGAAGCGCAAATCACGCTGCCTCCTGGCCAGCACACGCTGCAGCTGTTGCTGGGTGACATCAACCACGTTCCCCACAATCCGCCGGTGCTTTCCGTTCCCATCACCATCACCGTGCAATGAAGGCTGCGACGGCGGGCTGATAACCCTCCAATCGCCCCCCCGGCACGCGCATGGCGCCAACCAGCCAACCCACAGCATCCCCCCACACCGCTGCCGGTCATCCAGGCCTCAGCGGGATGGCGCTGTACCTGCCTCCTTACCGGGTGGACCTCCAGAAATGGTGTGGTTGGACGGGTGCGGACTGGCAGAAGATTCGGCACGTGGTGGGCGACGGCTTCCGGCTGCTCGGTCCCGACCAGAGCGTCTACACCATGGCGGCGAACGCCCTGCTGCGCCTTATCCGCAACTACGAGATAGACCCCACGCGCATCCGCTATCTGGCCCTGGGGACGGAATCGAGCACGGACAATTCGGCGGGTGCCATTATCGTCAAGGGCATGCTGGATGAGGCCCTGCGCGCGCTGGGCCTGCCGCCGATTGCCCGCAACTGCGAGGTCCCCGAGTTCAAGCACGCCTGCCTCGGGGGCATCTACGCGCTGAAGAGCGCGGTGCGCTTCCTGAGTACGGACGGCGACGACAGCCTCGCCGTCGTGGTCTGTGCCGACAAGGCGCTCTACGAACGGGGCAGCAGCGGCGAGCCTACCCAGGGCGCCGGCGCTGTCGCGATGCTACTCGAGGCCAAACCGCGACTGGCCACCATCAACCTGCGCCACGCGGGCACGGCCTCGGAGTACCGGGGTATCGATTTTCGCAAACCGCTTACCGGCCGGCTCAATGGCCACGCCGATGCTTTCGACATCCCGGTTTACAACGGGCGTTACTCGACGAACTGCTACGTCGACGAGGTCCGGCGCGCGCTCGACGACATGTACGTCCGGCGCAGGCTCGACCCGGCCGCCTACCTGCGCAAGCTCAAAGCCATCTTCATCCATCGGCCTTACGCACGGATGCCGGAAACCGGATTTGGCGTGGCCTATCTGTTCGCCCTGGCCCAGGGTGGGGCGCCGGATCAGGCAGAACTGGCCACCTACTGCCGGGGTGCTGGCGTGTTGATTGGTGAGGTGCTGGCGGAGATGAATACGGCGCCGGAGCTGAACCTGCTCGCGGTGAGTGAGCGCATTCAGGATGAAGTCTTTCCGCTCACGATGGCCGTGCTCAAGGTCTTCCGTCAGAGCGCAGCCTTCCAGACCCACGTGCACGCCAAGATGGAACTGGGCGCCGAGTGGATGCGGGAAGTCGGCAACCTCTATACCGGCGCGCTGCCGGCCTGGCTTGCCGCAGGCCTGGCGGATGCCGTGAGTCGCGGCACCGATCTGACCGGGCGTGAACTCCTGACCATCGGCTATGGCAGCGGCAATGCCGCCGACGCGATCCCCCTGGAGATCGTTGCCGGCTGGGAGAGCGCGGCGCGGCGGATCCGTCTGGAAGAAGCGCTGCGGCCGGCTATCGACGTCACGGCGGAGCAATACCTCGCTCTGCGGGACGGCGCCGTGCCGGCAGGCCTCAAGGTGACGGCAGCCGACGAGTTCGTCATCGAGCGTATCGGCTCACAGGTTGGCCACGCCTTCCAGGATGCGGGCGTGGAGTACTACCGCTACGTCCACTGACCTCGGCCCCTAGCCCGGGCCGGGCAGATCCCGGCGTGTGCCGCCCCCGCGAACGCTGAGTCCCGGCGCACACAGTTCCGCCGCCAGCACTGCGATGCCGGCCGCCGCATACCCGGTACGCAACGCCTGGGCCACCGTGCGGGAGTCCGTCAGGGCAATCCCGAAGTCTCCCCCGCCGGCGCCGGAGGGCTTGTAGACCGCGCCGTGTTTCAGGGCGATCTCGCGCAGCCGTTCGTGGCTCGGCGAGAAAATGCCAATGCCCGCCGCTGCATCCAGCCGCCGCAGTCCGGACTCGTAACCCGTGATTGCGCTGAACAGACCACTGAGGTCTTCAGCCCGCCAGGCGGCGACGGCTTGGCCGGCATTTGCTCCGAGGCGTTCCATGTGGCTCGCGAAACGCGCGGCATCGCCCTCGCGAAAGGCGCGCAGACGGCTGAGCATCGCCGGCGTCGAAGCACTCTCGCCGGACCAGACGGCCACGAGACTCAGCCGCCGGGGCCAGGAGACGGGCTGGGCCTGAGGTACCGGGGCCTCCGGTCCGGACTGGCGATTGAAGGCGATGGCCACCGTGCCGCCCGTGATCGCCGTGGCCACATCGACCCCGCTGCCGCTGCCACCCTGGAGGCGGCGGTGGGCCTCACAACAGATGGCGGTGAGCGCTTCCTGGCTGAGGACGGGATCTCCGGCCAAGCGCAACAGGGCCCCGGTGAGGGCAACGACAATGGCCGCGCTCGAGCCCAGGCCCAGCTTCACGCGCTGACCGTCGCTGGAGGTCTGGTGAAAAGCAGCTGTTGTCAGCTCGATCCGGCAGGCTGGCAGTTCCGAGGCCCGGGGCAACAGGCCCCGGACAGTCAGTATTTCCGCGCAGGCTTCCAGCGGCAGGCCGAGGGCGCCCGGCGAAATCCCTTCCCAGCGTGGACCGCTCCCCGGTACCCAGCGAAACCGGAAGCTTTCACCCGTGTCCGGGATGACCAGCTGGTTGCCAGACCCCGCCAGTGACGTGATCCGGGCCTCCGCCCGCACGTCCACGGCAACGGCCAGACCCGGCGCGCCGGCCAGCACCGCGTACTCGCCGACGATAACCAGCTTGCCCGGGGCCCGGGCTTCAATCAGCGTTGGCACGCAGACGGGCCCCCTCGCCCAGCGGGCTGCGCAGAACCTGCAGTACGCCCGGCAGCCTGCCCAGCACCGCGGCAACGTCGTCCGCGGCACCAGGCAGGCAGACGGCCTTCACCTGGGGACCGGCGTCGACGGTAAAGAACACGGGCACGCCGTCCTGGCGCAATTCCTGGATCTTGTGCAGACAGGCCAGCGTTGCCGGCGTCCAGTAGAGCAGGGGCGGCCGCGTGGTCAGCATTACGGCGTGCATTTTCAGACAGTTGTGCTCAGCGATCGCGGCCAGCGCCGGGAAATCCCGGTTGCGCACGGCCACGAGGCCGGTGTCGAGGTCCGCGGCATGGGTCTCTACCCAGGCGGCGTAGAACGGCGAGGTCTGCTCGCTTCGGGCCATGCCGATCCGGGAACTGATCGCCTTCGGTCCCGAGGTCGTCACTGCCACCACAATCTGCAGCGGCCAGTCGGCAGCCGCAGCGATCTGCTCGCAGACAGTGGTTGCCTCCCGGTTCCGGAGCAAGACCACGCCACCCAGCAGGGAGCGGGGCGCGGAGCCGGAGCCCAGCCGGGCAATCTCGGCAAGGCGCTGGGCAGGGAGGTGCAGGCCCAGGGCTCCCGCCCCTGCCGTGACCAACGCCGCAAACCCGGACGCCGACGACGCCAGACCAGCGCCCGTGGGAAAATCATTGCGGGACTCCACGAGCGCCGGGGTGCTGACCCCAGCCTCCTGCCGCAGCAGATCAAGGCAGGCGCTGACCCGGGCCGTAGTCTCCGGATCCTCCCGGCCATCCAGCAGGACCCGGTCGTGGCGGAGGGACGGGTCAAAGGTCACGCTGGTTTCGGTCGAAAGTCCACCGAGGACCAGAGACAGCGATCCCGTGGCCGGCAGATTGCCCGCGCGGACCCGCTTGCCCCAGTACTTGACGAGGGCCACGTTGGGGTGCGCGATCGCTACCGCCCGCATCGGCACTCCTCGCCGGGTTGATGGCTGCCAGACCGCGGCGGGTGCCGCGACAAGCGCCAAATTATAGCCCGAGGGTTGGCTCGCTCCCGCGCGACCCACTATCCTGTAGACCGTTTCCCGATCGTGACTCCCTGTTGATGAGCTTTGCCACCCGCGCTGATGACTATGTCGCACGCATAGAACGTGTCCTTGATCACCACCTGCCGGCGGCTGAAGTGGCACCCCGCCGGCTGCACGAGGCCATGCGCTATGCCGCCTTGGGGGGCGGCAAACGCATCCGCCCCCTGCTCGTCTACGCGACCGGTGAAGCCCTGCTGGTCCCACCAGAGGTGCTCGATGCCCCGGCAGCCGCTATCGAGCTCATGCACGCTTTCTCGCTGATCCACGACGATCTGCCGGCCATGGACAACGACGACCTCCGGCGCGGGCGGCCCACGGCGCACCGGGCCTTTGATGAGGCCACGGCGATCCTCGCCGCGGATGCCATGCAGCCGCTCGCGTTCGAAATGCTGGCCACCCACCCGGCGCTGATCGGCATGCCGGCCGCTCAGGTCAAGCTGGTGGCGTTGATCGCGGATGCCTGTGGCTCCAACGGCATGACCGGCGGGCAGTCCATGGACCTCGCCGCGGAAGGCCGCCGGCTTGATCCCGCCGAGTTGGAACACATCTACAGGCTCAAGACCGGCCGCCTGCTGCGGGCCAGCGTGCTCGCGGCAGCGAGCTGCGCCACAGAGGTGCCGGACGCCACCCTCCACGCCCTCGAGCGGTTCGTGGATGCCCTGGGCCTGGCCTTCCAGGTGCGGGACGACATTCTGGACATTGAGGGGTCCACCGCCGAAACCGGCAAGACCGGCGGCTCGGACCTGGCCAAGGACAAGGCCACCTATCCCCACCTGTTCGGTATGCCCCGGGCCCGGCAACGGGCTGATGAGCTGCTGCAGCAAGCCCTGGACGCGCTCGCGGCCTTTGGCCCCGGGTACGACGGCCTCCGCTGGGCGGCCCGCTATATCGTGCTGCGCCAGCGGGCCTGACAGGCTGCTAGGCTGTAGCGGGATGTACAGCAGTTTCTTCGGCCTTAACGAGAAGCCTTTCTCGATCACGCCCGACCCCCGCTACCTCTACATGAGTGAGCGGCACGCGGAGGCGCTTGCCCACCTGATCTACGGGGTGAAGGAGAGCGGTGGCTTCATCCAGCTGACCGGCGAAGTCGGCACGGGCAAGACCACCTTGGTCCGCAGCCTGCTCCAGCAGCTGCCGGACTTTGCCGACGTGGCGATGGTCCTCAATTCCCAGCTATCCCGCGTCGAGTTCCTGAGCTCCATCTGCGAGGAACTCCACGTCGAGCTGCCGGAGCAGCGCAACAGCATCAAGGCGCTGACCGACGCTCTCAACGCCTACCTCCTCAAAAATCACAGCCTGGGGCGGCGCACGATCCTGATCGTGGACGAGGCCCAGAACCTGCGGGTCGATGTTCTGGAGCAGGTCCGGCTGCTGACGAATCTGGAAACCGCCAAGCAGAAGCTGCTGCAGATTATCCTGATCGGCCAGCCGGAACTGCGGGAGCTCCTGGCCCGGAATGACATGCGGCAGCTGGCCCAGCGCATCACCGGCCGCTATCACCTGGAGCCGCTGACGCGGGACGAAACCGCTGCGTATATCGACCATCGCCTCAAGGTGGCGGGGGCCATCGGCCCGATCTTCTCCCCTGCGGCCAAGCGGGACCTGTTCCGCCTGTCCGGCGGCGTCCCCCGGATGATCAATGTGATTGCCGACCGGGCGCTGCTCGGCGCCTATACCCAGGAAGAGCGGGAGGTGACGCCCGAGCTGGTCCGGGCAGCCGTCGCGGAAGTCTACGACCGGCCCCCGACCGGGTTCAGCGGCTGGCAACGGCCCTGGTGGGCTCACCCGGCGGGACTCCTGGGCCTCGGCGCGGCGGGCCTGCTGATTGTGCTGGCCTCCGGGTTCGCCGGTCTCCAGTGGTTCCGGATCAACCGGGATACGGGCCCAAGCCCGGGAGCCGCGTTGGTTGCGGACGACCAGGCCGGCCAAGCCTCAGTGCCGCTGGCCGTACCGGACACGGGGACACCGGCGGTGCCGCTGGCGCCATTGCTGAAGGCGAACTTCGGCAAGACCGGCACGGACACGGCCTTCAGCTCGCTGTTCCGGCTCTGGAACGTGGACTTGAGCAGCCAGACGAAACGGCCCTGCGTGCAGGCGGAGGAACGCGGTCTGTATTGCCTTTACCAGCGGGGCACGCTGGACCAGGTCCGCACCTTGGGCCTGCCGGCCATCCTTACCCTGCGCGACAGCAACAACGATCCGCATCAGGTCGTGCTGGCCGGCCTGGGTCCGCAGACCGCCGTGCTCAATATCGGCGGCACCGAGTTCCGGGTAGCCAACAGGGAACTTGAACAGCTGTGGTTTGGCGAGTCCCTGCTCCTGTGGCGCCCCGGCACCACGGCGGTCAAGTCGTTCCTGCCCGGCATGCGGGATCCGGACGTCCGGTGGCTGCGGGTCAGCCTCGCCCGCATTCAGGGGAAACCCGCCGAACCGATGGACTCGGATCTCTATGACGAAGCGCTGGCCGGCCGGGTTCGCGACTATCAGCGGGATCGCCGCCTCCCGGTGGACGGGATGGCCGGCCATGCCACTCAGGTGGCCATCAACTCGGACCTGGGCGACGGCGAGATGCCCCGCCTGGCCCTGGCCAACTGAACTCCCCACTGCAGCGCTGACTGACCCGAGCACCCTTACAGCACCATGTCCTTCATCCTCGATGCCTTACGCAAGAGCGATGCCGAGCGGCAGAGAACCGCCGCGCCGGGCCTCGCGGACGTGCGCTACGCCGGCCGGCGGGTTCGCCAGAGCGTCTGGGTCCCCATTCTCGCGGCCATCCTCGCTGCCAATATGGTGCTTATGGGTGTCCAGTGGTTTGGGCGCGGTGGTGCACAGCCGGAAACAGCGGCGTCGGCCCCCGCACCGTCAGGCCAGGCAGTGGCAGCGCCGGCCATGGCCACAGCGCCGGCTTCGCCGGAGGCCATCCGGCCTCTGGCGCGGGAAGCCGAGTTCGGTGAGCCACTGCTCGAGCCAGAAGCCGATCTTGAGTTCATGCCCGAAACTCCGCCCGGGGCCGTTACCCCGCTCGTCCCCCAACCACTGCCTCCAGCACCAGCGGGCGCCCCCGTCGTGACGCCCACCAAGCCCTCGCGATTTGTGGTGAGCGAAGACCTGCCGACGGCAGAGGCGCTGATCGGCACCGGGGCCCTGAACATTCCGCTGCTCAATATTGATCTCCACGTGTACAGCGAGAAACCGGGCAGCCGCTTTGTCGTCATCGGCTCCCGCAAGTACAAGGAAGGCGGCCAGCTCAGCGAAGGGCCTACCGTTGAAAGCATCACGCCGGACGGCGTGGTCCTGGCCTATCAGGGCCGCCGTTTCACTTTGGCCCGCCGATGAGCGCTCGTCGCACCCCCCGCGTCGCTTACCTGGACGGCCGACGTTTCCAGCGGCTGCTGCTCGGCGGTATCGCCCGGCTTATCGGTGAGCGGGGCCACCTGGACCGGATCAACGTCTTCCCGGTGCCGGATGGCGACACCGGCACCAATCTGGCGCTGACCTTCACGGCGGTCGGGGAGCGCCTGTCCAACACCAGCACGCGGCACGCCGGCGAGTTGCTGGCAGCGGCTGCGGACGCCGCCCTCGACGGCGCGCGGGGCAACTCCGGTGCGATCTTCGCCCAGTACCTGCAGGGCCTGAGCGAGTCCCTGGCGGGTCACTATCGCGTCCGTCCCAATGAACTGGCCCTTGCCCTGGCCAGTGCGGAGAGCTGCGCGCGCAACTCCATCCAGAATCCGGCCGAAGGCACCGTGCTCACCGTGATGCGCGATATCGCCGCCGCGGTCGCGCCCGGGCAACTACCCGAGCATTCCGACTTTCTGACGCTCCTGACGTCGCTGCTGAAAAAGGCGCGGGAAGCGGTAGCTACGACCCGCCAGACCCTGGCTTCCATGCGCAACGCCGGGGTGGAGGACGCTGGCGCCCGCGGGTTGCTGGTCCTGCTCGAAGGCATGGCGGATGCCCTGGAACCCGGGCTGGCGCCCGCCGTGGCTGTTATCGAAGACGGCGACCCGTCGGCCCGCAGCTCCGCGGAGTTGAGCCACGACGGTCCGCCGGAACACCGCTACTGCACCGAGTGTCTGGTAATCGGCAGCGCTGTGAACAGGGACGGACTGCGCGCCGAGCTGGCCCAGGTCGGCAGCAGTGTCGTGGTGGTCGGCAGCGCGACCAAGGCCCGACTGCACGTGCATGTCAATGACCCCGCGCAGGCCTTCACCATCGCCCGCCGCTACGGACGGGTGTCCGCGGAGAAGGCGGACGACATGCTCCGCCAGGAACGCTCGCTCCAGGCTGACGGTCGGCGCGTCGCCATCGTGTCCGACTCCGGCGCCGACCTGCCCGCCACCACCTGGGACGAGTTCGGGGTCCAGATGGTGCCTCTGCGGGTGACCTTTGGTAACGAAAGCCATCTCGACAAGGTCGGAATGACGGCGGCAGGTTTCTGGGCTGAGTTGGCCCGCAACCCCGTCCATCCCAAGACGTCCCAGCCACCGCCCGGGGATTTCCGCCGGGCCTTTGAACTGCTGTCGTCCCACTTCGAGCACGTCGTGGCCATCAGCCTCACGGCGCGGCTCAGCGGGACCTACCAGGCGGCCATGTCGGCGGCAGGCCGGGTGAGCAAACCGGATCAGCTGACGGTGGTGGACAGCAAGAACGCCTCCGTCGGCCAGGGGCTGATCGTGCTTTGCGCCGCCGAGAATGCGCAGGCCGGCAAGTCCGCCGCGGAAGTCATCGCGGCAGTGGAGCGGGCAGTGGCCCAAACCCGGACCTACGCCATCCTGCCCGACCTGAGCTACGCGGTCCGGGGCGGGCGCATTCCCAAACCCTGGCGCTGGCTGGCCCGGATGCTGCCGATCAGTTACATCCTGGGCACCGATCCCCAAAAAGGTGTGAGGGTGCGCGGCGTGCTGGGCCGGGGTGGTGACCGGGTGTCTGCCCTCATCAGGGTTGCCACCCAGGACCGGTTGTTGAAGTCCGGCGACACGCTGCTGCGCCTGGGAATCGCGCATTCCAACTCCCCCGGGGCGGCCGAGGCGCTGCGGACGGCGTGCTCTGCGGCGTTTCCGCAGGTGGAGTCGGTTCGGGTGGCGGACCTCGGGCCCGCTTACGGCGTGCACGGTGGACCGGGCACGCTGGTCCTCGCCATCCAGGAATACCTGCCGCCCGGGCCGTAGGAGCGGCTTCAGCCGCGATTCCAATTTTCGATCGCGCCTGAAGGCGCTCCTACAGGGGGCTCCTACTCACGAATGCGGTAACCGCGATTCAGCATCAGGACACAGGTGCCGAACAGCGCGGCGACCGACAGCACCATCATGAGATACGCCGTCGCTATCGGCACGTCCGACACGCCCAGAATCCCGTAGCGGAACGCGTTGACCACGTACAGGATCGGGTTCAGGCGGGAGACCTGCTGGGCCAGTTCCGGCAACAGCGAGATGGAGTAGAAAACTCCGCCCAGGTAGGTCAGGGGCTGCAGGACGAACGACGGAATGATGGAGACGTCGTCAAAGTTCCTGGCCATGATCCCGTTGATCAGCCCGCCCAGCGAGAAGATCGAGGCGCACAGCAGGAACACCGAGACGGTGATCAGCGGGTGCACAAACGGCAGGGGCGTGAACAGCAATGCCACCACTGTCACCGCCAGCCCCACCGCGACGCCCCGCACGATGCCCCCTGCCATGTGACCGAGAACGATCGTGGCGTTCGCCATGGGCGCTACCAGCATCTCCTCCAGATGGCGGTTGATCTTGGAGGAAAAGAACGACGACACGACGTTGCCGTAGGCGTTGGTGATCACGGCCATCATGATCAGCCCGGGGGCGATGTACTGCTTGTAATCGAACCCGTCCATCTGCCCGATGCGCTGGCCGATCAGATTGCCAAAGATGATGAAGTACAGCGCCATGTTGATGACCGGGGGCAGGATCGTCTGCCCCCAGATCCGCAACACCCGGTAGTACTCCCGGCGGACCAGTGTCGAGAGGGCGACGAACTGCTGGCGCAGGCTCACCGGGACACCGCCTGCGGCCCCTTAAGGCCGGGCGCGGGGCTCTTGCGCTCCGTGAGGTTGAGGAAGAGTTCCTCGAGCCGGTTCGCCTTGTTGCGCAGGCTGGTGATCTCCACGCCGGCGGCCGACAGGGCCGCAAAGAGTTCGTTGGCGCTCCGGGAGCGGGGCAGCGCAGCCTCCAGCTCCAGCGGCCCATTCAGTCTGACGTCGAAGCCCGGCACTGCAGGGAGAGCGAGCACCGGCTCCCGGGGAGTCAGCAGGAACACTTCTTCGGTCAGCTTGGTGAGTACCGTCGCCATGGGCCCCCGCTCGATCACCCGACCGCGGTCAATGATGGCGACGTGCCGGCAGAGGTTTTCCGCCTCTTCCAGGTAGTGAGTCGTCAGAATGATGGACGTGCCGCCAGCGTTCAGGTCCCGGAGAAACTGCCACATGGAACGCCGGATCTCGATGTCCACGCCGGCGGTCGGCTCGTCCAGGATCAACAGGCGCGGTTCGTGCACCAGGGCGCGGGCAATCATCAGGCGCCGCTTCATACCCCCCGACAGCGTGCGCGCCGTGTCATTGCGGCGGTCCCAGAGCTGCAACTGCCGCAGGCACACCTCGGCCCGTGCGAGGGCCCGGGTGCGGGTCAGGCCGTAGAAGCCCGCCTGGTTGACCACGATATTGCTGACCTTGTCCCAGAGGTTGACGTTAAGCTCCTGGGGCACGACACCGATGGCATTTTTGACCGCGTTCAGCTCCCGGTCGAGGCTGTGGCCGAAGACCCTGACCTCGCCCCCGGTCTTCGTCACGAGGGAGGTGACGATGCCGATGAGGCTGGTCTTGCCGGCGCCGTTGGGCCCCAGCAGCGCGAAGAAATCCCCGGTCTCCACCTCGAGGTCGATCCCATCCAGCGCCCGGACGCCATTGGCGTAGACCTTGGTGAGATTCCGGACCGAGAGCGCGTGCATGGCGCGGCATTGTGCCTTCTTGCAGGGTGCAAACAACCTTCGTCCTCTGCACCGCCGCGGATTGAACTACCCCGTTCACGCCACCAGGCCTCAGCCTCACCGGCGGCTGATGAGGGTCAGCTGGACGATGGACAAGCGGGTGGCCGTCAACACCTCCGCATCAGCTGCACCGGCGGCCCGCACCAGGTCCGGCCAGATCCGGGGATGGCGGCAGAAGCGGGCCTCCAGGCGGTCGGCGGCCCCGACGGCGGTGCGCTGCAACTCCAGGAAGCCCGGACCGCTGAGCGCGTCCACGCCCTGCTGTCCCGGCCCGACACACAGTGCCGCCAGGAGGCGATCCTGGCGGGCGGTGTGCCAAAGCCAGACCAGCAACGCAGCGGCAAAGAGGCGCGCCTCGTCGGCCTGCGCCACGGGGACCAAAGGTAGGGGCGCGTCGGCCACGCCCCGGGGTGCCGGGCCGGGCGCCAGGGGCGCAAAGGCCGCCAGCAGGCAGGGTGTTGCCGCGATGGCCTGGAGCTGGGGTGGGGACAGCAGCCGCAGTCGCTGGCGCACCGGGGCGTCCAGCCCAAAGACGGCCCCGGAGCCTTGGTCTGCGCAGACGAGGTCGAGAAAGGCCCGATTGAACTCCTGAATCTCGAGGCAGACCTGCGTATGTGGCCAATTCCTTTGCATTTGCACTGTTCCCTGGGGACGACCGGCCTGTACTATAAATGCTCCAAACGGACCAAATAAATACAACCTTTCAAAATAATTGATCCAAAATGACCAAAACTGGCGAAAGTCGAGGGAAACATGCGGGCGACAGACAACCGGTACGCGGGGGAGCGGGAGCGCTTCGACCTGGCCCTCCGGATGATTGAGCACGAGGCCCGCACGGGCACGATCCGGCTGTGCACGGGCTTTACGGAAGACCGGATTCGAAAGATTTCCGCCAGTTACTATCCTGCCCATGGCACGGTCCGCCGCCGCCGGGGCAAGTCGCCCAGCCAGATTGGCCCCTTCGTCAGCTCCGCGCGCCGCTTGGGGGAAGCCAGCCTGCTAACCGGACTGTTTGTCCGCACCGGCGTCGTCCAGCTGGATCGGGACAGCCGGGCGCTGCGGGCCATCGGCGAGCCGGGCGTGTTGCTGGGCCTGGGGATGTGCGAAGCCTTCGAGGCTTATCGGGCTCTGCACCCGGAGCCCCGTTTGTCCTTCGAGTGGGCCTGGAATCTCTACCGCTGCCTCGTCTCGCGGCGCGAGCTCCGTCTCGCCTGGTGCACCCTGTGTGAGGGTCCCTATGTGCAGGACGCCTACGCACTGGACTACGAACGCTGTCCATTTTGCGAAGTGAAGGATCATGCGTAATCTGCCGCCATGACCCGCATCAGGTTCACCGGCTCAGGTGTCGAACGCCTCTCCCCCCTGCGGCAGCGGGCCGAAGCGCTGGCGGCAGCCTTCGCCGCAGCGGACACGCGCTTCGTGCCGATCTGGCAGTCCCGGTGCCTGCTCCGGGACGACGGTCTCGTCGTCTGCCAGCGGGAGGACCTCAACCTGCCGGACGACGGCCACGAAGCCAGCGTCTTCCTGGGCCGGCGCGCTGGCCAGGCGCTCTTTGCCGTCGCGATCCCGGGCGACACTCCCCCACCCGCCCTGCCGGCGGCAGGCTTCCGCGGGCTGCGGGAGATCGGGGCCGCGGTCAGCGAGGCCGATGCCGCGCTGCTGGCCTACGCCCGGGCGATGCTGCTGTGGCAGGAGCGCCACCGGTACTGCGGCGTCTGTGGAGCCCCCAACCGGGCCGCCGAGGGTGGCTTCGTGATGGCGTGTACCGATCGGGACTGCGGCCACAAGAGCTTTCCCCGCATCGACCCCGCCGTGATCGTCCTCGTCCACCGGGGCAACCGCTGCCTGCTCGGTCGGCAGGCGGCCTGGGCGGAAGGGCGCTTCTCCACCATCGCCGGGTTCGTGGAACCGGGCGAGTCCCTGGAGGACGCCGTGCTCCGGGAAGTCCACGAGGAAACCAACATCCAGGTGGGCGAGTGCACCTATACAGGCTCCCAGCCCTGGCCGTTCCCTGCTGCCATGATGCTGGGCTTTCACGCCGCGGGCCTGAGCGACGACATCCGCTGCAACGACGGGGAACTGGTCGAGGCTCGCTGGCTGACCCGGGACGAAATCCGCGCGGGGTCCATCAGCGTGCCGCCCCGGGAGTCCATCGCTTTCCGGCTGATCGAAGCCTGGTTCGATACCGACGGCGGAACACCCCTCGCCAGCCTGGGCCTCGACAGCCCGATCTTCCCCCGCGTTTCCCCGCAGGAGCGGCCGTAGGAGCGGCTTCAGCCGCGATTCATCCCATGTGTCTCGTCGCCGTCGCCTGGCAAGCCCATCCCCGCTACCCCCTGATACTCCTGGGCAACCGGGATGAATTTCATCAGCGCCCCACCGTGGCCGCGGACTGGTGGCCCGAAGCACCCGAAGTGTTCGGCGGCCGGGACCTTCAGGCCGGGGGCAGCTGGCTCGGCATCAGCCGCAGCGGACGGCTCGCCGTGGTCACCAACAATCCCCTCCGCCCGCCGGCGGCGGAGCACCGGCTGAGCCGGGGCAACCTGGTGCGCAACTGGCTCACCGGCAGTACAGGTGCCAGCGACTTCCTCGACGGCGTCGCGTCGGAGGAAGCCCGGTACGCGGGATTCGGCTTGCTGGTCGGGACGCTGAGTGACGGAGTCGAGGGCTTCGTGACGCCGGCCGGAACACTGGGGTCTCGCTGGCGGGTGCCGGCCGGGATCTCGCTGCTGTCGAACTCAACCCGGGAGACACCCTGGCCGAAGGTCGCGTGGCTGGAGCAGGCGCTTGATACCTACCTGCGCAGGGCTATGTCCGAGTCCGGGCCAGAGACAGAGGAACTCCTGTCCCTGTTAGCCCGGCGCATGCCGGTGGCCGAACCGGACGAGGACACACCCATGGCGCGGGCCCGGGTGACGCCGTTCGTCACCGGGGCCGAGTACGGCACGCGCGCAGCGACGCTGATCCTTGCCGACCACCAGGGCCGCTGGCGGTGCATCGAGAGGCGCTTTGGGCCGGGCGGCGTGCCCGCCGGCGAATCCCAGGGGCGCCATGCCCGGTAGGAGCGGCTTTAGCCGCGACCGTGGCCTCAGTCGGATTCGGCGTCGCGCCTTAAGGCGCTCCTACACTGCGTTTGGTGTCCGGAGCAGCGCCTCGGCCACTGCGGCCTGAGCCGCCGCCAGCTGCTCCCGACTGAGCTTCGCAGCCAGGGCCTCCAGATTCTTCTGGGCCGACGGATGTCCCTGCAGGGCTGCCAACGTCCACCACCGGTACACGTCGGCCAGGTCCGGCTCGCCGGCAACACCGTTGTATAGAAGCGCACCCAGATTGAACTGGGCCTTGGGGTGTCCCTGGTCCGCGGCCATGCGGAAGCAGTGCAGGGCCGCCGTTTCGATCTTCGCGACGCCCGTGCCGTTCAGGTACATCAGCCCAAGATTCACCTGGCCATCCGGGTTGCCCTGGTCCGCGGCACGCCGGTACCACTCCACGGCCGTCGCTTCGTTGCGCGGGACGCCGTCGCCGGTGTCGTACATCAGGCCCAGATGCAGCTGGGCATCGGCGTGGCCCTGGTCGGCAGCCAGCCGGTACCAGCGGGCCGCCTCTGCGGGATCCCGACCGGCACCTTCGACGTTGTCGAGATGGAGTGCCAGTTCGTACTGGGCCTGTGGGTTGCCGCCGGAGGCGGCCTTGAGCAGTGCTTCCATGGGGCAGCATTGTAGGAGCGCGTTCACGCGCGACCAATATGGCGCTCGCGCCTCAAGGCGCTCCTGCGGGGAAGTGAACCGAACCCTTGACACACGGGCCGATCTGGATAGTATGCGCATCCCTTCGGGCTTATGTGCATGGAGTACCGGTGCCCATTTCAGCCGAGCAGCGTGAAGAGCGACAGCAGGCGATCCTGAAGATCCTGCGCCGCCAGCACGTCACCCGGCAGGACGAGCTGGTAGATTTGCTCCGGAAGCGCGGCATCGAGGCCACCCAGTCGAGCATCAGCCGGGACCTGCGCCAACTGGGGATCTCCAAGCTGGACCAGGAGTACCGGCCGGTCACGGAAGATGAGGACGACGATACCGGGCGCGACCTGGGCCTTCTGGCGGAGTTCGTGGAGGAGACCCGCACGGCGGGCCCCTATCAGACCGTGGTGAAGACGGTCGCCGGCGCCGCGGGCCAGGTGGCGCTGGCGCTGGATCGCTGCGGCTGGCCGGAGATCGTGGGTACGGTCTCGGGGGACGACACTATTTTTATCGCCACCCGCACGGGTAGCGACCAGAGGAGGCTCGTGACCAAGTTGCGGGCCCGGCTTGGAGAGTAGGAGCGCCTTTAGGCGCGATTATTGAAAGGCACCGGGTTTGGCATCTGGCAATGTGCGCCGCGAAGCGGCGCACATTGCCAGATGCCAAACCCGGTGCCTCTGAAGGAAACAGGCATGACCACCGATACGACGATCCATAAGAAGAGCGCTTCCCCGATCATCCTTGGGTTCTCGGGAGGGCTCGACACGTCTTTCCTGGTCCCCTGGATGAAGGAGCACTACGGGCGCCCGATCGTCACCGTCACCATCAACACGGGCGGCATCGATGCAGCGGCCGCGAAGGACCTGGAGCGGCGTTCGGCCGCGCTCGGCGCCATCGAGCACGTCCTCGTCGAGGCCCGTTCCGTGTTCTTCGACCGGGTGCTCAAGTACCTGATCTTCGGCAACGTGCGCCGCGGCCACCTGTACCCGCTGTGCGTCGGCGCAGAGCGGGGCATCCAGGCCACGCTGCTTGCCGAGCTGGCCCGGGAGCGGGGCAGCGAGACGGTGGCCCATGGCTGCACGGCTGCCGGCAACGACCAGGTGCGCTTCGAGGTGGCCCTGCGCACCCTCGCGCCCGGCCTGGAAGTGCTGGCGCCGGTCCGGGACGAGGGCTTCATCCGCAGCGAGCAGCAGAAGTATCTGGAGCAGCACGGCTTCCCGGTGCCCGCGAAGGGCTCGGCCTACTCTGTCAACCGGGGGCTCTGGGGCGTGACCGTCGGCGGCCGGGAAACCCTGGACTCGAAGGAGTCCATTCCAGAGGACGCCTGGGTGCTGTCACCCAACGCCTTCGACAAGCCGCGCGCGGCAGCCCGGCACACCATCAGCTTCACCCGGGGCGTGCCCACCGCCCTCAACAGCAAGGCAATGGATCCGGTCACGCTGATCGAGGCCCTGGAAACCGTGGCCGGCCCCTTCGGCATCGGCCGCGGCATTCATGTGGGCGACACGGTGCTTGGCACCAAGGGCCGCGTGGCTTTCGAGGCGCCGGCGGCCGACATCCTGCTGAACGCGCACCGGGAGTTGGAAAAGCTCGTGCTCTCCGGTCCTCAGCAGCGCATCAAGGATCAGGTGGCCACCCAGTACGGGGACTTCGTCCACGAGGGCAAGCAGCTCGACCCGGTGTGCCGGGACATCGAGGCCCTCCTCACGTCCGCCCAGCAGCGGGTCACCGGTGAGGTGAAGGTCGTGCTCCGGCCCGGCAGCCTGTTCGTCGAAGGTGTGGTTTCGCCCCATTCCCTGCTGGCCGCCACCAAGGGCGTCTACGGCGAGAAGGCGGGCGAGTGGACGCCCGCCGACGCGCTGGGCTACTCCCGGATCCTCGCGCTGCCCGGCATCCTGCAGACGCGGGCCGCTGGCGGGAAGAAGTAAGGACGCCATGAAAACCGTAATTGCGGACAAGATCGCCTCCATCGCCCAGCACCTGAACCTCAAGCGGGAGCTGCGCGTGAGCGGGGACATCCCCTGCGAGGAGGGCGTGGTGATCGCAGCCGAGGTGTTGAACAACAAGAACACCTACAACCAGCTGGAACTGACCAGCGGCCGCATGGCGCTCGTGAAGAAGGGCGACATCGTCGTCGGCGCCCTCGGCCACCGGAAGGCCCTGTTCGGCTACTCCGGACACATCCCGGAGACCGTCGCCGTGGGCGATACGCTGCAGCTGCTGAACATGGGCGGCGTCATCGGCGTGTGCGACTCCATCAATGCCAGCTTTGGCCAGCCCTTCGATGCCCGGGTCCTGGGCGCAGTGCTCGACTTTCCCTACCTGGGCCAGCGCATCGGGGTGCCCGCGCGGATCGGCATGGAGCAGCTCGCTGCCGAACCGGTCGTGGATACCCAGGGCGTGCCGGTGATCGCCATCGCGGGCACCTGCATGAACTCCGGCAAAACGGCGGCGGCCTGCGCCATCGTGAGCCGGCTGCGGCACCACGGCCATACCGTCGATGCTTTCAAGGCCACCGGCGTGTCGCTGCGCCGGGACATTCTGGCCATGGAGGATGCCGGAGCGCGCTCGACGCTGATCTTCTCGGACTTTGGCGTGGTCACCACGACGGGATTGAATGGTCCCGGGGTGACGCGCACCATGCTGACCCGGCTGGCGGCGGGCAAGCCGGACGTGATCGTCTTTGAGTTGGGCGATGGCATTCTCGGCGCTTACGGCGTCGAGGCTATCCTCCGGGACAAAGGGATTCGCGATGCCCTGTCCTGCCTGGTGCTCTGTGCCAACGATCCGGTGGCGGCCTGGGGCGGCGTGAAGCTGCTGCGGGAAGACTTCGGGATCGAGCCTGCCATCGTCACCGGGCCGGCTACCGACAATGACGTGGGCAAGGACATCATTGTCCAGCGCATGGGTGTCAAAGCGATCAATGCGGTCACCGACTCCATGCAGCTCGGCGATGCGGTCTCGACCCACGTCGGCCTGAAGCTGTCCTGAGCCATGAGCAGCCGAACTCCCACCCTGATCATCGGCGGTACCGGCTACGTGGCCGGCGAACTGCTACGCGTCGTGAGCCAGCACCCCGGGCTGGAACTGGCCGGTGTCTCGTCGGAGAGCCAGGCGGGCACGGCGGTGAGCGCCGCCTTTCCCCACCTCGCGCCGGTGGTGGGCGACCTGCCCTTCATCACGCAGGCCGAGCTGGCCGGGCGAATCAACGAACCCCGGGTGGCGCTGTTCTCGGCTGCGCCCCACGTGGTGAGCGCCGGCGTCGTCGCGACGATGATCAGGGCGGCTGAATCCCGGGGGACCACGCTCACGGTGGTGGACGCGTCGTCGGACTTCCGTTTCCGGAGCGCGGCGGACTTCGAGGCTGTCTACCAACAGCCCCACGGGGCGCCGGAACTCCTGCCCCAGTTCGTCTGCGCCCTGCCGGAGCACGTGCCGGGAATTCCCGGCCCCCACGTGGGGCACCCGGGCTGCTTCGCCACGTCCATGCTGGCGGGCCTCGTCCCGCTGCTGAAGCTGGCCTTAAGCGACGGGACTATCTATGCGGCGGGCGTCACCGGCAGCACCGGCGCGGGGCGCTCCCCCATCGCCACGACGCACCACCCGGAGCGTCATTCCAACCTGTTTGCCTACAATCCGCTCAAGCACCGGCACACGCCGGAAGTGGTGCAGATCTGCCGGGAGCTGACGGGCGTCTCCCCAGACCTCAACTTCGTACCCCACTCGGGCCCCTTCGCCCGCGGGATCCACATGACCCTGCAGGGCCGGCTGACCCGACCGCAGACTGCTGACCAGTTGCGGGAGGCCTTCGCGCAGTTTTATGCGGGCCAGGAGTTCGTGCGCATCGTCGATGGCGCGCCGCGGATCAAGGATGTGGCCGGCAGCAACTACTGCCACATCGGCGTTGCTACATCGGGCAACGGCCGGAGCTTCGTCGTGCTGGTTGCCATCGACAATCTCGTTAAGGGAGCCGCCGGCGGCGCCGTGCAGTGGATGAACCGACTGCTGGGCCTGCCCGAGTCCCAGGGGCTCACCGCGCCGGCCCTTGGCTGGATATGAGTCAGATATGAGCATGGCCACAGCGGCCCAAACACCAGCCCAGACAGCCGAAGCACGGCACCTGCTCCAGGTGTACGGCCAGCTGCCCCTGGAGGCCACCTCCGCCGAGGGCGTGTACCTGCACGCCGGCAAGCGGCGGGTTATCGATTTCTACGGCGGCCACGCGGTGGCAGCCCTGGGCTACGCCCACCCCGATCTGCTGGCGGCGCTCGAGGCCGAGGCGAAGACGATGTACTTCCAGAGCAACGCGGTGGCGCTTGAGGTGCGGGCGAAGGCGGGTGACGCGCTGGCCTCCATTGCGCCGGCAGGACTCAGCCGGGTTTTCTTTGTCAACAGTGGCGCTGAGGCCAACGAGAATGCCCTGCGGGTGGCCTGCCGGGCAACCGGCCGTTCTCGCGTCCTGGCTATCGAACACGGCTTTCACGGCAGGACAGCCGCTGCGGCCGCCGTGACCTGGGGCGCCGCGAAAAGCTGGTACGGCTTCCCGCGCACACCCTTCGACGTGGACTTCATTCCCCGGGACGATTCAGCGCGGGCCGAGGAGATGATCAACGGCGAGACTGCCGCAGTGATTATCGAGCTGGTTCAGGGTCTCGCCGGCGCGTACGACCTGGACGAAGGCTTCGTGCGCACGGTCGCTGAGGCCTGTCGCCGGACCGGCGCGCTGCTCATCGTGGACGAGGTACAGAGCGGCGTCGGCCGGACGGGCGCGCCCTTCGCCGCCCACCTCTACGCCGTGCAGCCCGACATGCTGACGACGGCCAAGGCCCTCGGCGGGGGCTTTCCCTGCAGCGCACTGCTGATGACGGAGGCGCTCGCCGCCACGCTAAAGACGGGCGACCTCGGCACGACTTTCGGTGGCGGGCCCATGGCCTGCGCGCTGGTCAGCACCGTCATCCATGTCATCCAGCGTGACCTGCTCATGGACAACGTGCGCAACCTGTCTGCGGAAATCCGCAAGCACGCGGTCACGGGGCCGGTAGAGTCAATCCGGGGCCGCGGCTTCCTGCTCGGTCTGCGCTGTCGTCGTCCTGCAAAAGACATCCAGGCGGAACTGCTCCAACGGGACATCCTGGTCGGTACCAGTGCCGACCCGAACGTGGTGCGGCTACTGCCGCCCCTGACGCTGGCCAAGCAGCACGTGGCTAAGCTCGTCAGCGCTCTCTGTGATATCGGCCGATAAGGAACCTTCATGGCACTCAAGCTCTTCAACGACCTCGCGGACCTGCAGATACCGGAGGTGGAAGCCCTGCTGAGGCTGGCCCGCCGGCTCCAGGCCAACCCGGAACCCCGCGCCCTGGAAGGCAAGGTGCTCGCGCTCCTGTTCCTCAGTCCCTCCCTGCGCACGCTGTCGTCGTTCCAGGCGGCAATGGTGCGGCTCGGTGGCGGATCCTTTGTGATCTCTCCCGATATGTCCATTCACGGCCTTGAAACCCGCTCCGGCATCGTGATGGACGGCATGGCGGCGGAGCACCTCCGGGAAGCGATCCCCGTGATCAGCTCCTACGGCGACGCGCTCGGCATCCGGGCGTTCGCCAGCCGGGTGAACCTGGCCAACGACCTGGCCGACACCGAGTTCCTCGCCATGCGGCAGCTGGTGAACGTGCCCCTGATCAACATGGAGTCGGCCATCCAGCACCCCTGCCAGAGCCTGGCGGACTGGAAGACGCTGGACGACCTTAACGTCCCGAAGAAAGGGGGAAAGTTTGTCCTCTCCTGGTCCTGGCACCCGAAGGCGCTGCCGCTGGCTGTGCCCTCCGCGACCCTGCACATGGCCGCGATGCGGGGCATGGACGTCACGGTCGTCCGGCCCGACGGCTTCGAGTTGCCCCCGGAGATCATGCACAAAGCGCGGCACGCAGCCACCCTCTCCGGCGGCACCGTGCGCGAAACCAACGACCGGGCCGAAGCCTACGAGGGCGCTCATGTGATCTACGCCAAGGAGTGGTCCTCCACGAAGTTCTACGGCGACCGGGTGGCCGACCAGAAGCTGCGGGAGCCGCTGCAGGACTGGATCGTGGATGAGCCCACCTTCGCCACCGCCCAGCCGTCAGCGCGCTTCATGCACTGCCTGCCGGTGCGCCGGGGCGTGGCCGTCACCGACCGGGTGCTGGACGGCCCGCGCAGCGTGGTCATTCACGAAGCCCAGAACCGGATGTGGGGCCAGATGGCCGTGGTCTACGAGATGATCGGACCGGGAGTCTGACCGCATGAAAAATCATGATCGGGATGTGATTGTCTCCGCGCTCAGGCACGCGGCGCCCTACATCCGTCTCTACAAGAAGAAGATTTTTGTCCTCAAGGCAGGTGGCGAAGTCTTTACGTCGGACGAAGCCACCCGGCACCTGCTGGAGCAGGTCGGGCTACTGCATCAGGTGGGCATCCGCGTCGTGCTCGTGCACGGGGGTGGGCCCCAGGTGACAGAGCTTGCGGAAGCGCTGGGTGTGCCGACGCAGATGGTCGGTGGCCGCCGGGTAACGGACCGGCAGACTCTCGATGTCACCACCATGGTGCTGAACGGCAAGATCAACACGCGGATCCTCGCCGCCTGTCGCGACCTGCATCTGCCCGCGATCGGGCTCAGCGGCGTGGATGCGGGGCTGATCAAGGCACATAAGCGGCTGCCGGTCGAGGTGGAGGGCCACGCGGGGGGGCCCGTGGACTTCGGCTTTGTCGGCGACATCGACAGCGTGGATCCCGACGTGGTGCGGGCCCAGCTGGATAACGGGATGGTGCCGATCGTCAGTCCACTCTCGGCCGACGACAACGGTATGGTGCTGAACATCAACGCTGACACGGTGGCTGCAGCACTGGCGACAGCGCTGGGTGCGTCGAAACTGATCCTGACCATGGGTGCGCCGGGCATTCTCGAGGACCGGCACAACCCGTCCTCCCTGGTCTCCTACCTGGATCTGGAGGACCTGCAGGAACTGCGCGCCAACGGCTCCCTGGCCGAAGGCATGCTGCCCAAGGCCCGGGCCATCGAGGCGGCCATCAAGGGCGGCGTGCCCCGGGTGCACCTGATCTCCTACAAGATTCCCGACAGCCTGCTGCTGGAGATCTTCACCAATGAGGGTACGGGTACGCTGGTCGTGGCAGACACGGACACCCTGACTGCCGAAGAACAGGAAGCTGGCGCCTGAGGGCCAAGCGATGAAACGTCTCTGGGACAAGGGCGAGCCGCTCGACACGCGCATCCTCCGCTACACCGCGGGGGAGGATCACCTGCTGGACGCCCGGATGGTCGCCTACGACGTGCGCGCCTCGATCGCCCACGCCGGAATGCTGCACGCGCAGAAGCTGCTCTCCGGGGAGGACCTGCAGCAGATCAGCAACGGGCTCGAGTCCCTCGCAGTCTCTCACGCGGCAGGCGACTGGCAGATCAGCCTCGAGGAAGAGGACTGCCACACGGCGCTGGAGCAGCGGCTTACCCAGCTGATTGGCGAGGCCGGGGGGCGCGTCCACCTGGGCCGCTCGCGGAACGATCAGGTGCTGGTTGCGCTGCGTCTCTACCTGCTGGACGCGGCTGAAGGCATCGCCGCTGCTGCCCGGGACGTGGCGACGGCACTCGACGAGCTGGGGGTCCGCGAAAAGAACACCGTGCTCCCCGGCTACACCCACATGCAGCAGGCCATGCCGAGCTCGGTGCCCCTGTGGGCCGGCGGCTTCGCGGCCGAACTGCGGGACGACGCGGAGGGCATTGCTGCCAGTCGCCGGCGGCTGGGCAAGAGCCCGCTCGGCAGTGCGGCGGGCTATGGCGTGCCGGGCCTGCCTATCGACCGGGAGGCCACGCGGCGCACGCTGGGCTTCGACTCCGTGCAGGAACCGGTCACTGCCGTGCAGATTTCCAGGGGCAAGGGCGAGGCTGGCCTCGTCTTTGAGCTGGCCCTGCTCACCCAGGACCTGGGGCGTATGGCCGCAGACCTGCTGCTCTTTTACACCCAGGAGTTCCGTTTCATTGCCCTGCCCGACGCCATGACGACGGGCTCCTCGATCATGCCCCAGAAGCGCAACCCGGACGTACTCGAGCTGGTGCGGGGTGCCGTGCCGACACTCCAGGCGGCGCTTCTGGAAATCCTCGGCCTGCCGGCCAAACTGGGTTCCGGTTATCAGCGGGATCTCCAGCGGATGAAGGCCCCGCTGTTCCGCGCCATCGACCTCGCCGGGGATTCGGCCCAGGTGATGGCGCACCTGATTCGCGGCCTGAAGTTTCTGCCCGAGAACATTCGCCTGGATGATTCAATCCACGCCGCTGAGCGGGCGAACGCCCTGGTGCTGAAGGAAGGCTTAAGCTTCCGGGAGGCGTATCAGCGGGTGGGAGCGGAGCTTAAACGCGGTTCGTGACGTGCCGCGGGAGAGTGGGATTGACGGGCGTGCGCTATGCCGCAGCCTCAGCGGTCATATCCCATCCGGGAAACACAAGAACGGCAGGGTGACACTTCAGGGCGCGTGCGAGGACTTTGGCTCGCTCGACGCCGAGACGCACCCGCTCGTTCTCGATGGCGGAAATTGTGGACTGGGGAATACCCGTGAGCCGCGCCAGCTCATTCTGGCTTAACTCCTGTAGCTCACGCAGGACGCGCACGGACTCGCCGGGGGAAACCTCGACACGTTTGCGGGCCGGCTTGTATGTGGCCATGCTCATTTTCTCCTGTAGTAGTGCGGTGAAACTCGAAGCACCTTAACCACGACCGTGTCGGCGTCAATGGGATAAATCACGCGATACTGATATGCACCGTTAGAGTATGAGACCAACCTCCAAATAGGTGCCATTGCCCACATTTCCTGCACTGCGGTACAGGTCGACTGGCGCATGGCCCACCCCTTTGCTCCCCAATTGCCGGCCGGAGTCTGGCATCCAATCATGGGGCTTCAGGGCGCGAGCGCACCCAGGCCATAGGCACGTCAGCTTCGTAACCACCCCCAACGCTGTGGATACGGTCGACCAGGCGGCCTTCTGTCACAAAACCCAACTTGCGATACAGATCGATTGCCCGGCGGTTGCTCTCCCGGGCGATGAGTTCAACGCGTCTGATTTCGGGGCGCTGGTGGGCGACGATAGCGAGGCACCCTTCTAGGAGCTGACGACCGATGCCCCGGCCTTGCGCGGCGGGGTGAACGGCGATGGTGAGGTCGCTGAGTACTTGGGAGAAGGCGCGAGGCTCGGGAACGCAGGCGTGGATCTCGCCAAGCAGCGTTCCTTCTTCAGAGTCCCTCGCGACGAGTATCACGCCAGCCGCCAGCGACCGGGCCAGATCAGTCGGCTCTTCCAGCCTCGTGGTCTGCACTGTACTCAAGTCGCCAACTCCAGGTTCTCCGGACCGTATAATCTCCTCATGCACAGACTGGCGCCTCTGCTTTTTCTCCTCCTCTCCGCCTGCGGCCTCAAGGGTCCGCTTTACGAGCAACCCCCGGCGGGGGCTCCGGCAGCCACCCCCGCACCCGCGACCGACGATACCGCCAATACCGACAAGGGCGAGCGCAAGACGATCCCCGCCACCCCCGATCCGGCGCAGTCACTGTGAAATGCCAATGAAAGCCTGCCGCTGACATGGCCACGCCCCGCCGGCTCGTCCTCATCGACGGCTACTCCTATATGTACCGCGCGTTCCACGCGCTCCCGCCACTGACCACCTCGAAGGGCCAGCCAACCGGCGCGATCTTCGGGTTCCTCAACATGCTTCGGCAGATCCAGCGGACGCGGCAGCCGGATCTTATCGCGGTGGTCATGGACGCCCCGGGCCCCACGTTCCGGGATGCGCTGTATGCGGAATACAAGGCCACCCGGGTCGCGATGCCGGATGACCTGCAATCCCAGATCGAGCCTCTGCTGGAGATGGTGCGGGCACTTGGCTTGCCGATGCTGCGGGAACCGGGCGTCGAAGCCGACGATGTCATCGGCACACTGGCACTGCAGGCGGCAGCAGCGGGGTTTGACACGCTGATCGCCACGAGCGACAAGGACATGGCCCAGCTGGTCAATGAGCGCATCCATCTCTTCGATGGCATCAGCAACCGGGAGCTGGATGCCGCCGGCGTACTGGCAAAGTTCGGCGTGCCGCCCGAGCGGATTATCGACTACCTGACGTTGGTCGGCGACACGTCCGACAACATTCCCGGCGTGCCCAGTGTGGGCCCGAAGACGGCGGCGAAGTGGCTGACGGAGTACGGCAGCCTGGACGAGATCGTGGCCAGGGCCGACGAGATCAAGGGCAAAGTGGGCGAGAAGCTGCGGGATAGCCTCAAGCAGATCCCGCTGTCGAAACAGCTCGCCACGATCCACGTCAACGTGCCCCTGAAACTGAAGCCCGGGGATCTGGTGCCAGCGCCGCCCGACGTCGCAGCGCTCAAGCGACTGGCAGAGCGGCTGGAAATTCGCAGCCTGCTAAAGGTAGCGGAAGAAACGGCTGGAGTAGCGGCGGAAGTACCGGCCGCAGCGGAAGACGAGGAGCCAGCCCCACCCACTCGGCTTGCTGACCCCGTCACCCGCCACTACGAGACGATCTTCACCGCCGAGCAGTTCGCTGCCTGGCTGATCCTGATCGAGAACGCCGAACTCGTGGCCTTTGATACCGAGACCACCAGCCTCAACTACATGGAGGCGGAAATCGTTGGGCTCTCTTTTGGCCTGGCAGAAGGCAGGGCGGCCTACCTGCCGGTGGCGCATCGCTACGTGGGCGCGCCGGAACAACTGGACCGGGCCGCGGTGTTGGCGCGTCTCAAGCCCTGGCTCGAGAGTTCGGAGTCGCAGAAGGCGGGACACCACCTGAAGTACGACGCCCACGTCCTGGCTAACTACGGTATTCGCCTGGCGGGCATGCGCTACGACTCGATGCTGGAATCCTACGTGCTCGACAGCACCGCCACCCGGCACGACATGGACTCTGTGGCGCGAAAGTACCTCGGGCTCGACACTATTCATTTCGAGGACGTGGCCGGCAAGGGGGCCAAGCAGATCACTTTCGACCAGGTGTCGGTAGAGAAAGCGGCCGAGTACGCCGCTGAGGATGCGGACATCACCCTGCGGCTGCACCACGCGCTGTGGCCGAAGCTCGAAGCCCTGCCAGGGCTCACGAATCTCTACGACACCATCGAACAGCCGTTGGTCCCCGTGCTCATCCGCATGGAGGAAACCGGGGTACTGGTGGACACGCGGCTGCTGCGGGCCATGTCCGGCGAATTCGCCGCAAAGATGGCCGCGCTGGAGAAGGAGGTGCATGTGGCGGCTGGGCATCCCTTCAATATCAGTTCGCCAAAGCAGCTTCAGGAAGTCCTCTTCAACGAACTCAAGCTGCCGGTAACCCAATACACGCCCACCAAGCAGCCATCGACCAACGAAGATGCACTGGCGGAGCTGGCGGATCAGCACCGGCTGCCCCAGCTGATTCTCGACTACCGCTCCCTGAGCAAGCTCAAGTCCACCTACACGGACAAGCTGCCGGAGCAGGTCTGCGCACGCACCGGGCGGATCCACACGTCCTATCACCAGGCCGTGGCGGCCACTGGCCGGCTCTCATCCTCAGACCCGAACCTGCAGAACATTCCGATCCGCACGGCGGAAGGCCGGCGGATCCGCCAGGCCTTTATCCCGAAGCCGGGTTGCACCCTGCTCGCCGCGGACTACTCCCAGATCGAACTGAGAATCATGGCCCACCTGTCGGAAGATGCGGGCCTGCTGAAGGCCTTTGCCGAGGACCGGGACGTGCACCAGGCGACGGCCGCCGAGGTCTTCGGCGTCCCGCTGGCGGAGGTGACCACGGATCAACGCCGCTCCGCGAAGGCCATCAATTTTGGTCTGATCTATGGCATGTCCGCGTTCGGTCTGGCGCGCCAGCTGGGCATCGCGCGGGAGGAAGCCCAGAAATACGTGGAGCTGTACTTCGCCCGCTATCCCGGCGTGAAGGCCTACATGGATCGGACCCGGGTCCAGGCCCGGGAGCAGGGCTACGTGGAGACGGTCTTCGGGCGCCGACTCTACCTGCCGGATATTCAGGCCCGACAGCAGTCCAGGCGGCAGTACGCGGAGCGCAGCGCCATCAATGCGCCCATGCAGGGCACTGCAGCGGACATCATCAAGAAGGCCATGATCACCGTGGATGCCTGGCTCCGGCAGAGCGACACCGGCGCCGAGATCATCATGCAGGTCCACGACGAACTGGTACTGGAGGTCCCCACCCAGGCGCTGGCCGCTGTTCAGCAGAACGTCACCCGACTGATGGCGAACGCGGTGGATCTGCGGGTGCCACTGAAAGTAGACGCCGGGCACGGCGCCAACTGGGACGAGGCGCATTAACAGTAGGAGCGCCTTCAGGCGCGATCGCTACTGATCGCGCCTAAAGGCGCTCCTACGGGCGCTCCTATTCAGGCGGAAGGCTCGCGAGCATCGCCGCCAGCGCGGTCCGGGCCTGATCCAGGCCCACCTTCGACGTCGCCGAGAACAACTGCACACTCACCCGCAGATCCTCCAGTTCCCGCTGCGCTGCACTGAGGGCGGCTGCCGCTGCCTGCCGCGACAGCTTGTCAGCTTTGGTAAGCAGCACATGAAGCTGGCAGTCCAGCGCCCGCCCCCAGTCCAGCATCTGCAGGTCGAATTCGAGCAGGCCACGGCGGCTGTCCACCACCACCATCAGGCCGGCGAGGGATTCCCGGCCAGCGAAATAGTCGCCCAGCAGTTCCCGCCAGCCTTCGCGCATCTCCTTTGAAACCCGGGCGTAGCCGTAGCCCGGCAAGTCCACCAGCCGCTGACCCTCGGCCAGGGCAAAGAAGTTGATGAGCTGGGTGCGGCCGGGGGTCTTGCTGGTTCGCGCGAAATCCCGGCGGTTCAGGATGGTGTTGATGGCGCTGGACTTGCCGGCGTTGGAACGCCCCGCGAAGGCCACCTCGGCACCCGCGTCCGGCAGGAACTGGGTCGCGCTGGCCGCACTGATGACAAAGCGCGCCTCGGGATACAGGGACATCTGGGTGGCTCGGCTGGGACGCTGGTGTACAATTCCGCGCGGTCGGAGTCTAGCACGGGGCTCCCGGCACATTTCCCTTACAGAACAAGCGTTATGGATGCTCTGAAACCTTCAACAAACCGCCCATTTTCTGCCTTCCTGCCGCTCCTCATGGCTGGCGTGCTGCTGTCCGGTTCCGCGCTGGCTGCCGGTTCGGCAGAGTCCGGCAAGGCGAAGTCGGTGACCTGCTCCGCCTGTCACGGGATGGACGGCAACAGCCTCAATCCCGAGTGGCCATCCATCGCCGGCCAGCACGAGAGCTACCTGATCAAGTCTCTGAACTCCTTCAAGAGTGGCGCCCGGCAGAACGTCCTGATGAGTGGCATGGCCATGCCGCTCTCGGACGAGGACATCCAGGACCTCGCCGCGTACTTCTCTGCGCAGCAACCGGCACCCAGCGTGGCCGACCCGGCCCTGGCAACGGCCGGCGAGCGTTTGTACCGCGGCGGCAACCAGGACACCGGTGTACCGGCCTGCCTTGCTTGCCACGGCCCCACGGGTCGGGGCAATCCGGCGGCCGGTTGGCCCAGCATCGCCGGTCAGCACGCCAACTACGCCGCCGCCCAGCTCAAGGCTTATCGGGCCAAGGAGCGCTCGACCGACGGTGACACGCAGATGATGCGTAACGTCTCAGCCCAGCTCACCGATGACGATATCAAATCCGTGACGTCCTACATTCAGGGCCTGCGCTGACGCGCGGCGTGGTCATTTAAAGGAACTATTTATGCCCCGGCTTCGATTCCTGCTGCTTGCGACGGTTTTGACTGTTCTCGCCGCGTGCGGCAAGGCGCCGGCACCCGCTTCGACCGGCGCCACCGCCGAGACGGCCCCGATTGCTGCTCCCGCCCCGGCCGCAGATGTCGCTGCGGAAACCGCGCCGGTGGTCGCTGCCGTCGAGGAATCGGCCGGGACTGATGCGGCCGTCAAGGTCGCGCCAGCGTCGGCGGACACCTCTGCCCAGGGCAAGGAAATCGTCCTCGCCGATAACTCCTCGCCGGCGGCCAAGACAGACTGGCAGTATGAGGAGGGCAAGCATTTCAGCGCCCTCACCACGGCTCAGGGGACCAGCAGTTCCCCCGGCAAGATCGAGGTTGCCGAGGTGTTCTGGTACGGCTGCTCCCACTGCTACAACCTGGAGCCCCTGATCAGTGAATGGGTGAAGAAGCTGCCTGCGGATGTGAGCTTCGTGCGCATCCCGGTCATTTGGAACCCCACCAATGAGATTCACGCCCGGATCTATTACACGGCCGAAGCCCTGGGCAAGCTCGACCAGATCACCCCGACGATGTTCCGGGCCATCCACGTCGAGAGCCGTCCGATGACGGAAGAAAAGGACATCCAGCAGCTCTTCGAGCAGGCAGGAGTGTCGGCTGCTGACTTCAACAAGACCTTCCGGTCCTTTTCTGTCGACAGCCAACTGAAGCGGGCCAAGGACCTGACCGTGAAGTACCGCGTGCAGGGGGTCCCATTGCTGGTGGTCGATGGCAAGTACACCACCAACGGCCCCGAGATCCGGAACCAGCAGGACCTGCTTGCGGTTACGGAGGAACTGATCCAGCGGGAGCGTCAGCAGGCTGGACCTCGCAGTTGATCCAGCCGGAGTCCCCTTCGGCGTAGTGCTCCTTCTTCCAGATCGGGACCCGCGACTTCACTTCGTCAATGATGTAGCGGCAAGCGGCAAAGGCCGCATCCCGATGGGCGGCGGTCACTCCCACCCACACCGCCAGGTCGCCGATGTCCAGCACGCCAAGCCGGTGGACGCAGTGCGCCCTGGCAAGCGGAAAACGAGCCAGGGCTTCGACAACGACCCGGTTGCCCTCTTTGATCCCCAGGGCCTCATAGCCCTCGTATTCCAGGCGGACCACGCCGCGGCCCTCGTTGTGATTGCGCACCCAGCCTTCGAAGCTGGCGTAGCCACCGGCCACGGGATCCGCGACCAGCGCGCGATAACGTTCCGGAGCGAGGGGTTCGCGGCTGAAGCCGAAGTGACTCACCCGCCCGCCACGGGGGGTATGAAGACGACGAAATCCCCGTCCTGCAGTGGCGATGTCCAGTCCCGGAACTCGTCGTTCACCGCCACCTTGACCCGGCCAACCTCAGGGAAGGCGTAGCGCTGGTCCAGTTCGGCATAGAGCTGGCCTACCGTGGTGGCAGTGGTGGTCAGGTGCTCCCGCGCGTGGCCCACGTGCTCCCGGAGCACGGCGAAGTATTCAACCTGGATAGCGACCATGACTCATTGTGCCGGAGCCGCTTCGAGCCGCGCCAGATCTTCCGGCGTGTCGACGTCCAGCGCCGCGTGGGGCATGTCGACGGTGGCGCGTTCCGTGTGCCACTCCAGGAGGCTCCGGGCCCCCTGATCACCCCGGAGCGCTGCCAGTTGGGGCCAGAAGCCGCGGGGAATAATGACGGGTGGTCCCAGCCTCTCGTTGAATCCGGCAGCTGCGATCAGCTCCGGCTCGACTTGCCAGGCTGCGATCAATGCGTCGAGATCCTCCGCCGTGACAGCGGGCTGGTCGCAAAGAAGAATGAGCACCGCGTCGGCCTCCGGCGGGAGAGCCGCCACGCCGCTCACGAGCGAAGTGGACAGGCCGCGACCCCAGTCCGGGTTTTCAACCAGAGTAGCTGCTTCGCCAGCCAGGGCTGCACGGACTCCAGCCGCGGAAGGCCCGACGACGACATGCACGCCAGCGGGACAGCGGGGCGCGAGCAGCCGGACCCCGCGCCAGACCAGGGGCTTGCCCCGGTAAGGGGCCAGTACCTTCGGTGAGCCGAAGCGCGAAGCCCCTCCAGCCGCCAGTAGCAGTCCTGCCAGTGTCATGCCATGCCTCCAGATTTCAGCCAGTCGTAGGGATCCCAGGCGACGGGCGCCGAGGTCAGCGCTGCTTCAAGCTCAAGAAGAAATGAGTCGAGATCTATTGTGGACGCTGTGCCGTCTGGACGATACAGGCGGGGCGCGGTACCCGTTGGATCCTCGGCAACCCAGCCCGGGCCACCCTCCAGTTCGTTCAGCCGCGTAGCCAGTCCCTCCAGGCGCACGCGCAAAGCCACGCGGCGCGTCGCCAGCTGCACCCAGCTCTCGTACCGGTACTCAAACTCGTAGTGGTTGCCCTGCACCCGCAGGATCCGGGAACACCGGGTCGCGCTGTTGATGGCGAAGGGGTGAACCGCAGCGGACTCGTCCACAAGGTAGCGCCGGACGGTCCGCCGCCGAAGGTACGAGGGAATCCGGACGACCGCCAGGTCCAGCGCGGGTGACTCCACCAGTGTGACAACGCCATCAGCCAGGAGGGCACGACTGGCTGTCAGGTGCTCATCCTGGAGCGCCCAGAGATCACCGTAGCGGGGCCAGCCGGTGCGGAGATCCCGCAGCAGCGGCGGCAGGGATTCCAGCAGCGCGGTGTAGAGCGCAGACACCCTGTCAGGCTCCGCAAAGACCTCTGCAAGCAGTGGGGAAACCTCAGGATCCGTGAGCGCCTCGACGGCGAAACACAGCCGCGCTCCTTCCGGGTTGGTGACCACACCGAAGTCCCCGGCAAAAGACGCAGCAATCAGCAGTTCGCGGTCGTCCAGTGCACGTTCGGGCTCAGTAACGGCATACATACTGAACAAGCCGTCTTCATCGAAGTGATTGCTGGTCGCCCAGGCCACGTCCTGGTGCAGATGCGGGGTATCCAGGTAGGCGAAGACGGTGGCCGTGGAGGTGTCGCGCCGCACTTCGGGTGGTGACTGGTTGTTCGGCCAGTGGGAGAGGCTGAGCACGGTCGACGGCAATGGCGGACCGTCGACCACGATATTGCGCAGCGTGCGGGCCGCCGCATAGGGCGTGAACTTCGCCGGCGGCGGCGTCAGAAGCGGCGTGCGATCAGGCACCCGAGCCACGCCACGACACTGAGCAGGATCACGCCCATCAGCAGGTACTGTGGGGCGGCGATGTATTCCGCGCCGGGGGCCACTTCTGCGGGCACCACGGCCCGGAACAGGTACCAGATCGCGCCCAGTGCCGCGGGGATCAGGGTGGGCCACAGTGCGATACCCTGCCCCTTGCCGGCGCGATTTGCCCCCCGCAACAGCAAGGCGGAGACCAGGCCGCTGATCAGCATGGGCACCAGATTCAGGCCGAAGACCGTCACCAGGGTAGGCGTGTTGCTGCCGAAGACGATGAGGGCCGCCACGGAGGCCGCGATAGGCAGCAGCAGCATGCCCAGGAGATTCATCTTGCCGTAGCTCGTCATGACCTTAATCCTCCGGGAACGCGTCCAAGTGAATACTCAAGCCGTCAGCCTACCACCCGGAACTCGGCCTCGTCAGCCGGCCACCCGCCCTCGAAGCAATAGGCTTCGAGCACGGCCAGTTTTCCGCCCCGCAGCTGGAGCAGAAACTCGGCGCGCTCGTTCAGCTGCGGATGCGCAGCGAACAGGGGGCCCAGCGGGGGCAATGAGGACTCGTCCACGGGGAACAGGGTGTCTGGCACCGCAATGCGCGTCATAAACCCGACGCCACTGTGGGTCCGGGAGACGACAGAGGCACTGGTCAGCTGGTCTCGCAGGGTGTCCCGCCCGGCGGACCCGCCGAGGCGCTCGAGGATGGCCGACAGCACGGTGCGCTCGAGGGGAGACAGGGGGCCGGGCCCCTCGGTGGCGCCGGGACGCTGGGCAACGGGCTCGTGCATGAGGCGCTCAGTCTAGCTGATCGACCGTCGCGCCCCGGCGCACTGGCGGGGCAAACCACCAGACGAGCAGGACGGCGCCGCCAAACAGGGAATAGAGCAGCGTAAACACCCGGGTGTCGGCTTGGAAATAGAGCAGCCGGTACAGCCAGTCCTGGATGAAGGAGGTCCCATAGCCCGCCTCGCCGGCCCGGACCCGCAAGGCCGTCTCAAGCGTCGTCAGGGGGCATTCGATGCCGAACCAGGCCTGCAGGACCACCACGCCGATGGCTGCCAAATGCCAATAACGAAAGCCGGGCTGTCGGACCCAGGCCCAGCCGCGGAACAGTCCCAGGAGAATCAGCACGAAGCCGGCGACGACAAAGCCGACGAACAGCCCATGCACCACGAGAACCAGGTCTGCCAGCACGGACATGCGGGTTGCCTAGGCGTCGGGCCGTCGACAGAAGCCCTGGGGTGGCACATCGAGGGCACTGTTGAACTTGCTCGACGGGTTCTGGAAAGCCACGCGGCCAGCGAGCTCGATGACCGCGTCATCCGCGAAGTGGCGCCGGAGTTTGGCAATCAGTTCGTCGGCGGGTCCGGGCTGAATGCGCACGCTCAGGACCCCGGTTTCAGACCGGCACGGCTGAGATTAATCCAGGCCATGGGACTCCTTTGCAGGTCAGTCCGGACTGCAGCGTCAGCGCAACAAGCCGCACTTTTCACTACTGATCACGGGCTAAAGCTTATGTACAATTTACGCCACGCGGCGATTTTCCAGGTCTATAGTCGGGCTGACTCAGAAAACCACCAGCCAACCAGAAGAAAAACAACAATGACTGCCCCAAAAGAACCCGGGGATGCGGGGCGCGCTCTCGACTCTGAAGTCGATTTTGCCGGCTATGACCCCTACATCGTGGCACTGACCGGCGGCGGTCCCGCCAGTGTACCCAGCATTTCCCGCAGCGCTGCGGAGTACTCCAGAGAGAGCCGCAAAGCGCTGCTGATGGACTGGCTGCGCAAACAAGGCGGCTAGCAGTGAGGCTATCGGGAGATAGCTGACTGAGTTTCCGAGACATTTCCGGACACCTGGTTAGGTGTGCTGATGCAACCGGAAGTGTCCAAGTGGCCCGCTCGAGCGACTTGCTATGCGGCAATCTGCTCGTAGCTGAATTTTGGAGCATCGGCGCGTGTCGACGCATGCTCAACGGTGATCGAGCAGATGTTGCCTTTGGCATCGAGGTCGAGAATCGTGTTCTCGTCGAGATCTCGCGTCTCTGCCACCGGAGCATCACGGAACTCGATGAGCAGCGTGTCGGTGTCCTGAAAATAGCGAACTCTCATGGCCGGAAATTCCTGTCAAAGAATGCGTTATGGACCGTTTCGCCGTCTGGCAAGAGGATAACCCTCAAATACCGATTCTGCATCGCTGGCACTTGGCACCAACGACGAATGCGGCCATCCGCCTGAAAAGCCGCGTGGATTGGCGCGTCAATGGCGGTGGACCCAGGCATCTCGAATCATGGCCCGGTCCAGACGTTGCCGAATGGCTTCGAAATAGAGCGTGCACTTCACCGGGCGAGGTTAACAAAACGCACCGAACGGTCAACCTGCCGCATAACGTCCAGCATCAGCGGCGGCGCGAAGCGCCGTCCGCTGCATGCTGTTGTTAGGCGCCCATTCTGGGCCTGCACTTCGGGTGGCTCCAGTCTGTTGGGTTCGGTCCCGAATTTAGCCATCACCGTTTGGTGATCTTCGGACCGACGTAGACGACATAGACGGGAGACGTCGCCGTGACGGGCCATGAGAAATGAATGCGGTACTGCGGTGAATTCACCTTTCCGTGCCACGTGCAGAACAGGCTCACGCCGTGCGCATCCGGGTGAGGGAAGGTCAGCTCGCTCTTGAACTTCTCCTTCTCCGCGTCCGAAGAGTCAGAGAACCAGCCCTGGTCTCCCGTGAAATGCTGCTGATACAGCGCGTGGCCATCCTCGGTACGCGACCCGTTCTCGTCGAAGCATTGCTTCAACCGATGGAGCGCCTCGAGGCGAACCAGGATGCGCTCCGCGACGCCTTGCTTGAAGGGCTGAGTTCGAAGGGGCTCGAAGGCGTTCGCAGCGAAATTCAAATGCTCGAAGCGTAAGACCGAAAGCTCCCCAAGCGCAGTCCAAGAGACCAGAGCCGGCGGGGCCGAAGCGAGGCAGGCCTCGACCATTGCGGGCTCCCAGTAGTTCCGCACGTCGACATGTGCTCGATTGTCGTCCGCGAACACCCGCTCGACCGGGACAGGGTCGTACACGAAATTGGACGGCTGGAGGCTCACGAGCCTGCGCTCGATTCCGTGCAGAAGGCAGTGGGCGGCTTCTCCGACCGCTGTGTCGGTCACGATCTCCCCGGCACACTCGTACCAATCTCCACCATCGTGCTGACGGTCGTCGTCCCAGAAGGGGCCGCCCTGACAGAGCCATGCCATGACGGCTCGTTGCTCGTCCAGAGGCAACGCCTTCACGGCAGCCGGCATCCGCTCGCCTGCGGTCACCTGTCCGTTCGCAAAGCCACGAGGGCAGTACAGGGCCCGCATGTGGCGTCGAGATATCTCCCGGATCAACATGACTCGCCGGATCGAGTCTCGAAACGCCGCAAGGTCCGGGAACTGCCCGTGGAGCGAGAGGTCGTTGATGAGCAGGTCCACGTCACTCGTCCCAACCGGCGAAGTGATTCATGTCCTTGTCGAACTGGTCGAAGAAGCCCTCCGGCCACACGTCGATGTTGCCAGTGGGGTCCAGCGTCGGACTCACGACCTGGTCGAGCTTGCCCCCGCGTGGACGGAAGAAGTGGAGGAGAGCCTGCTCGGGGCGCAAAGTTCTGGCCTTGACGGCGCGACGGATTCCGTTGAGCACGTGATCGCTGTGGGTCTCTACGATGACCTGTGTGCCGCTCGCTGCGACTTCGGCAAGGAACGTGCCCATCAGCGCCTGCCCCGCCGGATGAAGGTGGACCTCCGGATTCTCGATCAGCAGGATGTCTTGCTCTCTCGCCGAGATTGCGGCGACCACGATAGGGAGAACCTGGGTGAGGCCGAAGCCGACGTGGACCGGCCGATGAAAGTCCGTGTCGTCGGAGGTCCGGATCCCGAGCGTCACGGCGTTGGCCTGCGGGACGAGCTGAACATCAAGGCGACAGCCCGGAAAGAACTCGCCCATGCGCGCCTCAATCTGCTTCAGCCCGGTAGGCGGAACATCGGCGACGATGAGGGAATCCCGGATCCGCTCGGCGCGGACCCGGTACAGGACGCTGAGCGTGTGCTCGCCACGCGGGCCGACCACCCGAGCGGCCTGACGATCCTCCAGCGCGTAGATCTCCCGCGGCCCCACGCGCTCGGCGGTGACGTAGGTGAGATCCCGCAGGCGCATGGCGAAGCTCGAGGCGGACTCGTACCGATCGGGCGGCAGGAGGTGCCGAAGGGCGGGAGGGTCCGCGAAGTCGACGCCGTCGAGTTGCACGCGCTCCGTCGCCATCGACATCTCTTCGCGGTCCCCGTGGAAGGTCCATCGGAGAGTCGAGGCCCCCTCGACCAGCCCGACCTCAAGCTGCCGCCGCCCATGGACCTTGTCCACGACGTCGAGCACCGTCCCGAGCTGCACGGCTCCCCCGTTCAACATCAGGCGGGTCGACCACTCGTGCTCACGAATGGTCTGGTGGAGCAGGACCAAGGCCTGCAGAACAGAGGACTTCCCTGACGCGTTCGACCCGGACAGAAGCGTCAGGGGCGCAAGCGGGAGGTCCAGCTTCTCGAAGCACTTGAAGTGCCGTAGCTCCAGTTGCTCAAGCATCGAACACCTCCGCGAGTGTCCGCTGCATGACCTCGAACCGGTGTCGCACCTGGTTGGCACTGTTCGGTCCGTAAGTGATGGATCGAATGAACGGATCCTCCTCCATGAGCGCGTAGAAGCGAGGTAGCAGCGCGTCTTTGCGTTCCAGCACGGCATCCTCCGGAATGTTGGACAGACCGGTGCTCATGACGTCCCAGAGGGAGGCGTTTAGCACGCCGCGGCGCTCTTGACCGGGACGATGCTTTCGGAAGGAGTGCTCGCCGAAGACTGCAAAGTTGTTTCGCAGGGACCTCCGGAAGTCGGCAGACAGCGCAGCCAATTCCTCCGGTGGGAGCTGATTCATGTGAGTGAGCGCGCGAGCGAGAAATCCATCCATCTCGTCCTTGTTGCTGTAGCTGTCGAGATCGAGGAGATGGAACGCGCAGAACCGATTGATGAACTCTCGGTCCCTCATGGTGGCTGACTGCAGACTGTCGCCGGTCGCCTGCTTGAAGAGATCGGTCGATGCTTCCTCCCTCAAAAAGGTGGTGGCGGGTCCCATGTACAGCGAGTTCCGCATCTGCTGCCGGGTCAGGGGAACGCCACTGTTCACGCGCTCGAAGATGTCCAGGCGGGCTCGTTCGGGAACCTTGGCATCCACGATGTAGAGGACGAGGTTGCAGTCCTCGATGCGGTTCTGGAGCTTCGGTGACAGGCTCTCGAACTTCTTCTCGTGAAGCTCTTTCTGGTTTGGAAGCTTCAGGCGGAGATCGTTCTTGATGAAGCGGGCGAAGGTTGAAAGTCGTTGCAGCCCATCCACCACGATCATCCGACCCGCGGAATCCTCGGCGAGGTAGAACACGGGCAGAGGGATGCGCATCAGCACCGACTCGATGAGCTTGCTCTGCTTGTCGTCGTCCCAAATGAACGCCCGCTGGAAGTCGGGGTCCATGACGAAGGAGCCCTGATCGATGCGCCGCACGACGTCGTGGACGGTGCGAGTCTCGTGACGGATGAGCAGCGTGTCGATGGGGTAGTCGCCCCAGTTCGCATCCTCGTCCCCGCCGAGGCCTTCGATCTCCTTAGTGTCGACGACCGAATTCCCTGGATCACTCATTCGCAGCCCTTCGTGTGGTTACCATTGACCTTACCGTACTCCTGAGATCTCCACGGCGCGATCGGGGCGCCTAACGCCCAAGCTCAGCGACGGGCGCGCGCAGTGACGCCACCCGAAGGCTCTTTATCTCGATAGATTGCTCGACCT
>ENA-ORBV01001252-ORBV01001252.1-microbial-mat-metagenome-genome-assembly--contig:-NODE-1252-length-57112-cov-13.329464_pt1 | contig 57112 bp, 63 predicted proteins | sample MGYA00237777_ERZ505514 | MGnify/ENA primary metagenome ERZ505514 (study PRJEB26160, sample SAMN06269048) | microbial mat metagenome | isolation source: Oligotrophic lake microbial mat | place...
TCTTTGAACAGTATGCACCGACGAACTTCGAATACGATCAATACAGACAAAACATATTTGTGACCGTCTCGGGGACAGCGAAACCGCATACGATTTACACCAACGGTGTGATCTACCCAAATGGTCAATTCAATTCCAAAGTCGAGTTTCCTGCCTACTTCACAACCTCTAGCTTTTACTTTCACCTCGTTGAAGAGGGACGCTTCTCGGAGCAACGCTTTTTGTACGGCGGTCTAGAAGCGACCTATCCAGTAGTCGTTTACGCCGAGTCCGCAAGTGCTGTAACGTCCGCAGTGGCGAGCACTAAGCGTATTCTCACAGAGCTAGAATCCACCTTCGGTATCTTTGGGCACGACAGTTTGACCGTCTACATTACGCCAAGCGGTGGCGGTATGGAGTATTGCGGCGCGACGATGACTTCAGCAGGTGCTTTAGGGCATGAGCTGACGCACAGTTGGTTTGCTAGAGGCGTTATGCCTGCCAACGGCAACTCTGGTTGGATCGACGAAGCCATTGCTAGACATCAAAATAGCAAGCAGGGTCTGCCGATCTTGCACCAGAGTATCTAAAGAAATCCCCCCATGCACAAATCCCTGAGCTTGAATTTGGGCTAATTGAGGCAAAACTTGCTGTAGAATATCGGTGACTTCATATTCAGAAAATCCTCGCCCCTGAAGATCCGATAATAGAACTCGATAAGATTTGCCTTGCCATTCTGCTTGCATAATTAGCCTCCCAATAGTTCGTGTAGTTCATGCAGAACGACACCTTTTTCTTTCACAGCTTCCACGTAGAGTGAGTTAATAAAGTTTTGAATAACCAGTAGGGCAGTTTGGTTCCACATCAGTAGAAAAATTGGGCTGCTCTGGCATTGCAGTCGTAGGTTGATCGCTCCCACAAAGTATAGCAAGTGAAGTCTTATCACCGCTAGTTAGTTCTTTAATCCACACAACACCCGCATAGCTTCTTAAATCAACTTGCTTAGCTAATCCTATAACTTGAACTAGTTTTCTCTCATCAATTATTACTATTCTGTATGAGTAGCTTTCAGTTTCTGTCTTAATCCCAATTCCCAAGGCATCAAAATTGTTTGCAAAGCGATTCTTCTCTATGTAAAAGGCTTGTTGTCCCCTATTCATTGAACCAACATAGGTTTTGGCCATTGCTTGTCTTGCTGCGACTTCAATTTTTGACGGTTTTGTGAAACTACTTACTATAGTATCCAGTGGGTTAGGATTATTTGCTGTTTGACCCTGGGGAGCATTGACAACGGAAGAAGAGGGATTGGGAGACACTAAACTCCAAGCACCAAACCCAGCTAGAGCAATCAGTAAAGTTGAACCAGCCCCGATCGCTGCCCATAGCCAATTAGGGAGACTCTTTTGGGATGTTTGAGATGATGTGGCAATTGGTTGAATCGTTTGTGGAGGATACATAACAGGTTGCGGTGCAGCTAATCCCATTGCTATTAGGACTTCAACCGCAGAGTTAAACCGAGTGGGAGGACTTACCGCCAACATCCGATTGACAATTTCTGTGAGTTGGTCGCTAACCACACAATGATCATCCCAGTTCCAGCTTCCATCATCATTTTTGAGTAAGCGGGGAGGTTTCGCTGTTAACAAATTGAGAACTACCAACCCCAGTTCGAGCATATCTTTGGCACAGTTACTCTGATCGGGGACAACATCGATTAGTTTTGCAGATCCATCGATTTGCACCAAAGACTTCAGTGAAATTGCCCCATGAGCCTTCCCCCTACTATGCATTTCCGCCAGAGCAGGGAGGATTTGTCGCAAAATCTCCATCATCTCATACTCAGAGAACCCTTTCCCTTGCCTCTCTGTAAGCAACTCACGATAGTTCTTATTACTGGAACCTTGCATTAACCTCAACCTCTCTGGCTATTGGAATGAATTTTAGTTTTCAGACTGAAATTAATGGCTCTTGCATTAAGTCCTGTGTGCTTGAACCTCTGAGAGTAGCTTACGCAGTTTTTGGTTTTGTGGTTCGATGCGTAAAGCTTGCCCCAAAGCCAACTCAGCCCCATCAAAATCACCGAGATTAGCTTTTGCCACCGCCAAACCGTGCCATGCCGCCATATTTTGAGGAGCCTGCTTCGTCACCTGCTCCCAATAAAAAGCTGCCTTGCCACAATCGTCAATCTCTTCAGCAAACTCCGCTCCCAGTTGAATTGCTATGATGCAGTGTTTTGTATAAATCGACTTTTGGCTAGGATCTTTCTGCACAATGTCATATGCGAGAGATAGTGATTGATTTAATCTACCCACTTTTAGGCATAAACTCGCAACTTGCCAACTCTGCGAACTTATTTTAGAAACATCTAAATTTTGAATTACTGTAAGCGGTGATTTCATTTTCGGTAAATACTATCTTTTAAAAGTATTTCTAGAGCCAACAGGCTTTACCGTCAGAATTTCTTTAACCTGTTCGTCAGTATAGCCCTTGGATTTCATCAAAGTTGATAAGTACTGCCTGACCTGTTCATCTACCATTTCCGTCACTTGCTTGGCATCAATCAAATCCAGTGGGAAGAAGTCTAGATGCCCGCCGAAGACTCTTTTAATTCCATTACCTATTGCTATGAATATTAATGCCCATAGGTAAAAAACTAATATTGTCGATAGAAGATAAAAAATGATTTGGAAAGCCATAATTTGATTACAGGATTACAGGATTACAGGTTATTAGCGTGCAGGAAAAAGAAGAGTGAGTAAACCAAAAAACATCCATAATGCTAATAGCATCAAACCAAAAATCCCATATAGATTTGATGGTACGGGTAGATTATCAAATTTCTGCATCAGCCTAGGCGCTCCAATAAAAACGCCATACCAGATCGCCGAAAGGATAATAACTGACCAGAGGAAAACAGATCCTTGCATCCCATAAAACGCTGAGCCAGAAGCAACTGTTAATAAAAGTGTAAGTAATGCAAAAAGAACAATAAAAATGAATGGAACAGCCCCATTTAATTGAGCTTCAAATCTTGTAATTCTTCCGACAAACAGATCGGTTCCATAGTTGTCTACAACCACATAGGTACGGATGCGATGATGAGATACGACAAAGAATCTTCTGAAATCTTTTTTCCCTCCTCTTTTTAGAGGTAATGCCAACATTGCGTCTGGTATTTCCCCAACAAGATGAGCATCAGTTAACAAGACAACATTACAATCTGTATCTTCGTATTGCCTCAATTGACCCAGATTAGCCTCAATCCCAGACGCAATTTTTGTTGCAGGCTCTTTAAAGTCAGGGATAATGTACCCATCCAATCCACAGCCATCGTTAAGAGAAATCCAGGGAGTATTGCGTAACCCAGTGACCATGAAAAATCTAATCGCTACTCGGTCAAACCAATTATCTCCTTTTCGTACCTGATTTTCTACAAATTCAGACCAAGTGAGAACTTTGATAGGAGCTTCATAAGATCTAGGTCTATATGTATCGACAGGCATGGGTGCAGTTTGTGGAGGCGCACCATAGACAGGTGGAGGTTGAATATTGCTAGTTGGTTGAACTGTGGTTGCCGTCATTGAGGCAGGCGAAATAGGGGTAGCAAACAAGAAAACCTTATTGGCGATCGCAATTTGAGTTTGTTGCAGAATAGCAGAACGGGTAATTGGACGATTACCAATATAAGTGCCACTTGTAGAATTTAAATCCTCAATGTACCAAGTACTCTCAGCCGTGTTAAAACTAAATGCAATATGACGATCGTCAATATCACCTGGCTGAGCTTGAGGTAGGGTTATATCGCAATCACCGCCACCACCAAAAACAATATATTTCTGTTCGGGTTTCAGCGTCCAAGTTGTTTGTCCCTGCCCTAAAACTACTTTTAATTTCATCCAAGCCCTCACACTGTGGTTACGCAGTACGTATCTTAAAAGAATTGCGACTTTGACTAAGACTGTAACATGAGTGAATACAAAATCAAATGTTTTACTTTAGCTTGGGTATAGAGGTAGATTATAGTCAGCAACCTCAAGCTCAGATATCCACATCAAGGAGCCGAAGCCCAAAGTTTTTAACCTAAAGTTTTTAACCCAAAATTTAAATGCATTGTGTCAGCAAAAAAAAACGATTGCGGAGCAACCTAAAACATGAACTCGTTATTTGGTGTGGGATATACGTTATGCGATCGCTATGTCATCCAAGCAGCGATTTCGCAACAAGTGGATGAGTATATTTACTTAATAGAAGATGGAATACAAAATGACGAAATTTGTATTCTGCGACAGTTTATTCCCAGCAGCCAAGAGATCGCCCAAAAGCTCAATCAGTTTTTGCCTGAGATCGCGCAGATCGAGACAGTCTCACATCCTCACATTTGCCAAATCAAAGATGCTTTTTGGCATGACAAAAGTTTTTGTACGGTTGAGGTTCGAGTTGAAGGTAAAACTTATCACGAAATCTTAACTTCTCACACGCTGACCGAATCAGAACTAGAACAATTTCTCGTAAAAATCCTCGATGCCCTGAGCTATTTACACAGATCGAATATTTTTCACCGCAATATTTCACCAACGTCCGTTGTCCAAAGATTGTCAGATCGCGCCCCTGTACTTACTGAATTTGGAATTTTGCAAGATCTAAGAGAGTGTCTAGGTTTGCCCCAGAGCAATTGCCTCTTAACTGAGTTAAATACAGTAGGCATAAACGATCTCTTTTCCGATGTCAGTGGCGATCTATATACTCTTGCGGTTACAGTAATCCTGCTGGCAACAGGAAAAAGCATGAATATTCTCTACAACACACAGACAGGGATGTGGGAATGGGAGAAATATAAATTGCTCAGCGATCGACTTACCGAAGTGCTCAATCGGATGTTAGCTCCACGCTCAGTTGCACGTTATTTTAGTGCCGATGATGCATTACAAGCATTGAATCCAACTATAGTTGCCACGCCCATCAACTATTACCCAACCTTTGCTCAAGTTCCATCAATGCCACAATTAAGTGCCTCTCCAGAGCTGTGGATGCCTAATACATCACCTAACACCAAATCCGATCGACCTCAAGGTTGGATGGTAGCTCTTGGCACAAGTATCCTTGTCCTGCTCTCAGGAACAGTAGGATTTGCCGTATTCAACAAAGGTAGCCAAGTTGCTCGGAATGAAATATTGCCTACAGAGCAACCTTCTCCCTTGCCTACAGCTACAGTCACGATCACGCCAAACCCGATCCCAACACCTACAGTTATTCCCGTTTCCGAGGAATTTAGTGCAGCCCACGCTCAAGCACTGACACAACGCTATCTCAATGCTAAGTCCAATATTTTTGCCCCACCTTTCGATCGGCAACTCGCCGCCGAACTCACCACAGGTAAATTGTTCCGAGAGATTATCGACGCAAGTAGCTGGATGCAAGCTAATAATGCCTACTATCGCTATGCATTTCGTTCTGTAGGTGCAACAGGGAAAATCTATTACGGTAACGATAGCAGTGCGATCGCAGAACTTCGGATCATTGAGCAATATAAGTATTACCAAAATGGGAGAGAAGATCCTAGTCAGGGCGATTATTATGACAAACTCGTACGATGGAGTTTTGAGAAAGAGAATGGGGTCTGGAAAATTAGCGATCGAGAATTTACAAAGAAGAGCAAGTAGTAAGACAAAGAGGTGATATCACAATGCCCAATCCATTCCCAGGCATGAACCCATATTTAGAAAGTCTTGAACTTCGGCATCAGGTACATAATCGTTTGATTGTGTCGATCGCGGATGAGATTACGCCTCAAGTTGCGCCAAATTATCGAGTGTCGATCGAGGTATGATGCGAATTGAGGATTGTTGCAAATTGAGAGCGTATATGAGAATTAGATTGACTCGATTAATTGCTGCCACACTAATATGTCTGCCATCGATCGATTTACCGATATTTCCAGCTAAGGCGCAGAATAACATCGTGCTATTTGGTTCGGGACAAAACTCCACCTTGAGTTACAAAGTCAGAAATAAGCGTCCAGGGGCCCGATCGAATACTTTTAGCTTTTTTGCGAAATTACCAACCAAATCGATCGCCGAGTTGCAGATTATCTATCCTGAAGAATGGCGCGGAATTTTCAGTGCCGATAACGTGACGATCTTGAATCGTCGATCGCAAAAGAAATTTGAGGTGCGTGAAGCGATCGTCGATCGAGAAGTTGGCAGTGCTAGGTTTGTGTTTCAGGAACCAATCGCGGCAACCTCAGGTCAAGAACTAGAGATTCTGGTTGATGGTGTGAGCAATCCCAATAATTCAGGCATGTATCGCATTCAAGCCCAAGCCCTTGGCACAGAGGCAAACCCCTTGTTTCAGTACTTAGGACAATGGCTGGTCTCGCTTTATTAGACTTAATCCCTCTAAAAAGCGCGTCAATCATTGATAATTGATTATTGGTAATTGTTTATTAAGTCGGATCATCATGGCTGGGTACACATTAATACTGGCGATTATGGTCTTGGGTGGAATTATTGCCACATTAGGCGATCGAATTGGCACAAAGGTCGGCAAAGCAAGGCTCAGCATTTTTAATCTCAGACCCCGCAAGACCGCCACACTCGTTACGATTATGACGGGGGGCTTAATCTCAGCTTCAACTCTAGGGATTTTGCTGGCAACTAGCAGTCAACTGCGGGACGGACTATTTCGGTTAGAGAGTATTCGCAAAGATCTAGAAACTACCCAAGTAGCAAAGCAGCAAGTCCAAGCAGAACTAGAAACCTCGCGCAGTCAAAGACAGACCGCTGTTCAGCAACTCGATCAAATCAACCGTTCGCTCAGTCAGGCATTGCTACGTCAGTCTGAAACTCAAGCGAAATTGCAGAGTGCTAAAAGAGATTACCAAAAAGCCAAAGATGAACTCGATAAGGTGCGAGCCCAAGAACAAGATCTGAACAGCCAGATCGCCAGTCTCACTACCGAGCAGCAAAATTTAACCGCCGAAGGTCAAAAGCTCAGACAAGAGCGCGATCGGATTGCGATCGATCGAGAAAATTTACGCCAAAAAGTCGCAGAATCCCAAGCCCAACTCAAGGATATTGAAACGCAACGGCAAAAGCTGACTCAAGAAATTAGTGTCCTACAAAAAGACCTCGATCGACTCACCAGTAGCGTCCAAGCCCTACGCCAAGGCAAAGTCAAGATCACTTCAGGACAGGTACTCGCCGCCGCCGTATTTCCATCGGGGCTATCGATCCAAGACACTCGTAACGCCGTGTATCAAGTTTTGCAGCAAGCCGATCAGTTCGCTCGCAACATCCTCGAATATCCCAAAGGCACCGAACCAGTAATTCAAGTATCCGAGGGACAGGTGGAAAAATTAGTAGAAACCTTACGCAAAGGCGATTCCAGTTTTGTCCTTCAAATTCAATCGGCAGGAAATTATCTCTATAAGGAGTCGAAGATTTCGATTTTGGCGTATACGACTCCAAATAAGCAGGTGTTTGGCAAAGGCGAGACGATCGCTTCGCTCCAATTTCCTGCCAACTTAGCTAGTGCCGAACTCGAAGAACAATTAAACAAATTATTTTCGGTTGTGAGGTTCAGAGCGCGTCAAGAAGGCGTTTTGCCAAACCCATTTACAGGAGAAATCGGCTCGATCTCAAAGGATTCGCTCCAAGAATTGCTGCAAGAGATGAAAAATCACAAGACTTCTTTTGAACTGCGGGCAGTCACAAAAGAAGCAATCTTTTCGAGTAGCCCCTTGAATTTAATCCTGATTGTGCTAGAAAATGGCATAGAGATCCGCCGCTTTGGTTAAACATATGCCAAAAATATCAGAATGCGATCGATGTAGTTTCTTTTCTCGCACCCATTTCATCGTTTGTGCGGTTCACCCCAGTGGGCCAGATCACGATCGATGCCATGATTTCGAGACAGCAGAACTATGGGAACCCGAAGATCCTGCCGCTTACACCGAGCAAAACATGGAAGATTGGCTATGGCATCCTTTGTTTACAGGCAAGTGTCCAGAATGTCGCCATCCGTTCTCGCGCTATAAATTACCTCCTTTGCACTGGCATTGTCATATGTGTGGCTGGGATGAAGAGGATTATGAGTAGAACAGAACCTCACCCCTAGCCCCTCTCCTCAGAAGGAGAGGGGAACTGGAGTCGGCGACCAGATTTCAACCTTTTGGATCGCGTTTTGAAATAATTCACTGCTCTCATGCCAGTGCAACCATCGCTGAAGATGTTGGTACGGTTGATGTTGGAACCACTCCCAATCGACATGGGCAAACTGGCGCACAAATGGGAAAATTGCCACATCAGTTAGAGACATTCGATCGCTCAATAAAAAAAGTCGCTGTTGGAGCAACTCTTCTAACTTCAATAGATCTGCTTCTGCCCGACGACGATGTACCTCCATCGGTTCTTCAGGAAACCGATTGAAATATTTGTATCGATCGAGATTTTGTTTAAACTCTCGATCGTTAGTCGCAATTAAGTGATTGCCGAGTTCTCGATCGTGATCCCAGTGGTCAGGATCGTGCTGTTCGATCGACCAGTGCATAATATCCAAACTTTCTTCTAACACACGAGCATCTGGTAATTGTAAAACAGGGGTCGTGCCCTTGGGCGAAATTGCCAGCATCTCGGCGGGTTTATGCCTCAAAGACACTTCCCGTAGTTCGTAGTTAATCCCAGCATATGCCAGTGCCATCCGCGCCCGAATAGCATAGGGACAGCGCCGAAAAGAATAGAGAATGGGAAGCATCAGCTTGGCACAAATTTAAGCGACACCCCATTCATACAATAGCGTTTGCCAGTCGGAGCCGGCCCATCATCAAATACATGGCCCAAATGTCCGCCACAGCGACGACAATGGACTTCCACTCTGGTCATAAATAGTGCTCGATCGGTGGATGTTTCGATCGCGCCAGGAATCGGATCGAAATAGCTCGGCCAACCTGTACCGCTATTAAATTTCGTATCAGAAGTAAACAGAGGCAGATCGCAAGCCGCACACTCATAAGTGCCCTTGGTATAGATCTTATCGAGTGAACTAGTTCCCGCCCGTTCAGTGCCGTGCTGCCGCAACACGCGAAACTGTTCGGGGGTGAGGGTTTGCTTCCATTCATCATCTGTTTTCATGATTTCAAACTTTTTCTTTGCATCTGCCATATTGTCTAAATTCCCAACTAAATAACGTGATAAAAAGGTAGTACCGACTAGACCGACAGACCAGCTAGTAGTAGCGATCAAAAATCTGCGCTTGTTCATTATTACTTTACCATTTTGCTCATTGTGCCTTCCTACTGCACTCGTTCTGTATTTCGACTTGTCCTTTTAATACGCTAACTGGTCGCATTTGGATGATCGCATTTGCTCCACAATGTTCTAGCATGAAGTTACCATTTAGGTTAAGTCATGTCCCCAGAAAGGATTATCGCAGCGATTGATGTTGGCACTAACTCGATTCACATGGTCGTGGTGCGAATTCAAACCAGTTTGCCGAGTTTTAGCATTATCACTACCGAAAAAACCACGGTGCGGTTGGGTGAACGATGCCCCCAAACAGGAAAGCTGACTGATATCGCCATGCAAAGATCGATCGACGCTTTAGCCCGATGTCAGGAAATTTGCCGTAGTTTTTTAGTCGAAGAGATCGTTGCCGTTGCTACTAGTGCCGTGCGCGAATCTCCTAACGGACATGATTTTATTGCCAGAATTGAGCAAGAATTGGGCTTGCAGGTCGAGTTGATCTCAGGACAAGAAGAGGCGAGGCGGATTTATCTGGGTGTAATGTCGGCGATGGAGTTGAATAACCAACCCCATGTGATTATCGATATTGGCGGCGGTTCCACCGAGTTGGTGTTGGGCAATGGACACGATCCCGACTATCTCAGCAGTAGTAAGGTTGGGGCGGTGCGGTTGACTAGTTTATTTGTCAAGAGCGAACCGATCTCCCAATTCGACTTTGAGCAATTGCAGTTCTATATTCGCGGCACTTTAGAACGACCAACTGATGAATTGAGATTAGCGTTGGCGGCACAGCCCGTAAAGATGATTGGGACTTCTGGCACGATCGAATCGATCGCGATCGCCCATGCCAAAGAAAAATTTGGGACGGTTCCCAGTCCGTTGCAGGGGTATCAACTTTCATATGCCGATGTTGAGCATACAGTCGATCGATTGATCGAACAGAGTTTGGCAGAACGCACCGCTCTAGTGGGAGAAAAACGGGCGGAAATTATCGTGGCGGGTTCGCTGATCTTATTAGAAGCAATGCGGCTATTAGAAGCTCCTAAATTAACGATCTGCCAACACGCACTTCGAGAGGGATTAATCGTCGATTGGATGATTACCCGTGGTTATATTGAGGATCGATTACGCTATCAGAGTTCGATTCGCGATCGAAGTGTGTTAAAACTGGCGCAAAAATATGGGGTCAATCTCAACCACAGCAAACAGGTAGCCGTCCTCGCGCTCAGCCTCTTCGATCAAACTAAAGGTATTCTACATGACTGGGGAAACTCAGAACGAGATCTGCTCTGGGCAGCCGCAATGCTTCATAACACTGGTTATCACGTCAATCACGCCGCTCATCACAAACACTCCTACTATCTGATCCGATATGGTGAGTTGTTGGGTTATAACGAATCAGAGTTGGAAATCATCGCCAATATCGCCCGTTATCATCGTAAAAGTGAGCCGAAAAAGAAGCATCTCAACTATCGCGATCTGAATGATTACTCGCGGCATTTGATCGAACAAGTCAGCCCCATGCTGAGGCTAGCTGTGGCTTTAGATCGCAGACAGATCGGTTCGATCGAATCAATCAAACTCTCATGCAATCTCAAAGCAAAACATTGCCAACTTCAGCTTATCCCATCTCGTCCAGACGACCCCTGCACGTTGGAACTCTGGAGCTTGGAATATAAAAAACAACCGTTTGAGACTAAGTTCAATCTCAAACTTTCTGTATCACTTCAACCTCAGAGCGAAATTTAGAAGCGAAATTTAAAGTCGATCGATCTTTAAGTTTGTTCAGGATTAAATATTGTTTTTGTTTTGCTGCAATTGCGTGAGTAGCCATGACGTTATATAACCATGATCGTGTTGGCGCGACATGCCTAATGCCTGCTCTAAAAGCGCAATTTCTAAACCCGTAATTACCTTAGATCGATCCTATAGCTACCTTTAGTCTAATTTAATCGGCTCAAAACAAAAACAGGAGTTACGAATAACTCCTGAGGTGATCAAATAAACTAGTAAGATTTTAGAGAACTTTGAAAGCCCTTAATGTAGCGATTGCATCAGACTGATAAAACCTTGGTCAGAGCCATATTCAATTACCAACAGCAAGACAAAACCGATCATTGCAAACCGACCATTCCACTTTTCGGCAAATTCAGTAAAACCAACACGAGGCTCATCATCAATGTAAACAGGAGGCTCGTAGGCAAAGTTGTTTAGTAATCCACGGTCGTCTGTAATTGTAGTGCGTTGTGCCATGTGAATTTATGTTGAGTTCTATATTAACTAATGTAACAGAAAATTTACAATTGTCAACATTCTGGTCAAAATATTTCTTTAGAAAAGCGGTAAGAGTGAGATCGAGGGCATGGCAGAATCGGCATTTAGCTCAGGGAAAAGGATTTCGCGGAATCCTGCGGCGTTGGCATGACCACCACCACCATACTTTTGAACGATCGAACTGACATCAAACTTCCCCTCAGAAGTCAGAGTCCAGAACCGTTTACCGCAAGAGTCAAAGTAAATCGCCACAAATAGAGCTTCGGGGAAACGCTTACAAAGAAGGTGGGCGACATCCGATCCCGCAATCGTGGCATTAGCAATCGGGACTCTGTAGCAGTCAATTTTGCCCCAATGCATTCTCGTTGCCATTAGTTCCACCATCTGATCGTGATAATGGCAAATTGGTTCGCCTTGAGCGATCAAGGTGGGAATGTCCAATTTATCCCACACCTCAAATTCCATCGGGTAAGAGAGCAGAGCCGTCACAACTTGCTGGCAATGCGGCAATTTCATCCGATACAAATCTCGATCTTGGATATATTCAATCAATTTAGGCGCGGGTGATTTATGCCAGTATTCCCATGCCAACATTGCGCCCGATTTATTCAGGTCGAATATTACATCATCCAATCCAGCTAAATCTTGCTGGGCGGTTTTGTGGTGATCGATCACTGTAACGTGATGCTGCTGCCGCATTTTGAGCAGAATATCGCGGTGATAGGCAAAGTCAACAATGAACACTGTTGCACCAAGGGGAAGTTGGGGTGGGAGTTCACCATGACTGACGGGGATGTATTTTGCGGTGTCGCCGAAGACTTTCCAAGCCGCATATGCCGCGCCAAAGCCATCAGGACAGCGACCGTGATAGAGGATATAGGTTGTCATTTGCTCGATCGAATGGATCAAGATTGTAACAAATTACTCAATTCACGATCAGTTACCAATGCCAAATCGCTCCGCCACAGCAGGGGTCATCGGTAAAAGTGTAATCAGCATCCAAAACAGGGCAAGTAAACCTAAAGCATCTCGATCGCTGTCTAGTTCCGATAGTTCCTCTAACATTGGGCGTTCCTGTTCGCGCAGCAGAATAAATATAATGCCGCCCCAATAGAGCGCAAGGGGATTGATCAACGTCGCGATCGCCAGCAAAATTAAGGTAACTAAAGTCGAAATTCCTGCCGTCTTGCGCCCATAAACTGCCTGAATAATCCGACCACCATCTAGCTGTCCTGCTGGCAGTAGGTTTAAAGCTGTAATCACCGAGCCAATCCAACCTAAGATCACCAGAAAATGGATGGCAACTAGATCGATGTGGAGGGCTTTACCGAGAATTAATTTGGCGATCGAACCCACGAGAATCGATGACTGAAAAATTTGGGAAGGAATCTCGATGTCTCCCTTACCAGAAGCGGTCAAAACCAAGCCCACGACCAGAAGTAACAGGGAAACTAGACCACTTGCGATCGGTGCGGCGATCGCTAGATCGAATAAAACTTTGCGGTTGGGTAGATTTGATTGAATCCGCGTCAACGAGCCAAAAGAGCCTAATTGACTAGAAGGTAATAAAAACGGCAAACTGAGGCGAACCTCATATCTCTTGGCGACCAAGCGCAAGGCAAGTTCTCGTACTGCCAAAATTAGAAACATGCCTGCGGCAAAAGGTAGCGCAATCATAAAACTCTCTGGGTGCTCTGACAGGTCGATGTTATGGATTTGACCGCCTAAAACCATGCAGGTCAGAATATTTGTCAGCAGTAAGATTACCACCAAGATTTTTTGCCCGACTGTGGCAGTAGCAGGATTTGGATCGTTAGGTAAAACAATGGCAACGGGTTTTCGATCTTGTCCCTCGACAAAAAACAGACTGTACTTATTGCCAAATCGATCGATCAAAGCTTGAGATAATTTGCGATGAACTTCCAAAGCATCGCCCCGCAGATTGCCCCGAAAGATGATTCCTTCTTGGTAAGGCAGAGCTTCGGTAACGTAATAAGTCTCGATTCCAAAAATTCCTTGAATCCTTTGGAGGTCTGCTTTAATTGCATTCAGTGGGGCGTTGAGTGGGGTATCGATCGAAATATTTGCCGAAGTTGGAGATGGCGACAAAGGTTGAGATGAAGATTTAGGTTCAGATGGATGAGATTGAATTTGGGTTTTAGCAATTTCGATTAACTTCGCCCTCTCTTCTAATGCGACTTTTCGGACTTGAATGCCGAGGATGACGTAGATCGCGGTCGATGTGACTAGCAATAGCAGCAACATGGCAAAATTGATGAATATGCCTGCTAGAAATAAGCCAAAGTAAGCAACCCAAGGGAGCATCAACGACGCAAACTGGAGCCAAGACAAAATACCAAGCTTGCCAAGTTTGCGAGCACCAAACAGACTCCAGCCCAGCAACGACAGCGTAGCGACGAGAGCGATTAAAGGAATAGATGGGAATGAACTCATGGTTATAGGAGCTAAAAGCTAATAACTAATAGCTATTGGCGATCGAGAAAGAACATGAACAAAGTATGCCTGAGTTCTAGCGGCTAGCCGCCAAAGTCGCAGGTGTTGAGATTCTAGCCTATCATGCTTGCCATGCCGTCCAAGCCTGTTCGACATAGCTGATAAATTCTTGTCTAAATCGGGCGGGCGCAAACCTGAGGGCCTTGGCTCGACACGCTGCGGGGGTAATTCGATCGTGACATGACTCAAATTTTTCTACTGCCGCGATCAGGCTTGACACGGTTTGCTCAGGGAAAAACACGCCTGTGGGCGAATCTTGCTCGATCCCCTGCACAGTCTCTAATACGCCACCTTTACCAAAAGCGATTACAGGCGTGCCACAGGCTTGGGCTTCTACAGGTGTGATGCCAAAATCCTCCTCAGCCGCAAACACAAATGCTTTCGATCGTTGCATATAATCGCGTAAAACCTGAGGCTGCTGATAACCGAGCAGGGTAATATTTTTCGCTCCCGCCGCCTTCGATCGAATCTTCACCTCACCTGGGCCGTCACCGATCACCACAAGTTGGCGATCGGGCATCTGGCTAAAGGCTTCGACGATCAGATCGATTTTCTTATATGGGACAAATCGCGCTGCCGTCAGGTAAAAATCAGATTTTCGCGATACGAGGGCAAAGTTATCAACATCAACTGGCGGATAGATTACAGTGGCTTCGCGACGATAGACTTTCTGGATGCGACGGGCGATAAATTGCGAATTAGCAACGAACGAATCAACGCCGTTAGCAGTGCGAGTATCCCAAATCCGAATCTGGTGCAACAACCAGCGTGCTAGCCAACTTTTCACGCCTCGATCTAAGTCCGACTCGCGTAAATACTGGTGTTGCAGATCCCAAGCGTATCGAATTGGTGAGTGGGTGTAAGAAATGTGTAATTGATCTGGCCCCGTCAACACACCTTTTGCCACGGCATGACAGCTAGAAATCACGAGGTCATAACCCGAAACATCGAGCTGTTCGATCGCGATCGGCATCAACGGCAAATAGGAACGATATTTGGTTTTCGCAAATGGGAGTTTTTGAATAAAAGAAGTATTGACTTGCTTGGTTTGAATAAATCCCCGCAGTCGATCGGGCAAAAAATCCACTACGGCATACAAATCGGCTTGGGGAAATAATTGCAAAATCTGCTCTAAAACTCGCTCTGAGCCTGAGTAATCGACCAGCCACTCATGTACCACTGCTACTCGGAGGTTACTCAGCATCAGGACTTAATAATAGGAATTACAATCAAAATTTGATGTCTCTGTAGACTTGCTCGATCGAAAAAGTCAGGTTAACACTTTCTAGCTCCACCAAATCACCAGCAACATAATCGATGATGTCCCACTTCCCACTATCATCTCGATGAAATAGTTCGACCTTAATTTTATCGGCACTGACTAGGACATAATCTCGCAAGATATCAGATTTTCGATACATCTGGAACTTATCGCCTCGATCGTAGGCCTCGGTACTGGACGATAAGACTTCCACAATCAGACATGGATAAGTAATGTATTGGGGTGTTTCGCGATCTCGTCGATCGCAAGTGACGCTGATATCAGGATAAACATAGTCGATCGATTTCAGGATGTTTACTCTGGCATCGGAATTAAATACTCGACAAACTCCACTAAGTAGATGGCTATCGAGTAGAGAGTGGAAATTACCGCCAATTTGGGCGTGATTCAAACTGCCACCAGTCATGGCATAGACTTCACCATTGAGATACTCATGCTTCTCTAGCTGTTGCTCCTCCCATGCGAAGTATTCTTCAGGGGTGAATCTGGGATGATTTTCTCTTACTGCAACCATTAAGCAACCTCCTGAATATCTTTATCAATCGAAATTATTGTTCAAACACAATCCCTTCAAACAACTGTTCGATCGCAAAAGTTAAATTAATACTTTTTAACTCGATCGAATCTCCAGCTCCATAACTGATAATTCTCCATTCATCTCGATCGTCCTTGCGATAGAGATCGATCGCAACTTCGGTGGAACTGACCATGACGTAATCCTTTAAAACATTAGATCTTTGATAAAGTTTAAATTTTTTGGTTCGATCGTAAAGTTCGGTACTGGGAGATAAAACTTCGACAATTAGGCACGGATGACTGATTGATTGAGTGCTAGAGCGATCTCGCTGATCGCAAGTAACACTGGCATCAGGATAAATATAGTCACTAGATTCTGAGACATTTACCCTAGCATCAGAATTGAGCACTCGACAGCCGCCGCCGCGTAAATGAACAAGCAACAGTGAAACAAAATTTACCGCGATCGCACTATGATTCAAACTGCCGCCACTCATGGCATAGACTTCACCATTGAGATACTCATGCTTTACTTGCTGTTGCTCCTCCCATGCAAAATATTCTTCAGGTGTAAATCTTGGATAATTTTCTCTTGCCGCAACCATTTAGCAACCTCCCGAACGTCCTAGCTGTTTAACCAAACTTGTGGCGTAAAACTACCATGCAATCCATACGGAATATGATGCTTGAGGTGTAATGTCGCCACTGGCTCAGCCTCAATCTTAGCAGCATCGAGAATCACGACATCAGATCGATCGAACGCCGCATCGAATACCACCACGGCAATCCAACCATCATCTTCTCGGACAGAATTAGGGCGGGGAATAAACACTGGTTCGCCAATAAAACCTCTGGGCGCGAAGCTATGAATCGTCTGATTACCTGTTTCGATATCCAGCTTCAAGATCGCTTGCAACGGTGCATTACCTTCTGCCTTCGGAATCGCACCCATGTAGGCATAGCGATAAGCCCGACCGACATGTTTGGGATTAATCGCAGGAAATTCACAAGAACGCTTTACCAATATCGATCGACTCACCGCGCCAGTTTTAGGATCGATCTTAAACCGATACAAAGCTCCAGGCACAACTCGATCGAAGTCTACATCGAGAAAATCTGACCCAGGATCGAGTTTGGGATAATCGGCATAGCAAATCGAATCCAACACAATCTCGTCATCTTGCTCAAACGCATTGCAGTGATGGAAGACAAAGCCCGCTTCTGTTTCTAGGGTGGTGAGTTTACCCGTTCGATCGAACAGCAAGATTTTTGTCGGCGTATTCGGTTTCATACCGATGCAAGCTCCCGCCGATCTCATGCCCAACACAAACGGCAAAGGATTAAACTCTACGGGGTTTTGCAGGAAAATGCGATAGTTAGGCGTATAGGCAAAGTCATGTAGGAAGCAGAACCCAGGCACTTTATGTTGGCACGATGTCGTCAGCTTGCCACTCGCATCTAACTTGTAGATCGTAATCGTCGATTTTGGCCCCGCCTCAACGCCAAAGCCCCACAGATCGCCAGTTTCAGGATCGAGGCGAGGATGGGCGGTAAAAGCCTGTCCTGGTCGCAATGCCCCGTCAAAATCTTCAACCCCAATCGTTTCGAGCGTCGCAGGATCGAGGCGATAAGGGCGACTTGCTTCCCACAGTGCTAGTAATTTTTTGCCGTGATAGATCACATTGGTATTGGCAATATTTTTGAGCTTGAGATCGAGGAAATTTTGCCACCAAATCGGTTTCTGCGTGCCAAATACTCCACGATAGAGGATCTTTCCTGCTTGCTGCTCAGCGATAAACTCTGGAGTTTTAACAAAGCTATTGGCGAAATGTGCTTTACCTTGATGAAACGAAATCGAGCAGATCATGCCATCGCCATCAAATGGGTGTCCATAAGCCTGACCGTTGATATCCAGCAATCCTGGCCCATTGCGAAACAAGGTTCCTTCTAGTTCTAGGGGCAATTCACCATCGATTCGATCGATCGAATAAGCCTGTTCTGTTCGCAAAGACTGATAGCCTCTTTGCCAGTCTGCTCTAGAAAACGAATCTGACAAGGAATTTGAAGAGTTAGCTATAGTCTGAGACATAAACTTAAGTAAAGTTACACTTTGAATTGTAAGCAAATTGTAACAATACATCAACGAACGCGCTCAGTAATTTTGAGGAGACTGGTCATCCGACAAGTTATTTGCAGGATCGTGTTTCCGATCGGGGAGATCGCCGTTAAATGTCTCTGGTAGTAGATTTGAGTCCGACTCATTGAGTGACCATCGATAGCTGATTTCCATGCCTTGGTAGGCACAAGCTTCCTCAAATTGTTTCTGCAAAGCCATCGCTTTCCGCACCATGATCATTGCGGTCTGGATCTGGTTTCTCGCCGATTTGTCGAGGTGAGCTAAATGAGGCTTTTTCCCAGCTTCTCTCAGTGCTGGCAAGGTTTGTCGCTCTAGCAGTTGCAGCAATAACTCGTAATGGATGTGAGACGGGACAGGAATACGATCCACAGCATTACCCCGTAATTAACTAGTTAGCTCGTGCTTTGCCCTCAATTGTAGCTTGCGCCAGAATCTCTAAGGTAAAATCGAAACAGGCAAAATTTAGTTAGGTGCTTATGGAAGCTCTCACGCTCAAGCTCAAACCAATTATTGGTATGACAGATGACCAGTTTTTTGAACTTTGTCAGCAAAATCATGATGTCCAGTTTGAGCGGACTAGTACTGGAGAGTTAATTATCATGCCGCCAACTGGAGGAGAGACAGGTCGTCGCAATGTTGGGATAACGGCACAGTTATGGCTATGGAATCAAACGACTCAACTAGGTAAAGTTTTCGATTCCTCAACTGGCTTTAAACTACCCAATAAGGCTGAACGTGCTCCCGATGCTTCTTGGATCAAGCTAGAGCGATGGGAAGCTTTAACCCTAGAAGAACGGCGAAAATTCCTACCGCTATGCCCAGATTTTGTGGTTGAACTAAGGTCTTTTACTGATAATCTCAAGCCGCTTCAAGACAAGATGCAGGAATATATCGATAACGGCAGTCAATCGGGATGGCTAATCGATCCCAAACATAAAAAAGAAAATTTGCCTAGTGAATTGATAGCAGGTAAGCTGACTCAAAAATTGAAGCCTAGAATCTAGCTAAGTTGATTTGGCAGACTACTACTAGTTTAGGGCTAGCTGCGAGCATATTGACGAGAGGGTCGATCGCTGGTGGCATGAGGGAATATTCGATCGTTACTCTTTGGTGAAATGCTTTGATCGCTTTGACGAGTACCTTGACGATCTTGTGACTTGACTACACTTTCAACATTGAAACGATATCCAACATTACGAACTGTCTGAATTAAGCTGGGTTGCTGGGGATCGAGTTCAACTTTCTTACGGAGCGAGAGAATATGCGTATCGACGGTGCGCGGATTATTAATCTCGTCTGGCCAAGCTCGTTGCAGCAATTCGGCTCGACTGATTGCACTGCCTTCTGCTTGAGCCAAAACGTATAACAGGCTGAACTCTTGCGGAGTCAAATCCACAATGCCACCTTTGAGTCTGACTTGACGTTGTACTAGATCGATTTTTAGTGACCCAAAATCTAGATAAGCTGAAGGAACGGTACTTCTAATCCTTCGCGTCAGTGCTTCAACTCTAGCCAGAAACTCTTGAACCCCAAAAGGTTTAGTCAGATAATCATCAGCACCTGCTTTCAAACCCGTAACGATATTAACTTCGGCAGTACGTGATGAAATTAGGAAAATAACGGTTCGCTTGTGGCGATGTAACCAACGACAAAGTTCTATCCCCTCACCATCACATAACTCTGCATCTAAAATCACTAGACTCGGTTGCTGTTGTTGAAATACGATTCGAGCTTGTTGTGAACTAGTAGTCTGAAATACTGAATATCCCAACTGCTGTAAATGCCATCCTAGTAGGGAACTGAGGTTGGGGTTACCCTCTATAATCTGAATACTGATCGGAATCAAAGTTATACGCTCCTGACTGAGAATAGATTTCGCCAACCTAAGACGATATGATAGCGGTTTGGGATCTAACTTTTTGTAACTGTGACTACTGTCAGAAGATATGAACTATCGCAATCCAGTACCGACTGTAGACATCATTATCGAATTGCTCGATCGACCACATCGCCCGATTGTCTTAATTGAGCGGTTACATCAGCCACTGGGCTGGGCCATTCCTGGGGGATTTGTCGATTATAACGAAACTTTAGAAGCATCTGCGGTTAGAGAGGCTAAGGAGGAGACTAGTTTGGATGTGGAGTTGATCGAACTGTTGCATATCTACTCCGATCCAAAGCGCGATCCACGACAACACACGATCAGTACCGTATTTATCGCTACATCGATCGGGCAACCACATGCAGCCGATGATGCCAAGTATCTGAGGATTTTTAATCAATGGGAAATCCCCACGGAACTTTGTTTCGATCATAGCCAAATTCTTCGAGACTACTGGCGTTATCGGCACTACGGCTTGAAACCCCAAATATAAAATTACTCTTTAAAGCTAAAATCTTTAAGCCCAGTCGTCTCTGTGCGATCTACCGCAAGATTGGCTCCGAACCTTAAAGATCAGATCGTATGTCACAAACTTTGGTGATTAAAATCGGTACTTCTAGCCTCACTAAACCTGAGTCGGGAGACTTGAATATCAGTGCGATTGCGCGATTAGTCGAAGTGATTGTGCAGTTGCGTCGTCAGGATTATCGTGTGGTGCTGGTTTCATCTGGCGCGGTTGGGGTGGGATGTGCGAGATTAGGTCTTACCGAGCGTCCCCGCAAAATTGCCACCAAGCAGGCCGTGGCAGCCGTAGGTCAAGGGCGATTGATTCGGATTTATGATGATTTTTTTGCGTCTTTACATCAACCTGTCGCCCAAGTCTTACTCACCCGTGCCAATCTCATGCAGCGTCAGCATTATGTCAATGTCCATTCCACTTTTGAGGAGTTATTGGATTTGGGGGTAATTCCGATTGTGAATGAGAATGATACGGTTGCAGTGGAAGAGTTGAAGTTTGGCGATAATGACACACTCTCAGCCCTTGTGGCTAGCCTGATCGAAGCAGATTGGCTGTTCCTGCTCACAGATGTCGATCGACTCTATTCTGCCGATCCACGCCTCGATCCAGATGCTCAGCCAATTATTTCAGTCGATCATCAACAGTTATTAGATTTGGATGTTGATACCGATAGTCAGGGCAGCCAGTGGGGTACAGGTGGGATGGCAACAAAGCTAACGGCAGCCAAGATCGCGGCGGCAGCAGGGGTGAGAACTGCAATTACCAAAGGTAATGAACCTGAGCGGATTTTTGCGATTTTGGCAGGTGAAAATCTCGGCACACAATTCGCGCCGCAGCCTCGCGCCGTTAATGCCCGTAAACGCTGGATTGCCTACGGTATGGTTCCTACAGGCAAGCTATATTTAGACCAAGGGGCGGTGCTGGCATTGACCGAAAAGGGTCGATCGCTCCTCGCGGCGGGAATTATTCAGGTAATCGGCAAGTTCGATGCTCAGGATGCTGTGAGTTTATGCGATCGAACTGGCAAGGAATTTGCTAGAGGCCTTACTAACTACAGCAGCATCGAAATCGAGCAAATCTTGGGCTATAAATCCGAACATATCGCCAAATTATTAGGATTTGAGCCTGAAGCTCCAGTTTCCGACACTGTGGTACATCGAGATAATCTTGTCTTGCTGGAAGGACAGAGTAATTCGGGCATAATGCCATAATTAAGCTAAGTAAGGATCGAGTTAAAGTGCATGAGGTGCAACCATGATTTTGACAGGAGAGCAGCTTGATGCTGTCATGCCCGATGTCAGCCAACTCTTGAGCGATGAGCCAGAAATGGAAAGTTCTCAACACTACATGCAGCTAATGCTTCTTGTCGCCTGTCTGGAGTGGTTGTGGCGAGATCGCGATGATTATTTTATTGGTGCGAATCTGACGATTTATTTCAGTCGTAAACAGCTTAAAAATAGAGATTTTCGTGGCCCCGACTTTTTTCTGGTCAAGCAAACCGAGAAGAAACCTCGGAACTCTTGGGTGGTTTGGGAAGAAGACGGTAAGTATCCCAATTTGATTATTGAGTTGTTATCTGATTCCACTGCTGGGGTCGATCGAGCCATTAAAAAAGAGCTTTATCAAGATCGATTCCGCACACCAGAGTACTTCTGGTTTTCGCCAACAACTTTGGAATTTCAAGGCTTTCGGCTGGTAGGGCATCAATACCATGAAATTTTACCTGATGCTCAAGGTCGGCGATGGAGTGAAGAATTAGGATTATATTTGGGCATTCACGATCGAAACCTACGTTACTTTGCTGCCGATGGTTATATGATGTTGACCTCTGATGAATTTGCCGTGCAGTTAGCTCAAGATCTAGAGCGATCGAAAAGAGTCGGAGAGGAAGCTCTAAGACTTGCAGAGCGGGTTCAATTGGAATTAGCCGAACAACAGCAACGATCGCAAGCACAGTTAGATCAAGAGCAACAACGATCGAACAGACTAGCTGACCAGTTACGATCATTCGGCATTAATCCAGAATTATAAGAATCTATGCGCTATCGTCGATTTGGCAAAACAGAGATGATGTTATCGGTATTCTCATTTGGCACGATGCGCTATCTGGCATCCGAAGCAAATGCGATCGACACAACTTTTAAGGCGGTCGAACTTGGGATTAATCATCTCGAAACGGCGAAGGGATATGGCAAAAGTGAGCAGTTTATTGGTGCAGCTTTTAAAGCGGGATTATCAAAGCAACGCGATCGACTTTATGTCACAACCAAAATTCCTCCCACCAAAGATGCCGATTCAATGCGACGGTCGATCGAACAGTCCTTACAAAAGATGAACCTAGACTACATCGATAACTTCGACATTCATGGCATCAATACCTCGGAACATTTAGAAATGGTGCGGAAGTCTAAAAATGGCTGTATGCAAGCTGTGCAAGAAGCAATTGACCAAAAGATCGTTCGTCATGTTGGGTTTTCGACGCATGGATCTTTAGAAGTGATTTTAGCTTCGATCGACACCGATCTATTTGCCTCAGTTAACCTGCATTACTACTATTTCAACCAACGCAATGCTGCCGCCGTGCAGTTAGCGCATGAAAAAGATATGGGAGTATTTATCATTTCTCCTTCCGATAAAGGCGGGATGCTCTACACTCCACCGCAAAAATTAGAAGAACTCTGTCATCCCTACACACCAATTCAATTTAACGATCGATGGTTGCTATCCGACCCCAGAGTGCATACCCTAAGTCTTGGTGCTGCTGACCCTACAGAGTTTGAACCTCATCGCACAGCATGGGATATTGATGCGCCGTTAAGCGATCTAGAACAATCAATTTTGCAAAGATTAGATAACCAATATCTAGAGCTAGGCAAAGATCGATGTTCCCAATGCTATAAATGCTTGCCCTGTCCTGAAAACATTAATATCCCTGAAGTTTTGAGATTACGGAATCTGTCGATCGCCTTCGATCTAGAAGAATTTGGCAAATACCGTTACAAGATGTTTGAAAATGCTGGACATTGGTTTCCTGGGGCAAAAGCCAGTAAATGTACCGATTGCGGGGATTGTTTACCACGTTGCCCCGAACAATTGGATATTCCTCAATTACTGCGAGACAGTCACAAACGTTTACAGGGCAGTGAAGGCAAACGTCTGTGGGATTAAGCTACAATTAAGTGACTTGAGAAGATCACGAAATTTATGAGAGCTAACTTCATCCTTCGACTTGCAGTTCCTGTAGCCTTGCTGATGGCAGCAGTGATCTTTGCTGATGGCAGTCGATCGCAGGAAGTCTCAATTCCCTTAGAACCTGTTAAACCCAGCATGTGGTGGATCATCGATCGATTGGAGCAAGGGTTGGTTGAAGATTGGTCGATCGTGCCAAAGGCAAGGCAAGTAGTTGTCACGGTTAACCAAGGCTCATGGGCGACGAAGGATTATCTCAATCGCTATGCGATGCTCGAAAAATTAGGTGATGCTGTGTCCGATCGAAACTACAGTATTCTGATTCAAGATACAAGACGCAATCGCTTAGTTGAATACGCCAGAGTTAAAGGGATATGGCAAGTAGAACCGCTTTCTCTGGGAGCTAATCCATTTCGTCCGATTCTTCCCAGCTTTTTTAGTAGGTAATTTTTAAAGCTTTTCTATATTCATCTGAAGAATACACAACGTATAATTTTAATAGTATCTGAGTAAGTCATCATGATTGTTGAAACAATGAAACTTTTAAGAGGCTAATCATGAGTATTGCGTTGAGGCTAGAACAAGAACAGTTCATTCAGCAAAAGCTAGAGAGTGGTAAGTATAGATCTGCGGATGAGGTGATTTTTGAAGCGTTTCGATTGCTTGAAGAAAGGGATAAGCATTACGAGCAGTGGCTTCAGGATACTCGTCAAAAGGTACAGGCTGGGCTAGAGCAATTAGATCGTGGAGAGGGAATTGATGGGGAGGTTGTGATGGCGAGATTTAGAGAAAAGATTCGGATTGCACGCGAGAATCAGAAATGAGAAGCTATATTATCTCGCCGCTTGCCAGTCGAGATTTAGATGAAGTTTTTGATTATTTTGTCGATCGAAGTATCGATGCAGGAGAGCAATTTATTGAGGATTTCAATAAAAAATGCCGTAATTTGGTGGCTTTCCCTAATATTGGACGTGCCTATGCAGAAATAGATTCTTCATTGCGTGGTATTCCATTAAGCGGTTACATAATTTTCTATCGAGTATCTGAAGTTTCGGTTGAGATAGTCAGGGTGGTTAGTGGATATCGTGATTTAGAAGCTTTGTTTCCTGAAAGTAATGATATAGATTGGCGATCGACATATCAGAAGATTGCTTGAGTACTTCTAAGTCTAATCTTCCTTTTTCTTAGTCCGCTTTTTCTTCTCGACTTTGAGCAATGGCACACTTAGGGCTTCATAGAGGCTAAATAGATACTCTATGCGGTTGAGTTCGTTTACAAAGGGTTGCGGACGATAACAGAGGTCTACGGCTTTGTCTAAAGCTTGATGCGCTTTTACTAGGTCGGGCGGCATGGTTAGAGGATCGTAGAGGTCGGCGAGGCTGCTATCGGGATATTTTAATCTTGTGTCTAATACTGTTTGCGCGGTGGTTTCGACTTTCTGTTTTTGTTTGTCGCTGATGTTTTCAGGGAATGGATAATTGTTGTAAACGATTGTATTGGAATAACGAAAACGACTTTCTAATCTTCCACATACATATCTTACCCAAGTCATGTGCATCTCAGAAGTGAGAACACCAAAAATATAGCGATCGCCATTAGGAATAGTAATACAGGTATCACTTGCGATCGTATTACTATCAAAGAATCCCATTGGAATATATTTTCGATTTTCCGATGAAACTCTAGGTATGAGTACATAACTGCTATTAGGCTGTCTATTTTCAGTAAATACTGTAGGAAAATCTGCCCATTTTACTGTTGCTTGCTTTGTACTAGCAAGACGCATTTTTTTAACTTTGCTTACTCTGGCAAGCAGAACTGGTAAATGTTTTAGTTCACTAGGCTGAATATCCATAAGCCAAAAACACCAACGAGTTTTTCCATTTAAAAATTCATCTGCTGAAACAAATGGGCGAATAAACTTTTGACCAGATGGCTCTTGCTGAATATATTGATTCTTGTCTTCATCAGCTAACAAAAGATTGCCGCCATCAGTAGGTTGGCTGCCTTTGAGCATTTCAGGCACATTACAAACTGGCTTACCTCTTTTTAGAATGATTAAATCATTGCCTTCTGTCAAGTATGGATTAATATTTTTCGTTCTTCTCTCTGTCGGCTCACTTTTGATATCGACATAATCGAAAACTCTCTTATTCTCAACATCTTGCAAACCAAACCCAATAATCACACAATGCACAGCCGCATTACCTTTTGCCTCATTACTCCAGCTAAAAGTACGATGAGCAAAATGGATTTTAACTTTGTATCGGTTATAAAGTTCTTGCCATAAAATCCCAACCTGCTCACCTTGAGAGATAGAACTTGTGCTGACGAAAGCAATACGAACCACCCCTAGCCCCTCCTTGGAAGGAGGGGAACAAGAGTTAAGATATTGAGAGGCTTTTAAGTACCACGCACAGACATAATCTAGAACACCCGCACCATTTACACCCGCAAATACCATTTCCATATCTGACTTCTGCTCAACATTTTGGAGATGCTTACCCACAAAAGGTGGATTACCCAAAATAAAATCAAATACCCCTCTCTCTTGTCCCCCTCCTTGAAAGGAGGGGCTAGGGGAGGTTCCCACCCCTCTCAAATGTTCCCTAATATCCTCCAACACCCCATCTAAATTCTCAAAAATCAAATTATTAGCATACCTAACCACAGTAATACCAACACTTCTCAAAAACTCGTCCCTTATCGCATCATACTCCAAACCTTCCTTGGAAAAATGCTGTCCTCCATCCAACTCGATCGCCAAATTTGCACTTGGACAAAAGAAATCCAAAATATAATTCCCAATAGAATGCTGCCTCCTAAACTTAAAGCCATCTAACTGCTTACCCTGCAAAGCTTTCCACAAAGCCACCTCCGCAGGAGTAGCATTATTCCGAAGTTCCCGCCGAAATTCCTTCTTACTAGGAAGATTACTAATCGCCTTGTGATCACCCCTAACTCCTCTTTGCAAGGAGGAGTTAGGGGTGGTTCTTAAACTATGCCAATCAATCCGCAACGAATTACCATGAACAATTTTTGCAGCTTTCTTCAGAGGCAACCGCACAAAATATTGACCAAACTCATTACTCACCTTCACATTCATTTGATGATCGATCAACCACATCGCCACCTCCGCCACCCGCACCGCAAACTCATCGTACTCAATCCCCGCAAACTGATCCACATCCACCTGAATGATCGAATTAACATCCGTCACCAACTGCCCACCCTTATTCAACTCCAACAAAATCAAAATCTCCAACTCTCGCAACTCGCGATAAGTGATGATCAAGAAATTGCCACAACCACAGGCAGGATCGAGAAAATGTAAATGCGAAATCTTGTTATGCAAGCCCTCAAGTTTGCCCTTATTCCCCTTCGCTTTCTCAAACTCAACATACAAATCATCCAAAAAAAGCGGTTTAATCAACTTTTGGATATTCTTCTCAGACGTATAATGAGCGCCCAAATTTCGCCGTTCCGTCTGATTCATCACCGCCTGAAACATCGACCCGAAAATCGCAGGTGAAATCTTCCCCCAATCAAACGCACAAGCCTCAAGCAACATTTCTCGCATCTTTCGATCGAACGCCGCAGGTTGGACAACCTCCTCAAATAGCTTGCCATTTACATAAGGGAATTGCGCCAGATTCTCATCTAAATTCTTTAACCGCTTCTCATTTGGCGTATTTAAAACATGAAAGATCGAAGCAATATGCATCGCCAAATCGCTGCCATCTTCCTTCGTATGCAAATCGATATATTGCCAAAAAATCCCCTTCTCAAAAATGTTCGTATCATCAGCAAACATACAAAACAACAACCGCACCAGATAAACCTCAAGATCATGCCCCGTATAGCCAATCTCTTTCAGTCGATCGTGCAGCTTACCCATCAATTCCGCCGCCGCAATATTGACAGGATCTTCATCCTTATAAACCCGCTTCTCATATCCCGCAATAAAGCCGAACAGATGCACCTGACTTATAAAGTCCTGAATCTCAAACTCTGTTGCTGTGTCAGCATCTAAATCGTAAAGCCTAAATTTCTGAAAATCCGATACCAAAATATATTTCGGTAACTCATGCTCCTTCAGTCCAGAGAAATAATCCTTAGCCTGTTTCACTGCCTTATCTAAGCTTTTACCCCGCGACTTATGCTCGATCAAGATCACCCCTTTCCAAAGCAGATCGATAAATCCCTGCTTTTGATCTAACTTCTTAACCGAATGCTCAAAAGTCGCCACCCGCCGCCGCGAAATCCCAAACACATTAAAAAAGTCATCCCAAAAAGACTTTGCCTCAGCATCCTCAGAGCTTTCCCCATCCCATTTTTTAGAAAATGAGATCGCCCGCCCCTTGATCTCATTCCAACTTAAAGGCATAAAAGTTAACTTTAAAGCATAATTTTAGTAGTTATTCATATTAGCATTGTTAGATTAGTAGAGGAATCGACGGGAAAATTGCGATCGCCTGCGTTCTTTAATTTCTAATAAAAAACAAGAATTTGAAAATCCATCAACCTCTAACTAAATCTATGCTGAAACCAATTACCTTACAAGTTGAAGCCCCGATCGCTGACGCATACCAAAATGCAAATCCAGAACACAAGCAAGCATTACAAGCGATCGTCAGTCTATTTCTAAAATTAATCTCTGTAAGCAATTCACTACAGACAATTGTTCAGGAAATACGTTCGGAAGCTGAGCAAAAGGGACTTACCCCAGAAATTCTAGAGGAGCTTCTGAAAGATGAATAAGCTCAGGTTAGTCATCGATACCAATGTGTTGATTAGTGGCTTATTATCGTCAAACTCTATTCACAAAAGATTTTTGACTATGCTACATCTCAAGCAACACTTTTGATGTCCGATGTAGTGCAAGCAGAGATAGAAAATGTAATCACACGTCCTAAGTTTAAATTTCACCAAGCGCAATATCTGCTACTTAAAACCCAATTTTTCGGTAAACTTTTGTGGAAACTAAAAACTTGAGGTTAGACCGTGAGACAACTTAATTTTTTGATTATTTTTCTTGTGATCCTGTTTCTGGTGATATTTTCGCTGGAAAATACTTTACCTGCAACGATTCAGATTACGCCTGCTTGGAAGATCACAGCCCCACTCGCGATCGAACTGATTGTCGTCATGGGTCTAGGTGCGGTAATTGCTTGGCTGTTTAGTTCTTGGGCAAGTATGCAAGGCATGATGCAGTTTTACAAAAAAAATCAGCAGATTGATACTTTGCAGCAACAAGTGACTCAGCTAGCTGTCAAGATTGACGAGCGCAAACAACTGTCGGCTTCGGCGATCGATGTTGAAGTTGAAGACAAAACTAAAGCAATGTCCTGAGTCAAACTTCGCGATCGACTGATTAATCTGTCACGGTTTTCGGGCAGATCGCCATTTTTAACACCCAAAAAACTTTCTTTGGCGTAAAATCGCTGGTATCTTGGTTGGCACTACGTTCGGTAGCTCACCTTCAAAAAACGCATGACGCTCTCAATAACAGAGTCGGTAACAAAAGAAGCGATCGCCCTATTGATCGATCTTGCCCAACGTGGTGAGATTGACCCGTGGGATGTTCAGGTGATCGATGTCGTCGATCGATTTCTGTCGCGGCTGATCAGCGATGACCGCAAAGAGCTGTACGAATCTGGACAGGCGTTTTTGTATGCGTCAATGCTGGTGTTGCTCAAGGCTAATACCCTGTCTCAGTCCCAGATGGTATTTGAGGCAGAGGAAGATTTTGAGCCAGACCAAATGGAATTACTGGACTCCTCTAACTTCAACGGACTGCCTGCCAATCTGGAGAATCAGATTCGTCGTCGTCCTGTCGCCTTGCCACCCACAGCCCGACGCATCACCCTAGAGGAATTAATTACTCAGCTTGAATCGATCGCGGCTTTAGTCGAACAAAAATCAGGCAAACGTCCACGGGCGCGTCCACCTGCAAAGCAATCTCGTCAAGCGGCGATCAGAGCGATCACCCAACTTGCCCACAAAGAAAATTTGTCGGAAATGGTGATCGAGATCGAAAAATATTTCAGCCAAGCTCCTCTGCTGTATCAAGATGGCATCGAGCTTTCTGAGTTAGCTCAAGTATTTGGCGATCGAGTTGGTGTGTTCTGGGGCTTACTATTTCTGTCAGCTCAATCTAAAGTGGAGTTATTTCAAGCAGATTTCTATGGCAAAATCCAAGTCGTGCCGATCATGGTGCCGCAGTCCGAAGTGGTTTAGCTGGGCAGTAATCTCAACAATTAGCTCAACTGGAGCGATCGTTGGTCTGGCAATCAGTCCAAGTGTGAGCATGGCTCAGATCGGCCAGTTTAAGGTTAGCCAATTTAAAGTTAGCCAGTACAGGCCAATTCCGCTCACATCAGACCAAGTAAACGATATTCTGACCGAGCGGGATATTCCCACAGGGCAAAAAGGGTTTGCCAAAGATTATCAGGTTGAACTTTCGATCGACGATCGATTAGAAATTTCGGTCTCCTCCAATGCCTTCGATCCGATTGTGAGTTTGTTGGGCAAAGATGGTGATGCGATCGCCGAAAATGACGATGGCGGATCTGACGGCACTGATTCGTTACTGTTTGTCAAAATCAAAAAAGCTGGGTCTTATATCGTGCGGGTGCAGTCTTTTGGCGGCAGCAGTGGCGGTAAGTTCATGCTCAAAGTCACAAAGCTCAGACCCGTAAACTAAACCTCGCCTAAAATTAGACTGGCTGAATGTCAGGGCGGAGATGGCGCGCCCGATTGAGGTAGACATGCTTAATTTCCACTTGCTCCAGCGTTGTATTGATGTGTAACAAAACACGAATGCAACGTTTCAGCCCATCCTTGACATACATTTGCTGCACATCCAACAGGGGGACATGCTGCCAATGCGATCGAGATCGCGCAACCTGAGCAGGAAAAACCACGTCAATATCTGAAGTAACTGAAAAAGTCACACTGACAATTTCTTTCGGGTCGATTTGATTAGCCGCTTCGATCGCTGCCATCATCTCCAATACCGCCAACTCGATCGCTTTAAAACTGTTTTCTTCAACAGTTGTAGCTCCACGCACTCCACGTACTCGCCAACCCACGCTCTTATTTCCTCTGAATAACCTTTTCCTCAAGATCATAATATCGGTTGAATTGCTAAGATCGAACTAAATCAACAACTAACAAATTTATTTAAAAACTAACTATATGGCGAGTGTCAAAATTCAGGGTGCAGAGCATATTTATACCCTTACACCCGAAACTGATGCGCCTTTTACGCTAGTTTTCTTGCATGGTTGGTTACTTAGTCAAGCTTACTGGCAGCCTCTGATCGACAAGCTCAAACCCCATTTTCAGTGCCTTGCTTACGATTTACGTGGGTTTGGTCAGTCTCAGTTGGGCGATCGACGCGAGTATGCCCCACTCAGTTATGCCTACGATCTCAAAGAAATGCTCGACAAGCTGGAAATTGGCGAGGTTTGGTTAGTCGGACACTCGCTCGGTGGCAGTATTGCTTTATGGTCAGCCAGTGTTTTGAGCGATCGAGTCCAAGGGGTTATTTGCCTCAATGCGGGGGGTGGGATTTATCTTAAGGAAGAATTTGAGAAATTTCGCCAAGCAGGGCAGTTAATTCTTAAGTTTCGACCACGTTGGTTGGTGCGGATGCCTGGGATCGATCGACAATTTGCCAAAGATAGTGTCAAACTCCCGCTAGAAAATTACTGGGGTAAACAAAGAGCGATCGATTTTGTGGGTGCTAAGTTTGAAGCGGCACGGGGAACCTTACTCGACTCCACTAGCCCCGAAGAAGTCCATATGTTGCCGCAAGTCGTCTCAAAATTAACGCAGCCAGTTTATTTTTTTGCAGGCAGTGACGACAAAATCATGGAACCCAAGTATGTACGTCATCTTGCCAGTTTTCACGCTTTGTTTAACGAGTCGGGTGATAACGTGTTTGAGATCCCTAACTGCGGACACATGGGGATGTTAGAGCAAACTGAAGAACTCTCTCGACTGATGATGCAACTGTTGCCTTACAATCAATTATTGAATCCCGACTCCTGACTTCTGATCAAGCATGAACATTACTGAATTTTTCCAGCTTCGCGCTGGCACATGGAAGTCACAGCGTACCAGCCATCAACCCGCGATCGAACGATCGGAAAGTGCTAACTCTGAGATTCAGGTCGAGTTTTTGGAGTCGATCGACCCCCAAGTAGCCAAATTCTCCATGCTGCATAGTTTTGGGGCTGAACAAACCTTATGTGGGATTGCAGTCAAGTGGAAAGGCGCGGATAAAAGTCAAACCCAAGCCCAAAATCAAGACGGATCGACAATTCTTGTGGCGATCGCGGGTGAAGATCCCCAGCAGGGTAAAATCTTGCGCCAACAGGTCGGTAGCGATCGGGTTCCTGTAATTGGACGCTATTCGATCGGTGATGATGACGTGCTCAGCTTAATTACTGAATCTGATGGGTTACACGCTGAAGAAAAAATGTGGTTCCCCCGCCCGAATATTTGTATGCGGGCTGGCTTCACGGTTGATTTAACGACTGGCTCTGCGGCAGAAACCGTGGCATCTTTCTGCACCGAAATTCGGATCGTGAAGCCTTCGATCTAACTTAATCTTTGGTTTTCGATTTTCAACTATTAGCAATGCTGAAGAGGAGTTTGAAAACATTCCACGCCCACAGTAAAGCCACAAATCCACCGAAAATCGTTAAAGGTACAAGCAGTAAAAGCCGCCAACGGTTGACTTCTAGAGCGATCGACGTTGCCCAGACTTGCCAGACCACAAACCAACCCATCACAGCGATCGCCAGCAATCTACTCCAAGCTCCACCCACACTCAAAGCAGGGGCAATAAATAGCCAAGGTGTACTGCCAAAGCCAATCAAAGTCAGCAAGACCTGAAGTGAAATCGTGCGCCCAAGTACCTGTGTGAGTAAGCGCAGTAAACCTGCAAAGATCGACCAACCAACTAACCCGATCGACACAGACAAGGGGATATTCCAGGCTTGTTGTCCTAACCGCAAGACTTCTAGGGCATTAACTAACACAACTACCAGCCCACCTGCAATTACGGATGGATTCGATCGCAAGTAGGTAAAAGTTGCCTGCGGTGCAAACAGCGAACCATAGACATTTTCAAGGAAATAATCAACTAATCTCGATCGAGGACTGCGATCGAATGGTTCAAGTGTTGGCGTTGTCAAAGCTGCCAAAGAGTTTTCTGCTTCATCCATTGAGATATCTTGGGTAAATCCGAGAAAGGCTACCCCCATAGTTTAACGCCTTCGATCGTGCGGGAAAATTAAAGTCTTACGGTGCAAGTCTAGCTTTGCCCAACCGAGTTGATTTGTACCAAGTACTAATTGCAGGAACCCAAGCTTCAAAATGGGGCAATATCAGTTCGCATAATTGTTGAATTTCAAGCTGAGCATCTCTTTTGCCTCTGAGATCGAGAAAGTGCATCAGCGATCGAACATTAAAGCTAACGATAAAGTGTTGCCGATAATCAAACGGCAGCTTACCCCGTGCGTGTTCCTCCGCCATCCCAGCGATCATATCTTGTTCGTATCGACGCGCCGCCTCTCCGCACCAATCTAAATCTTTTTGTCTCTGCTCTGGCGAATAGAAATATTTCTTGCCCTGTCGATCGCTATAGTTCCCAACTGGTCGCAGGTAGAAAACATCTTCTAGATCTCGTTTAGCTTGAGCCGCCTCTATCACCCTCAGCCCTGTGTATCGGGCTGATTGCACATCAAAACTCACAGAAACCCGATGCGTGCGGGCTTGCTGCATCACACTATGTGGAAAGAATCCGCAAGCCAAGGTAATTTGAGGGTGTTCGAGCGGCCCGTAATGCCCTCTTTCTCCTGCGAGCAGTTGCTTGATAATAATTTCTCCACATTTCGCTTCATCTGGGAGCTGACTGACATCCCAAACAAATTCCTCACTATAATCCTGATGCATGGCAGCATAGATTACCTGTTGCGGCGAGGGCGTGGCTTGTATGACTTCGACTCGAAATCTATCCATGACTTGGGTTACCTAGAGCTAGAAGAAGCATAGAATTATTATTGTAAAGTCTCAGGCCCCAGACATGACATTTACCTATGACATTACCCGAACGAGATCGTGGACTGTTGATGATTATCACCGCATGATTGATGCGGCAATTTTAAGCAGTGATGACAAGGTTGAATTACTTGAAGGTCAGATTGTCCAGATGAGTCCACAATATGCTCCCCATGCCGCTACCACCCATTGGGCTTCCGACAATTTCAGAGAGTTATTGAAAAATAGGGCTACTGTGCGGGTACAGTTGCCAATCACCTTGCCACCTCGCTCGGAACCAGAACCAGATATCGCAATTGTGGTCGGTAATCCTAGAAGTTATATCGATCGACACCCTATGCCTGCCGATATTTTTCTGTTGATCGAAGTTGCTGACTCAACTTTAGAAAGCGATCGAAACCAGAAAGCCACGATCTATGCCCAAGCAGGAATCCGCGAATACTGGATTTTAGATGTCAATGCTCGTCAGGTTTACGTTCACCGCCAACCCGATGGAGCAATCTACCAGCAAGTTAATTTGCGAAGTGATAGATCCTCCTCTATTTCTTCATTAGCATTCCCAGAAATCAGCATTCCATTGAGTTTGCTTTTCCCCTTTGAGGATTAAATCAATCTACTCGTTATCAAGAATATCAATTAGAGCATCAGCCTCAGCCACAGCAGTTCGAGCTTTTTGGTAAACATCCTCAAATTCTTGGTTGGTCGCGCTCAGACCTTGCATGATCATGATCGCAAAATACTCGCGCTTAGTCATGCCCTCCACTAAAGCATCCATTTGCTTGTCATAACTAATTGGGAATGCGCTATCAGTTCGTCTAGTTGGCATCAGAAGTTCTCCTTACACTGGTCATATAGTATTTTTACACCAAATACACTTCAGCATTCATTTGCTCGATAACATTTGCAAGAACGCCACTTCCCAAACTAGTCTTGGTTGGATATAGCCTTGTAGCTGTTTCTTTACCTGTTCTAGACATTCGATCGAACGCATAAACCCATTCGATCGCCAGTAAAAATTTTGTAAATAGTCAGCTAGCCATAATTGCGACTCCACATCCAGCTCTTTCGCAATTTGCCTTGCTAGGCTCAGGGCGGCTTTGGGATTATTTGGTAATTGTTGAGCCGACTTGAGCAACTCTGGCGGCAGCTTTTGAAACTGCTCGAACGCCGCGATCGAATCTCCCACCGAACCCTGCGAGATCGAGATCATTTCATCGGGTAAATCGGCAAGCTGATTTTTTGCCAAAACTTGCTTAATTTGTTCAGCAGATAAGCGGGAAAACGGAATCCTCTGGCAACGCGACACCAATGTCGGCAAAAGCGAACTAGAGTCGGGTGCGATCAAAATAATCGTGGCTTGACCAGGCTCTTCTAGGGTTTTGAGTAAGCCATTAGCCGCAGATTCTGCCATTGTCTGGGCTTCAGTGATAATCACCAGCGATCGAAGGCTTTCTAAAGGGGGATGACTCAAAAATTCACCGATTGCTCGAATTTGCTCCAGACGGACTTGAGGCGCGGCACGGCGTTTGAGTCCAGCCGCTTCCGCTTCCTTTGCCGTGAGCAGCTTACCTTTTTCGGTATAGGTTGGCTCGACCCACAAAACATCAGGATGGTTTCGATCTCGCACTCGTTGCTGAGACTTATTGTCTCGCACTAACATTTCGGCAAACGCTTGGGCAGTCAAACTCCGCCCGATGCCTGCAATCCCTGCAAATAAGTATGCTGGCGCAACTCGGTCTTGTTTTAACGCCGATCTGAGTAATTCGATCGCCTGACTCTGCCCCACAACAACACTAAAAGCATCCATTAGTCGATCGTGACAGTTTTAGGCAGTATCCGCAATGCCAAGTAAACTAGTAAAACTATTCTTAACCAATCAAGTACTGAAACCACGGCATTATGAACTTAAATATTCCACCTGAGCAAGTAATTTTATACGGCATTGCGATCGCGGCAGGGCTGATCTATGTACCATTTTTCGCCGTGGCCTATGCCCGTGTCACGATTGGGATGGACTACAGTGCGCCTAGAGCGATGTTTGACAAACTCCCTGCCTATGCCCAAAGAGCAACCTGGGCACATCAAAACTCGTTTGAAGTTTTTTCGTTGTTCGCGGCTTCAGCTCTGATGGTCTTAGTTTCTGGTAAAAGTTCAGAATCTACAACAGTTCTGATTTTGGGGTTTCTTGCCGCGCGTCTGGCTTTTAGTTTCTTTTATATTATTAATGTGCCAATCCTTCGATCGCTAATGTGGGCAGTCAGTATGGTTGTCATTGCGAGTCTGATCAAAGCTAGTCTAAGCTAAAAGCTAATTCAATCTAAAAACATGGACACTACAACGATTAACTGTAAAGAAGCATGTATTAACGGCTGTATTCTGGGCGATCGATGCCCGAACCTCAAATATTTAGCCGCCACTCAGAAATTTCTGCAAGAGACTTCGATCGATCGAATATTAGAGATCGCCACAAATAGACATAACCCTCCACAGATAAATGATCGGGAAGTGTAAATTAATCTGAAGTTGCAACACACGAGATCGCTGATATTCCTGCTCGATCGAGAATTTGGGGGATCAGATGCTCAGACTTGACTGCCATCAGATGCACGCCATGACAGATCTGCTTGGCAGCTTTGACCTGTTCTGAGGCAATTGCGATCCCTTCTTGCAATGGCACTTTAGCTTGAGCGAGTCGATCGATCATCTCGTCAGGAATATGTACACCTGGGACATACTTTTTGATGAACTGAGCATTTTTAGCAGATTTCAATAAAAAAATTCCTGCTAGGATCGGCTTATCACTCAGGGTATTAGCTAAATCCATGAATTTTGCTAGTCGATCGAAATCGGTGATCAACTGACTCTGGAAAAATTGCGCGCCCGCCTCAAGTTTGCGCTCAAATCGTCGCTGTAAACCCGACCAACTGGGAGACTGCGGATCGACTGCTGCCCCCACAAATAAATCTGTGCCGCCATCAGGTAAAGGCTTTTCGTTGGCATCCAGACCTTGATTCAGCTTCTGGATCAGCTTTAGTAGTCTGACTGATTCATAGTCAAAAACGGCTCTGGCTTCGGGCTGGTCACCCACTTTGACTGGATCGCCTGTGAGTGCCAAAACGTTGCTAATGCCAAAGGCGGCGGCTCCCAATAAGTCTCCCTGCAATGCAATCCGATTTCGATCGCGGCAGGCAAGCTGATATACGGACTCAATCTCTGCTTGCTGTTGCAAAATTACCGAAGCAGCAAGTGGACTCATGCCCAGTACAGCTCGACTGGAATCAGTAATGTTTACGGCATGGACACGACCTTTCAATAATCTGGCTAAATCCAGCATGTGTTGGCAATTACTACCTTTCGGTGGAGAGATTTCGGCGGTAATCAAAAACTCCTTGCGAGCGACTGCCTGTCTGAATTTAGAGAATTTTGTCGAAGTCATCAATTTTTTGGAATTTTTCGATCGAGCAACACTTATGTAAGTTTATACCCAAGCGGAAACCCAAGTTGACAGGTTAACGACTTCTCTGCTTGAGAGCCTAAATTAAGGGAAATAGCACCACTAGATTCATGCATTACGCAAGTTGTCCGAATCAATTTAAAACAAGCAAATAAATGTACAACGCTGACACTCGGAATTACGGCATTTATAACGAGGTTTTCCCTCTCCTGATAAACCATGTCTGACGATATCGCTACTTTGACAAGTTGGGCAGAGTACTGATTCTAATACCATTCAATTTTCTCTCTTCACTAATTTTATCCGTTATCTCCCATTTCCACGGATCTACAACACTACCGAAATTGAAAAGAATGCAGGAATGTATTTGGGTCGTCAAGTCAGCCAACAATTTGTTTATTTTGCGTAGCGGTGATCACCGTAATTTGAGTTAAAGCATCGAGCTGTCGCAGAAAATCTGGTATATGCTAGAACTTAAATGCTGACTTAAAGGTAAATGTGTAAACCTCTATGACGGGAAAAGAACTGCGTCAGATTTTATTAGACAAGTGGGGCTATTCCTACGACATCCAACTCCGACGGATGCAAGACAAAATGCAAGCTCAAATTATGTGGCGGTATCAAGAGCAGCTTTCTTTCCCCCTGAGCGAAGCTGACTATATCGATCACCTTGAGGCGATTGTGGCACATTTGAATGACTGGTGTGTGGTTGAGCAAGTCCAAGAATTTATTCAAACCACCAAAATCCGCCCCCGTCTCGGCAAAGCCGTCTGTATTCCGCTCAAAATGGGTATGAGATCGATCGAGTGGATGGTCGAGTAAATTTTACAAAAGTTTCATAAAAAACTAGCAAATATACATATTACTTTCAGTTTTTAAGATCTAGCCTTAATATCTAAGTATCAATCAGCCATCGAAATTAGTTAAAGTACAAGCTACTAGAATAATTTAGAGTGTAAGGTTAGAGCACAAAGGTATGAGTCAAGCAGAATCCAACCCATGGGATCGGCAATTTGTAAGCCTAGGGCGAGTCATGCAGGTGCTGCGTGAAGAGGAAAATGTTGACAACCTAATCACCAACACCCTGAATTACCTCAGAGACTCATTTGAGTACAATCTGGTCTGGATCGGGCTGTACGATCGAGCTAACCACCGTCTGGTCGGCAAAGGTGGCATGACTCCTGCGGGAGAGATTAAATTCCTCAAAGAAAGATTCGCGCTCAATCCTGGTGATTTATTAGATCAAGTGATTTTACAGCGTCAACCCGTGTCGATCGCTGACCTGCGCCAAGAAAAGCGCAGTGGCGAATGGCAAAAAGTAGCGCAGAAGTTTGACGTGCAAGGGACAGTACTATTTCCGATTTATTACAAAGAAACCGCCTTTGGGGTCGCCCTATTGGGATCGCATCTGTGGAATGTCTCCCCCCGTCCCGCCGAAAAAGCCAGATTGTCGATGCTCCTAGGGGGGCTAGGCGCAACGCTGCAACGGATCGAATCCGCTTGGCAAAATGAGCAAACTAAACGTCCTGACGAGCCGCTATTAATCTTGCTCGATAAATTACGCTCCATGACTAGCCTAACGGCACGTTTGGAGGAAGTCGTCAACGAAACCCATAAATTCGTGATGCCTTCTCGCACCAACGTCTACTGGTTTGAGCGCGAGCATCGTTACTTTTGGCGCAGAGTCACGAATAAGCAAAGAAATCCTGCGGGTGGACGTGCCACAGATAATACGGCAGGTGTGACTGTGCAAAATTCACCTGGGCTGTATCAATCTTTAATGAAGGATCAGATGGTCGTGGTGGGAGATGCTAAAACCATGACCCGAGGGGATATGAGCAATCTTGTGCTTGAGCAGTTTGAAGCAGTATCGCTGATTGCTGCACCGATTATCTTCCAGTCAGAATTGATTGGTTTTTTGTGTGTGGAAGGTGATGAAGCCCGTCTGTGGACTGAAGATGAAAAAAATTATGTCAAAGGCGCAGCTCAACTGATCGCGCTTACCGCTCCCTTAGAAGAAATGGAAGCTAGTGTCCAACGGATTGCTTCCGATCAGATTCTGACGGCGGGGATCGCCAGAGCGATCTACACCGATTCTGACTGGCAGGAGTCGTTGCAAATGGCAGCCGAGCAGTTGTGTCAGCGACTGCGGGTGGAACGTTTCTGGTTGGTGGTTTACAACAAAGATACTGAGACGTTTGACATCAATTTCCAATATCATCCCAAGAACCGTCGTCCATTGCCTGCCACGATGGGAGAACTGTCGCAGGTAGACTGGCAGATGATGGAGCAGTCGCGCGAAACCGTGACGGTGGAAAATCTGGATGGGGACTATAAGTTCTTGTCTTGGCGACCGATTTTACTTGATTTAGAAGTTCGATCGCTGATGCTGACCAGTACAGCCGTCGGTCGCAATTTAGAAGGTATCCTCACAGTCGGGCACGAATCGCCCCGCACTTGGTCGCGTCCTGAGCGCGAAATGTTACAAGCAGTGGCGCAGCAGGTAGGACTGATCCTGCACCAAGGTGAGTTGCAACGCCAGACGGATGAGCGTCAAAAACTCCACCAATCGATTCAATTTGGGCTAGTCGCTTTGCAACAGGCAACCACCCTAGAAAGACTACATCCTCTGGCAAGCCAACTGATGGCACAGGTCATGCAAGCTCCTTTGGCAGTTTTGATCACCTGGATTCCTGGCAGACCAGGCGGGCAGATTGCTTCAAGTTTTTGCAGTCAAGATAACTTTAAACTTAACTTGATGGAAACGATGTTATCGATCGAAACGGATGCGCTGGTGCAATGGAGTTTGCAGACAGAGGGGATCTTACCTTTGACCGTTCACGATCTGCTCGACCAGACGCGGCAGTGGTTAAATGCGCCAGGGATTGGTACGGTCTTGGCGGTGGCTCTGCGAACTACGCCCGAACATCTCCCCACAGGCATGATCTTGGTGGCAGATAAACCTGGTCGGCGCTGGCTCGATCGACACTTACAAGCATTCAGTATGCTATCAAATCAACTCGCTTGGTCACGCCGCCACTTGGTGATCTTAGATAGTCTCCAACACAATCGTTCCGAGCTAGAACGGCTGAACTGGTACAAACAACGTCGGATTGAAGATGTCTATCGCTCTGTTGGTACAGGCGTACAACGTCTGCTGGAGTTGGAATCTAAAAGTAATGGTGCAGATGCGGTGGGTAATATGCGTCTGCAACAATCGCTCAAACAATTGCAATCTTCGCTTTCACCTCTGCCCCAAATTATTCGCAAAGAACAGTGGCGGTTACGTTCTACCTATGAAACTGCGCCGCTAGCTGGAATGCTGAAGCGTGCGCTCGAACGTGTTGATGCTCTAATCCGTCAACGTCAGATGTGGTCGCAGGTGCATAATCAAGCCAATGTCGTGGTTGGTGGTGATATTGGCAAAATCGAGATGATTATCCACGAGTTGCTGCTATTTGCCTGTGGTCGATCGGAAGTTGGCGGACGGATCGATCTGTGGTGTCGTCAAATCGATGAGCGATCGCTAGAACTTTCGATTACAGATTATGGCGAAATCGAACCAGCCCTTTTAACTGAATTAAGAGAAGGCAGATCGATCGATATCCTCACACCATCAGTTTTAGATCAACCCCCAGGTTTGCATTTATCAATCTGTCAAAGCCTGATGCATGAAGCAGGTGGTGAACTCTCGCTGTATAAGTTAGAAGATAACCGCATCCTCAGTCGTTTAGTTTTGCCACTCTCTGCAACCTGATTCTCGATCTAATCCTTGGCTGCCAAATCGTAGTATTCTATCGATCGAATGAGGAGAAATCAGAGGCAAAACTAGATGTTAGTACGCAAACTCAATGACTGTGAGGAATTTATTGCTGGCGATAGCACTTTACTCAGAGAACTCCTACATCCTGACAAACAGCCAATCTATTTAAGATATAGCCTTGCCCATGCGATTGTGCCTATTGGTGAGACCTCTCAACCTCACTCTCTTAGAACTTCTGAAGTTTATTACATTCTTAGTGGAGCAGGAGAAATGCACATCGATCGAGAAGTCCAAGTCGTCGAACCAGGCGATACCATTTACATTCCGCCCAATGCCAATCAGTTTATTCGCAATATTGCGGCAGAACCTCTAGTGTTTATCTGCATTGTCGATCCTGCATGGCAAAAAGAAGATGAAACTATCTATGCCGATTCTGAGCTAGGCGACTAACATGGCGATCGAAATTCGCAGCAACTCTTCAAGATCGGCAGGTACGCGGTAAAGGTAGAAGTCATGAGCGAACGTCTCTCGACTAACGTCAATCTCACTCTAAAACTTATTGCATTTTGTATCCAAGCGTAAACAGCACAATACCTTCTAGATTATCGATCAACTCTGTGTCTAATTGCCCTAATTTCTTGATCAATCGAGTTTTATCAAGTACACGGAGTTGGTGACATAGTGCAACTGAGTCTTGATTTAACCCACCTTGACCACTAGAAATCATCATACAGGTTGGCAAAGAAGCACGTCGCAAGTTAGTTGTGAGAGGAATCGTGATAATAGTGCTAGTGAATTTAGACAGCGTATCTTCTTGGAAAATGATAATGAGACGAGTTCCAGCTTGTTCAGATCCTTTGGTTGGATCGAGGTTTGCTAACCATATTTCACCACGTTCTACTTTCATCTTTGTCCTCACTATTCAAGAGTTCGGCATATTCAGATATACCTGTCTCGGCGAGTTCTCGATCTTCTTGGGCAAATTCTTGGTAGAGATTAGCAAATTGACTAATATCGGCTTGTTGACTAAATCTTGTCTGAAATTTGATAAAAGCAATAAAATCTGCAACTTGCTTCAGTTGCTCATCATTAAAGTTTTCTAGTTCTTGTTTAAGGAATTCTTTGGTGCTTGCTATCATCGGTTTCTCCTTTCAAGGTTGCCTATTACCTAAATTTCTAAGGTCTTACTGCCAAATTAATTCACTTTGCCATTCATTTGGGAAGCCCATTGCTTGCAATCGAAATTCGTTTTCATCTAAAAGCAACCTTAATTTATTCCGCCAACCGTGATTGGGTAATATAGTATCCATAAAGTGGAGCATAATTATTAAGCTGTTGTATATCTTTCGAGAATCAGCTACATCATCTACAAATGCCTCAACAACTTTTCTTGGTCGGCTTTTCGGCTTTATTGGAATAACAACAAAATCTCTATTCCACAGTCGAGAATGATGGGCACAAATATTTCTTAAGGTCGTAAGATGTCTTAACCAAGAAGCTAAAACTTGTTCATTTAAACTATAAGTATTTGATATTTTCTTGCGGGTACTCATCGAACCAAGATTTTCATACCATTTGGAAAGTAAGCCAAAAGACATCACCTCGCATATTGCCCATACTGGTGGAAGAGCTTCAGAGTAAGTTAAATTTAAGTGTTTTATAAATGTCTCATTTGACCTAGCGACCTCTTTTTTAAGAGTTGTAAAATCACGATCCCAATTCCTACGATTTTTTGCTAACTCAGGTTTGAGGTGAGCATGAGTACCGTGACAATGCGCTAGATTATAAGCCCATTGTGACCGAAGCGATACTTCAATAAGCTCAATAGCTTCCATCACGAGAAGCCTCAATTTCCCATCAAACTTATAAATTTGGAGTACATCTCCAAATTTAGTGCCCAATCTAAACTGATGTGTTGTATGATCAGCTTCAAAAGGAAGCCAGTAAGCTCCAATTCGGTAATAATTTAGATGAGATAGGTAAAATTTAGCTTCTTCTTCATCGTCAATTACCATGCCTCGGCTTTTGAGTAGATTAACTTGTTCCTCATAAGTACGAGGTAGCTTAGTAAAAGCGCATTTAGACATGAATCTATAAAAAGAGTAACCCGCCAATTTGAGGGTACATTCGCATGTCTAGCCTTGGCGGGTCTTATTGCCCTTAATATAGCACTGTTACTTAAATACTGTCAATATATAAGCGTTTGGAATATTACCATCACAGGGAAATCTCGGCGCAAACCACTAAAACCATGCCTTGAGAAGCTATGCTAGACAAACTATTCAAAAATTATGACTGGGAATTCTAGGTATGTTCTGGGCTGATAAGATTGCGGCGGATGCTCAAGTTGGGTCACAAGGCGAAATCATTGTTAATGACTCCAAAACCCCATCTGGTCGGGTACATGTGGGATCGTTACGGGGTGTGGTGATCCATGATGCGATCGAGCGAGCGATCGAACACGCAGGCAAACCCGTCAAATTTATCTATGGCGTGGATGACTACGATGCACTCGACACCGTGCCTGGCTACCTTGACAAAGCCAAATTTTCGCCCTATCTCGGATTCCCTCTCTGCAATGTGCCTTCACCTGATGAGAATGCACCTGACTATGCCAAGTATTTCATGGGTGAATTTCTGGAGGTATTTGAGTATTTAGGGATTAAACCTGAGATTTATTACTTACGAGATCGATATCGATCGGGACAACTGAATCACCACATCGATCTATTTCTCAAAAACGCCCATTTGGTGCGGGAAGCTTACCTAGAAGTCAGTAAAGCTAAGCGTGCCGAGAACTGGCTACCATTTCACCCGATCTGTGAAAACTGCGGCAAGATTGCTACAACTGTAACCACCGACTATAACGGCAAAGAAGTGTTCTATACCTGCGAACCCAACGCAACAAACTGGGTCAAAGGCTGTGGACATTCAGGCTGGGTATCACCGTTTGATGGTAATGGGAAGTTGCCTTGGAAAGTGGAATGGGTGGCAAAATGGGATATCCTCGGCATAAATATTGAGATGGCAGGTAAAGATCACTCCCAAAAAGGTGGTTCGCGTGACGTGGCAAACTCCATCTGTCGCAAGGTTTTAGGCAAGGAACCGCCATTCCATTCGCCTTATGAATTTATCTTGGTGAATGGCACAAAAATGAGTTCATCGAAGGGAGTTGGGTCTAGTGCTAAAGAAATTGCTGACTTGATCCCGCCTGAGTTGTTGCGATTCTTGATGCTTCGTACTCCTCCTAAGACCGTAATTAATTTTTCACCTAATTACGAAACAATTACTCGCCTCTTCCGCGATTATGATGCATTAATTGATAAGTCTAGATCTGAATCCAAATCTGAATCAGATATGGAAGAGCTAATCCCATTACTCTATTCTCAACTGATCGAAGAGATTAAATCCTATCAAACCTTTGATTTCAGCACACTGATTTCCCTCTTGCAAGTGCCACATCTGGACATCAAAGCCGAGATTGAGAACCGCAGTGCCGCACCGCTCAACGAATTTGATTGGCAGATCGCAAACCAGAGGATCACCTCAGCGCGGAAATGGTTACAAGACTACGCAGATGAAGAAGAGAAGCTGGTAATTTACCTCGATAAAATCCCCGATCGAGTTGCCGAACTAACGCCAGAACAGATTGCTTACCTAGAGCAACTAATCGTCAATCTCAAAACTAATCTTGACTCTAGTACTTGGGATGGCGACACACTCCAAACTACTCTATTCTCGACCTCAAAAGAAGTGGAACTCCCTGTCAAAGATGCGTTTAAAGCTGTTTATCTATCTTTCCTCGGTAAAGAGCGTGGGCCTAAGGCTGGGTTTCTTCTCTCTTACCTCGATCGAGAATTTGTGATCGCAAGATTGCAAGATATCACTAAATCCGCGATCAGCTAAGCTTGAGCATATCGATCCTTGCTATTACTTCCAATAATGGAGACTGCCAGTATCGCCATCTAGCTCAGCCATACAGCCAACTGCAAGCGGGGTATTCACACCATCATGTCCAAATGGCAGATCGATGACAATGGGAATGTTTAGATCGGTGAGTCGATCGATCCATACTTCTAACATCGACAAACTAGGGCGATCTGCGGGTGGTTCGGCGTGGCTAAATCTTCCCAATGCGATCCCTTTAATTTTGGCAAAAGCCCCACTTAACCGCCATTGGGTCAGCATTCGATCGACTTTGTAGGGTGGTTCAAATACATCTTCGATCGCTAGAATCACATTAGCTAAGTCTGGGCAAAGCGAGGTCGAAAGTAGATGCGTGGCGAGGTTTAAATTAGCTGGGAGCAGCACTCCAGAAGCTCTACCATTCCCCCAACCTGTTCCATTTAAAGTGAGAGATGTTCGCTTTCCTTCCAGCCAATCAAATAGTAACTGCACCGATCGATCGGGTTCTTGAGCTAATGTCGTGAGCACACAGCCATGAATACCGCCAATTCCTTTATGCACAGCTAGTCCCCATAGCAACGCCGTGATATCAGAAAATCCAATCAAAAATTTGGGATGAGAATTTAAATCTTGCCAGTTCAATTTCTCTAATAACCGCATCGCCCCGTAGCCGCCTCTCGTACAAGCGATCGCCACACAATCAGGATCGTTCCATGCTTCGATCAATTGCTGGCAGCGATGCGCGTCTGTTCCTGCTAGGTAGCCCCATGGTTGATTGAGGTCGGGTGGGATATAGACTTGATAACCTCGATTTCGCCAAATCTGTACGCCTTGCTCAAATCGCTCTGGTTCCATCAATGCTCCGCTCGGCGAAATCACACGCACTTTTTGTCCAGAACTAATATGAGGTGGTTGGATCAGAGGTTGCATAGATGAAATTAAAATTAGGGTTGAGTCATCGATCGCGGCAGAGTTTAATTTGATTGATAATTTCTACAGACAGCCAAACTGCTCTACTCTGCATGGCTATACCTTTTTAGCTTTTAGTATAATCAATGGAATATGTAATAGCGATCGTCACATCAGGTAATCGCTTGAGCGCTCCAAACTTTAAAGATCCATGTCGTGAAGTTTGAGCTTTAGCAATTTGAGCAACTATCTGAGATCCTTAAATTCAATAAGAGAACGCGATGTGCAACTAAAAGTCTGGGTACTGGACTGGTAATTCAGGATGGAGTTTGAAATGGCTATTTTGCTTGGTTAGAAACAACGCAAATAGGTTGATCACTAATTTAAAGACTAGTGCCAAGTCTGAAAACCCTGATTTCGCGTACTGCACTGCTAAACAGTTTGGATTTTAGGTAGCTCAAATAATCGTAGATCACTGGTTCAGAAATAGTTACACATCACATATAAAAGAGCTATATTTGAAAAATTTGTGATCTACCAAAATTATATTTAAGAGGAAATTTTTTTGTTTTTTGCACCCTTTGTCGAAAGATAGATGATCGAGCAGTATGTCTAGATAAACCCAAAATTCTTTTTAAAATCACTATCTACAGCAGTGTAAAGACTATCTATTACACTACATAACCAACATTGATATGGAGGTGGCTCCACTTCTTCGTATGAAAGCAACCCATCTCTAGATAGAGCTTCCAAAGATTCTTTGGTTAAGCCTGAATTAATCCAAGCACTAGGGCTATATTTATTTCCTTCACGATCTGTAAGCAGATATTTAGGTTGTTCTGATTTCACTGCGGTAAATATTCGATATTTAAACTTCTCATCTAAACTACCTGCCCTGATATTTTCAACTATCCATTTAGCAGCCTTTTTTTGATCCTCTGTCAAATTATACATTCAAATTTCTCCTAAATACGTTTTTTGCGAGCCAACAACAATTATATCTTTACAACGAAAACAAGCTAGATTCATCGAAAACAGCTATTTGTCTTTGACTGTCACTAGTAAGACTTACTTTTAAAGCGTTGAGATTACTGTTATGCTCAATGAGCCGATCGAACTGCAAACGCCCAACCACGATCGCCTCATGAATCCCCACACGTTGAGCAAAATCAATTACCGATTCCCTCGACCTAAGCAGTGGTAACTCCGCATCATATTCTGATGGAATTAAAAACTCCCTTGCCCAACTATTTGCTTCATCTTCCTGTTGTGACTCTAGGCGATCGCCCTGACTAGATAGCTTACTAGAATCATCCAGAAAAATATCCTTCTTATCGTGCAACAAAATATGCGCTGACTCATGAAAGAACGTAAACCAAAAGCGATCGTTTTGCTTTCCATACAAAGAAAGCTGAATCAAAGCCCTGTGAGGACTTAGCCAACGAGCCACCCCACTCGTATGAGCGCAAGGAATCGCAGGCACGATCCCCAAAACCACACCAGATTCGTTACATAATTGATGAAGCTTTGGCATAAACTCCGATTGCGATAATACTGTGAGCTTGCGTATCTCTTGAACTGCTTTCTCAAACTTCGCCTTGTTATATTTGGGAACATCCGCCTTTTCCGCTTCAAGTTCTCCTAAACGCAACCAAGCCGAAATCGCACCCACATCACTTTGATCTTTACGAGTACGGCGAAAAGCAACCTGTTTATTCGCATAACAAGTTTCCCAATTATCAGGAGAAGCAACGCCAAAGAATTGTAGTAACTCCTTCACAATTTCAGGCTTATTTTTATTGTCTAAACGCCGACTGACGATCGCGCCCTGCCTCATCAAGTCCTTCACAGGAAGCCAATCTAGCCAAGAAATCCAAGATTGCAAACGCTCCTTTTCTTCGACATAAATCAACTGAGCGCGATATTGCGCTTCGCGGCGGAGCCAAAACTCTGGCGTACTGCCAATCACCCTCGATAGTTTTTGAGCGGATTCCTCAGTAATGGGAACCTTAGCATTAATCAATAGACTAACGTGTTTTTCCGTATAGCCTAAGCGTTCAGCAAACTGAGATTGCGTCCAGTCACGCTCTTCTAAAGCATCGATAATAGTATCCCCTGGTGGTGACACCCAATCGGGAGTAAAGGAAAGCTCTTGTTCAGTCATGATAATCTCCAATAAATACAATGCAGACTTCAGTTACTTTTGACCAATCAATACTTCCATCGTTGAGATACGGAATGGGATTATTACTTGGCTCAAATACAAGTCGTTCCGCACCTTCCAGAGATAAAGCAAACTGTCCTGCGCGATCGCCTTTTAAAGGATGAGGCTTTCCATAAACTAAATCTTGCACAGACTCAACCGCACTAAGATCAGCTAATCTAGCGCGTAGTTTTTTGGAACTTGACTTTACCTCGCAAAACTTACTCAGTTTTGCGTTTTTAAAAGTAACCTTCATGCTTGTATATTTTAACTTATTTTACCAAATTGGTAAAGAATTTATTATTTGCACTAGAATTTGGCACCGCCCATAGATTGAATCGAAAAACTAGGGTTGGGTTAAAGATCGAGGTACTTTTCGTAATAGAGGACTGCACTGGATCGCTCTGAGAATATAGTTGGCAGCGAGTGGTAAAAAGAAAGCTAATGTCCAGCCGATTCGATCGGGTATGACAATTTGGAAGAGTTTGGGCATCCCAACTAAGCAAGCGATCGCGGTCAAAGTCAGAACAATCCCCAAAATTGCGGTGGATTTGAAGCGGCTTAATGTCCAAGGTCGCCAGATCGAGATTTGCGAAGTCTCCCAAAAGATCAGCAAACTGTAGAAAATCCCAATTAAAGTCGATACGGCTTGGGCTTGTCCGCGTCCTAGTTCTTGAAATTCTTTAGAAGTGAGCAGATTATCGCTGACAGGAGTGTCTAGCAATCCCAATCCGCCGAAGTATGTCAGCACGTAGCCTAAAGTCATTGCCAATGCACCCAACAGTCCTGCGAGTAAACTGTAACCCAAGACATTGCGGATGAAGTTATTGATCCGCCGAGGTTTTAGCTTTCCTAGCGCAATCATAATTGTAGGAACGCTGACGACAAAGAAAGTTAGAGCTGTAAGTTGACGCGGTTCGATCGGAAATGGGAGCTGTACGAAACCCACGAAGCTGATCGTCAGGATCACCATGATGTTCTTGGTGAGATATAACCGCGCCGATGACAAAATCTTTTGTTTGATCTCATCACCTGCGGCAAATGCTTGAGGCAGAGTGGCAAGCGAGTTATTCAGTAGCACCATATCGGCAACATCTTTACTGATTTGCGCCCCATCATTCATCGCGATCGACAGTTGAGCTTCTTTAAATGCAGGGACATCATTCACGCCATCTCCCACCATTGCCACATAGCTACCATGTCGCACCATTGCCGCGATTAAGGCGCGTTTTGTCTCTGGCACAATCCGCCCAAAGATTCGCCCATGCACGGCAGCATGACTGAATTTAGCGGCATCAAAACTATCGAGATCGGTTTGCGAAAATATGTTCTGATCGTCGGCGGGAATCCCAGCTTGACGGGCGATCGAAGCGACAGTATCAACGTTATCTCCCGAAATCACCTTAATCTCAATCCCTTTTGCCTGAAGTGCGGCGATCGTCTCCACGACATCGGGACGTAGTTCATCTTTGAGCATGACTAAGCCCCGCTCATCTCTGAGATCTGGCAAAAGTTTGAGCGGCTGAGAGGCATCAGCGATCGCTTGTTCCTGAATTTCGGCGGAACTAGTGACTACAGCCAATACTCGCAGACCCTCTTTAGCTAACTCGCTAACTAAATTTTTGGCGCGATCGTCAGTCAACAGGATCTCTGGTGCGCCGACAAAAATGCTCTTCCCATCTGCTAAAGTCACCGCGCCCCACTTCCGTGCCGAACTAAAAGCGATCTCATCCTGCTTCACTGCTCTGGTTTTGGGGATACCAGTAAAATCGGCGATCGCTCTGGCACTAGTATTTTGATTTGTCACCAGAAAAGCATACTGAGCTAGCAATTCGCGCAACTCTTCGGGTGCAGTTCGATCGAAACACTGGATTTCATGCACAGATAGTTTGTTTTGGGTCAGAGTGCCTGTTTTATCGGTGCAGAGCACGCGCACACTGTTCATCGAGTCCACAGCATTTATCCGTTGAATCAGCGTATTTTGACGGCTGATCTCCACCGCGCCCAATGCCAACGCCACGCTAATCGAGAGCACCAAACCCGCAGGCACAAAACTATTGATAATCACGGCGGCATAGCGCAAGGTATCAACAACGCTGCGACCGTTATTGAGGCTAGATGCCAGATGCAAGAACCCAGCAATTACTAATCCCAGCACAAAGATTTCGACGATCGCATCGATCTTTTGTTGCAACGGTGTGAGCGATTTCTTATAGACACGCGATGACTGCGATAGCTTTGCCACGTAGCTCTCATTCCCAATCTTTTCGGCGCGAAATAAACCCCGACCTGCCAGACAGAATGAGCCTGACAGCACCAGATCGTCCAGATATTTCGGCATCGGATCGGACTCACCCGTGAGCAGAGATTCATCCATCTCCAGCATTTCTGAAACCACCACAGCCCCATCAACAGGTGCTCGATCTCCTGGTTTGAGTTCGATTAAGTCATCTCGCACCACTTGGTCGAGTGCCACAATTAGAGCTACACCATTCCGCCGCACCGTCACCTGTTGGACTGACAGCAAAGCCAACTTATCTAAGGCCCATTTTGCCTGCACTTCCTGCACGACACCGACGATAATGTTGCTGAGCACGGTAACGCCCGAAAAAAATGCATCTACGCCCTGCCCTAGTAGCGCGAGGAATAATAAAATCACGCTAAATGAAACGTGAAATGTAGTCAGAACATTTTCTTGGATAATTTCGCGGTAGGTGCGGCTCGATCGAAACACGACAAGATTTACATCCCCCTTAGCTATACGTGCTTCAACCTCAGTTTCTTCTAATCCTGGATAAGCACTGAATGGATCTGGGGCAAAAAACTCGGATTTGGCTAGTTCAGAGTTAGATAATTCAGGCATTGTTAAGCTGGTTCCAAGGGAGCCATCGTGAGGTCAGCCCGCTTGAGTTGGTCATGATAGAGTTCGGCTTGTTCCATTGGTCCCACCCAGACAGTTGCTAATCCTTCATAATGCACTTGGTTGGTAAATTCCCATGCCATTGCTTCAGTCATGCCTGGAATGTACTTGAGCAGACAGTTCGACACATGCTCAAATGTATTAAAGTCATCGTTGAGCACGATCACCTTGTAGTTTGGATAAGTCTTTTTCACCGTCTGCCCATCAGTTTGCTTCACCCGCGAGGGTGCTTGCGTGACCGCAACAGGCTTAAGTGTGCTGATTTCACTTACCGATAAATCCATAGCCATAGAAAAACTCGTAACATTTGTAAATTATAGAGGATGTCGATCGAACGACTAAAATTTAATCATGCTTTGCCATTCAATAATCTCACAAGCTCTCTGACCGACTCAGCCTGAATCTTTGTCACAGCTTTTTGTGGGCATATATTATTTAGTGGTTAATTACTGTTCTTAACGCTTGATTTTTTGGATAAATCGATCGGCTGAATCTCTGATTGCCGCTTTTTCTTCAGTTGACTTCGCCTCGTACATATTCGTCATGAGTGAAACGCGACCATTCTCGCTAAAATCTTGGCGATGCACATCGACAAAATTCCAATATAAATAGTTGAATGGACAGGCTCTTTCGCCCGTCTTGAGTTTGACATCATATTTGCATTTAGAGCAGCAGTCACTCATCTTATTGATGTAATTACCGCCAGATACATAGGGTTTGGAAGCTAAAACACCGCCGTCGGCAAATGTAGACATACCAAGCACATTCGGTAATACCACCCACTCATAAGCATCAGCATAGGCAACCCAAAACCACTGGTTGAGCTGAATGGGATTGCTAAATGTGAGGTTGCTAAAATTGCTTAAAACCATTAAGCGTTGGATGTGATGGGTATAGGCATAGTCGATCGCATTCCCAATGGCATCTTGTAAACATTTGAGGTCAGTATCACCATCCCAGTACATTTGCGGTAGATTATGTGTGAACCCAAAGTGGTTGCTCTGCCGTACATCTGGCATCATTGCTTCATAGTAAACCCGAACATACTCACGCCAACCGATGATCTGTCTGATCAAGCCTTCTACTGAGTTTAATGCGGCTTTACCCTCGTTATAGGCATCGATCGACATTTCGCAAATTTCCTGCGGTAACAGTAATCCATTATTGAGATAGATAGACAAGACAGAATGGAAGAGAAAAGGCTCGCCAGTCTTAATCGCATCTTCAAATGGGCCAAAACTATTGAGTCGATCGAGTATAAATTGTTGGGCTAATTCGATCGCTTGCTGACGCGACACAGCCAGATTAAAGCCTTGAGTCTGACCAAAACTATCAGGCAAGAATTTGTCCACAAAAGTAATTACTTCTTGGGTAACTGGATCGGGAGTGAATCCTGAAATTGCTGGGATTGCTATTTTCTTGGGTAGACTTTTGCGGTTCTCCTTGTCATAATTCCATTTACCGCCCACGGGATTGTTTCCGTCCATTAAGTAACCTGTTTGCCTTCGCAATTCTCGATAGAATGTTTCTAAGCGATATCCTTTTTTAATTTTGGCTTTGAATTTATTTGGATCGGCAATAAAAAAATTGTTTGGGATGATGTTGACTCTGGCGGAGAATTTGAGCGCGATCGACTCGATCTCAGATCTGGTTTCCCATTCAGATGGCTGCATACAGGTGAGATTGAGGTTGGGATATTGCGCTAAAAACTCGGCTAAAACCCCAGTAAGATCGCCTTCGGTAAATAAATTGACGACGGCAAATCCATTTTTATGACATTCGATCGCAAAGTGCCTCTGCGAACTGAGAATATAAACCAGCTTTTTTTTGTGATGTGGGATAAAGGTGGCGTAGGCGAGAGGTTCGACAAAAATTAGGAGGGGTTTCGCAGCTAAAAGCTCAGGTGGAAAAGCTGCTAGGTTTAACTGATCGTGAGAGATTAATACAGCATCGGTATAGTTTTCAGGTTGAACCTGCATTGGTAAATTAGCAATTTCAGTCAAAAATATTGGGGCGGTTTGCAGCATATTTAGATAGGTTTAGATTGGTGGGATTTTGGCTAAAATTCCTTTTTTTAGAGGTGCAGGTCGATCTGCCCAAGGGAGTAATCCTTCAGGATGTTTGTGATACTTCTCGGCACACTCAAAAATGGCTTGAGGTAATAGCTCACTAGCCAAATCACTAACCTGATCTTTGAACAAGTCGCCAAACAGGTATGTGTGTTTACCAGCAGCAGCAAAAGAAATTACACAAGCTCGATCGCAAGCACTCATACAAGCGACGGGCTGAATCGCAAATTCTGCTTGCAAACTCCAGTTCTGATGCTCTGCCTGTAAGTTTTTCAACAATCGATCGCCCCCACTTTCCCCTACTCGCTTACCATCTTGCCAAACACTGGCGCAGGTTGTACAGACAAACAAAACATGTGACATAAGTTAGGAGTAGTCTCAGGACTTGGATTTCAGGGTCTTGCTTCGTAAAGCTTAACAATACTAACGTTGATTATAGGAGAATAAGATTGTTGCCATAAAAGTGGGAACGCAAAACCCTCTCAAGCCATAAACAATGTTTTTCCCTTCTTACTCTCCACCTTTAGCCCTCAAAGCTGGGTTGGCAATGACCATCTACATCGCCCTTAAAGCTGGGGAAAACTGGGAAACCACCAACTCAGAGCCAGACCCAGTTTATCGAGAGCAGATTTTTACTGGAGCTAATTCAGTTCCGATTTTTGGACTAGTCGCGAAGCCCGATCGACCGCGTGGCACAATTATCGGCACTTATGGTATTACAGGCGATTTAGATAATCAATGGTTTTTGAAACTACTGGGTCGGAAGGCATTCGCCCAAAATTATGCGGTGGTTTTGTTTGACTGGCGAGCGCATGGCAAAACCGCCCAACTATCACCGACACTGACTTCGGACGGATTGTATGAGGGGGAAGATTTTGTCCGCATTGCCGCTCAAGCTAAAGCTATTGGTTGCCCCGCCCCGTTTTGGTTTGCAGGTTACTCACTGGGTGGACAACTCGCTCTATGGGCAGTCAAGGCTGGTCAGACCGTCAGTACTTGGGGCGCAGATTTAGATTTAACTGAGGCGGAAATTGGTGGCGGGGCTGTGATTTGTCCTAGTGTTGATTCCAATCGATCGCTCAGCTATCTGGTGAAAGATCCAGTTGGCAGACATTTAGAAAAGGCGATCGCCAAGCAACTAAAAAAATTAGCCACCCAGATCGATAAAGCTCATCCTGGCGCATTAGATCCTGCGGCAATTCAACGTGCTAACAGCATTTGGAGCTTCGACCATGAGTTAGTGATTGGGAGTTTGGGCTTCGAGTCTGTGGAGGCATACTATGAAGCCAGCAGCCCCCTCCACATTTTGCCGCATCTGCAAAAGCCGACTTTAATTATTTATGCTGCCGACGATCCGATGTTCGATCCCGCGCTCGTGCCTGAACTTGAAGCTATATGTGCGGCTAATCCTTCGATCGATTTAATCATGACTGAGCATGGTGGTCATGTCGGCTACATCAGTAGTAAAGCTTGTCAGCAATTGGCGGGTGATCTCGATCGATGGTGGGCATGGAATCGCGTTTTGGACTGGGTGAAATCCTCGCCACTTAAATAAGTCCTCACCTCACAAACTTTCTACTACAGAAAAAAATTATCGGGTGGCATATCGTCATCAATATTACCGATGTTACGTCCCGCGAACTCTGATGGGGCACGCTCGTTGCTCCAACCCCACCAAGCAGTACCACATTCGCAGTGGTAGAACTCTTGCCACTTTTTGCGTTGATTTTCGGTATAAACAGGCGATCGACGATTTACCCAAACTTGTTTAGCGCTGCTGGGTGACAATTTGCAGCTAGGACAACAAAAGTTAAAGGCGTGGGTAGCCGCGATCGTCCAGTTAGGTGAAATTGGGTCAAAAGCATCCATAAGTTGATTGTGAAGATATAGAAGTCAAAAGCCTCTTCCACTATCCTCTATTCGCTGTACAACTGATCGTCGATCGACAAAATTAATCCTTTTACTTAACCATCGGAGACGGCGAAACCATCGGGGCAGGAACAGGCGCAGCTTTAGGCCCCAAAATGCTGGGATTACTGGGATCGAAGAAAAGCCCAGCCACACAAGCGATCATGATCGTGGCGAGAGTGCCGACAAATAGAGCCTTCCAGCCTAGTTCCGAAATATCTTGGCGACGAGATGGGATCAAAGCGATCGTCCCACCGACAAAAATCCCGACCGAAGCCAAGTGAGCAAATCCTGAGAGCGCGTAGCTGACTATAACTACAGTTCGATCGCTCAGTTCTCCTGCTAATCCTGCTCGACCCAGCTCTTGATACGGTGGAATTGCTGTTTCCAACAATCTCCGCCCGATGATCACTGAAGCCTTAAAAGACTCGTCAGGAATCCCTTGCAACAATTTACCTAGCTCTACCTGCACTCCCGTTAGTAATGTCAACGGATAAAACAAAACGCCGAGAATATTTGCCAAAGTAACAACTTTGAAAATATCGCTAACCTGACTCAATGCCCCGAATAACTGGTTGAGGAGGTACACCAGACCGAGAATTAAGATCAACACCGCCGCGATCGAAACCGACATTTTTACACCATCCAACGCCCCTAAAATCGCCGCATCTAACGGACTGATTCGTTGAATTGGCTCACCCAACGTACTTTCTAGTTCCCGATCGGCTTCATCGATCATTTCCGCAATAATTTCGTCTTGCTCGTTTTGTTCTGGGTCGGATAAAGCATTACGCAGAGGTTTACGGGACTTTTCGCTCTTGGGAATCCCGCCCAGCGTTACAGGAATGCCTGTCTCTGGCACGAGAATTTTTGAGAGGACAAAGCAAGCAGGAATAGCAAGAATTGATGCCGATACTAGGTGACCGAGAATATTCGGGAATACTGGACGCAAGAAGCCAACATAGATCGCTAGGGTCGAAGAAGCGGCTGTACCAAAGCAGCAAGACAAAATTGCACAAAGTTCGCTCCGAGTCATTTTAGCTAGATAAGGCTTCACGACAATTGCTGCCTCGATCCCGACAAAAATATTCGCTGCCCCACTTAAAGATTCAGCTCCACTCAGGCGCATCGTGCGGAAAAATATCCAGCCAAAAAAGTTGACGATCACTTGGATTACGCCAATATTTTCGAGCAGAGCCATCAACCCCGAAAAGAAAATTACGGTCGGCAAGGCGCGAAAAGCAAAGATATAGCCTAATCTCATGCCGCAAAACCCATTAACTAGTTGCCCTGCACTGTTGGGTGGACAGACATTGTTACTAGCAATCGGCGACAAAATTAGGGTGTCTCTGCCAGGCAGTGGCACGATATTGGGGCCAAATATAAACCTCGCACCCGCATCAGCAGCATCAAACACAACATTTAATAAGCTACTAAAAGCCTCTAGGGCAGCTTTAGTCGGCTCGAATAAAAACACCATGAATCCTAAAATCAACTGCAAGCCGATGCCCCAAGCGATCACCCGCCAAGGAATTATGCGCCGATCTTCCGAAAACAACCAGGCAATGAAGCACAAGCCAAACATGCCAAAAAAGGAAATTGCGTTGAGGTAGCTCATGGATAATTTAGAACCACAAATTTTTAATGTAATGGTATGATGGTGAGTGCCAAATTTTTGCTTTAGTTTTATTTGTTTGCCAGTACAGCTATCTAAGATGATGCTGAGAACGAATTACCAAAGCTAAACTATTATCTGAAGACAGGCTACTACAAAAAACGTCACTACCAAAATAACCATGGCAAACATCAAATCTGCAATCAAACGCGCCAAAATATCTGAACGTAATCGTTTAGAAAACAAGTCATATAAATCAGCAGTCAAGACTCTGATGAAAAGTTACTTCGAGGCTGTAGATGCTTACAAAACTGCTCCAACCCCAGAAGCCCTCAGTGCTGTTAATGACAAAATGGCGTTAGCCTACAGCAAAATTGACAGAGCCGTTAAACGTGGTGTATTACACGGCAACACTGGTGCTCGTCGTAAGTCTAGATTGGCAGTAGCCCTGAAAGCAGCCGTTGTCAAGTAAGTTGTAAAACAAGCAGCTTCTCGATCGTCATAAATCAATTATCAATGAGCAGCGAAATAGATCGAATTCATTGATAATTGAACAGATTCCGTGATGCATTCCCCGTCCTCGCGAAGCAGGGCGGGGTTAAGAACGGTCGGGATTTTCGCTTTTAGGACTATCTTGGCTTTGGATGTAATGTTTTAGGGCTTCAAGAAGCACATCGAAGATAGCACATCCCAAAAACAGGTTTGCTCGATATAATAATTGGCATGGCAACACGACGCACCACTTTCCGCCTCTATCCA
>ENA-ORBV01001253-ORBV01001253.1-microbial-mat-metagenome-genome-assembly--contig:-NODE-1253-length-57100-cov-21.671448_pt1 | contig 57100 bp, 56 predicted proteins | sample MGYA00237777_ERZ505514 | MGnify/ENA primary metagenome ERZ505514 (study PRJEB26160, sample SAMN06269048) | microbial mat metagenome | isolation source: Oligotrophic lake microbial mat | place...
GCGCGCACCGACTTGCTCGAGCCCAGTTCGACGAATGCCGCCTGCAAGGCCTCCCAGGCGGCCACCGAGAGTGCGTTGAGTTTGCCCGATGTGGTGAGGACAAGCGTGGCGATGCGCCCATCGATGCGGGTCACCACCGGCGCGGTCGTGCTCATCAAAGATCGATCTTGGCGCCTGAGGCCTTGACCACCAGCGCCCATTTTTCGATCTCGCTGCGGATGAATTTGCTGAAGTCGGCAGGCGTATTGCCGCCGGGCTCAGCACCCTGGTTGAACCAGAATTCCTTGATCGGCGCCTCCTGCATCACTTTGGCCACTTCCTGCTGGGTGCGCGTGATGACCTCCGCCGGCGTACCCTTGACCGCCCACAAGGCATACCAGGTGGTGGCCTGGTAGCCCTTGATGCCCGACTCGTCCATGGTCGGCACGTTTGGAAACGCCGGCACCCGCTGGGTCGAGGTTACCGCCAGTGCCTTCAATTTTCCGCCCTTGATCTGCGGCGCCGAGGTACCCATGCCGTCGAACGCAAAATCGACCGAGCCTGCCAGCAGATCCTGCATCATCGGTCCGGCGCCGCGATACGGAATGTGCGTCATGAAGGTTTTGGTCATCTGCTTGAACAGTTCCACCGTCAGGTGATGCGAAGTGCCGTTGCCGGCGGAACCGAAGTTGAGTTTGCCCGGGTTTTTGCGGGCGAATGCCAGAAAGTCGGCCAGCGTGTTGATCTCGGTGTATTTCGGGTGCACCACGACCACATTGGGAACATAGGCCAATACCGTGATCGGCACGAAATCGCGCTCGATGCTGTAGGGCAAGCGGGTGTAGAGCGACTCGGCGATGGTGTGGTGCACCGCGCCGCAAAATAGCGTGTAGCCATCCGGCGCCGCCTTGGCGGCCGCCGCTGCGCCCACCGTGCCGCCGGCGCCGCCCAGGTTCTCGACGGTGAATTGCTGCCCCATGAATTGCGTAAGCCGCGCCGCCACCGGCCGCAGGAATGCGTCGGTGCCGCCACCGGCCGGGAACGGATTGATCACCCGCACCGGCTTGGTGGGCCATGCGCCCTGGCCAAGTGCAGTGCCTGTGGCTGACAGCGCGCCTGCCGCAGCGGCGCCCTTGACGAAATCACGACGTGAAAGCATGAAAACTGTCTCCGGAAATTATTCTGGTGATGCAACAAAAAAAGACGGGCGCCTGCCTTCGCAGCGCGCAGTGAGCGCGCGATTTTAACGCTTCGCTGCCGCTTCCTCGCGCATGCGAGTGGCAATCCGCGCCAGGCGCGCCAGGCGCGACCCGGCGGCCACGAACCCTTCGGCGTCGAAGCGGTTGATGTTGCCCTCGATTTCTTCAAGATCGTAGTAGTAATTCACCATCATTCCAAAGGATTGCAGAAGTCCGCGCGCCGAACCGTCGGCCAGCCATTGCAGGCGTTCTGCGCGCGCGCCATTGCCCAGGTGAAAGCGCGCCACCGAGTCCAGCGGCGCTGCCGGACCGGCGTCGGGCCGGCCCGACGGCGCCTGCCTGGCTTCGGTGAGATACAAAGCAGCCAAACTCATCAAGGGCGCGCGCAGGGCACCCGCCAACGCGCTGTCCTGATGCCAGTGCGGATTGGCCAGCGCCTCGCTCAAGGGCAGCGGCACATTCGGGGCCGCCTTGAGCCAGGCGGCAAAGCCCGGCATCGGCGACAGGGTCGAAAAATGCTGCAGCTTCGGAAAGTCGCGCTGCAAATCCTCGACCACCCGCTTCAACAGGAAATTGCCGAACGAAATGCCGCGCAAGCCGGCCTGGGTGCTGGAGATCGAATAGAACATCGCCGCCCTGGCGCGCCGGGTGTCGAATACCGGTGCCGCCTGGTCGAGCAGCACCTGCACATTGCCTGCGATATCCTCGGTCAGGGCAACCTCGACAAACACCAGCGGCTCATCCTTCAAGCGCGGATGAAAAAACGCGTAGACCCGGCGATCACGATCGAGCCGGTTTTTCATGTCGGCCCACGAGCTGATTTCGTGCACTGCCTCGTAGACCATCAGTTTTTCAAGGATGTGCGCCGGCGAATCCCAGCCGATGCGCCGCAGTTCAAGAAAACCGACATCGAACCAGACCGCCAGTTGCTCGGCCAGTTCCGCCTCCAGCGCCTGCAGTTCCGGCGCCTGGCGCAGGCGCGCAAGTACTTCGACCCGCACGTCGACCAGGAAGCGCACGCCCTTTTCGGCCGCACCAAACTGGCGGATGACGCGCGCGCGCGGCGAGGCAAGCGCGCCGCGCAGCGCGCTTTCGGCACGCCACTCCGCCGGGCTGCCGAGCGCTTCGCTGTAAGCCGCAAACGCCTGCGTCACGGCGGCGCCGTCCGGCTTGAGGGTGGTGGCGAAGGCACGCAAGGCTTCGAGCCGCGTGGCCTCGTTCATCGCCTCATACAGGTCAATCAGTGCCAGGGCCCGGCTGCGCGATGCCACCGGCCCGCCCTGCTCGCGCGCGCAGGCTTCAAGTTCACGGCACCAGGCACGCACCACGCCGCCGGCCACGCCTTCCACCGGCCCACTGGCAACCCGATGCTTGAACCAGCTGGAAATCCGCGACAAGGCATTGCGCCCGACGGGTGCTGAATCAGACAAGGTATGCAAGACCGGAGTAGACATGGATTAAGCGCGGCGGCCAGCGAACAATATCGCCATTTTGCCTTAAGTTCAGTGAAACCACCTTTAATAACCGTTAATTCCGGCAAACTTTCAACTGCCGGTCGATCCGCCGAAGTGTTGCTGAAAAGCATCGCAGAAGCGCCCGAGATCCGCATGCGGCAAATCGTTGATGCCGGCCGCCCGGGCACGCCCGCCACCGCCGGCAAATCCGCGGCACAGGGTATCGGCGCCGCTGGGGCGGGCAAGCGGCGCCCTGACGCTCACCACGAAGCCACGTTCTGTTTGCACCAGAATCGCATGCGCGCGCTGTGGATGCGCACGCGCCAATTCATTGGCAAGCACCCCGTTGACGCGGCGCGCCCAGGGCAGTGCCGGCAGCACCGCCAGCGCCGTGGCAGCATCGGCGACAAGCGGCGCAATGCCTTGGGCAAGCAGCATGTCGGCGGCCATGCCGGCGCGCAAACACGGCACGAACGCATCGGCGGCGGCGAATCGCAAAGGGTCTTCGAAGTCAGCGATGCGCGCAAACAGATCCGCAGGTGCCACGTGCAGGTCGTCCACGGTTTCGCCGTAGGCGTTGTAATTCATCAGTTCACCCAGTTCGCGCAAGGCCTGAAGCTCAGCCGTATCGACGCCGGCCGTCGCAGCCAGCGTGCCGGCGACCGCATGCAGGTTGTCACCAAATGCCGCCGCCACCGCCCACCTGCGAAACCTGCCACCCAGGAGCGCATCGACAATCATGCTGGAGCAGGTATCGCTGGCGGTATCGATATGCGCCTTGAGGCCAGGCGACGGCGGAATCGTGCCGGCAAAATGATGGTCGAACCAGGTTACGCGCACCCCCGCGGCCAGCAGTCGCTCCAGCGCGGCGCGGTTGGCGTCGAGCGAAATGTCGGCCACCTTGACCTGATCACCGGCGCGCGCCCGCACCCGCGCGAGCAGGCCGATGTCGCGCTTCACCCCGGTCACCACGTTGTGCGGCGCATAGCCGGCCAGGCGCAACTGGTGCGCGGCGCAAATGCCGTCGGCGTCGCCATTGAATACCAGCCAGCGCCGCGGGTCTGCAGCAGGTTTCGTGTGGTCGCCGGGCTCCGGCCCAGGCGCTGGATCAATAGGGTCAGCCATGCTTTACGTAGACTGGGGCGTCGCTCTCGACTCGCTGCCGTCGGCTATAATTTTGCATTATTCCGAATTATCCGCCAGGCGCGAAATTTGGCCGCGCACGGCGCTTCACGCCCCATGGCGATCAGGCATTTTTTGCAGTTCCGGGACTTCTCGCGCGCCGAGCATGAGTACCTTTTCGCACGCACGACCTGGTTGAAGGCCAAGTTCAAGGCCTTCGAGACCCATCACCCCCTGTTCGACCGCCATCTGGCGATGATTTTCGAAAAGAACTCGACGCGCACCCGCCTTTCGTTCGAAGCCGGCATGCAGCAACTGGGCGGCTCGTCGATCTTTTTGTCCACCCGCGATACCCAGCTCGGGCGCGGGGAGCCGGTGGAAGACGCAGCCCAGGTGATCAGCCGCATGGTCGACATCGTGATGATCCGCACTTTCGAGCAGGACATCATCGAACGCTTCGCCGCCCACTCGCGGGTGCCGGTGATCAACGGCCTGACCAACGAGTACCACCCCTGCCAGGTGCTGGCCGACATCTACACTTTCATCGAGCATCGCGGTTCGATCCAGGGCAAGACGGTGGCGTGGATCGGCGACTCCAACAACATGTGCAACACCTGGCTGCAGGCCGCCGAGGTGCTGGACTTCAACGTGCATGTGTCTACCCCGCCCGGCTACGAGGTCGAGCCCGAGCGCGCAGGCCTGTTCGGCGAGGATCACTTTGAAGAGTTCGCCGACCCGATGGATGCGGCGCGCGGTGCCCACCTGGTGACCACCGACGTGTGGACCAGCATGGGCTTCGAGGCCGAGAACGAGGCCCGCAGACTGGCCTTCGCTGACTGGCGCGTGGATGCCGACATGATGCGCGCCGCACAGCCTGACGCCCTGTTCATGCACTGCCTGCCGGCGCATCGCGGCGAGGAGGTGGAAGCGCCGGTGATCGACGGCCCGCAAAGCGTGGTGTGGGACGAGGCAGAGAATCGCCTGCATGTGCAAAAAGCCTTGCTGGAATACCTGTTACTGGGAAAAGTGGAAGCGACATGAGCGACAAAATCAAGAAAATGGAGGCTAGCAAGGTAGACAAGGTGGTCCTGGCCTATTCGGGCGGCCTCGATACCTCGGTCATCCTGAAATGGCTGCAGGACGTCTATCACTGCGAAGTGGTGACCTTCACCGCCGACATCGGCCAGGGCGAGGAAGTGGCGCCGGCGCGTGCCAAGGCGCTGAAGATGGGCATCAAGCCCGAGAACATCTTCATCGACGACCTGAAGGAAGAATTCGTCCGCGACTTCGTGTTTCCGATGTTCCGCGCCAATACGCTTTATGAAGGCGAATACCTGCTCGGCACCTCGATCGCGCGCCCCTTGATCGCCAAGCGCATGATCGAAATCGCCAGGAAGGTCAAGGCCGATACCATTTCGCATGGTGCCACCGGCAAGGGCAACGACCAGGTGCGCTTCGAACTCGGTGCCTATGCGCTGATGCCCAACGTCAAGGTGATCGCCCCCTGGCGCGAGTGGGACCTGCTGTCGCGCGACAAGCTGCTCGCGTATGCAGACAAACACGGCATCCCGGTCGACTTCAAGAAGCGCAAGGGCGGCGGCGCACCCTACTCGATGGATGCCAACCTGCTGCACATCAGCTATGAGGGCGGCATTCTCGAAGACCCGAATTTCGCACCGGAAGAGTCGATGTGGCGCCTGACGGTATCGCCCGAAAAGGCGCCCGACAAGCCGCAGATCATCGAACTCACGTTCGCCAAAGGCGACATCGTCGCCGTCGACGGCAAGAAGATGTCGCCCGCCACCGTGCTGGCCACACTCAACACCATCGGCGGCAAGCACGGCATCGGCCGGCTCGACATGGTCGAGAACCGCTATGTCGGCATGAAGTCGCGCGGCTGCTACGAGACCCCGGGCGGCAGCATCATCTGGAAGGCGCACCGCGCGATGGAATCGATCACCATGGACCGCGAAGTGCTGGCACTGAAGGATGACCTGATGCCGCGCTATGCGCGCCTGATCTACAACGGCTACTGGTTCTCCCCCGAGCGCAACTTGCTGCAGGTGCTGATCGACGAGTCGCAGAAAAGCGTCAATGGCAAGGTGCGGCTCAAGCTCTACAAGGGCACCATGATGGTCACCGGCCGCGAGTCAAAGACCGATTCACTGTTCGACATGAAGATCTCCACCTTCGACGACGACGGCGGCGCCTATAACCAGGCCGATGCCGGCGGCTTCATCAAGTTGAACGCGCTGCGCATGCGCATCGCGGGGAATCTGGCGAAGGGTCGCAGGAAGTAGGCTTCGCCAGCCCGCACCTGCGTGAACAGACAAAACCGGTTGTGTACCGATACTTCCGCGAGACTTGCGACAAAGTTTTGTGATCGGAGAATGCGATGAAAATACTTGATGTCGTAGCCAACCTGGAAGCGATTCCGCTGGCACGTCTTGCCAAGGGGCAGGTGGGCACCATCGTGGAACGGTTGGACGACGACGTCGTGCTGGTCGAGTTTGCCGATCTTGGCGGATTGGCATACGCGCTTGAACCGATTCCCCCTGGACAAACTGATCGAGTTGCACCACAGCCCGGCGATGGCCGCCTGGGGATCGCGCGCACCACTTACTCCGCCGGCGATTCGACCATTTAAGGGTGCGCCGTAACCAACCCGCGGCCGAGTCGATGAAAACCCTGCTGATCCTTGGCGCCAGCGGCAAGGTAGGGCAACGCATCCTTGCTCAGGCTTTGGCTCATCCGCAGGTAGGCCAGGTCGTTGCGCCCACCCGGCAACCACTCCCGCCCGACGCAAGGCTGCTAAACCCGATCGTCGACTACCGCGCCCTGCCGGTGGCGCCGTGGTGGTGCGCCGACGCCTGCCTGTGCGCGTTGGGTACCACCTTGCGACAAGCCGGCTCCAGGCAAACTTTTTTCGAGGTCGACCATGATCATGTGCTGGCTGCCGCGCGCCTGGCGCATCAAGCCGGCACGCCGACCTTTGTTCTCAACTCGTCCTTGGGTGCAAGCGCGCGAGCCGGCAACTTTTATCGACAGGTCAAGGGCAGGATCGAGGATGACCTGACTGCCATCGGATTCGAGTCCCTGACGCTTGCGCGCCCTTCGCTGCTCGATGGCGGCCCACGTAGCGATGCACGCCCTGCCGAGGCATTGGGCCTGTTGCTGGTCAAGTCTGCCGGACCTCTGGTGCCGCGCCGCTATCGCGCTGTCGCAACCGACGCCGTCGCACGGCACATGTTGACCGCAGCAGTTGAGGCAGTGCCCGGCCGGCGGGTCATCGAATCAGAGCAACTGCACTGATTGCCTGCCAATAACCGGCGCCAGCCGTGCGAAGCCCGCAATCAACCCCGATCCGAGTAGTCTCGGCCCGACTATCGCTGATAATTCGTGAACCACATTCTGGCTGTCTCGACCCCGTGGCTCCGCCCCTTTCCACGACCATCAAGAATCAACCCTCATGACCGCACCTGCCCGCAGCCTCCCTCCCATTCTGAAAAACATCAAGTTCCCGGTCATCGGCTCGCCACTGTTCATCATCAGCAACCCGAAGCTTTTGATCGCGCAATGCAAGGCCGGCGTGGTGGGCGCCATGCCCGCGCTCAACGCCCGCCCGGCCGCGCAACTGGACGAATGGCTGGCTGAGATCACCGAGTCCCTGGCCAAGCACGACCGTGCCCACCCGGAATCGCCTGCCGCACCGTTCGCCATCAACCAGATCGTGCACAAGAGCAACGATCGCCTGGAGCACGACATGCAGGTGTGCGCCAAATACAAGGTGCCGATCGTCATCACCAGCCTTGGCGCGCGCGAAGACGTGAACCAGGGCGTGCACCGCTGGGGCGGCGTGGTGTTGCACGATGTGATCAACAACCTGTTCGCCCACAAGGCGATTGAAAAGGGCGCGGACGGCCTGATTCCGGTGGCCGCTGGCGCCGGTGGCCATGCCAGCGTGAAAAGCCCGTTCGCCATGGTGGCCGAAATCCGTGAATGGTTCGGCGGCCCGCTGGCGCTTTCCGGCGCCATCTCCTCGGGCGGCGCAATCTTGGCCGCGCAGGCCATGGGCGCCGACTTCGCCTACATCGGCTCGGCCTTCATCGCCACCGAAGAAGCGCGTGCGGTAGAGGGTTACAAGCAGATGATCACGCAATCCGATTCGGACGACATCGTCTACAGCAATTTCTACACCGGCATCCATGGCAACTACTTGAAAGGTAGCATCAGGAACGCCGGCATGGACCCAGACAATCTGCCGCAAAGCGACCCCAGCAAGATGAATTTCGCCAGCGGCGAAGGCGCCAGCGCCACCAAGGCCTGGAAAGACATCTGGGGCTGCGGCCAGGGCATCGGCGCGATTCGCGAGGTGATGCCGGCGGCCGCGCTGGTGGCGCGCTTCAAGCGCGAATATGCCGAAGCGAAGGCGCGCATCTGCGCTAGCTGAGTCCGTCCATTCGAAATACCGGTCGACCAGTCACGCAGGCAACCGACAAAAGAAACCAAACATGAGCAAACCGGTCTGTCTCATCGTCGGTGCGGGTGCCGGCATCGGCGGCACTGTGGCCAAACGCTTCGCGCGCGAGGGCTACCACGCCTGCCTGGCGCGCCGCAGTGACAAACAAGGGCTCGACCGTCTGGTCGGCGAGATCGAGGCCGAGGGCGGCACGGCGACCGGATTCATGGTCAACGCCGTGGAAGAAAACAGCATCGAACAACTCGTGATGCGGATCGAGGCGGATCTCGGGCCGATCGAGGTGGCGGTATTCAATCTCGGCGCACAAATCGGCGACCGGTCATTGGCGCAGACTTCCTACAAGATGTTCGAGATTGGCTGGCGCATGGCGACTTTCGCCCTGTTCCGCCTGGCTTCGGTGCTGTGCCCGCTGATGGAAGCACGCGGCAAAGGCACCATCCTGGTGACCTCTTCAACCGCAGCGATGCGCGGCAACCCGGGCCAGCATTCGCACGCCGCGGCGATGGGCGGGCGCCGCATGCTGTGCCAGTCGCTCAACGCCGAATTTGCCGCCAAGGGTATCCACATCGCGCACATCATCGTCGACGGCTCGGTCGACGCCCCGGACACCCTGGGCAAGATGCTCGGGCCCGAGCGTTTCGCGCAGTTGCGCCAGACGCGTGGCAACGAACATGACGGCCTGTTGTTGCCGGCCGAAGTCGCCGACACCTATTTTCACCTGGCGCAACAACACCGTTCGGCCTGGACCTTCGAGATTGACCTGCGAACCTACAAGGACAAAGCCTGGTGGAACTGATGCGGCCATGCCGCAACAGAGCAACCCGAAACCAGGAGATCGCATGACCATCACGCTCTATGACGGCGCCACCGCCCCCAGCCCGCGCCGTGCCTGCATCCTGCTGGCGGAGAAGGGTGTGGCCCATGCCGCCGTCAACCTAGACCTGGCCGGAGGCGAGCAAATGGGCGCGGCCTATCGAACCATCAACCCGCTATGCACCGTGCCGGCCCTGCAATTGGAAGATGGCCGCGTGCTGATCGACAACGCCGCCATCGCAGCCTACTTGGAGGCGCGTTTTCCAGAGCCGCCCTTGCTGGGCACCACACAGCGGCGCGGCGCTACGTCGCGCTCCGCTTCTGTCTACCGGCTTCGCGAATGCAGGCCCCAGATGGAATGCGTGGCCAGGACGGCGCTGGTGGTGATCGCCACAGCCAAAACCGGCAACAACACCGCCAGGCGTGCACCGACTGCGCCCACGGCCAAGCCCATGATCAGCGAACCGAGCGGGCCGCCGCCCAGCGTGGCCAGGGCCAGCACCGCCATCACCCGTGCCTGATGCGTCGCTGGCGCGCGTTCCTGCAGGATCGTGCGCGACATCGCCATGGCCACGCCGCCGCACATGCCCCAGGCGAAAACGCACACATAGAACAGCCACTGCGGCGGCGCCAGCGCCAGTGCCGCGAGAACGCAACAGCCGAGCAGCAAGGCGATGGCCAGCGCCCGACCCGGGGTGGCGGTGCCGCCGCGCCTTGTGAGAATCACGATGCTGATGAGCGAGCCGATGCCGAAAGCGATATAGCCGGTTGCCAAATCCTGGGCACCGCCGGCATAAAGATCGCGAATGGCCAGTGGTATCAGCACCACATAGGCACCTCCGATAAAAAACACCCCCATGCCAAGGGTGAGCAGAAGTGTCGCGCGCATCGGCGAATCCGAAAAAATCAGGGACACACCGCTGCCGAATTCGCGCCACAAGGAATCGCGCATTGAGCCGGCGTTTCCCGGTATCGGCGGCACCGCACTGGACGGCAGGCGACTGGTGGCAATGATCCCGCTTGCCAGCACCAGGCACTGAACCAGCAGGATGCTGATCGAACCCCAGTGCGCAGCCCTGCCGCCCATCCCCTGACCGATCATCATCGCGCCGAACTGCATGCCCATGGCGAGGGTGACCATGCGCTGCACATTGCTGCCGGCCACCCGCTTGAGCAGGCCATCGCGGGCCGGCATTGCAAACGCCGTCACCAGGCCCCAGGCGAGCGCGTACAGTACCAGCAAGCCTTCGCTGATTTGGCCGCGCCACAAGGAGAAGGCCAGCAACAAGGGCATGCCGATCGCCGCGGATTGAATCACCATCAGCAGGCGGCGTGGGTCGACGCGATCGGCCAGCCAGCCGCCGACCAGCAGGAACACCAGGATCGGCAGCTGGCCGATCATCTGCGTGATGCCGAATCGCTCGGCAGGTTGATTCAGCTCGATGGCCAGCAGATAGGGCAGCAGCACCATCTGAATGCCTGCCGGAATCATGAATGTGGCAACGCTCGCCAGATACCAGGCGGCAGGTGTACCGCCATCGACGTTGTTCAAGAGTCCTCCACACCGCCTTGCGTTCGATTTGCGGAGCCGGGGTGAATGCAAGAGGGAGAGGCACAGTCTAGCAGCCTGTCGGAGTCGGGGAAACGCCGACTTCACGCCGACTTCAGGCCTTGCCCGACCGCCGGCGGCATTGCCGACACCAACAACTCGTATTCCCGGTTGAAAGTATCATTGGCAAGGAAGGCTGCATCAAGCCGCTGCATCAAGCCGCTGCATCAAGCCGGTGACAGGCGGCGATTGGTAGACCGGGCAATCGTCGGACAACTGAAAAAATCGGAGACACAACATGAGATTTCCCGCCCGTTTGCTTGTGACCGGCATCGCGCTGATGGTCGCGGCTGCCGCACACGGCCAGACCGCCGCAAAGCCTGCGGCTTGGCCCGCCAAGCCGATTCGCATCATCGTCGCCTTCCCGCCCGGTGGCCTCACCGATGCCTACGCCCGCATGTATGCCGAGCAGCTCACCGCCAAACTGGGGCAGTCGGTGGTGGTGGAAAACAAGCCCGGGGCAGGCGCCATCATCGGCATCGAGGCGGTGGCGAAGTCGCCACCCGACGGCTATACATTGCTGATGACTACATCGGGCACGGTTTGGCAGAATCGCGTGCTCTACACCAAGCTGCCCTACAACCTGGATCGCGATCTCACACCCATCGCCCTGTTTCCTTCGGGCCCGCTGGTGGTGGCGGTGTCTGAAAAGGTGTCGGCACGCAACATGCTCGAGTTCATTGCCTATGCCAAGTCCAACACCACATCGATGGCGACCTACGCGCCGGGCTCTTACCCGCACATGGTGGCGGACCAGACCAACCGCACCGAAGGCACCAATATTCTCTCGGTACACTATCGCGGCGAAGCGCCGATGTGGGTCGATGTCGCCTCGGGGCAGTTGCAGATCGGCATCGGCAGCTACCAGGCCTTCAACACGGTTCAAGGCCGCGGGGTGCGCGCGATCGGCGTTACAGGTTCGTACCGCTCGCCCAAGTTGCCGGATGTACCGACCCTTGCGGAGCAGGGCGTTGCCGGCAATCTCGTGACTCTGGAGGGCGGCCTGCCGCTGATGGCCCCGACCGGGACCCCCGAGGCGGTGTTGCAGATCCTCTCGCGCGTGGCGGTGGAGGGCGCCAACTCCGAGCGGGCGGCCAAGCTGCGCGAATCCTTTTCGATTCCCAACAAGCCCAAGAACCTGGCCGAAACCCGCCGCGACTGGGCGCGCGACGTGCCGATATGGATCAAGCTGGCGGTGGACCTGGGCATCAAACTGGACTGAGCGCCGGCTGCCATTGACCGCCACGCGGAGTCCCCGCGTCGAATCACGCACCACGACACTGGAGGTTGAAGTGACGCAAGACCTGCTGGAAACCATCGACAAGGGCATCGCCACACTCACCATGAACCGGCCGGACGCGCGCAATGCACTCACGCGCGAGATGATGCTTGGGCTCGCCGCTGCCATGCCGCGCCTGGCCGCCGACCCTGCGGTGCGCCTGGTCGTTCTGACCGGCGCCGGCAATGCCTTTTGCGCAGGAGGCGATGTGAAAGGCTTTGCCCGGCGCGCTGCCGGCAGCGCCTCCGGGGTTGGCGAAATGAGCTTCGACCAAAAGGTCACCGACATTCGCGGGCGCATGGAAGTCAGCCGCTGGCTGCATGAAATGCCCAAGCCGACCCTGGCCGTGATTTCCGGCCCTGCCGCCGGCGCCGGCTTGTCGCTCGCACTGGCCTGCGACCTGCGCATTGCCGCCGACGACGCCAAGCTCACCACGGCGTTTTCCAGGATCGGCGTCTCGGGTGATTTTGGCGGCAGCTATTTCCTGAACCACCTGGTGGGCGCGGCCACTGCGCGCGAGCTGTACTTCAGCGGGCGCGTGGTACTTGGCGACGAGGCCGTCAAGATGGGCATGGTCAACCGTGCGGTACCGGCTACGCAACTGGCCGAAGCCGCACGCGCGTGGGCCGCTGAATTGGCGGCCCTGCCCACCATCGCCATCGGCTACATGAAGCGCAACCTCAATCTTGGATTGCGCGCATCCCTTGCCGACGTGCTCGATACCGAAGCCATCCACATGATCCGCACTTTCGAAACCGACGACCACAAGAGTGCGGCAGCGGCCTTTGTTGAAAAGCGCGTGCCGCAATTCAAGGGAGCTTGATATCGCTTCCCGAACCAGATGACCTCGCATGCCGCGCAAGGTAGCTGCGCGCGGCGAGTCGCAAATGTCGAACCTCCCAGTCGCCTGGTGCGTGCGCTGCGCAAGGTGGCTGGTGGAACCGGCGCTTAAACTTTATGGCCTTGACCCATGACCGAACAGAAAACACCTGCCAACCTGCCGCTTGCCGGCCTCACCGTGATCGACCTCTCGCGCGCCCTCGCCGGGCCGTTTTGCGCCACCATTCTGGCTGACCTCGGCGCGGACGTGATCAAGATCGAGCCCTCGCCGGACGGCGAGATGGTGCGCGGCTGGGGTCCGTTCCAGGACGGCATCAGCGTCTATTACCTGTCGATCCATCGCAACAAGAAAAGCCTGGTGGTGAACTTCCGCGATCCGGCCGGGCTGGAGCTGATCCGTCGCCTTGCTGATCGTGCCGATATCCTGGTGGAGAACTTCAAACCGGGCGCGATGGCCGACATGCAGCTTGACTACGCCACGCTGGCGGCGCGCAACCCGCGCCTGATATTCGCCTCGATCACCGGCTTCGGAACCAGCGGCCCCTATGGTGGCTGGCCCGGCGTTGACCAGATCGCGCAAGGCATGTCGGGCCTGATGAGCCTGACCGGCCAGAAGGAAACCGGGCCGACGCGGGTGGGCATTCCGATCGGCGACGTGGTGGGCGGCATGTGGGCAGCGCTGGGGGTGCAGGCAGCAGTGATCCAGCGCCATGCGAGCGGGCGCGGCCAGATGGTCGAGACTTCCCTCCTGGCCGGCCTGATCGGGCTGCTCACCGTGCAGGGCCAGCGCCAGCTGAGCCTGGGCGACACGCCGGGCGTGGCCGGCAACGACCACCCGGTGGTATGTCCCTACGGCATGTTCGAGGCCAAGGATGGTCCCTTCAACATGGCCGCCGCCACCGAAGACATGTGGGTCAAGCTGTGCAGACTGCTTGGCATGGAAGACTGGGTCAGCGATCCCGAATACCGCGACAACGCCGGGCGCCATCGCAATCGCGACGCGGTGAAAAAGCGCCTCAACGAAAAGTTCGCCGCGCGCGGCAAGATGGAATGGACCCTCGAACTGGTGAAGCTGGGCCTGCCGGCCGGCCCGATCTTTACCCTCGATCAGGTGTTCGCAGACCAGCATGTGAACGAAACCGGGATCGTCGAAGAGATCGATCATCCCACGCTGGGCCCCTTGCGCCTGATCGCCAACCCTCTGCGCATGGCCGGCATGGGCGGCCGTTCGGTGCGCAGCGCCCCGCCTCTCCTGGGCGCCGATTCGCGCCGCGTGCTGGAGCAATTCGGTCTTCGTTCCGAAGAGATCGATGCGCTGGTTGCCGCCAAAACCGTTCAATGCCTTTGAAAGGGGACCACCATGCTGGCTGACCAGATCGCCTATGTCGCCGTCGCATCCAACGATGTGGCGGCAACCTGTGCCGTATACGAGCAACACTTCGGACTGCCGCGCAGCCATCTGGCTTCGTCCGACGGCGCGATCGCCGTCTACAGCCTCGGGCAAAGCGCGCTCGCTGTGGTGCCACTCGGGCACCCGTTGATCGATGGCGAAGCCAAACCCGGCGTGCATCACATCGCGCTGGGCGTCGACGATCTCGATGCCGCTACCCGGCGTGCCGGCCTGCCCGCCTCGCGCGCGGAAAGCCTGGCCGGGCGTCGTGCCGTGGCCTTTGATCGCAGCGCAACGGTCGGCGTGCGGGTACGCCTGACCGAGCGCCTCGACCTCGTACCCCACACCGGCGGCGCCGTCGAACGCATCGACCACCTGGGCATCGCCAGCACCGATGTCGCTGAAGACGAGCGGGTATTCAGCGGCCGCTTCGGCTTCGCCGTTGAAAGCCGGCAGACCGACATGGAGGTCGCGCTGGCGGTCGAGTCATTCACCTCCGACAAGTACGGCGTCGTCTATCACACGCGTGCCCCCGAGCCGGTCGGCGGCTTGCGCGTAACCTTCATCAGCGCGGGTGACTGCGAGTTCGAATTCCTCGCCAATTTCGACCCGCGCCAGGGCGCGCAGATCGAGCACGGCCATTCCGGTTCGACCAGGCAGGACCAGGGCGCAATCACCCGCTTCGTGGCGTCACGCGGGCGCGGTCTGCATCATGTGGCGCTCAAGGTGCGCGACATCAATACCATCCTCGAGAGCATGGCCGGCGCAGGTTTGCCGATGATCGATGTCAAGGGGCGGCCGGGCTCGCGCCGTGCGCTGATCGGCTTTCCGCACCCCAAGGCCTTGGGCGGCATCCTGATGCACCTGGTGCAACGCGATGCCTGAGGCCCTGGTCGTAACAGAGCGCCAGGGCGATTGCCTGATCGCCACCCTGAACCGGCCTGCCGACGGCAATGCGATCAGCCTTGCGGTCGCACGCGAACTGGCGGCGATCGTCGCCACCTGCGGCACCGATCGCACGCTGCGCGCCCTGGTGATCACCGGCGCCGGGCCGCGCTTTTTCTGCACTGGCGGCGATGTCAAGGCCTACGCTCGCGTCACCACCGCCCTAGATTTGAATCAGGTGTTCGACCTGATCCGCAATCTGCTCGACGCGATCGAGGCGCTGCACTGCCCGGTGATCGCTGCGATCAATGGCTACGCCATCGGCGGCGGCGCCGAACTGGTGCTGGCCTGCGACTTGCGGGTGATGGATGCGCGTGCGCAGATCGGCTTTCCGCAATCGCGTCTGGGGATACTGCCGGGTTGGGACGGCATCGGCCGCTTGATCCCGCTGGTCGGCCGCGGCGCCGCCGCCCGCCTGTTGCTCAGCGGCACACGGGTGGATGCCGGCGAAGCGTTGCGCATCGGCCTGATTGATGAAGTGGCTCCGCCCGGCGAGTGTCTGGCACAGGCCGTAGCGCTCGCCCGCAGCTTCGGCGATAGCGCACCGCTTGCGCTCGCTGCCATCAAACTGGCGCTGCGCGACGCGGTCAGCGGCGACCCGGCACGTGCGCGCCAGCGCGCACGCGAGGCTTTCATCCCCCTGTGGTTTTCAGCCGACCACAAGGAAGCCGAGCGCGCGTTTGCGGAAAAAAGAACGCCGCGCTTCAATGGCGGATGACCACTGTCAATCAAGACAGACCAGGCGCCGCATCGCGACGCGGCGGTCTATTTGCCGGTAAAGCGCGCCGGGCGGCGCTCAAAAAACGCGGTGATGCCCTCGCGAAAATCCGCCGTGCCGGCCGAGTCGCGAAAGCCGGCGTGTTCCCGTTCGAGGTGTGGATCCAGTGTTGAAGTGGCGGCTGCGTACACCAGCATCTTTGCCTTGGCCAGCGCGCCCGGAGCAGCCGCTGCAAGGCGCTGCGCGACCTTCAGCACCTCGGCCGCAAGTTCGGCGCGCGGCACCACGCGGTTGACCATTCCGAGCGTCAACGCGGTTGGCGCATCGATCATGTCGCCCAGCATCAGGGTGGCCATGGCGCGGCGTGTGCCCAGCAGTTGAGTGAGCGACCAAGAGGTACCGCCATCCGGACTGGTGCCAATCGCGCCGTAGGCCGGCATGAACTTGGCGTCGTCCGCCGCGATCACCAGATCGGTGGCCATCGCCAGACCAAGACCGCCGCCGGCCACCGCACCCTGGGTGGCGCCGACCACCGGTATCGGCAGCGCGCGCATGCCGCGAATGATGCGATGAAACAGCTTGATCAGGGCGTCCGCCGTCGCCGGCGCGCCGGCCAGGTCGCGATGAAAAACCTTGAGGTCGCCGCCACCCATGAAGGCGCGGCCGGCACCGCCCAAGATCATCACCCGCAGCGCAGGGTTGGCCGCAACTGCGGCGATCGCCGCGTCCAGCGCTTCGCCCATCACGAAATCGAGCGCATTGAGGCTTTTCGGTCGATTCAGGGTCACAGTTGCGATCGGCCCATCAATGGCCAGCAATACTGCAGGCTCTTCCACCACGGCATCGGTCATTCTCCAAACCCCTCGATATTCAGGTCAGCCAGCGCTTGCGGCGCCGGTAGTGCTTGACGGCGCGGTAGTCCACCGCGTGCCCGCCGCCCAGGTAAAACTCCTGCACGTCGGGATTCTTCTTCAGTTCCGCGGCATCGCCGTTCATCACGACGCGACCGTTCTCGATCAGGTAGGCGGTATCGGCGATCTCGAGCGCTGCAGCGGCGTTTTGCTCGACCAGCAGGACCGACACGCCTGCATCCGCATTGATGCGCCTGATGATGTCGAAAATCTCGTCCACCAGCAGTGGCGCCAGGCCCAGGCTGGGCTCGTCGAGCATCAACAGCCGCGGTTCTGTCATCAGCGAACGGCCGATCGCCAGCATCTGCTGCTCGCCACCAGACAGGTAACCCGCCTGCGCACCGGCGCGCTCGGCCAGGCGCGGAAACCAGGTGAATACGCGGTCGATCAGTTCCTGCACATGCTTGCGATCACGGTGCATGGTCGATGCCGCCAGCAGGTTTTCCGCCGGCGTCAGGTGCTCGAACACCCGGCGTCCTTCAAGCACATGGGCGATGCCGCAGCGCACCCGGTCCGGCGGTGCCAGCGCCAGCATGTCGGCGTCACGCAGGCGCACCTCACCGCGCGTGACCTGCCCGCGCTCGGCCGCCAGCAAGCCGCTGACCGACTTAAGCACCGTGCTCTTGCCCGCGCCGTTGGCCCCGAGCAGGGCCACCAGGCCCCCCTCGGGTACCGCGATCGAGACCCCCTTGACAGCCAGAAACACGCTGTCATAGACCACCTCGATATTGTTGAGGTCAAGCAGGGCCATTTACTTGCCGGTCTTCTTGAACTCTTCAGACGACGCCTTGATCAATTGCCAGACGATGTCCTGGTCGGCTGCGAACCAGTCCGAGCGTGCCACCCAGCGTCGGCCGTCCCACTGCGCGACCCGACTCTGGCCGCCACCCTGGTGATCGGTCTTGCTGATGGTGACCGCCGGCAGCAATCCTTCGGCGGTGAACTTCGTGATGCTGCGCAGGCCCTCGTTGACAGACTCAGCCGTTGGCGCCGCATTCGGGTTCTTCTCCAGCGCCAGACGCACGCCCTCGACCATCAGCGTTGCCATCGCCACCCCCATGTTGTAGTAGGTGGTGCCGACGATCTCGGCCTTGCCGGCGCCTTTGCCGCGACCCACCACTTCCTTCATGATGTCCGCAATGACCTTCGGCTCGCGCCCGCCGGCCACCACTTCGAGCTTGAGTATGCCTTTGGCAGCGTCGTTGCCGATCACGTTCATTTCAGACTCGGACAACCAGGCCACCGAGGCGATGCGATCGGTCGGTATGCCGTTGCGTACCGCCTCCTTGATGGATACCACCTGGCCCGCGCCGGCGCCCCAGATGATGCTCCAGTCGGGTTTGAAGCGGCGCACGTTGCTCCATACCGCCGATTGATCGTTGCCGGGCGAAGTGTACGGAAAACCCTGAAACTCGAAGCCTTTGCGCTTGGCCAGTTCCTGCAGCACCGGCAGCGGCTCGCGGCCATAGCCCGAGTCGATATAAGCAAAGGCGATGCGCTTGCCCTTGAGATCGCCCTTCTCCTGGCGCGAGATGTATTCGATCAGCGATGCAGCCTGCGACCAATAGTTGGTCGACAGCGGCATCACATACGGGAAGGCCGTGCCATCAGCGGCATCGCTGCGGCCTGAATAGGCCATGATCAAATTCATCTTGTCTGCCATGGCGCGCGGCACCAGGGCTCGTGCCACCGGCGTGGACAAGGGATCGATCAGCACCACGCCTTCACGCTTGAAGCGCTCATAGGCCTCGATGCCGCGTGGCACCGAGCTGCCATGATCGACGATTTCGGCGGAAAACTTGTAGCCCCTGATGCCGCCGCGTTCGTTGACCAGCGACAGGTAATCACGCTGGCCCTGGCTATACTCTGCAGTCACGAAGGTATAGACCACGGTGAAGTCCTGCGGAAAACCGAACTTCACCACCTTTTCCTGTGCCATCACGGCGGAAGAAAATGTGCTGACTGCGGCCACTGCGCCGGCCGCCATGTATTGCCTGAGATTGAGTTTCATGCTGTCTCCTTGGTTGGTGATGTTGCTGCCTGTTTGCCTGCCGATGATGCTGAACTTTCGAATGAACCCCAGACTACTTGCGTGCATGGCGGAAAGGCCAGACCACGAAATAGTTGCGCACGTTGTTGTAAATCTTGGCCAGGCCGAGCGGTTCGAACAGCAGGAAGCCGACGATCAGCGCGCCATACAACATCAGTGGCGCATGGGCTGCGATATCGGCGCTGACATTGAGCGAAAACGCGCGCGAGGCGGCGCCGATCACGTTGTTGAGAATCACCGGGGCCAGCAGGATCAGGGCGGCGCCGAAAAAGCTGCCCAGCACGCTGCCCAGCCCGCCTACGATCACCGCCGCCAACAACTGGATCGACAATTCCAGATGAAACTGCTCCGGCGTCACCGCCTTGTAGTAGCAGAACGCGAACAGGCAGCCCACCACCCCGCCGATGAAAGAGCTGACCCAGAACGCCAGCAGCTTGTAGCGGAATGTGGAGACGCCGATGATCTCGGCCGCATAGTCCTTTTCACGCACCGCCGCCAGCGCCCGGCCCAAACTGGTGCGCCGCACGTTGAGCATGAATAGCGTGACTAAGGCGCAGACGAAAAGCGCGAGGTAATAGTTGTCGACGTCGCTTACGACGCGCATGCCGAAAAACGTGATCTTCGGTACCTGCAGCGTCGCCTGCGTGCCGCCGCTGATGGCCGGTACGTGGACGATCACGAAATCGACCAGGTACTGCATCGCCAGGGTGGAGATCGCCAGGTACAGACCCTTGACCCGCAAGGCCGCGGCGCCGAACACCACGCCAATTGTGGCACTCAGGAAGCCCGCCGCCAGCAGCACCAGTTCGAACGGCAGACCGGCGCGCGCCAGATGCACCGAGCCGTAGGCGCCGATGGCCATCACCGCGCCGTAACCCAGGTGCACCTGGCCGGCACCGCCCATCAGAAGGTTCAGGCCAAGAGTCGCCGTGGCCCACACCAGCCAGGGCAGCATGTAGGTGCCCAGGTACAGGCTGTTGACCACGAAAGGCGCGATCAACAGCAGCAGTACCACCGCCCCGACCAGCCAGCGATCGAACGGCAGGCGCCACAAGCGCCGGTCCGATTCGTAGCGGGTGTGGCGAATGCCGGCGGCGCGATAGAACATGATCAGACCCGTTCGATGTGTTCACGACCGAACAGGCCGTGCGGGCGAATCAATACAGTCGCCAGAATGATCACCGAGGCCACCACGTCACGTGTGCCGCCGCCGACCAGCTTGTCCAGATAACCGGCGGCCAGCGCTTCGCAAATGCCGATGATGAGGCCGGCCACCAGCACCCCGGGCACGCTGTCCAGCCCGCCCAGGATGGCGATCGCCAGCGCCTTGAGCAAAAGCAGCGAGAGCGTCCAGTCGACCCCCTGCACCGAACCCCACAGGATGCCGGCGGCGGCGGCGGCGATGCCGGCCATGCCCCAGGCCATGGCGATCACCCGCTCGACGCGAATGCCGACCGACCATGATGCAATCTGGTCGTCCGACACCGCGCGCATGGTCACGCCCAGGCGCGAGTTGAAGAACAGGATCGCAGCGGCGATCAACACCAGGGCTACGATCCCGCCCATCAGGAAGCCGCGGTTGATCAGAATTTCGCCCAGGAACAGCGGTGCCTGCGCGATACCAAGGTCGAGGCGTTTGACGGCGGAACCAAACAGGCCCGGCACCAGGCCGCGCAACAGGATCTCCAGGCCCAGGGTGAGCATGATCACCATGATGATCGGCTGGCCGATCATGCGCCGCAGCACCAGGCGCTCGACCAGCACGCCGGCGCCGTACAGCAGCAGTACCGTCAGCGGGATGGCGAGCCAGATCGGCAGGCCGGCGGAGGCGGAAAAAAACACGCAGGTATAGCCGCCGACCATGGCGAACGCGCCCTGCGCCAGGTTGGCATAGCGCGATGCCTTGTAGACCAGCACGATGCCCAGCGCGACCAGGGCGTACATCAGCCCGACCAGCGCGCCGTTGATGGTGAGTTCGCCAAAATAGTTGAAATCCATGCTCAGGCCACCTCCACCAGGTTCAGAGTGCGCTGCAGGCTGCCGGTCGCGCCGCTCTCGTAGACAATCCTGGCATCGATGGAGACGCTTGACTGCTTTTCATACAGCGCCTCGATCAACGTGGCATACCGTTCTTCGATGACGTTGCGCCGCAGCTTGCGGGTGCGCGTGACTTCGCCGTCGTCGGGATCGAAATCCTTGTGCAAATTGACGAAACGGCGGATCCGCAATTCCGGCTTGAGCAGGCCGTTGACATGACGCAGCACCCCGGCAATGAGCGCCTGAACCTCTTGCGCCTGCGACAACTCCGCATACGAGGTATAGGAAATCGAACGCTGCTCGGCCCAGTAACCGACGGCTTCCAGGTCGATACAGACAATCGCCGTCAGGTACTGCCGGTTGGCGCCGACCACCGCGACATTGCGCACGAAGGCGTCGAACTTGATGCGATTCTCGATGAAGTTGGGAATGTAGCGCTCGCCGCCGCCGGTGCGCACCACCTCGCTGACCCGGCCGAGCACCACCAGATGGCCGTCGGGCTCGAAATAGCCGGCGTCGCCGGTGTGCAGCCAGCCGTCGACGAGGGCGCGCGCGGATTCTTCCGGCGCATCGAAATAGGCACCGACCACACTGCCGGAGCGCACCAGGATTTCACCGCTGTCGTCGATGCGCATTTCCACGCCAGGCATGGGTTTTCCCACCGTGTGCACCTTGACATCGCCGTCGCGTTGCGCGGCCGACATCGCGCCGGTTTCGGTCTGCCCGTAGAACTGCTTCAGGTTGATGCCGAGCGCGCGAAACAGGACGAAGGTGTCCTCGCCCAGCGCCTCACCGCCGGTGTAGGCACGTACCGCGCGCGACAGCCCGAGGTAATCCTTGAGCGGGCCGTAGACCATGATCTCGCCGGCGAATGCAACCAGCCGTTGGCCAAGGGTCGGTGCTCCACCACCAAGCTTCTTGCGCTCAAGCGCGATAGCGCGTGGCATGAAGTAGTTGTAGAGGGCGCGCTTGACGGCTGTGGTTTCGGCGATGCCCACCTGCAGGCGGGTCAGCATGTTGTCCCAGGCGCGCGGTGCCGCCAGGTACATCGTCGGCGCGACTTCGCGCAGGTCGTGCAACACGGTTTCCTGACGCTCGGGGATATTGATGGTGAAATGCAGCAGCACACCCGCGCCCACGGTGAACATGAAGTCGCCCACCCAGGCGGTCGGCAGGTAGGCGTAGTGCTCCTCGCCTGGCTTGAAAAAGCCGCCGCGCGTGGCATTGCCAACGCCGGCGATCACGTTGGCATGGGTCAGCGGCACGCCCTTGGGCAATCCGGTGGTGCCGGAGGAATGCAGCAGTACCGCGATGTCGCCGGGTTGTGCACGGCCAGCCAGCTCTTGCCCAAGCGCGGGCGCGGCCGCCAGCCGTGCGCGGCCCTCGCTCAGCAACGACTCACAAGCCAGCAGACCAGGAGCGTCGTAGCCGGCGATGCCGCGGCCGTCGTCATAGATGATCAACGCCGGGCGACCGATCGTGGCGCGCAGTTCAAGCAGCTTGTCGACCTGCTCCTGATCTTCGGCGAAGGCTACGTCCGGGGCGCCGTGCCGGGTGTACTGCACCAGCTCGGCCGGAGGTACATCGGGGAATACCGGCACCGGAAACGCGCGTAGCGCAGCGATCGCCAGCATCGCGGCATACAGGCGCGAACGGTTGTCGCCGATCACGGTCACGGCATGCCCGGCGGCGACACCGCGGGCCTCCAATGCGGCAGCCATTGCCAGCACATCAGCATGCAGTTCGCGCCAATTCTGCTCCTGCCAGATGCCCTGGTCACGCTCACGAATCGCAACCCGGTCGCCGTGCACGCCGGCGTTGCGCGTCAGCGCAGCGATCAGGGTCGGCGGCAATTCGACGATCGCGTTCATGCTGCGACACCCGCCTGCAGGGCGGCGCGCCGGCCAAGATAGGCCGCCACCACCTTGGGATCGGCGATCGCCTCGCGCGGCTTGCCCTCTGCAATGGTCTCGCCATAGCTCAGCACCATCACGCGGTCGCAGATCGACATCACCACGTCCATGTGATGCTCGATCAGGAGGATCGAGACGCCGCGTTCGTCACGGGCGTCGAGAATGAAGCGCGCGATGTATTCCTTCTCTTCCTGATTCATGCCGGCCATCGGCTCGTCAAGGATCAGGAATTTCGGCTCGGCCGCCAGCGCGCGTGCCAGTTCCACCCGCTTCTGCAGACCGGGCGGTATCGACTCGACCGGCAGGTCGCGAATATCCTGCAGCTGCATGAAGTCGATGATCTCCTCGACGATGCGGCGATGCGCGACCTCCTCCTTGGCGGCCCACACCCAGTAGAACAGCGAAGCCAGCGCGCTGGGCCGCATGTGCACATGACGCCCCAGCAGGATGTTTTCCAGCACGCTCATGCCGCGAAACAGGGCCAGGTTCTGGAAAGTGCGCGCCAGCGACTGTTGCGCCACTCGGTAGGGCTTCATGCGCGTGATGTCATGGCCGAACAGGCGCACCTTGCCGTTCTCCGGCGGGTAGAAGCCGGTGATCACGTTGACCATGGTGGTCTTGCCGCTGCCGTTGGGTCCGACCAGGCCAAAGATCTCGCCCTCGCGGATTGCAAGCGAGACATTTTTCAGGGCACGCAAGCCGCCGAACGAACGGTCGATGTTGTCGCAGGCGAGCACCACCGGGCGCAGCGCCGCACCCGGCGCGCCCGCGGACGCCAGGCCGTGTGTGCGCACAGGCGGCGAGCTTGTCACCGCGCCCCTTCCGGCATCTTTGTTTCCTCGCTCAAAATCATGTCGCGTGCTGTTGCATGCCTGTTCCCTACATCCGGAAAACGCCGTAATGCGGGTCTTCGATCGGCGCATTCATCGAAGCCGACAGCGCCATGCCCAAGGCATTGCGGGTGTCGGTCGGGTCGAGAATGCCGTCATCCCACAATTCGGAGGTCGAATAGTATGCGCTCGACTCGCGCTTGTAGTCTTCCAGCACCGGATCGCGGATCGCCGCGATCTCTGCGGCCGAGAGCGCCCGGCCGGCGCGCGCCAATTGGCGCAACTTGATGTCGGTCAACACGTTGGCCGCCTGGTCGGCGCCCATCACCGAGATCTGGCTCTGTGGCCACATGAAAAGAAAACGTGGGTCGAACGCGCGGCCGGACATGCCGTAGTTGCCGGCGCCGAACGAACCGTTGCAGATCACCGTGAACTTCGGCACCGCCGAGCCGGACACCGCCATGATCATCTTGGCGCCGTCCTTGGTGATGCCGGCACGCTCGTATTCGCGACCGACCATGTAGCCGGTGATGTTCTGCAGAAACACCATCGGTGTGCGGTTCTGGTTGCACAACTGCATGAAATGTGCGCCCTTCAGGGTGCTGTCGTTGAACAGCACGCCGTTGTTGGCCAGAATGCCGATCTTGTAGCCCCACAGGTGTGCGAACCCGCACACCAGCGTGCCGCCGTAGGCGGGCTGGTACTCGTGGAAACGGCTGCCGTCGACCATGCGCGCGATCACCTCGCGCATGTCGAACTGCACCTTGATGTCGCGCGGAATCACGCCGTACAGCTCGACCGGATCGTAGACCGGCGCCTCTGGCTCCTGCCATTCGATTGCGGTCTTCTGCGGCCGGCGGAACTGCGCCACGATGTCACGCGCTATCGCAATCGCTTCCAGCTCGGACCCAGCCGGGTAGTCCGCCACCCCCGAGACACGGGTGTGCATGTCGGCGCCGCCCAGTTCCTCGACCGTGACCTCCTCGCCGGTGGCCGCCTTGACCAGCGGCGGGCCACCCAGGAAAATGGCGCCGCTGCCGCGCACGATCACGTTGTAGTCCGACAGTGCGGGCACATAGGCGCCACCTGCAGTGCAATGGCCGAGCACCAGCGCCACCTGCGGCACACCCATCTTCGACAGGATCGACTGGTTGCGAAAAATCCGCCCGGCGTAATGACGGTCGGCGAACAAGGTCGATTGCAGTGGCAGGAAGCCACCGGCGCTGTCGCACAGGTGGATCACCGGCAGGCGGTTTTCGATCGCGATGTCGAGCGTACGGATGATTTTCTTGATCGACAGCGGATACCAGGCGCCCCCCTTGACGCTGGCATCGTCGGCATGAATGATCACCTCGCGCCCGCAGACGATGCCGATGCCGCTGACGATCCCCGCTCCCGGCACTTCGCCTTCATAGGCCATGCCGGCGGCCAGGGTCGAGAGTTCGAGAAACGGCGTACCGGGATCGAGCAGGTGATCAAGGCGCTCACGGATGAAAAGCTTGTTCTGACGCGCAAGCCGCTGCATGTCGCGCTGCGGCCGCACCTGGCGTGCCTGATGTTGCCGCTCCCTGAGTTCGAAGGCGAGCTTGCGGTTGTGCGCCACATTGGCCAGGAAATCCGCCGAACCGATGTCCAGTTGCGATTCGATACGTTTCATGTTGCACCCCCGCTTGCGGGCTCCAGCGTAACCAGCAGCGCACCGCGCTCGAAACTGCGCCCGAGTTCCACGTGCACGGTCTTGATCACGCCATCGCGTGGCGCGCCAATCGAGGTTTCGAGCTTCATGCTCTCCATCACCAGCAGGGCCTCGCCGCGCCGCACCTCGGCGCCGGCTGCCGCATGCACCGCGACTACCGTGCCCGGCATCGGCGCTGGCACACTGTCTGCGCCCACACCCTGCCCCTGGTGCGACAGGCGGGTGAGGGCATCGGAATAGCGCAAGCTATGGGCGGCGCCTTGCATATGCACGTGCACCACATCGCCTTCGACTGCCACCACCACCGGCACTATCCTGCCGTCAATGTGCAGCTGAAAATCCTGCGGCCCCAGCGCCTGCAGATCGACCCCAATCGCCGCATCGCCGGCGTGCAACAAATAAGCCTTGCCCGCGCGCGACAACCAGACCGCATGCGCGATCTCGTCGAGAGTGAACATGTGCCCGCTCATGACGCCGCCAGCGACAGGCTTGGGCCGATCGCGCATGCGCGACGGTACTCGGCGGCGATCCGCGCGACCAGCGTTGCCACCGCCGGAATATCGTGAATGGTGGTGATGCCGTGGCCGGCGCTCCAGATGTCCTTCCAGGTTCTGGCCTCGCTGTCGGTCAGGGAGCTCATGTCCGGCGCCTTCGGCGGCAGCGTTGCCGGGTCGATGCCCAAGCGCGTGATCGAAGGCAGGAGGAAGTTCGCATGCACCCCGGAAAAGCGATCGGTATAGATCAGTTCACTCATGCCGGAATCGACAATCATCTGTTTGTACGGAGCCGACGCGCTCGATTCAAGGGTGGCGAGAAAGCGCGTGCCCATGTAGGCCAGGTCGGCTCCCAGAGCTTCGGCCGCGCGCACCTGATGGCCGTCGCCGATGCCGCCGCCCAGCACCAGGCAGCCGTCCCAGAACTCGCGAATCTCGCGCACCAGGGTGAAGCCGCTTTGCGCCGACGCGTGGCCGCCGGCGCCGGCGCCGACGCAGATCAGCCCGTCGACCCCGGCGCCGATGGATTTGCGCGCATGATCCGCGTTGATCACATCACAGAACACGATGCCGCCATAGGCATGCACGGCATCGACCACCTGGCGCGGATTGCCCAGGCAGGTGATGACCAACGGCACCTTGTGGCTGACCACGACCTCCAGATCAGGCGCGAAGCGCGGGTTGGTGCGGTGCACGATCAGGTTGACGCCATGCGGCGCGACCGCTGCACCCGGATGCGCCGCCCGATGCGCGGCAAGTTCGTCCTCGATCCGCGTAAGCCAGGCATCGAACTGCGCCTGCGGCCGTGCATTGACGTGCGGGAAAGTGCCCACTACACCAGCCTTGCAAAGCGCCGCAACCAGTGGCGGAAACGACACCAGAAACATCGGTGCGCCAATCGCCGGGAGCGCCAGGCGGCCGCGAAACAGCTCGGGCATCGGCATGGTTTCTAGTTCCTCCAGGGGCCAATGGCCGCGTGCAGGGCCGGCACCGCATCGGCGGCATCACGCACCGGGCGGGTAACCAGCGCCGCCACTGCCAGCAGGCGCGCCACCTGTTCGGTCGGCAGCGCCGGAGCCTGCGCGATCGCCGGGTTGGCGTCGAGGAAGCCGGTGTGCACCTGGCCGGCAACAAACATCGGGTGAGCCAGCAGACGGCGCAGGAAGCCAATGTTGGTGTCGCAGCCAAGCAGCACGAAATCGGCCAACGCAGCGTCGGCGCGCGCCATCGCCGCGGCGCGGTCGGCGCCATGGACGATGAGCTTGGCCAGCATCGGATCGAACGCGGCCGTGACGGCGCCGCCTTGCGCGATGCCGCTGTCCACCCGCACCGCAGGCGGCAGGCGCAGCGCCAGCACCGGCCCGGTGGTCGGGGCGTAGCCGCGCGCCGGATCCTCCGCATAGATGCGGAATTCAATCGCGTGACCCTGTGTGACCACAGCGGCCTGCGCGAAGCCCAGCGCTTCGCCGGCGGCAACCCGCAACTGCTCACGCACCAGGTCGATGCCGGTGATCATTTCGGTCACCGGATGCTCCACCTGCAGGCGCGTGTTCATCTCGAGAAAATAGAACACGCCGTCGCCAAAGATGAACTCCACCGTGCCGGCGTTGCGATAGCCGGCGGCCCGCGCGATGCCGGCAGCGGTTTCGCAAATCCGTGCGCGGGTCTCGGCATCCAGTGCCGGTGACGGCGATTCCTCGACGATCTTCTGAAAGCGCCGTTGCACCGAGCACTCGCGTTCGAACAGATGCACCAGGTTGCCGTGCGCGTCGCCCAGTACCTGCACCTCGATATGGCGCGGCGCCTCGACATAACGCTCGACATACAGACGCCCGTCGCCAAAATAGCGCAGGCCTTCGCTGCGGGCGCGCACGATTTCGCCCTCAAGAGCGCCGCTCTCGCGCACGATGCGCATACCCTTGCCGCCGCCGCCGGCAGCCGGCTTGATCAGCAGAGGAAAACCCACGCGGGCGGCACGTGCCACGAAGCTGGCCGGATCGTCGTCCTCGATCGCCGATGGCGCTACCGGAAATCCGCCGGCTGCCACGAAGGCGCGTGCCCGCACCTTGTCGCCCATCAGATCGATCTGTTCCGGGGTGGGCCCGACAAACACCATGCCGGCGGCAGCCACGGCACGCGCAAAATCGGCATTCTCGGACAAAAAGCCGTAGCCCGGGTGGAGCGCGCCCGCACCGGCTGCCACAGATGCGGCAATGATCTGCGCGCCATCGAGGTAGGCTGCGACCGGGGTGGTGCCATGGATTTCGATGGCCTCATCGGCTGCGCGCACTGCAGGTGAATCGCGATCGGCCGCATGGAAAACCACCATGCCCTTGAGGCCGAGCGAGCGCACCGTGCGCAGTATGCGCAGCGCGATCTCGCCGCGATTGGCCACCAGAACCGCAGCAAACGGCCAGCTGGAGATGTCGCTCACGCGCGCACCCTGGGCATAGCCGGGCGCTGCTCAATGGCTTCCAGGCGCCTGGCAATGCCCGCCAGGCGCGCGGTCTCGCGGCGCAGGCCCGTGAAGGGGTCACTATCCGCTTCGCGCCGCAAACCCAGGCCATCACACAAGACATCCGTGACCTGGTCGGCAATGCGATCCGCGTCGAGTGTGCCGCGGCCACACAGAAAATTCCACGCCTGATGTTCGATGGCGCCAAACACCATGTCACGCACCAGGCTGGGCGCCAGATCTTCACGAAAGTCGCCTTGTGCGATGCCTTCGCGCACCACGCCCAGCAAAAACCCGGTATAGCGCGCGTTCATGCGATGCAGGGGCGATTGGTAGTAATCGGCCCGCAGGCGCACTTCCTGGAACATAAGGCGGCTCAGTTGCGCATCGCGCCGAATGTTCACCAGATGCTGCCACACCAGAAAACGCAACCGGTTGCGCGTGCCCTTGATACCGGCCAGGCCCTGGGAAAATTGCTCGACCAACCCCTCATACCAGGTTTCGATCACCTTGAGCAGAAGGTCGCGCTTGCTGGCGAAATACTTGTAGACACTGCCTTCGACCACCCCTGCGCGCGCAGCAATCTCCGCCATGGTGGTACTTTCGTAGCCGCGCTCCGAAAAGCAGACCTGGGCTGCGGCAAGAATGGCGCCGACGCGTTGCGCGCGCGCCTGCCGCACCACAATCTTGCGCGGTCCCTCGGCCGCAAGCATCAGACTTGCCGCTGGCGCAGCCGCAGTCGTTATCGCCGCCATCCTCATCTTCGCTGTTCTCGTCAATGCCGTTCAACCTGGACGCCGATCTGCTTGCCGCACCTGCGCTGTAACGTTAATGAGTATGACTCACTCGAAGCGCAATGTCGCCGATTTTTCATTGTGCAAAGCAATATCGCCGTGATGCATCTTTAGTCCATTGCTTTTATCCTGCCAACTTCATACTATTGATGAGTAATGCTCACTATCGGGCAATCAATCTGCCAGGCGTGCCTGCATACACCCAGCCCATGCCGTGGAAAACGGACACCATGACAAACCAGACAGGCCCCAGAACCATGCGGCAAAGCGTGACACAAGCCTTTAGCGGATTGAGCGGCGAGGAAGAAGAAATCCTTGACCAGGCCGATGCATTCGCACAACGCGAGTTGTATCCGCTGGCGCAACGCATGGACAACGAGGAGTGGTGGCCGGATCAGGCGTTTCCGCTGATCGGCAAGACCGGTTACTTCGGCGTGACCGCACCGGCCGAATATGGCGGTGCCGGGATGGATTTGTTTGCCAGCGGCCTGGTGGCGCAGGCGTTTGCACGCTGGAACCATGCGCTGGCCCTGTCGTGGGTAGCGCATGAAAACCTGTGTGCCAACAACATTTTGCGCAACGCAAGTCCGGCGCAACGCGCCCGCTATCTGCCGAGCCTGAACAATGGCACCGCGATCGGCGCCCTGGGCCTGACCGAACCGGGTGCCGGCTCCGATGCCCTGGGTTCGATGAGCACCACGGCGCGTCGTGACGGCGATTTCTATGTGCTCAACGGCAGCAAGATCTACATCACCAACGGCCCGGTGGCCGACGTGCTGCTGGTCTACGCCAAGACTGAACCGGAGCGCGGCGCACAGGGGATTTCCGCCTTCATCGTCGAGAAGGATTTCGCGGGATTCAAGGTTGCGCAGAAGCTCACCAAAATGGGTTTTCGCGGCAGTCAGACTGCCGAACTGGTGTTCGACGATTGTCGCGTACCGGCCGCCAACCTGGTGGGCGAGGAGAATCGCGGCGTCAAGGTGGTGATGAGCGGGCTCGATCTCGAGCGCGCCATGATCTCGCCCCTGTGCCTGGGCATCGCCGAGCGCGCGCTGCAACTGTCGATCGACTACGCGCGCACGCGCAAGCAGTTCCGCCAACCGATCGCCAGCTTCCAGATGATCCAGTCGAAAATCGCCGACATGTATGTATGGGTCGAGGCCATGCGGCTTTTCACCTACCAGGGACTGCGCGCGGCCAACCTGGTGGAAAGCGGCGAAGGCGGCCGTGGCGAGATACACAAGATTACCGCAGCCTCGATCATGTTCACCGCCGAGACCCTGAACAAGGTGTTGAATGAGGCGCTGCAGATCCACGGCGGCAGCGGCTACATCTGGGAGTCCGAGATCAACCGCCTGTACCGCTCGATCAAGCTGCTGGAGATCGGCGCCGGCACCACCGAGGTGAGGAAGCTCATCATCAGCGGCGAGTTGCTGGCATGAGCGCAGCGCCGGTCGCGCCGGTCATCAGCGCCGACGACCTGTGGAACGCCGAAACGGTGTATCGCTCCGACCTGTTCGCCGCTCGCGTGGTGCTGGTCTCGGGCGGCGGCAGCGGGCTGGGGCGCGCCATCGCGCTGTTGTTCGCCAGATTGGGGGCCCGCGTTGCGATCTGCGGCCGCACTCTGGAAAAAATCCAGCGCGTCGCCGATTTCGCCAACGGCCGCGGCGCGCGCATGCTGGCGCTGGAAGCCAACATCGGCGAGCCTGAACAAATCGCCGCAATGTTCGGGCGCATCGAAGCCGAACTCGGGCCGCTGGATATCCTGGTCAACAACGCCGGCGGGCAGTTCCCGCAAGCGGCGATCGAATTCTCGATCAAGGGCTTCGACCGCGTCATCAAAAACAATCTCAACGGCACCTGGTACATGATGCAGCATGCCGCGCAACTGTGGCGCGACCAGCAGCGCCCCGGCGTCATCACCAACATCGTGGTGGTCACCGATCGCGGCATGCCCGGCGTGGCACACACGGTGGCGGCACGTGCCGGCATCATCGGCCTGACCCGCACGGTGGCGGTGGAATGGGCGCCGCTGGGCATTCGCGTCAATTGCGTGGCGCCCGGACTGATCGGCACCGAAGGCCTGGCCGTTTATCCGCCCGAGGCATTCAAGGAATTTCCCAAGGCCAACCCGATGAAGCATTGGGGCACGCCGATGGATATTGCCGAGGCCTGCTGTTACCTGGCGGCGCCTTCCGGCAAGTACATCACCGGCGAGGTGATGACCATCGATGGCGGCGGGCGCCTGTGGGGCGAACTGTGGACCGCCGGGCGGCCGGCGTATTTCAATCCGTAGCAGCCCGTATCCTCCCCATCTGCCACTTTTCCCGGCCCTCGTTGAATGCAACGCTTGGTTGAAGGTTTCTAGAGGCCGGCTGCGGTAACCTGTTCGGCATCGCAACTAACTTGCGAAAGGTCCCACATGCGCATAGTTGTCCTGCCGGGAGACGGCATCGGGCATAGGTCGCGCGAGCCCATTTTTGCGACGCCTGCGGCCTTGGATGGCGCGCAACTTGCATGACGTGATTGAATCGTCGGGTTGATCCAGATCCAAATGCATTTCGCGTACTATGCCTGCGCTCGATGCATCGGCTTTTGCCATCAAGCGGCGGCACCTGAACCCGCCGCGTGCGCCATCCGGCAAGACCATTTTCGGCACGCGACAGTGCTCAAGCCAACCAGGGTTCGCCACAGCGTCTCTCACAAACCGCGATGCAACTTCTACAGCAAATCATCAATGGCCTGATGCTGGGCGGCATACTGGCGTTTGTGGCGGTTGCGTTCACGCTCACCATCGGCATGCTGAACTTCCTCAATTTCACCATTCCGGCGCTGTTCATGATCGCCGGCATGGCGACCTGGGCCTTGTCATCGGGCGGCTCGCATATGTTCGCCTGGGGTTGGCACTGGGCATGGGCGGCATGCGCCGGCATCACACTGGCGGTGCTGGCGTCGCTACTGATCGAACGCTTCACCTATCGCTACATGAAGGCGCGCTTCGGCGACGCCACCGAGCATGCGCTGCCACTGGTGAGTTCGCTCGGCTTCCTGATCGTGTTCGAGCACCTGGCGATGAGCCTGTGGGGCGCCGACCCGCAACGTTTCGAGCTGCCCTTCAAGGATACCAACCTGCGCATAGGCGGCCTGATCTTCGGCATTCCGCACCTGACCAGCCTGTTTCTGGCCGTCGCCCTGGTCGCATTGCTGCACTGGTTGTTGACGCGCACCCGCATCGGGCGCTCGTTGCGCGCCATCGCCGAGAACCCGGATGCTGCCACCCTGATGGGAGTCGAGGTGCAGCGCATCGTGCCGGTGGTTTTCGTGATCGCCGGCTCGCTGTCGGGCCTGGCCGGCATCCTGTATGCCGCCAGTTACGGCACGGTCACGCCATTCATGGGCGACGCCATCGCCACCGACGCGATTGCCGCCATGGTGCTGGGCGGCTTGGGCAATATCTGGGGCGCGATTGCCGGTGGCTTGCTGGTGGGCCTGGTCAAGGTGCTGGCGATCAGCACCTTTGGCGCCGAGATCGAGAAGATCCCGGTCTGGGGTCTGCTATTGGTGATCCTCATACTGCGACCGTCGGGCCTGTTCGGCCACACCAGGATCGGCAAGGGCAAGTTCTGATGTCGGGCTATCTGGCGGGCTTGCTGGCGGTGCTGGCGATCAACATCATCGTCGCCTACTCGGTGTTCGTGCCGGCCGCGGCGGGTCTCCTCAATCTGGGCGCGGCCGGCTTCGTTCTGGTCGGCGCCTACGGTGCCGGTGCCATGACCACCCTGTTCGGCGTACCGCTGTGGCTGGCGTTAGTGCTGGGCAGCTTTTTGGCCGGCACGGTCGCATTTCTCATCTCGTTCCCGATCCTGCGCACACGCGGCATCTACATGGTGCTGGCCACTTTCGCGTTCGCCGAGGTGGTGGCCGGCGTGCTGCTCAACATTCCTGCACTGGGCGGTGCCGCCGGCCTCTCAGTGATGGCCTATGCCGGCCTGCCGCTGGTGGTCCCGGTGGCGTTGTGCGTGATCGGCTTTGTCGCCTGGCTGATGTCGACCCGCTTCGGGCTGTCGGTGCGCGCGATCCATGACGACGAGAACGTGGCGCATTTGTTCGGTGTCAACCTGCGCAGCACCCAGGTTGCCGCCATGACCATCGGTGGTGCCATTGGCGGCATCGGCGGCGCCCTGCTGGTGCACCAGTTCAACTTCATCGACGTGCAATCCACAGGCGTTCTGTTCAGCATCTACGTGCTGCTGTATGTGCTGATGGGCGGCACGCAAACGGTGTGGGGGCCGCTGTTCGGCGCGGTGTTTTTCACCCTGGCGCCCGAGGGCCTGCGCAAGCTCTCCGAACTCGATCCGGCGCTCAAATTCCTCGAAAGCAGCCGTTACATGACCTTCGGCATCGCGGTGGTGCTCTTGATGATGTGGCGCCCGCAGGGCGTGATCACACGCACCATGATCGAGCGCCTGGCCGGCTCGCGCAAGCCGGTCGCAGCCGACGCGGGATCTGCAGCATGAGCGCTGCTGCCCGGCCGCCTGCGCGAAGCGCTGATCCTTCCCTGGGTTGGATGTCGCGCAGTGACAGCAGGGTAATCCGATGAGCAGCGTGCTCGAACTGGCGGGCGTGTCAAAGTCGTTCGGCGGGCTCAAGGTGATCGACGATGTGTCCTTTGCGGTCAAACGCGGCAGTCGCACCGCGCTGATCGGCCCCAACGGCGCCGGCAAATCCACGCTGTTCAACCTGATCTCGGGCGTCTACCCACTCGATGCCGGCCGCATCGTCGCTCTCGGCACCGACATCACCGACATGGCGGTGTCCAGGCGCATCGGCCATGGCATCGCACGCTCGTTCCAGAACATCCGTCTGATGCCGCACTTGTCGACTCTGGAAAACCTGATGCTGGGTGAGCATCATCGCGCCTCCCCGTGGGCATTGGCGCGCGGCGCGCGCGCCACCGCCAATGCGCGCGCCGTGCTGGCTCAAGCCGACCTTGACACCTACCCGGGCCAAGTGGTGGCCGACCTGCCCTACGGCATCCAAAAGCGCATCGAGGTGGCGCGCGCCATCATGGCCCGCCCGTCCATCCTGCTGCTTGACGAGCCCGCCGCCGGGCTCAACAGCAGCGAGACCGCCGAACTGCGGCGCATGCTTGAGCGCCTCTCGGAAAGTGGTATCACCCTGCTGGTGGTCGAACACGACATGCCGTTTGTGCGCACCCTGTGCGACCACGTGGTGGTGCTCAATTTCGGCAGGAAGATTTTCGAAGGCACGCCCGAAGAGGTGCACCGCGATCCCGGGGTGCTCGAGGCCTACCTCGGTCCGGCCGCCGAGATCCCCGCAGGTGTTGCGCATGCTGCTTGAAGCCAGGGATATCGACGTGGTGTACGGCCGCACCCATGCGGTGCGCCAGGTATCGCTGCGCATAGACAGCGGCGAAATCATCACCGTGCTGGGCGCCAACGGCGCCGGCAAAAGCTCGCTGCTCAAGGCGCTGCAGGGTGTGGTGCGCCCGCTGCGCGGCGAAGTGTCATTCAAGGGAAAGTCGGTGCTGCGCCAAAGTGCCGCGGCACGCGTCGCCCAGGGCATGGTGCTGGTGCCCGAAGGAAGACAGATCTTTGTCAGCCTGACTGTGCACGACAACCTGCTGATGGGCGCCCATACGCGCCGCGACGACACGCGCGCCGAGATCGAGGCGATCTACGAACGCTTTCCCAACCTGGCGCAGCGCCGCGACATGCTGGCCTCCGTACTGTCAGGCGGCGAGCAGCAGATGCTGGCCATCGGGCGCGCCCTCCTGTGCCGCCCGGCACTGATGATGCTTGACGAACCTTCGCTGGGCTTGAGTCCGCTCCTGGTGAAGGCACTGTTTTCCCTAATCGCCGACTTGAATCGTGGCGGACTGTCGATTTTGCTGGTAGAACAGAATACCCACATGGCCCTGGCCACCGCCCACAGGGCCTATGTGCTTGAACTTGGGCGATTGGTGCTCGAAGGTGATGCCCGCGAGATGGCGACCAATCCTCGCATGGTCGCCGCCTATCTGGGCGAATGAAACAAGGAGTTGCAAATGAAATTGCGTTATTTGCTGGTCAGCCTGGCCGCTTGCGTGGCCATGCCCGCCCTCTCGCAGGACCTGGTGCTGGGGCTGACCCATGCCAAGACCGGCCGCTATTCCGGCGTCGGTGTCGGCACCGAAATCGCGGTGGATATTGCGGTGGCGGAAATCAATGCCGCCGGCGGGGTCAACGGCCGCAAACTGCGGGTGGAGAAATTCGACACCGGCAGTGATGCCAAGAACGCCCAGGTCGCCGCGCAAAAATTCGCCGAGGATGCCAAGGCGTTGGGCATCATCGGGCCCTTCTCCAGCCAGGAGGCGCAGGTCGGCTTCGCCGCCGGCGAGCGCCTGGAAATCGTGCAGATTCCCAACGCAGCCTCGGCACCTGGCCTGACCAAGGATCGCAAATGGGCCTTTCGCGTCACCGAAGACGAAGGCAAACAGTTCGGGCGCCTGTTGAAAACCCTGGCCACCAAGGGCGGCGTCACCAATCGCACCGCCGCGGTGATGTTCCCGAGCGACGAATTCGTCGGCAAGGCATTGGCCGGCTGGATGCCCAACCTGCTGGAGGCCAATGGCTGGAAGATGGTGATTCCGGCCGAAGGCTTCCCCACCAACGCCACCGACTTGTCGCCGCATGTGACCAAGCTCAAGGGCAATTCGCCGGGCGTGCTGGCATTTGCCGGCCTGCCCGAAGGCACCGCCAAGGTGATGAAGGAATTGCGCCGCCAGGGCCACACCAGCATGCTGATCGGCAGCCAGATCTTCGCCGACCCTGACATCGCGAAAATCCTCGGGCCCGATGGCGAAGATGCCACCTACGTCAGCTGGTACTGGTGGGATACCAACGAGCGCACACGCCAGTTCGAGCGGAAGTTTCTCGACGAGGCGAAAAAGCGCGGCGTCAACAAGTCCGGCGCCCATCACGTCGATGCTTCAGCCTATGACATCGTGTATGTGTACGCCGATGCGATGCGGCGTGCCGGCATCAGCGGCGACGCCTCCAAACTCAAGGCCGAGCGCACCGCCATCCGCGATACCCTGCAATCGACCAACATCGATGGCGTGATCGGCAAGATCTGCTTCAGCCGTGATCGCGATTCGGAACTGCCGGCCTTCATCATTCGCATCAAGAATGGCCAGCGTACCCTGCTCGATTCGCATGCGCCAGACCGCTGCGCTTAAGCCGGCTTTTTACCGGGCCGGGCATGACGAAACGGGCAGTCGCGCCCGTTTCGTGACCGCAGACACCGCGTCTACGAACTCACCAGACAGGCAAGCCGCCGATGAAAACCCAGTTACTCGGAAAGTTCCGCATCGACCGCGTGGTCGAAAGCGAAGGCCCGTTTGCCGCGCTGGAAATGATGCTGCCCGGCATCACAACAGGCGACATCGACGCCCACGCCGACTGGCTCAAGCCGCTGTTTGTGGCGCCCGACAACCGCGCCATCATGAGCTTTCACAGCTACATCCTGAAAACGCCGCACCACACCATCCTGATCGATGCCTGCGTCGGCAACGACAAGGATCGCCCGGAAAGACCCACCTGGCATCGCCAGCGCTTCGCTTACCTCGAAGCCATGGCAGCGGTCGGCGTGCGCCCGGAAGACATCGACTTCGTCTGCTGCACCCACCTTCACGCCGATCATGTCGGCTGGAACACCCGCCTGCAGGAAGGGCGCTGGGTGCCAACCTTCAGCAATGCGCGCTACGTGTTCGCCAGAACGGAGTACGAGCATTGGGAGCGCATGCATCGCCAGTCCATCGAACAGGGCCTGCCGGTTCTGAATCACGGCTCCTTCGCCGACAGCGTGCTGCCGGTGGTCGATGCCGGCCGCGCCCTGATGGTCGGCGACGACTTCGAGTTCGAAAGCGGTGTTTACCTGCAGGCGGCCCCAGGCCACACGCCGGGCAACTGCACGCTGCATGCGGTGAGCGAAGGCAAGCAGGCGGTGTTCAGTGGCGACATCCTGCACACGCCGGCACAACTGATCAATCCGGCCTGGTCATCGCGGTTTTGTGTTGACCCGGTACAGTCGGCCGCCACCCGCACCAGGCTGGTGCACGAACTTTCGGATACGGCGACGCTGCTCCTCAGCGGGCATTTTCCAACCCCGGTGGCGGGTCGGGTCGTCAGTCGCGGCGATCATTTCCGGTTTGACTGTGTCGAGCGCTGAGACGCACCCGGGCCGCGCGCATGTGCCATCCCGCGTGCGGCCGCGCGGCGCTATGCCGTGTCAGACGTGAGGCTTCAAACCTTCATCGAGGATCCCCATGATCACCGCCACCGTTCGGTACCAGCTCCCCGCACACATCGACTACAACGCCTGCCTGGCACATTTCTCGAAAATCGCGCCCGGGTTTCGCGAGGCGAAAGGCCTCATCAGCAAACACTTCATCTGGAGCGACAGCGGCTGGGCAGGTGGGGTCTACCAATGGCGGTCACTCGAAGACGCGCGTGCGTTCTACAGCGGCCCGTGGCAAGCCGGCATCGTCCTGCGTTACGGCATGCAGCCGCAGATCGAGTACTACACCGTGTTCGCGGTAACCGACAATGTACGTGGCACTGTCGAGGTGCTTGAGCAGCCCAGGATTGCAGGCGCCGCGACCTGATTGAGGCCTGCGGTCCGGACATCGGCCATGGCCCGCGGCAATGGCGTTGATTTCGCTGCGGCGATTGCGTGCGTGCGCAACGGGGCGTCGATGCGCACGGCAGGTCTGAGCGAAAAGCCTTGAGGCAGCGCCTTGCGGGCGCCATGATTGCCAGAAAGTAATGCGACAATCTGGTATTACTTTTTACCCGGATCGCGCCATGAGCTATGCCCTTACCGTCAAGAGCCAGGTCACCCTGCCCAAGGCCATACGCCAGCATCTCGGTGTGCAACCGGGTGATGCGGTGGATTACCACGCCCTGCCCGGTGGCCGGGTGGTAATTGTGGCCGCCGTGGGCGCACGCAAGCCGGCTGCCAAGCGCTTTGCGCGCTGGGCTGGCAAGGGCATCGCAGGCGCAACGACCGAGCAGATCCTGCGCGCAACCCGCGGCAAAGACGCATTGCGATGATTCTGGTTGACAGCAGTGTCCTGATCGACCTGATTGAAGACCATCCACGCTGGCGCGCCTGGAGCGAGGACGCGCTGGTGCGTGCGTCAAACACGGATGACCTGGCGATCAATGTACTCGTCTATGCGGAAATCTCGCGCTCGTTTGCCAGCGCGGCGAAGGTGAATGCCTTCCTGCGCAGCACCGACATCGTGCTCGAAGCAATTCCTGCCGCAGCCGCCTTCGCGGCTGCGCGCGCGCATCAGGCTTATCGAAATGCCGGCGGCGCTCGGACCGCAACGCTGCCCGATTTTTTCATTGGTGCGCATGCGGCAGAGGCCGGCTGGCCGCTGCTGACACGGGACGCGAAGCGGGTTCGCACATACTTTCCAGCTCTCAAACTGGTCACCCCGGCCCCGGGTTGAGGAAACGCTGAACAAGTCCCGCGCCAGTTCCGCAGCCGAGACGTCCGGCGCGCTCCAGCGCATGAAGCCGTCGACATCGGCCGGATGGATCATCGGTCAGATCGACCAAGCGCGAATCGACGCGCGTGAGCGCTCGGCCTGGCCGCGAAAGCGTGGCATCCTGATGCCGTCACGGAGCACGATTTTCGGACACAATGCGGTCGACAAAAGTTTCATCCACATCCAACTGGAGGGTTTAAAAATGGTTCATGTCATCGCCGTGATCAGCGCCAAACCCGGCATGCGCGAAAGCATTCTGCAGCATTTTCGCGCCAACACGCCGGCGGTCAAGGCCGAGGACGGTTGCATCGAATACAACGCCGTGGTCGACGCGCAGGATGCCCTGCCGATCCAGACCGCCTTTGGAGCTGATACCTTCGTGGTGATCGAGAAGTGGGCCGGCATGGACGCCCTGAAGGCGCACGCCGCCGCGCCGCACATGGCGGCCTATGGCGCCAAGACGCGCGAGTTCATCGCCAGCCGCGTGATACACATCATGCAGGCGGCCTGAAAGGCGTCTCGAAGACCCATGGCATCGTCGATACGTGCGCCAAGCCCTCAAGGGCCGCGCAACGGCGCGTCGACCGCGTGCAGGACGCGCCCGGGTAATGATCTGCAGCGCGAAGGCAGGCAGATTGCCTGGCGTCGCCCTGGCTCGACCACATGCACACCGCAGCCGCACTGCGTTTGATTCGGTGTAATGTCCGGCATCGCGCCGTCGATCGCAAAGGAGGTTGCCGTGTCTGTAGAAACCCAAGCCCTGCATCCCTTGTTCGTAGCCGAAATCCAAGGCGTCGATCTGCGCTATAGGCCCGACGCCGCCTTGTGCAAGACGATTGACGCCGCCATGGACAAGTACGCGGTACTGGTGTTGCGCGATCAGCACCTGAACGACGAGCAGCAACTGGCCGTCGGCCGCGCGCTCGGGACGCTGGAGGACATGGCGGCCCAGGTGGGAATGGAAAAGCAGCGCTTGAAGCACCGCGAACTGGTGGACATTTCCAACCTGGAAGTCGATGACACTCTGCTGCCGGCCGACGACCGCCGCCGCATGTTCAATCTGGGCAACCAGTTGTGGCACTCCGATTCCAGCTTCAAGGCAACGCCTGCCAAGTATTCGATGCTGCACGCGCGGGTGATTCCGCCTGCCGGCGGCGACACCGAGTTCGCCGACATGCGCGCCGCCTGGGATGCCCTGCCGGCCGCCGTCCGCGAAATGATCGCGCCGATGGTGAGCGACCATTCCCTGATCTACTCGCGCGCGCTGTTGGGCTTCGACGCCTTCACCGAGTCCGAGCGCGCCGGCTTCGCACCGGTGCCGCAGCGCCTGGTGCGCAGGCATCCGGGATCGGGCCGCCAGTCGCTGTTCCTGGCCGCGCACATCGGCACCATTCATGGCATGCCGCGCCCCGAAGCGATGATGCTGATCCGCAACCTCACCGAACACGCCACCCGGCGCGAATTCGTCTATCGCCATGAATGGCGCGTACACGACCTGGTGATATGGGACAACCGTTGCACCATGCACCGCGGACTCGCCTACGACGACAAGCGCTTCAAGCGCGACATGCGGCGCGTCACGCTGACCGATTGCGCGCCGACGCTTGCGCAGCCGGCCTGAAAAGGCGTTTGACGATACAACCCCACGCGTGCGTCGATGCCGCGATGTTGGTATGCTCAAGTTCGCAAGTCCGCGACTACCCCTTCAAACCGAGGAGAACACCATGGCAGAAGTCGGCACGACAGCAGCGGATTTCAAACTCAAGTCGCACGACGGCAGCGAAGTTTCGCTCAGCCAGTTTCGAGGCTCGAACTGGGTGGTGATCTCGGCCTACCCGTTTGCCTTCACCGGCGGGTGAAGCAATCAAACCTCCAACTTCAACCGTGCGTTGAAGCAATTTGAAGAAAAAGGCGCCCGCTTGCTGGGGCTTTCATGCGACCCGGTACCTGCGCTCAAGGTCTGGGCACAGAGTGTGGGCGGCGTCGGTTACCCGCTGCTGTCGGATTTTTACCCGCACGGCAAGGCGTCGCAAGGCCTCGGGACCTTCAACGCCGAGGCCGGCTACACGCTGCGCTCGGTGACCATCGTCGATCCGCAAGGCATCGTCAGGGCCTTTCATCTTTATCCTGCCGGCGGATTGCCGCAAGCCGATGCGGTGTTGGCTGAATTGGCCGGCCTGGTAAAGAGCGTTTAGCCGCGCAGCGTTCGGGAGAATGACCCCGGGGTCGGTGAATTCCCCTTGATTCGTGGTTCCCGCCCGTCGACCGGGTCGGGGCCACGACAATCAACGCAACTGAAAACGCCGTGTCCACCGGTACCTCCCCTAACGATCGACAGCGCAACCAGGAAAGCGTTGAACATGTCCCTCGAATGAAGACGATCGAACAGTAGCTCTATTCAGTTCGACCGGTTGTAAGAGCGGCATTCTCAACCTGCGGATTTATTCAGTGTTTCACCAGACGATGGCGCCTGCGTGCCGGAAGCACGCAGACACAATTGACCCCACGCCGGTTCGGCGTTAAATTTCCGTTGCGCGAGAGTCGCGCAATCAAATTCCACATAGTGAACCGACGGTGTATCGGTTCCGATTTCCGGAGACCAGAAACAATGACCACCGCGACCGCATCGCCTGCCCCGAGTAGCCTGGCGATCGGCGATATCGAGCTCGATGTGCTGCGCCATGGCGCCGGCAAGCCTCTGTTGCTGCTGCACGGCTTCCAGAACGTCGATCCGGGCGCCGCGTTTCTCAACATGCTCGGCGACCACGCCGCCATCATCGCGCCTTCGCATCCCGGATTCGGCAAGTCGTCGCGCCCGAAAGATGTCGATACCGTCTATGACCTGGTGCACTGCTATCTGTCGATGCTCGACAACATGCCGGAAGAAAAGGTGACTCTGATGGGCTTTTCTTTCGGCGGCTGGCTGGCCGCCGAGATCGCCGTCAAGGCAGGGCGGCGCATCGACCGCCTGATTCTGGTCGATGCGCTGGGCATCAAGATCAGTGATCGCGAAACACCCGACATCTTCGACGTGTTTAACATGCACCCCGATGAAGTACGGCAACGCAGTTGGCATGACCCGGCCACCCATGCACCTGACTACGACGCGCTCGACGACGGCCAACTGGCGAACATCTCGCGCAACTGGGAGGCCCTGTGTCGCTATGGCTGGCACCCCTACATGTACAACCCGCAATTAAAGCGCTGGCTCGGTCAGATCAAGGTGCCGACCCTGGTGTTGTGGGGCGCCTCCGACGGCATTGTCAAGCCCGCGTATGGCGAGGCCTATGCCAAGCTGATTCCAGGCGCGCGGTTCGAAACCATTCCCGCGGCCGGTCATCATCCACATATCGAACAACCGCGGGCATTCGTCGACCGGGTCAGCGCGTTTCTCAAAGCATAAACAGGAGTGATTGGCAATGGATGCATGGTTCCAGAATGAAGTGACCTACCCGCATGTGGCGCCGGAAGTGCTGAATGCGGCCGATTCGGTGCGCGCCACCCTGCCCAACAAATACTGCGATCCGGCGATCTCGGCCAATCTGTTCGCCGAGGCGATCGACGAATACCTGCTGTGCGACGACCTCGGCATCAACGTCATCTGCACCGAGCATCATGCCGGCATCAATTCCCTGCTCGCCTCCAATCCGATGCTGCTGGCGATCCTCGCGGCACAAACCAAAAAGGTGCGCATCCTCTCACTGGGCACGCTGATCACGCTGCGCCCCGACCCGGTGCGCATCGCCGAGGAATACGCCACCGCCGACGTGATTTCACGCGGCCGCCTGGAAATCGGTTTCGTCAAGTCTGGCTTGAGTGAATACGCCTCGAACCAGGCCAGCCCGATCGACAACGGCGACCGTTACTGGGAGGCGATCGACCTGATCTCCAAGGCACTTTCGCATCAGGAAGGCGTGTTCAGCTGGGAGGGCAAGCACTTCACCCATCGCCACGTCAACATCTGGCCGCGCCCGTATCAACCGACCCTGCCGCGCATGTGGTCGGCCACCGGCGACCCCTCGACCGCTGGCGATGTCGGCCGCCGCGACATGGTGCAGGTGCTGGTGTTGCGTGGCCCGGAGGGCACCAAGGTGGCGTTCGCCGCCAATCGTCGCGCACGTGCCGCCGCCGGCATGCCCAAGGCCAAAACCGACCGCTTCGCCTATGCCGCGCTGCTGGCGGTCGGTGACACTCACGAGGAAGGTGTGAAGATGGGTGAAAAGCTGATGTGGTTCTTGAACACCAGCCTGCGTTCGGCACCGCAGTTCGGCGCCATGCTGCCGGGTCTCGCGCCGCCGCACGCGGCCCCCGGCATTTATCGCACCAAGCCGGTGGCGACAAAGCCCGGCGAGACCGCCTCGGCTGCCGCCAACGCCGCCGCGCTGATGAACAGCACAGCCGAGCAGGCGATGGCGCGCGGCATCCTGTTCGCCGGCAGCCCTGAGACCGTCTACAAGCAGATCATGGATTTCCATGAATCCGTCGGCGGCTTCGACCACCTGTCGATGATCGGGCGCTCCGGCTTCATGACGCATGCGGAAACCACCAAAAGCATGACCCTGTTCGGCAAGGAAGTACTGCCGCGTCTCAAGGAAGTCAAAACCGTGACTGCCGGCTTCAACCAGCCGGACTGAGCCCGATGACCGACGCCACCCCATGGATCGATCCGCAACTGGTCGCCATGGGCGATTGGCAGAAGGCGCGCGGACTGGCCTCGCTAAGCCCGCTGACCAGCCCGCTGGCCGATTGCCGTGCCATGCTCGATCGCATCGGCACGGCGTTGAACGCCGGTTCAAGGCCGCTGCGGCGTGAGCGCGATATCACGATCCCGGCTGCGCATGGCGGCATTCCCTGTCGCCTTTACCTGCCTGACGACATCGAACGGCCGCCGCTTCTGGTCTACGCGCATGGCGGCAGCTTCGCGCTGGGGACGCTCTCGGCCTGGGACCGCATGCTGCGCGATCTGGTACGCCGCAGCGGTGTGGCCGCGCTGTCGGTCGACTATCGCCTGGCGCCGGAACACCGGTTTCCGGCGGCCTTTGACGACATGCTGGCGGTGGCCCGCCATGTCGCCCGGCATGGTTCCGAGCTTGGCATCGATGCGACGCGCCTGGCGCTTGGCGGCGATTCCGCGGGTGCCAATCTGGCACTCGGCGCAGCGCTTGCGTTGCGCGACGCCAATGACAGCGCATTGTCATTCCTGCTGTTGATCTACGGTGTCTATTCCATGGACACCAGCGGCGCGTCATGGCGGCAACTGGGTGCCGGCAATTACGGGCTCTCGGTCGCGCAGATGGAGTGGATCGGCGAAAACTATGTCGAGCGCGCCGATCAGGTTGGCAACTGGCGCGTCAGTCCGCTGAAGGCGCGGATGCAAGGATTGCCACCAGCACACCTGATTGTCGGGTCGCTTGATCCGCTGCAGGATGACAACCATGCCCTGGCCGCGCAGCTCGCGTCAGCCGGCGTGGCGCACCGGCTCGATACCTACGCCGGGCTCACGCATGGCTTCATTCGCTACGGCAATCTGATCGCCACAGTCGACCGTGCGGTGAGCGATTGTGCAGTGGCGCTGGCGGCCGCGTTCGCGTCCGGCAAGGCCGCCGCGAGCTGAATCGCGGCATCACGCACGCGCAAGCGCTGCCTGGCACAATCGCAAGCGGCGTCCGGCACGCGCTGCACGCCACCGGTACCGCGCTACCCCTTGCCAAGCATCGTGTCGGGCAGGATGGTCGAAATCACCGGGAACATGATGAGGATCACGAGAACGAGAATCTCCATCGCCAGGAACCACCAGATGCCGCGGAACACATCTTCCAGCGACACTGCGTTGCCGACTACGCCCTTGACCACGTAGACGGTGATGCCGAAGGGCGGCGTAATGCAGCCGATCTCGACCAGTTTGACCACGATGATGCCGAACCAGATGAGGTTGACATCCAGCTCCTTCAACACCGGCAGCAGCACCGGCAGGGTCAGGAGCATCATCGAAATCGAGTCGAGGAACATGCCGAGAAACAGATAGACGACAACAACGATCGCCAGCACGGTCCAGATCGAGAACTTGCCTTCGACGATCAGTTCAGCCAGCTTCTGCGGTACACCGCTGATGGCCATGAATCCGGTGAAGATCGCCGCACCCACCAGCAGCAGGAAGATCATGCCGGTGGTGCGCGCGGTCTCGAGCATCGAATCGCGGAACGTTGCCCGGTTGAGCTGCCTGGCGGTGATCATCAGGAAAAAGGCGCCAAGCGCCCCGATCGCGGCGGCCTCGCTGGCGGTTACAAAGCCAGTATAGATGCCGCCCAGCACCAGCACGATCAGGAGCGTGATGCCCCAGATATTCTTGAGCGACTTGAAACGATCGGCCCAGGTGATCTTGATCGGCACGGCCGGCGCCAGGCTCGGATCGCGGCTGCAGCGCACCATGATCATCAGCATCAGGACCAACGCCGACAGGATGCCGGGGATGTAGCCGGCCAGCAGCAGGCGCCCGATCGAGACCTCGGTGAGAATCGCATAGACCACCATCACGATACTGGGCGGGATCAGCACCGCCAGCGTGGCCGCCGCCGCCACCGAGCCGCAGGCCAGTTTGCGGTCATAGCCATAGCGCAACATTTCCGGTATCGAGACCCGCCCCATCGCGCCAGCGGCCGCCACGCCGGAACCGGCACAGGCGCCGAACAGGGCGCATCCGGCAACGGTGGCGATCGCCAGGCCGCCTGGCAGGCGCGCCAGCCAAAGCCTTGCGGTATCGAAACAGGCGCGCGTCAGGCCCGCATGGTAGGCGAAGTAACCCATCATCAGAAACAGGGGTACCGCCGCCAGCGTGTTGTTGGCCACCGACGAATACATCTGCGAGGCAAGCAACGCAAAGGTGGCTTCCGGGCCGCTCAATATCAAAAGGCCGCCAAACCCCACCACAGGCAGGGCGAACGCGATCGGCAGCCGCAGCCCGATGAGTCCGAGCAGCACGACAAAGCCGAGCAAGCCGACGTAATGGCTTTCCATGATCTTTCAGTCCACCTTCCCCTGCCGGAATTTGTTGCCAGTCGATCGGCGCTGCAGCTTCGCTTCTTTGCTAGATCGGTGCGGCCTCGGCACGCGCTGCGGGCTCGTCTGTGCCGAATGCACGCCCGAAGTCTTCGATCGCGTTCAACGCCAATTGCAGCACCAAGAGGCCGGTACCAAACGGAATGATGCAGCGGAACGGCCAGATCGGCACTGAAATGACGGCAATCCGATACTCACCCACCGTAAAGGCCTGCAGTGCCTTGCCGAACGCCAGCCACGTGAGGACACCAAAAATCAGAATCCCCACCAGCGCCGCCAGGCCGTCGAGAAACGCCCGACTGCGCGGCGACATCCAGTCGGTGACCACACCCACAAACACATGCTCGCGGCGCAGTTGCACGAACATCAGGGGCAGAAACACTGCCGGCACCATCAAGGCCTCGCTGAATTCGAGCGCTCCCGGCAAGGCACTGGCGACCTTGCGGCCGATCGCATCGACCGCCACCATCAGCATCAACAGGAACACCACGAAGCCGCCGAGAAGCGCCATCCACTCGGCGAACTTCTCGATAACACCGCGCAAGCGAATCACCGGACGTGCTCCGGCTTACTTCTTCTGCCACGGATAGCCCCTTGAGGCAATCTCCTTCTCGCACGCGGTTTGCAGGTTCTGGAAGTGGGCCCAGGTGGCACGCGCCGGAACCCCGCGCTTTTCCATGTCGACCAGCCAGGCTTCCTGCGCGTCCTTGCCGGCCTTTTCAAGCGTCGCCCGATCCGCCGCCGGCATCCTGATCATGCGCATGCCGCGCTTCTCGACAAACTCCTTCTGCTTGACCTCTTCCTGCTCCATCATGCGGCGCGCGAACAACTGGTCATGTTCGACACCGGCCTCGATGAAGATCTTTTTCAGGCTTTCCGGAAAGCTGTTCCAGCGCTTCAGGCTGATCGACATCGGCGCGGCCAGCACCATGCCGGAGTCGGCGTAGGTCATGAACTTGGCAATCTCGTAGTGCTTGAACGCATCGGTCAGCAATATGGTGCCTTCGGCGCCATCGACCACACCGCGCTCGACAGCCTCGTAGATTTGCCCATAAGGCATGAAGATCGGCGACAGGCCGAGCGGCTCATACATCTTGATGCGTGCGCCGCCATAGCTGCGCAGGCGCTTTTTCTGCAAGTCGGCAAGCTTCTCGATCGGCACCTTGGAGAGAAAGTGAAAGTGCCCGCTGGAGTAACCGACGACCGGCATGAAGCCAAGTTGCTGAAAGGTTTTCTGCAGGTTCGGCTCTTCCTGCTGGGTGCGAACCGACGAATTGATGCCACACCAGTAGTCGCGCGCATTGAACGGCATGTCGAGGGTCATCCACAACGCGGTTTTCGCCGGGTCGTAGGTCGATGCCACATTCGAGAAGTCGGCAACGCCAGCTGCCAGATTCGGCGCCGCATCAGCCTGCTTGAACAACGACTCCGACCAGAAGAACTGGAACTTCACCCGGCCATCGGTGCGCTTGGTGATGTTCTCCGCCCAGGTCTTTTTCATGTCCGACACAAAGCCGACCGGCGGGAATGAATCCGCCACCTTGAGGGTGATGGTCGGGATGTCGGCCGGCACCGCTTGCGCCAGCGCCGCAGGCATCGCGGCCGCAACTGCGCATGCAACACCGGCGCAAAACAAACCCCTGCCGAAGCTTCGAGCGATCATGTAACGTCTCCTTTGATTTGATGATGACGGCTATTGATACCGTTCTTCGTCGCGTTGCTTCGCACACGCCATGACCCCGAGCGCATTGACTGACAACATAACGCAACGCAACGCAAGATACGCAGAAATACTAACATGCGGAATCCGGCTTGAAAATCCTGCATCGCAACATATGCACAAGGCGAATAGAGTTGTCCGGTCTAGCAACACGCCATCCGCTCCGCCTCGCTGCAAGACCTGTCCCCTGATCGGGATTTCCGCATGCCCTGTCGCAATCGGGATGGTGGTCAAGCGGATTGACCGCAGGTGTTGCTATCGCTAAATTGGCGCGGGCCACCCAAAAACCTGTCGAATTCCAAAAACCAAACACTAGATGGAGACCACATGAGCGATCCCGGCTATGCAATGAAAGTCACACGCGTCGGCGGCAAATACGACATTCATCATGTCGACACCGGCAACGGCTTTCCGCTGCTGCTCATTCACGGCCTTGCGGGCGACCACAATGCCTGGCTGCCGCAATTGCCGGTACTTGAGCAACATTACCGGGTGATCGCCACCGACAACCGCGGCGCCGGACGCAGCACGCAGATCGACGAACCGGTCAGCACCGAGGACATGGCGCGTGATTTCCTTGAGCTGATGGACCATTGTGGAATTGCGAAATTCCACATTGTGGGTCGCTCCCTGGGCGGCCTGATCGGCCAGCACATCACGCTCCTGGCGCCGCATCGGGTGCAATCGCTCGTAATGCTGGCGGCCGCCGGCAAGGTCGATCCGATCGGGCACCGGGTGCTGATGAACATGCGCGAGGTATTGCAATGGACCGACTCGTGGGACGACCACGCGCGCCATTCGGTGCAGAATTTCGTTTCGCAGAAATTCTTCAATGAAAATCCGCAGCGCATCGCGGCAATCGAGAAACTGATCGGCGGCGAAACCCGCCTGAAGGCCTGTTACTTCCGCCAAAGCCATGCCGCGCTCAGCCACGACACCCTCGATCGCCTGCAACAGATCAGCAACCCGGTGTGCATCATGGCCGGCAGCCTCGACCCGATTTGCGGGCCGCTCGCCACCCAATGGATGATCGATCGCCTGCCGCAGGCCGAGGTCACATGGTTCGAACAGTCGAGCCATTTTTTCCTGATGGAAGAACCGTTGCGCTTCATGCATGTGCTGACCAGTTGGCTGGAACGCCACACACCGCAGTGTTGAGAACCGCAGAAGTCGCAAATAAGAGGTGCATCTTTGAGACCGTCGTTTTTCCTGCCGATTGACAGCCTCGCTCGCGCCCGCAGCACAGCGGAACTTCAGACTAAAATCACACCACTTACGCACAGTGGTGCCGCATTCCATCGATGAAGATGTTTTCCATGGCCGTCGTCGCCAGCGCGTTCGCGCTGGGCCTGTGCGGCGCAATGCCGGTTTTGGCACAGGCACGCAGCGCAAGCGAGGAGGCCGGCGACGAGCGCCTGCGCCGCGTGCTGGCCGCAGTGGCCGCCCAGCCCCTGACCGCTGCGCCCTTCATCGAGCGCCGGGTATCGGCGCTCGCAGCCACCCCGCTGGAATCGCGCGGCACGCTCAGCTTCAACCCCGCAGGCCTGATCGAAAAACAGACCACAAGCCCGCTGCGCGAGCGCGTCACCATCAGTCCCGAAACGGTGACCATCGATGCCGGTGACGGCAAGCCGGTAACGGTCATCAAGCTGGAGGCACAAGGAGCGCTCACCGGCTATGGCCTGGGATTGCGCGCCCTGCTTTCGGGCAACGAGAAACTGTTGCGCCAGGTGTTCGACACCCGCATGACCGGAACCTTCGAGAACTGGAAAGTCCATTTGCTGCCAAGGGAGCCGGCGCTCAAGCGCGGCATCAGGCACATCATGGTCAGCGGCAGCGGCGCACGCCTGCGCTTGATCGAAACCAGTGAAACCGGCGGCGACACCATAGAGATGACGATCATCCCGCGATGAAGGCCTGGGCCTGGTTGGTGTGGCTGGCGGTGGTGGCGGCCTCGGTCGTGCAGGTCAATCGCAGCACGGTGGTGACCGACGTTTCATCGTTTCTGCCAGGTCCGGCCGATGCGGCGCAGCGCCTGATGATCGACCAATTGCGCGATGGCCTGTCGACTCGCATCGTGGTGATCGGGCTCGACCTGGAGCGCGCTTCAACCAAGGCCGCGCCGAGCCCTGCGCAAAGCGCGGCACTGGTTGCAGCCAGTCGCGCCTTGCGCGACAAACTGGCGGCCGACCCAAGATTCGCCTGGGTCAGCAACGGTGACCTCGAAGCCCTCAGTTCCGAGCGCGACCGCTTGTTTGCAGCCCGCTACTTGCTGGGGCCCGGCATCAGCGAGGCGCTCTTCACGCAGGCCGGATTGAACCAGGCTTTCGTGCAGCTCGAGCAATCTCTGGTCTCGGCGCGCGGCGCCATGATCCGCCCGCTCGCCGCCGCCGACCCTACGCTCACCTCGCTGCAGCTGCTTCTGCGTGCCTCGCGCCAGGTTGCCCCCGCGTCCGACGCCGGTGTCTGGCTTGGTGCCGGCGGCAGCGCCGCCCTCTTGCTGATGGAAACGCGCGCCCGTGGCAACGACATCGCCGCAATGCGCGCCACCATCGAGGCGGCGCGCGGCAGTGCCGAAGAGGTTCTCAGGCAATGGCCGGCGGGCGAGTTGAAACCCACGATCGAATTCGCCGGCTCCGGCTATTTCAACGTGAAGTCGCACGACGCCATCGGCCAGGACGCCGAGCAACTGGCGCTACTGGCTATTGTTATGCTGGCCGTCCTGCTGCTGTGGGCCCTGCGCAGCCCGCGCTTCCTCGCGCTGGCGCTATTGCCGGTGGCAAGCGGCGCCCTTGCGGGATTCGCGGCGGTGTGCTCAAGCAACAACACCATTCACGGCATCACCCTGGCTTTCGGCATGACATTGATCGGCGAAGCGGTCGACTATGCGATCTATACCTGCGTGCAGGCCGACGAACGCGGCGCGCGCAACGCGCTCTTCTGGCGCCAGGTCTACCTGGCGGTGCTGACATCGCTGATCGGCTTCGCCGCCATGTTTTTCTCCGGCTTCGCCGGTTTGCAGCAACTGGGCCTTTTTTCGATCGTCGGCCTGCTGGTGGCGGCACTGTGTACCCGTTGGCTGCTGCCGCCGCTGTTGCCGCGCGTTGCGCTGGCAGGCGGCGACCGTTTTGCCTGGCTGCCCGCCCTCAGCAAGCGCCTGCGCGCGTTGCGCTGGCCGCTGTTGCTGGTATCACTTGGCGCCTGCGTGCTGCTGGCCGAGCGCCATGCCGGCATGTGGCAGGACAGCCTCGATTCCCTTTCGGCGAGCTCGCCGGTCGAGGATGCTCGCGACCTGCGCTACCGGGCGGAGGTCGGCGTGCCCGATCTGCGCACCATGATCAGCGTACGCGGCGCCAGCCTGGAACAAGCCCTGCAGCGCAGCGAAGCCGCGACCCGCGTGCTCGATACACTGGTGCAGGCAAGAACCCTCGCCGGCTACGACAGCCCGTCCGATCTCCTGCCCAGCCACGCACTGCAGCGAAGCCGTCAGGCCGCGCTGCCAGCGGCCGACATACTGCGCGATCGGATTGGCGTGGCCGTGGCCGCCACCAATCTCAAGGCCCAGGCGTTCGAGCCATTCATCGAGGCAGTTGCAGCCAGCCGCGCCCTGCCGCCATTGAATCCCGACTACTACGCAGGCACCGTCCTCGGTGCCTGGCTCAACGCGCAGATCGCGCGCTCCGCCGACGGTGTGACCGTGCTGATCCTGCTGCGGGGAGCAACATCGGTAGCGGCGGTCAGGCAGCAGCTTGAACGCGCGCAACTGGCCGGCGTCGGCATGATCGATCTGAAAGGAGATGTCGAAGTGCTGGTCGCGCAATACCGGCAGCGCGCGATGACCGCGTCGCTCGCCGGCACGGCGGCGATCTTCCTGGTGCTGTTCCTGCAGTTACGGCGCGCGCGCGCGGTGCTGTCGATGATCGCCACCATCGCCTCGACCATTGTCATCACCAGCGCGGTACTGTTGCTGGCGAAACATCAGCTCACGGTATTCAACCTGGTGGCGCTGCTGCTGGTGGTGGGCGTGGCGTCGAACTACACTCTGTTCTTCTCGACCCTGCCTTCCGAGACGCAGGCGCGCCAGCGGACCTGCGTCTCGGTGCTGTTGGCCGCCGCCTCCACCTTCATCGCCTTCTTCACCCTGGCGTTCTCCGCCACGCCGGTGCTGGCGACCATCGGGCTGACGGTTTCGACCGGTGCTGCGATCGGGCTCTTCGCCAGCATGGTGTTTTCGGCCGACAGTTAGGGAAACGCTGAACCAGTCCGTAGGTCGAGAAAGTCGCTCTTGCAAGATGTTGAATCGAAAGGGTGCTTCGTTCGAGAATCCGAATTTCAGGGACTGCAAAACGCTCCGAGGCTGTCGCGCACAAAAATCGCCGCATTATTGAGAGGCGCCGCCACCAGCAGCGGGTCGCTGGCGGGCGATCGGTAGCCGCATCGCACCCGAGTCATGGCAAGCGATTCTTGTCACGCCTCTCGCGTACCTGCAATCCGCCCAAGCACCGTGCCGCCAGGCACGGTGCGCCACAGGTTTTCAGCTATCGAGCCACTTCAGAATCGGCGCCCATTGATCCAGATCCTGCTGCACGCGCCCAGGCGCGATGTCAAACAGGGTCAGGCCGCGCGCCGCCAGTTGCACATAGTTCTGGGTGTTGCGGATATAGCCCAGCACCGGCAAGCCCAGTCCATCGAGGTAGCGCTGCAGTTCGTCGAAGGCGCGGGTGCGGGTGTCGACGCGCATGCCGATCACGCCGATCAGGGCGTCGCTTTTGCGCACCGCGCGATCTTCGGCCAACTGCGCCAGAAAATGCTTGGTCGCCAGAATATCGAGCATCGAAGCCTGCAGCGGTACGATCACGCGACGCGCCGGGGCGATCACCTGTTCCAGGAGCTTCTCGGAAATGCCGGCCGGGGTGTCGAGCACGATGTGCGAAGCGTCCTTGGGCGGCTTGGCGGCACGCCCGCGCTCGATCTCCCAGCTCATGATCGGCGCGCATTGCGGCGGGCGCAGCTTCAACCACTCGCGCGCCGATTGCTGTTTATCCACATCGCCCAGCATCACCGCCTTGCCGCGGGTGGCGTAATAGCCCGCCAGATTGGTGGCCAGGGTCGATTTGCCGACCCCGCCCTTGGGATTCATCACCACCGTCACGTTGGCCATGCTTTTTCTCTCCTCCCCGAGGCGGTAAAATACCAGTCTAGCAGGGAAGTACCGCGCTCCCAGACGCCTCTGTCCCGCACACCAGGAAGCGCACCACCATGATCCGCCTGCAGTCCATGAGCCTCTCGCGAGGCGTGAAACCGCTGTTCGAAAACGTCGACGTCACGCTCAATCCGGGCGAGCATGTCGGCCTGATCGGCGCCAACGGTTCCGGCAAGACCACCTTGTTTGCCCTGCTGCAGGGCACGCTGCATGCCGATGGCGGCAGCGTCGAGGTGCCGCCCAAGTGGCGCATGGCGCATGTGGCACAGGAAACCCCGGCGCTCGACCGCCCGGCGCTGGAATACGTGATCGACGGCGACGCCACCCTGCGCGCCATCGAAGCCGAGCTGGCGGCACTGGAGGCCGAGGACGCGGCGCACGACGACCACGCCCACGGCAACCGCATCGCCGAACTGCATGGTCAACTGGCTGATGCCGACGCCTACACGGTGCGCTCGCGCGCCGAGCAATTGCTCACCGGCCTGGGCTTCACCGCGGCGCAAATGGGCGACGCGGTGGCGCATTTTTCCGGCGGCTGGCGCATGCGGCTCAACCTGGCACAGGCGCTGATGTGCCCCTCCGACCTGCTGCTCCTGGACGAGCCGACCAACCACCTGGATCTCGATGCAATCCTTTGGCTTGAGGATTGGTTGAAGCGCTACACCGGCACGCTCATCATCATCTCGCACGACCGTGACTTTCTCGATGGCGTGGTTAACGTGATCGTGCACATCGACCAGAAGAAGGTGAAGCGCTACGGCGGCACCTATTCGCAATTCGAGACCACGCGCGCGATGGCGCTGTCGCTCGATGCCGCCACCTTTGCCAAGCAACAGCGCGAACGCGAGCACCTGCAGTCGTTCATCGACCGCTTCAAGGCCAAGGCTTCGAAGGCAAAGCAGGCGCAAAGCCGCATGAAAATGCTGGCCAGGATGGAGGAACTGGCGCCGGTGCATGCCTCCTCGCCCTTCTCTTTCGAATTCCGCGATCCGGTGGCCACCCCCAATCCCCTCCTGGTGATGGAAGACGGCATCGCCGGCTACACGCTGGACGACGGCGGCAAAAAACCGATCCTCTCCAACATCAAGTTCTCGTTGACCCAAGGCCAGCGTATCGGTCTTCTGGGCGTGAATGGTGCCGGCAAGTCGACTCTGATCAAGAGCATCGCCGGCGACTTACCGTTGATCGATGGCGTGGCCAATTTCGGCCGTGGCCTGGTGGTCGGGTATTTCGCCCAGCACCAGGTCGAAATGCTGCGCCATGACGAATCGCCGCTGTGGCACATGGTGAAGCTGGCGCCAAACACCCGCGAACAGGAACTGCGCAACTTCCTGGGCGGCTTCAATTTTCCCGGCGACATGGTGACGCAGTCGATCAAGCCGTTTTCCGGCGGCGAAAAGGCGCGCCTGGCATTGGCGCTGATCGCCTGGCAGCGCCCCAACCTGTTGTTGCTCGACGAACCGACCAACCACCTCGACCTCGAAACCCGCGAAGCGCTGACGGTCGCCCTGGCGCAATTCGAAGGCACCCTGGTGCTGGTATCGCATGACCGCCATCTGCTGCGCGCCACCACCGAGGAATTCATGATCGTGGCCGAAGGCGGTCTGCGGCCCTTCGATGGCGACCTTGACGACTATCGCGACTGGTTGTTCAAGACGCGCCTGGGCAAGCTGGAAGCCAAGCCGGTCGAGGTCAAGGCGGCTGCACCGGTGGCGCCCAAACCGGCGGCGCTGCCTGCCGGCGCGCCAGTCTCCGGCGCCGCCCGCCAGGAACAAAAACGCGCCGATGCCCAGGAGCGCCAGCGCCGCGCCAACCAGGCCAAGCCGCTGGAAACACGCATCAAGCGCCTGGAAGAACAGATGGCGAAACTCAACGCCAGGAAGACTGCGGTCGACGCGCGCCTGGCCGGCAGCGAGATTTACGAAGAATCAAGGAAGGAAGAACTGAAAAGCCTGATGCTTGATCAGGCCTACCTTGCAAGAGAGTTGGCACAGGTCGAGGCCGAATGGCTGGAGAAGCAGGCGGAGCTGGAGGCGATGTCCACCGTCTGAACCATGCCCACAGTGGCAGCGACCCCGCTCGCGGTGTTGCCAACCAGCCCTTTCTGCAACCGCGTTCGCAAAAAAGCGCCGCCATGGCTGCCGTGAGCCAGGGCCAGGCGCAGGCACGCGTCAACCGCATCCTGATACTGTCGAGGCCGCTTGCGCCCGCCACACGCTAGCCAGCCAGGGCTGCTCCGCCCGCGGCAGGCCGGCTGGCCGGTAGTAGTGGTGCAACTCGGCAAAACCGGCGCCGGTCAGATAGCGGCGCCACGCTTCAAGGTCATGGTAGACGCCATAGCGGCCGCGGTTCCAGCCTTCGCTGTTGTCGCCGTGCGGGATGGACGCGAACAGCACGCCGCCGGGTTTCAGGGACGCATGCAATTGGCGCAGCACGCGCGGCAGTTCGGCGCTCGGTACATGGAATAGCGAGGCGTTGGCATACACGCCGTCGAAACTTGCCGGCGCCAGATCGAGGGCGAGGAAATCCTGCTGCAGCACTTCGCAGCCGCTGTCCTGCCGGGCCATGGCGGCGAACTCGGCCGCACCATCCAGGCCCACGGCATGGTGGCCCAGCGCTGCGAACACGTTGAGATCGCGCCCGGGGCCGCAGCCGAAATCGAGGATGCGCCAGGGCCTTGGCGCCTCTATCGCATCAAGCAGCGCCGCCATGTTCTGGCTGACATCATGGTTGGCGGTGCCGGCGCGAAAGTCGGCCGCGCGCTGGTTGTAGTGGTCCAGCGTGCGGGCGGAGATGTCGCGTAGTGCCGCCGGGTCCTGCGGGGCGGCGCCGGGAAGTTCATTGCTCACTACTTGCGCGGCTTGCCGCTGCCCTTGCTCAAGCCTTCCGACATGCCGATCAGCACGCCTGACACCAGCGCTGCGTAACTATCCATCATCGCCTGCGCGGCATTCATCGAAGAAGCACGGCCGGCACGCATCGCGCCTTGCGCCTGCGCCATCACCTGCTCCACGGTCATGGTGGCCTGCGCGCCGGTGGCGGTGCCCTGCATCTTCATCGCCTCCAGCACATGCGCCCACGGCCCCTGCAGCGGCGCGCTGACCGATTGCGCGGCCTTGGTGACGCTGGCAAAAAAAGTGTCTTCCATTTTTTCCAGGTTGGCCAGCGCGCTTTTCATCTGCGCCTGCTGCACCCCGACCCCTTGCGACACGAATTGCTCCAGGGCCTTGCGGTTGGCTTCGACCGCCTGCAGGAGCGCGGCGTCCATGCCGGCGAAGGCGTTGGTGAGCATGGCTTCGATATCGACCGCGGGCGCCGGGTTTTGCGCCGCGCCGGCCGAGGCCGCCTGGGTCACGGTCTTGAGCACCGCGCGAATGTTTTGCAGGGTCAGTTCACGCCCCTGCAGGGCCTTGAGCGTGGCGTCGCCGACCGCCTGCCGCAGGGCCTGGCCCTGGCGCGCGCTGGCTTCGGAAAACATCTTGATCATCGCGTCCTGGTCGATGCCTGATTTCATCATGGCGCTGCTCCTTGGGTGGTTGGGGTGGCGTGCAATACATGAGATGTTAACTTTGTCGAGGCGCGAAGGCAAAACCTGGTCTTTTCCAACGAGGAATGAGCCTGAAGAGGGTTTGGGGATGGCCGAAAGCAGGCTGATAGGCAGCGTGCCGGCTGAGATGGTGGATCATCTGCGGGATGGTGATCGACATGAATACGCTCAAAGCGGCCGCCATGCCGACCCCGACTATTTGCGGACAAGCTCTAAGCCTCGATCCCTTGCGAACGCAGGTACTCGTCATAGTTGCCGCCGAAGTCGACGATCACGCCGCCTTCCTTCACCTCGACTACGCGGGTGGCGAGACCGCCTACGAATTCGCGGTCGTGCGAGACGAACACCAGCGTGCCCGGATACTTTTCCAGACCGATCTGCAGCGATTCGATCGACTCCATATCCATGTGGTTGGTCGGCTCGTCCATCAACATCACGTTCGGTTTCATCAGCATCAGCTTGCCGTACAGCATGCGGTTCTTCTCGCCACCGGACAGCACCTTGACCGATTTCCTGATGTCGTCGCCCGAGAACAACAAGCGCCCCAGGGTGCTGCGCAGGATCTGGTCGTCGTCAGTCGCCGCTTTCCATTCGCCCATCCACTCGGCCAAGTCTGCCTCTTTGGCGAAATCGGCCTGCGGGTCCTGCGGCATGTAACCCACCTGGGCATTCTCGGCCCATTTCACCGTGCCCTTGGTCGGCTTCAAGTCGCCGGCCAGGCAGCGCAACAGCGTGGTCTTGCCCACGCCGTTGGCGCCGATGATGGCGATGCGCTCGCCGGCCTCGATACTGAAGCCGATCTTCCTGAGAACCGCGACTTCCGACCCGGGATAGGTATAGCCCATGGCATCGACCGTGACCGCCAGGCGATAGAGCTTTTTCTCCTCCTCGAAGCGAATGTAGGGATTGACGCGCGACGAGGGCTTCATGTCCTCGACCTTGATCTTGTCGATCATCTTCAGGCGCGAGGTGGCCTGGCGCGCCTTCGACTTGTTGGCCGAGAAGCG
>ENA-ORBV01001254-ORBV01001254.1-microbial-mat-metagenome-genome-assembly--contig:-NODE-1254-length-57050-cov-11.531831_pt1 | contig 57050 bp, 44 predicted proteins | sample MGYA00237777_ERZ505514 | MGnify/ENA primary metagenome ERZ505514 (study PRJEB26160, sample SAMN06269048) | microbial mat metagenome | isolation source: Oligotrophic lake microbial mat | place...
CTGTGCTACCGGAGCGACGATAAGACGAAGGTTCGCCTTCGCAGTCGCGCTGAGGGTAGAAGCCCCCGCCTTTAGGCATGGGGAGTATGTCACCGCGGGTGTCGTCATGTTGAACTTGCGCGGCGCAGTCGTCCGCCCAGTGTAGCAATGACTACACCCGCAATGATGACCGCACTGCCGGCAAGTTGCCAGGGAAGCGGAATTTCGGCGAACAAAAAGAATGCTGCTGTCGCGCTGATGCTGGGTTCTACCTGTACTGCGACGCTAATGAGCGTCGCAGACATATAGCGCAAGGCATATGTGAACGCGGTATGGGCGATCAACTGCGGAAAAAGTGTGATCAACCCGATATATAAATACGCATCGGTGCTGTAACCCACCAATGATGTACGCGTGAGCACGACCGCGATAAGCAGTGTGATCGCAGCAAATGAATACAGCAGCCAGATAAACGGCAGCAAGCTGACGTATCCGCGCACCCCACGCGAAAGTGTACGCTGAATGGCAACTGCTATCGCAGAACTTATGGCAAACGAGGCGCCGAGCAGCGGATTGCTGCCCATTGCGCCGTCATTGCTACCCGCAAATGCGATAACAATATTGCCGATAATGACCGCGCTCAATCCAATGATGATATAGCGTGTCAGCCGCACCTTGGTAAAGGTGACCTCGATAAGCGCCGCCCAAATCGGAGATGAAGTCACGAGCACGCTGGCGATCAAGACGCCCACATATTCGAGCGACCAATTCCATAATACAAATTGTAAAGCCATCCACATGCCTGCGATCACCGTCACAATCAGTTCGCGGCGGCGTATCTGGCGTAGTTCGCGTCGATAACGCGCCAGCACGATCGGTGTCAGCACCAACGATGCCAGTGCAAGGCGCATGAACGCGATAACCAATGATGGCGCACCAGCGGCTTGCGCATAGCGCGTCAAAATAGCGGCACTAGCGCCTGTGAGTACGCCAAAAACGAGCGCGATAAACACAGGAAATGGAGGACGTTCGGCATTCACCGCCGCGACCGGGGTAAGCTGGGTGACGCGAGTGATCATGAGCGAATTCCGTTAAACAATGCTACTCGAATGTACCGACAGAATCGGACGAAAGCGGCAGGTTTGGCGATGTCTGTTGTAGTTCATAGCGTTCGAGAATGGGCAGCAGCACTATCCATGCGATTAATGGGACGGTACTAGCGAGCGCGGTCACATAAACGACTGTGCGAACTTGATCATTACCGAGCACTTCGAGCGCAAGTCCGGTGACAATGACACTGACGACCGTGGCGAACTGAAAACCCGCGAAATCAAGCGAAAACATGCGTCCAATATACGCACCATCGACGGATTTTTGGAGGATGACAGAGCTATAGGTCCAATAAATGCTGCTGCCAATCGCCTTGACGATGATCGCCAGCGCCGCGACTGCCAATGTCGGCGACCCGCCCAGCAGCAGCCAACCGAGCGTTACCGATGCGTATCCTAAGATGACTAAACGCCGCATCCGTTTAATCGATCCATCATTGCTGCGCGCTAAAATAATAGGACCCAGAACCGCGCCGATGCCGAATGCCCCCCATAACATGCCGAGCGACAGCACACCGTCATCGCCGATGACGAACAGCGCTGTCCCAAAAATGATTAAAATCGTATCGATGCTGCCAATGTTGCCACCAAATTTGATCAACAGAGCAGCCGCAATTGGCGGATTTTTACGCGCGTAACGTAATCCGTCGGTGAAATCGCGCGCCGAGGCTTTTGGTTTTTCATGCGCTTCAGTCGGCGTTCGCTGATCGAGCGGAATGTTGATCGATGCGATCAAGAGTGCGGAGACGGCGAAGGTTGACGCGTCGAAAACGATCGCAGCGCCTGTGCCTAACCAACCGGAAATCAAACCGCCCAACACGCCGCCGACTGCCAACATCACTGACCAAATAGCACTGCTCAGTAAATTGGCAGTGACTAAATCTTCGGCTCGTGTGATGCTCGGCAAAATCGCACTGCGCCCTGGCTCGAACACCGCTGATGCGCCGAACTGCAAGGCGGTGAGCAGATAGATTAGCCACAGCCGATCGGGAGTGGTCGCCAGCAAAAACCCAAGCACGATAAAAACCCGCGCGACATCGCTGGCAATCAGCATATTCTTGCGGTCAAAGCGATCTAACAGCACGCCCCCTAAAGGACTGACGAGTAACGGGGGTAGAAACCGCGCGAGCAGCAAACCGCTCACCGCCAGACCAGAGCGCGAGGCATCACCAGTCAATTCAAAAGTGTAGCGGCTGACTAAGGCTGCCAGTACGATGGTATTGAACCAATCGCCCAACAAGCTGATGGCTTGGGCGATCCAAACACGTGTAAATGCGGGGTTGCGTCGTAGAACCTGGAGTATGTTGATCATACGCGCAAGCATAATCGATCCCCGCACAGCGCCATAGTGCCAGCATATGCCGCCGATTTGACAGCCTTTTGTTCCGCTACTATCATGCCGTTTTTTTGGGGCTATGGTTAACGAAGCGATCTATGGATACAGTCATAAATTCGGCAGCGGGTTTTTGGCGCAACCGCACCTCATTGATTTTCTATATTGATTAATCGTTGGTCTTACGCAGATTGCCCTTATCCTAAATCCTTCTCCCTCAGGGAGAAGGACTTCCCTACCGCGACGGTTTTTCACCCCTCGCCCTGATGGACTGAGGGGCTGAAAACGAGGGGTTTGTGTACGGTGACTTAATCGTTGGTCTTACGCTCGGCGTGCGTCTTGCCGTATTCTCAGAAAGTAGTGGTGTCGTGATTCAATTCATAGATTTGATCAAAGCGATTGTGCTCGGCATCGTCGAGGGGATTACCGAATTCTTGCCCATTTCTTCAACCGGACACTTGCTTATCGCGGCACGTCTGCTCGATTTCCAGCGTGATGCGAATGGTACGTTCGAGATTTTTATTCAACTTGGCGCGGTCATCGCGGTCGTGATTTTTTATCGAGCAACACTGATTGATCAGATACGGCGCGTGCGCAGCGACCGTTCTGTACAACACTTCTGGTTGGCAATTGTGCTGGCAACGATACCAGCGGCGGTCATCGGCTTCGTTCTGCGTTCCTGGATTAAATCGACCCTGTTCGTACCGCCTGTGATCGCACTTTCGTTCATCATCGGTGGTATTGTGCTCTTATTGGTCGAACGCCGCCCCAAGATTGACGATGTGGTAAACGAGTCGAGTGCCGCGTTGGAGGCGGTTACTTTTCGGCAGGCACTTATAATCGGCTGTGCGCAAGTAATCGCATTGATTCCCGGCGTTTCGCGGTCTGCCGCGTCGATTATCGGTGGTATTTCAGTCGGTTTATCACGACGCACAGCGACCGAATTTTCGTTTTTTCTCGCCATTCCCACCTTGGGCGGCGCGACTATCGTCGATCTGTTCTTAAGTCTGGACGGGATACAGTCCGATGAATGGGTGTATTTGTTTGTGGGTTTGTTCGTGTCTTTTTTGGTAGCGTTGGCAGCCATTGCATGGTTGCTTCGCTATATTTCGAGGCACAGTTTCGCTGTGTTCGGCGTATATCGGATTGTGATGGGGCTGATAATCTTAGTTTTAGTGGCGGCGAAATTCCTATAAACAACTAGGTCAACAGGTTATAAATGAAAGGACAATTTAGGACGTTTTTTGAGTCGATATATCGTACAATGATAGTTACAATAAAAAATATTCATGATCGTGCAACGATTCGAAAGACGCCGAATGCAAAACACGATACATACGGATCTATATTTTCTGATCGTTAGCCCCGATAACGACTTGATCGACTCGCTGCGTGCTTTGCTTGATGAACAAGCCTGCATCGGATTGATAGCCAATGATTCGGCGGCAGCGCGCGACGTGTACACGCGTGTGCATCTGGACGCTGTGATCATCGACTTCAATGAAAGTATCGATGTTGGGTTGGATTTATGCCGCGCGATCCGTACTGATATGTTAACGCAACAACCGTTGGTATTTGTAGTTTCTAATCGCTATGGCGATGTAGCGCTGGTTGATCGTATGCTTGAAGCGGGCATGGATGATCTGCTGCCAATTCGTGTCAATATGCGTTTGGCACGCCGTCGCATCGAGCAATTCGTGCGTTCAACGCGCTATCAACGTCAGTTGGAATTACAACAGCAGAGTCTGCTCGAATCGCAGCACGCCGAACGCGAGCAGCGGCTGTTAGCAGAAACCCTGCGTGATACGACCTCATTGATGACACGCACGCTCAATATGCGAGAGGTGATCGAGCGCATCTTCGAAAATGCCGCCCGTGTTGTCCCGCATGACGCGGCAAACATCGTTCTCATCGAAAATGATGTCGGCTATATTCGTTACACCAACGGCTATGACGATGCAACCACTGCACGTATGCTGAATGTCAGTTATGAAATCAGCAAGACGCCTGCCTTCTATACATCGCTGGCGACGGGCAAGCCGTTTCGTAACAGCAACGTCAAAGGCGACGCGAATTGGGTTGAACAGGAAGAATTGCCACGCTTGCATGACACACAAGCCTATTTGTGTACGCCAATTAAAACGTATGGACAAGTCATCGGCTTTCTCAACCTGGATAACTTCGACGGCGACGCCTTTTCTGACTCCGATGTCGAACGCATGAGTGCATTTGGCGACCAAGCCGCGATTGCGATTGTGAATGCGGAGCTTTATGACGCGATTTTTCGGGATGCTGCCGAACTCAATCAGCTACAACAAGCGACTTCACTGTTATTCAGTTCAAACCTTCTCACATTCGACAATCTGGCAGATGTCGGCGGACAAATTGCCGAAACGGTCGTTCGTGTGTTTAAGAAGGTAGATTGTGGCGTGATGCTGCTCAATGCAGACCAGCGTACGCTCCAGCGTAACCTGCGCGCAGGCAAATTCAATGTCATTGCTGACAGGCATCTTGATATCGATTCACTTGGCTTGGTGCCTACGGCTGTGCGCTTAGGTGAAAATGTTTATGCGCCAAATGTTGATGATGATCCGCGTTATCTGGCGAGCAATTCCGCAACGCGAAGCGAACTCGTAATTCCGCTTCGTACAAAAAACAGGGTGATCGGTGCGCTTGATTTTCAAAGTTCCGATTTGGACGCATTTTCTGAACGTGACCAAGAAACACTCAGTCGTTTCGCGGGCAATGCAGCACTCGTGATCGAAAATATTCAGTTGTTGAGCGCGATCCGCGAACAGGAACGTGCCAACGCGATTCTGACGTATGGAAGCGATGCGATTGCGCTGGCAAATGCGCAAAAAGGCATCCAGCAGGTGAACCCGGCGTTTCTTCGATTATTCGGATACGAACCGGGTGAAATCGATGGAGACCCGCTAGAAGACCTGGCGACACCGCTTTCTCGTCCGGCATTTTTATCGGCGTTAGTAGAAGTTTATGACACCCATGAAAGCCGCCGTTTGGAAATTCTGGCAGTGCGCGCTAATGGACGCACGTTTTCGGCGGATATGATGCTCTCGCCCATTCGTGCGCTGAACGACGGATCGGTTACCAATGTGATTTGCAGTGTGCGTGATATTTCGGATCGCAAAAAACTTGAGCTGGATCTGGAACAATCGCTGATTAAAGAACGTGAGCTTGTCGAACTCAAATCACAGTTCATACGCCACGCATCGCATGAACTGCGCAACCCATTGGCGAGTGTGCGTATTTCGACCGAACTTTTGATGATGGTTGGAGAACGCAAGACACCTGCTGAACGGGCAGAGCGCTTAAAGGGAATTTTAGATCAGACGACCATATTGACCCGTGCCTTAGACGAGTTGTTAGATTTGAACAACTTCCAGCATTTGGATTATGCCTTACTGCATCCGAGTACCTTCGATCTGGTCGAGGTGATACAATACGTCATCAATCAAATTGAACGAGTATCGTCGGTGCAGCATCGTTTTGAAGTGATTGATGATGGAAAATGTCATGTTGTCAGCGCTGATCGCGAAAAAGTGACGAGCATTTTGCGGCATTTGATCCAAAATGCCGTCAAGTTTTCGGATGCTAATACCTGCATTACTTTATCGTTGGAATGCGGCGATATGATCATGATCAGCGTACGCGACGAAGGAATCGGCATTCCTAAAGAACATCATCGCCATATCTACGAGCCATTTTATCGCGTGCGAACCGAACTCCACGAGCAGTATGCATCGCGGAGCACGGGTGTTGGTTTGGGCTTGACGATTGTCAAGCAAGCTGTTGATTTACATCGTGGGCAAATTTTGTTCGAGACAACCGAAGGTCAGGGCACGATATTCAGGGTGGTACTACCGAAACAATAACCCAATTCGTTGAATATTCATTAAACTGATCATCGATGGTTGATTTGAGGGGTTGGTAGCATGAGCGAACCGAAAAAGAAACAAATTCTAGTCGTTGAAGATGCCCATTCGCTGCGGCGCGATATTGTCGAGATGCTCGGTTTCGAAGGCTACGATGTCATTGACGCCGAAAATGGCTTAAAAGGCTTGGAGCGCGCACGTGAGTCGCATCCTGATCTGATCATCTGCGACATCATGATGCCAGTCATGGACGGCTATGAAGTACTGGCGGAGCTTCGCCGAGATCGAACGTTGGAAATGATTCCGTTCATTTTTCTAACCGCACGTGGCGATCGGGTCGATTGGCGCACTGGGATGCAAAGTGGCGCCGATGATTACGTGATCAAACCGTTTACCGCATCGGAACTGCTTGGGACGGTCCGCACGCGCCTGGAACGTAAAGAAATCATCGAAAGCTACACGGAAAGTCTCGTCGATGAAGTGCGCAACAACATCATCACCGCGATGCCGCATGAACTTCGCACGCCATTGAACGTCGTGCTGGGGTTTTCGACGCTGATGATGACCGATGCAGCCGGGTTGGATGCGGCGCGCATTGAAGAAATGTCAACGCATATCCATGTCGCTGGCAATCGGCTGTATCGATTAATCGAAAATTATATTACGTATGCGTATACCGAAATTTTGATGTCAGATGGTAATCGGCGTCAACTGCTGCACGCTGGCTTCCTGTTTTCGCCACAGGTATCTATTCGCAATTATGCTACCGAGCGCGCGCGTATATTCAACCGTGAAAACGATGTGCAATTTTCGCTCCAGGAAACCGCACAACTCGCCATTCATGAAGAATATTTCAAGAAAATTATCGAAGAACTTGTCGATAATGCGTGTAAGTTTTCGCTGCAAGGCACTTCCATACAGATTGACTCGTCTGTGCAAAACGGGCTGTATATCATTGAAATTCTTGATCATGGTCGTGGTATGAAGCCGGAACAAATTGAACGCATCGGCGCGTATATGCAATTTGAGCGACATTTTCATGAACAGCAAGGCAGCGGATTGGGACTGATCATTAGCAAACGTCTGATAGAACTGCATAGCGGCACGTTCGCAATCGATGCGGCCGTTGCCCAAGGCACAATAATCCGATTTGCACTGCCTATGGTGCAGACCACCAATAGCAAGCATTAAGTACCGGTTTATGGCAGTTGTTTGTGTAGGCGACAAACTTCGCTATAATGACGGTAGTATTTTTGTTGTTGCGCCTGCACAATTTTATGGAAGGAAGCCTCGATGCGCGCGTTGATTATGAGCCGCAGGTGGTGGCTGCTCGTCAGTATAGTTACGTTGGTCTTGGTTGCGTCTGCGTGTTTTCAGCCAGCAGGCAGCGCTTTGGAATCGACCAATATTGCGTTTAGTGCTCCAACGTACACCGATACTGTGACGAATACACCGCTTCCAACCGAGTCGCCGTTTCCAACGATTGATTTAACCGCGACCCCAGAAGTCGTCGTGCCAACCGATACGTTGATAGCGACGGAGACGCCGCAAGCTGTCGTCGATGCGGCATTGCAGGATGACCCGTTTGCGCAGACCGCGACCGCGTTCTCTGTGCAGCAAACGCAGCAAGCAGAGCTTTTGTTTGGCGAAGGCGATGTGCCACCTGTGCAGGAAAATCCACCCGCGCAAGCGGACGATTTCTTCTTGACAGCGACATTTATCGTCCAGCAAGCGACGCAGACGTACGGCGTCCCGCTTACGCTTACGGCTGAATTTTTGACGCAGATGGCGCAGTTTCCAACGCCGACACCGCAGCCGTTCATCGACCCAGTACAACCTATCCAGCCTATCCAGCCAAGCGGCACCGATTGTATCCATGAAGTGCGTGCGCGTGACCGCAACCTGTTCCGGATCGCGCTCGCTTACGGCTCGACGGTCGATGCGATTGCCGTCGCGACCGGTCTGGCAAATCCGGCGCTCATTCGCGTCGGTGATCGGTTGATTATTCCGGGCTGCGGTACCGTAGGCTTTATTCCGCCGCCGACATCAACCCCTCACCCGACCAGCAGCGCACTGCCACCCGCAGATATCACGTGTGTATCGCCGTATACGGTTCGTCAAGGTGATACGCTGTACCGAATTTCGTTGGCGTGCGGTGTGACAGTCCGCGAAATTCAAAACTTGAACAGCATTGTCGTCCCAGACCTGATCTTCGTGGGAGAGCAATTGTTTATCCCCGGAAGATAGGGGGCGCAGAACGCGCTGAGTCAACTATGCTTTTATGAACGCCAAAAGGCGGGCAGTGAAGTTCTGCGCCCGCCTTTTTTATTCATGAATTTTGAGCATTAATCCTGGAAGTGAGGAACAGATCGTGCTAGAAATACCTATGCATATTGAAGAAATTTATCATGGCAAAATTGTGCATTTGACGGTTCAAGATGTGCGTTTGCCCGATGGTAAAACTGCCAAACGCGAGATCATCAAGCACGGCGGCGCGGTCGCAATGGTCGCGCTCGACGCAGACCAAAACGTACTTCTGGTGCGCCAATTTCGACTTGCCGCTAATCAGGTCCTGACCGAAATTCCGGCTGGCACGCTTAATCCGAATGAAGCGCCCACCACCTGCGCCGAACGCGAGCTGCAAGAAGAAACGGGCTACAAACCGGGCAAGCTCGAATCGCTCGGCGGCATATTCGTCGCGCCGGGTTATACAACCGAATACATTCATTTATTTCTGGCGACCGACCTGCGCGAGTCCGTCCTCGATAAAGACGAGGACGAATTTCTTGAACTTGACCGCGTGCCTTTAAGCGATGCGATTGCCATGATCGAGCGCGGCGAAATTATCGATGGCAAGAGCGTGACAGCGCTGCTGCGTGTGGCGCGCAAACTCGGCGTGTAAGCGCATATCGTTGGCGTCGCGCGTCACCCTTGAACGTCACCTTTTGCGTGTGATATACTCTATGTCACTTTCGGTAAAATTCCGATGCGCCTACACACCCAACGTGGGCGTATTTTTTTGGTCACTAAAGGAAATGCGTCATGCACGAATTAATCAAATCGCTCGAAGCAGATCTCAAGCCGCATAATCACCCAGAGTTCGGTGCCGGTGACACGCTCAAGGTTCACGTGCGCATCGTGGAAGGTACGAACGAACGCGTTCAAATTTTTCAAGGCGTCGTCATCCGTTTTCGCAAAGGCGGCAACGATCAGAATTTCACCGTGCGTCGTATCGCGTCGCACAGTATTGGCGTCGAGCGCACCTTCCTGATCAACAGCCCGCGCATCGACAAAATTGAAGTCATGCGCCGTGCGAAAGTGCGCCGCGCGCAGCTTTATTATCTGCGTAACGTGCGTGGTAAGGCAGCCCGTTTGAAGGAAAAGCGCTAATTGAAAGTGCGTCCTTTCATCGGCATTACTTCATCGCTCATCTTTATCGATGGCAATCCGTTTAACCGCGCCTATCAGAAAAATGCTGAAGCGATTGCGCGCGCTGGCGGATTACCTGTTTATATTCCGACAGGATTGGACGAAGCGACGCTGCGTCTGATTTATGACCGCACAGACGCGATTTTGCTGCCGGGTGGTCCCGACGTAGACCCAGCGCAGTATGGTGAAGCACGACATTTTACTGTCACTGATAAACGGATTGACAGCGCGCGCGATGCGCTCGAACTGACGGTCGCGCGTTGGCAAATCGACGAAGATCGCCCGACATTTGGCATTTGTCGTGGGCATCAGATTCTCAACATCGCGCTGGGCGGCACGTTGGTGCAAGATATTCCCGACGAACTCAAAAGCACGCTGACGCATGATTTGCCGGATGGTGAACCGCGTAGTACACGCCTTCATCCGATTGAAATCACGCCCAATACCCGTTTGGCGGCGATTTTGGGGACGACGCACGCTGATGTCAACAGCTTGCATCATCAATCGGTGCAACGCGCCGCGCCCGGCGTGCTCGTCACCGCGACTGCGCCGGATGGGGTGATCGAAGCGATGGAAGTGCCCGGCAAACGTTTTATGCTCAGTGTGCAATGGCATCCCGAAGATTTGTTTGACAGTGACGATGCCATGATGCGCTTGTTTCAGTCGTTCGTCGATGCGGCGGCGGATTATGCCGAGCGACGTACCGACCGCGTCTAACGCGCTGATTGGCGTATTCGATTCCGGCGTCGGCGGCTTGTCGATCTTACGCGAAATTCACCGCGCGCTCCCATTTCATCCCACGTTGTACTACGCCGACCAGGCACATCTTCCCTACGGTACAAAATCTAAAAATCAACTGCTCGATTATGTGAGTGCGATTGTGCGCTATATGATCGCCGATGGCGCACAGGTGATCGTACTGGCGTGCAACACGGCAAGTGCTGCATGTTTACACGACTTGCGCGCGGCGCATCCTGAAATGCCGTTTGTTGGCATGGAACCAGCGATCAAGCCTGCCGTCGAAGCGTCTCGAACGGGGATCGTCGGCGTGCTGGCGACGCAAGTAACTGCTGATGGCGATTTATATCGGGCGACGCTGGCAAAATTCGCAGGTGAGGCGCGTGTAATAACGCAGGTTGCGCCCGCCCTGGTGACGTTGGTGGAAAGTGGCGAGTGGGCGTCATCGGAAGCCAGGCAGCTTATCGCTGAAATTATCGCGCCGATTTTGCACGCGGGCGCGGATCAGGTTGCGCTGGCTTGCACCCATTTTCCATTCTTGATCGAGGCGTTGCAAGCGGTTGCGGGCGAAGGCGTCACGTTTATCGACCCCAGCCCTGCGGTAGCACGTCAAACGCGGCGTGTGTTAATCGAGCGTGGCTTGCTCGTCGAAACTGGCACGGCGCGCGCGACACACCGTTATTTTTCCAGCGCCGCACCAGAACGACTGCGCGCGATGATCACCCGCTTGATCGGCGTTGATGCTGATGTACAGCATTTAATCGTATAAGGGCGAGCCTGTGCCCCAACCAGTAATGCCAAAAGATCACGCGCGCACAGGCGGCATTTTCGGCTGCGTCTGGAAAGGCATCACGCGCCGCGCGTCAGCGGGTGGGGTGATCGGCAGCAAAATCGTAAACATTGAACCGGGAAACTTGACGGGATCATGTCCGAGACTTTCCGCCCAGATGCGCCCGCCATGCCCCTCGATCACGCCTTTAGCAATCGTCAATCCTAAACCAGGTCCCGCGCCCATGAATTTGTATGCACCCGTCGAATGCAGTGACGGGTCGTGTCCACGATAAAACTTCTTAAAGATCAATTCAAGGTTGTCGGGGTTGATGCCGACGCCCGTATCTTGGATAGTAATTAACAGGTGATCGACTTCTTCTTCGTTCTGGGCACGGTGCAGCCGCCCAACGATCTCAATGCGCCCGCCATCCGGCGTGAATTTGATCGCGTTGACGATCACATTGCGAAATGCCTGCACTAAACGCTGCGTATCTGCATGAATCGAGGGGAGGTCTTTCAAGCCATCGGCGCGCAGATAAATTTTACGCTGACGCATCGCATCCTGTAGGGGTTCGATAGCAGTACGCACGACGATGGATAGCGTGGTTTGAGCAAAGCGTAAGTCCATTGCGTCAACGTCGATCACGCTGACATCGAGCATGGCGCTGATCAATTCCTCCATGCGTTCGCTGGCTTTACGTAAGCTGCCAACCATGCCGACGACTTGTCCTTGATCGAGCTTGTCGGATTCCAGCACAGCTTCGAGAATGTCGGTATAGCCGCGAATTTGTGCCAGTGGCGTCCGAAGTTCGTGGCTGGCAATCGTCACAAAGTCGGTTTTGACCGAGTCGAGCCGCCGCATTTCTGTATTCAGGCGCTGTAAATCGGCGACGAGGCGCATGTTCTCTTGCGATGTGCTGTCGATGCCAGCGGTGATTGGATGTTGTGTCGGCGCGAGCACATCAAGCAGCCGTGTCCCTAACGCGCGTACAGGCAGATAAACCAACGCGATCAAAAGCGCGATACCGACCAGCAGCGTCAGATTTTCCAGCGAAAACGTCGGTTCAACGCCGCGCGCGATCAACAGCGCCACGAATATAAACAACGTGGTGATGCCGATCAACAAGCCAGCGCGCACGACCGACACGACCGCGACGAATAAAGGCGGTATCGGACTCATTGGTTTTGGACGCGGCACAGGGCGTCCGCGTGTTACGTTACTTGAGGATATAATAGGTGCCTTTTTTCGACCCAACTTTGAGCAAAATGCCGCGTTCGACCATATCCGCTAAGTCAAGGCGCAATGTTTCGGCGCTGACGCCCGCACACAAGGTGCGGTACTCTCGGTTCGTGATCGAGCCGCGGTCTTTGATGTATTGCAACGCGCGTGCCTGCCGATGATTGGTATTGCGTACCCAATCAGGCATGGTCGCTTTTTCGCGACTGTTGCGCAACGTGACGGCGAAGCTGTACGGGCGTGCGTCGAAGATCGGGTTTGGGTGCCCGGCTTGCTCCATGACTTCGAGCATCCGGTCAATTCCTAGCCCTAGTTCTTCGATATACCCCCATTGAAACAACCCATTGACGATGCGCGGATTGCGGCTGAAATGTTCATCGACGATGTTTTCTACCGTGATGAAGCCGGGCAGTCCTCCCGGACTAATTACTTCCAGCCGATCCGAATACATACGGATTTCGATGCGACGACCCCGCAGGCGATAGTCTCGATGGCAAATAGCGTTGACGATGGCTTCGCGCACCGCGAATTGCGGATATTCGTAGCTTTCTTCGCGTACTAACCCTTTGACGACAGCGCTGACCGCCATTTCGCCCCACACGAGATTCCACGCATTTTCGATCAAGCGCGGCAGCGGTCCTGATAATTCTTCACGGCGCGAATAACCGGCGAGTCCATTGTCGCCGCGTGGCGTTTTACCGACGAATTTGGCAAAGACGACGCCGCTTTGTGGCAGCCAATGCTGCGGATATTCTGCGAATAGTAAAATGCCGCTCACGGTCGGGCGCCCAGCGGTGTCCATCGCGCCGATCTCACGCAGTAGATCGTCGATGCGTCCGTTGTAGGGGCGTTTCGTGCGTTCAGCGCGTTTCGCGAGATATTCTTCGAGATATTTTGGGCTAAAATCGTCGCGCGTGGCACCCGGAACGGCTTCGCTTTCAAAGTCGCCTGTGCTTTTGGCGCTGGCAAGTTTGAGAATCTCTTGCCCACCGAGCGGACGCACCGCATTTTCATTGCGGATTACGACACGTCCATCGCTGAGTGCGTGCAGTTCGATGCTGCGCGGAATACGTAAAGCGTAAACGGTGCCCTCGTCGGTTTCGACGGGTTCCCAACTGCCAGTGACAACCGAAGGACTGCACAGCGTATCGGCTTCACGCAGCGATTTGCTCAATCCTTCCAAATCGCTTTTACCGACCATCGCGCCGTCATCACGCAGCCCAACAACCAACGTACCGCCTTCGGTGTTGGCGAACGCTACCATCGCCTCTGCGATCTGTTTTGGATCCGCCTTTTCCAAGAAAGCCAGACGAGGTCCGGGTCCGTTTTTTAGAAAATCAGGGTTCAGCATGACGGGTTAACTTATCGTTTCATACGCTTATCGGCGCAAGTGGTCACGAAATGCCATTATAGCACCCGTTCGCAGACTGTCACATCGAATCATGAGTGCAGTCGTGTTATCGGGTGTTGATTGTCGGGTTAGGCAATTTGGGGCGTATGTTCTATACTCATTTTATGGGAACACGACACGTCTTGAACTTATTCTCGGATCGGTTACGGTCGCTGCCGATTTTGATTCTATATTTGACCGACGGTTGCAACAGCCGCTGTGTGACATGCGACATCTGGCGCAATCCGCGCCGGAACATGCGCGCCGATTTGATCGACTCGTTGGTTGTACAAGTCAAGCCGCTTGGCATTCGCTGGGTGGTATTAAGCGGCGGTGAGGCGATGCAGCATCCAGATTGGGCGGGTATCGCGCAGCGCTTTCGTGTACAAGGTGCGCGTGTGCTGCTGCTCACCAATGGACTATTGATCCGTAAACAAATCGACGACGTGATCGCCAGCGTCGATGAAGTAATTGTCAGCTTGGATGGCGGTACAGCCGCGACCTACGAAGCAATTCGCGGCGTCGATGGCTTCGATTTAATTATGGACGGCATTCGGCATGTGCGCGCAGCGGGTATACCCGTCACGACACGCACGACCGTGCAGCGTGCCAACTTCCGCGAAATACCGACGATCATCGACGTTTGCAAAACCGCTGATGTCAACCATATCAGCTTCTTGACGGTCGATGTCAGCAACCCGGTTGCGTTTGGGGATCGGTTCGCGTCTGATACGTCGATCCCTATGATGAGCGGATTGGCTCCGTCAGAACACCAGCCGCCAACGACCGCGTTGACATCCGATGATGTGCGCGAACTCGCTGGCATTCTCGATGAAGTCGAGCGCCATTACACGGATGAATTTGTGTCCGGTCGCATCGCGGAATCGCCCCTGAAATTACGGCACATGCTGACATATTTTGGCGCGCTCAATAATCAATCGACATTTCCGCGTGTGCGCTGTAACACGCCCCAGCTTTCCGCCGTCGTTGAAGTCGATGGATCACTGCGCCCGTGTTATTTCCTGCCGAAGATGGGCAACGTGAATGATGGAGGACTGAACGTATCGATCAATACATCGGAAGCGTTGGCGTTACGGGCGGCGGTGCGCGACGGCGAGCGCGCAGAGTGTGAACGCTGTGTGTGTCCTTTATACAAAGGGGCGCTGGCGCTCGCGCGGCTGTGACAGTGAGATCATGTTCGATTATCTTGTGTTGCTTGGGTTGGCTGCGTTAAGTGGGTTCTTTTTACTCCGCTTGATTCTGATCATTGCGGGGGTGTTGAAAGCGCCTGTACTGCGTCAACTGCAATCATATTCGGCGGTTTATTCATCTTATTATCCGGTTCCTGCGTTTTTCATCTGGACAGGCGTCTTGCTGCTGTGCGGCGGTATCCTATCGATGCTGGTCACAAAATCACGTTTTCCAGCGTTCATCCCTGGTGTTTTGTGTTTGTGTACAGCGTGGACAAGCCTCCAATACGAACGTTTTTGGGCGCGGCGTGGGCGTTTCTTGTTTCCGCGCTGGTATCGCGAACTGCAAGAACGTGCTGGGCGCGACGAACAACGCCGCGTCGCCTATGCGTGGCTGCGGCTGCCGCTTTCGACACGGCGACGGCTCAGTTTTCAGGATCGAGCGTTTGGGGTGTGGGCAGATTTGGTATTGTTGAGCACAACCGACGCAACAGGTGACACGTTCGTCCACGATTCAGCGTATCGGTTGCTTAAGCGCCGCATGGTGGCTTCATGAGAACGTTTTTTCGACGCGTGTTCCGGCGTACACCGCGCACACTAAGCAGTCTTGAGGCGTATCAATTATGGGCGGAGTTGTATCCGCCGCACGCGCATAATGCGCTGATGCGTGTCGAGCAAGATGCCATGACCGCCTTACTGCCTGCCCTAACGGACTGTCGCGTTCTTGATCTTGCAAGCGGAACCGGACGTTATGCCCATCTCGCGATAGCGCGCGGCGCGCATTCGGTAATCGCGCTCGATAACAGCGCGCCCATGTTAGAACGAAACAAGGCGCACGCGCGCGCCTTAGCGACAATGGAGCGGCTGCCGCTGCGGACTTCGAGTATCGAGGTCGTGCTGTGCGGATTAGCCATCGGTCATTTGGCGGTTGTCGAACCTGTGCTTAACGAGATCGTGCGCGTGTTAACACGACGTGGAGTTGCGTTGATTAGCGATGTGCATCCTTCATTGTTTGTGAACGGTGCGCGACGCACGTTTCAAGCCCACGGTGCGACGTACGCGGTACAACACACGCCGCATTCGCTGAGCAGTGTCGTCATGTCGGCGCGTGCTGCCGGGCTGGTTTTAACCGCGCTTGCCGAACCCAGTATCGACGCGCAAAAAGATGAGCATTTGTCGCCTGTGCCTGTGGTCGTGGTCTATCGATTTGAGCGTGAAAGGACATAAACGCCCAATATCAATGCGATAATGGCGGGCGGTACGCACAGTGATAAAAATAGGCGCGGGGCACTTTCGACGCTGCTCATTAAAGCGTAAAGCACAAGAAACAATACGATCCCCAAAATGGAGAGGCTCGCGCCGAAGATCAGCGCACGTTGTAAACGCTGACGTTCATTCTGGGGTGACGGTTGTGAGTTCATACGGTTTCTCCTCGCGGGTTTAGGCGCATCGTTGATGAAACGTAGGCTGATTTATACAACTTTTTTGCGATTGTAGGCATGAAAGTTGCATATACTGTAGGTGCAAGTCTCATTCGTTTCGCAACGTATGTTGCATGAGAACACCAGCTTTAGAAAGGGTCACACGTGATCGCGTTTAAGAAATATTCCACCCGATTTGCTCTTGTTTCTATGATCGTTATATTGGCGGCAACTGCCGTAAGCGCGCAAAAGAATTCGCCAGAAGTCCCCCCTGCGGATCCTGAAGATTCGTCATTGTTGACTTTAATGATCTTGCTTGATGGCGATACGCTGGAATTGACGCTGGAAGATTCGGATGGTGCGCTGCTCGCCGCATTCAACGCGAGTGAAGGTGATGAAGTCACCGTGACGATGGAAGCAGAGGATATCGATCCTTATCTCGTATTGTTTGGTGCATCTGGCGCACTCGTCGCGCAAAATGACGATGCCGATGGATTGAATTCGCAGATTGCAGATTTTGAAGTCCCAGCAGATGGCACCTACTTTATTTTGGCGACGACCTTTTCCAACCGGAATAATTCGTTGATCGAGTCATCGGATGAGCTCGCCTTTACCTTGACCGTCGAAGGGAATACGCAGCCAGCGAGTGAATCGGAAGATGGTTTTTCCTACTACTCGTATACAACGACCATCGGTGAAACGCTCGAACTGATCATCGACGAGGTGCAGCCCGCGTATTTTGTCACGTTTGAAGGTGCAGAAGGTGACGAATTGACCATCAACGCGCCATCGGAAGACAACGAACTGGATACGCTGATGATGCTGTTCGATGCGTCTGGTAAGCGCTTTGCGGTTGATGACGATAGCGGTGAAGAATCACTCGCGTCGATGATCGAAACCGAACTTCCAATCGATGGGCTGTATTTCTTGGTCGTCACTACCTACAATTACCCGGCAATTGCTGTGGGTGATAGCGATGCACTGGACGGCACGATCAATTTGTCGATTGATGGCTAATTTTTCGAGTGCCAGCGACTAGTCAGAAGCGGTGTATATCACAATATACGCCGCTTTTTATTTACGGCGTTAGACAAAAGGCGTGTGTGTGACCTTACCCCAGTTTATCGGGGGTAGACCCGGCGTAGAAAAATAGGCTGATTGGACAACCATATCAGGACATATAGGGATTGACACATATTTACAATCAAATATTATTACGTATATTCGCGTTGTATAGATTAAAGGAAAATAAACATGCTGCGTCGATTAACTCTTATACTTTTTCTAACGGTAGCGATCTTTAGCGGATCGAAGGTCATTGCTCAAACCGAGAATGTGCCTCCACAGGTCGCCGCGGCGGTAGCAGCCTTCAATCGCTACCTGACACAGCCGATCTCGGTCGATCAACTCGATAGTTATCAGCTTACACAAGGAACGTATGGTGATTCTGCGCTGGGTTGTACCCTGGTTGCAGGCGTACCGCTCGCAGCGTCGATCAGTGCCTACAAAGTGCAGATCGTTTACCAGTCTGTTCTCTACGAGTTTGAAGTTTCGGAAGATACGCTGCTCATCGTCCCATGCAGCCCGGTGCTTCTTGCTCAGCCCGTCATTATTCCTATCGCTACGCCTGCGCAAGCGACGATTGGATTGACAGGCTGTCCAGTCGATTTTGCCGGATACCTTCCTCCGCGCTTGGTGGCTGGTGGATTTGCGCGTATTGGTGCAGATGGACAGCCGAACCGAATGCGCAACGCACCCAGTATTGATGCTGAACAGATAGGCTTGATCAGCCCAGGTACGACGGTCGAAGTCATTGACGGCCCCGTGTGTGAAGCGACAACGCAGATTATCTGGTGGCAAGTACGCGATGGTAGTTTGGTTGGTTACACCGCTGAAGGCTTGGATTCTGATTATTTCCTGGAATCCGTCGAGTTGGGCGCACTGCCGACTCTTCCGCTCGTTCGCGAACCGATTACCGCATTCAATGCCTCAAGTGTCGTCACACTTGCCGCTATCCCGTTCGAGGGTGGAGCAATGGTCGATTTTGGCGGTTTGGCGCAGCTCCTTGTCGCTGGCACATCTGGTGTAACTTTCTATGATCTGGATCAGATGACTGTTGGTGAACTACCGCTCCCGACGGGAATGGTCGCGCTGCACGTCAACTACAGTCCCGACGGTCGTTATATTGCTTATTCGACCGACTCCAATGAGCTTTTCATCTACGATATCTCAGAAGATCAAACTACACAGCTTGATATCGACGACAACGTTGTCATCAATGATCTCGACTTCAGTCCCGATAATCTGCTTGCGGTTGGTGTTGGTGATCCACTTGGCGGACAGGAGTCGATCAATGGCTGGAGTATGTACGAGCCGAGCGATAACAACCGCACCATAAACTATCCGACTGACTCGTGGGTAGGGGATGTGGCGTTTGGTCCTGGCGGCATCCGTCTTGCATGGCTTAGCGACACCGCCAATATGGTACTTTTGCAAGATGGTCTGCCCCTAATCAGTGGACGGCTTGGACAGCCAACGCGTACTGGTCTCGCGTGGCAGCCCGTCGAGGATACGACCGATCCCGATACTGCTTATCGGCTTGCTTATTCTGACGGCAATCTGATTGTGTTATTTGATGTAAATACCGCCGACGTAACGACCTACACGAACGAAGATGATTATCTGCCAGGTACACTGGCATTCAATGAAGACGGTTCGGTGATTGCGGTGCTTAACCGTTCTGTGACGGATGAACCGATGCCGCGAATACTCCGGTTGTTCGACGTGGTGACGAGCGACGTGCTTTACAGCGAGTCGTTAGAGACCGCACGAGGCATGACGTTCAGTCCCGATGGTACGCTCGTCGTGGTGCTGACCGATACGACGCTGCGCTTTTATGGCATCGCGTCGTTCACGGATGCGGTTGGATAAGCGCGCGCATACACTTGGGCTTTCGGTCTTGACCTCAATTCGACTTTGCACATCAAGCAGCGTGACACAAGGTCGAAACGAGTATGTCGAACAACGGGTTTGGGATTTTGAGCATGTCGGGTTCTTCTCTCGATATTCGAAAAGTCGGATAAACCGTCCAGAGGAATTGACGCACCTTACGCAGATTGCCCTCACCCTAAATCCTTCCCCTACCGCGACGGTTTTTCTCCCCTTCTCCCTGAGGGAGAAGGGGTCGGGGGATGAGGGCTGGTGAACATTCGTGATTCATTGAAACTGGCAAAAAACCGTCTCAATCGGCTGACGCACGGGCGTGCAATGGCACGTCCTGTGCATATTGATCCGCTGCGCGGCGGGGGAAGGGCAAAAGAACCAAAGAAACAGACGACAAAGAAACAGAGATCAAAGATCAGAGATTCAGAGTACAAAAGAAATTAATAGGGGGCGGCAACACACGCGAAACCCGCTGTAGTCGAGCCGTTCATCCGGGCTGTCGTCGTAGCGGAACGCCGCGCGCGCGCTGAGCTGAAGGTTGTACCACGAGCCGCCGCGCAGCACGCGATATTCTGATTTTGTATTAATATCGTTAGTATTATCGCGGTAGTTGGTCAAACACCGTTCCCACACATTCCCTGCCATATCCGTCACCCCGAACGGGCTGTCGCCTTTATCTTTTCCCTCATACTGGCGCACTGGGGTCGTTTTACCGATGTTACTTTCCACCGTATTGCAGCGGCTGGCATCCCACGTATCCCCCCAAGGATAAACGCGTCCATCATCGCCTTGAGCAGCCCGCTGCCACTGCTGGTCGGTCGGCAGCATAATCTGCTCACCCGCTGCCTCGCTCAACCAGCGGCAGAACGCCACTGACTCATACCACGACACGCCTATAACCGGTTGTTCGTCCCCATTCCGTTGGTTGTCCGTCCAGTAAAGCGGTTGCGTCCATTGATATTTTTCGCGCAGCGCCCAGCCGGCATCCGTCCACCATTGGCGCTGCATGTAGCCGTTCGCTTTGTCCACGAACACGCGATACTGCGCGTTCGTCACCGGGTATTTGGCGATTGAGAATGCGGGCACGTCAAAAGTTTGTCCACCCTCTGGCACGTAGCCGCCTGCTTCAAGCGTTACCTTACCCGCCGAGATATCGATCCACGCGAACGGGGCGGGCAGTATGGCATATACCTTGCTGCGTGGCTTAGGTGGCGGGGGTGGGGTTTGTACAGGCGGCGGCGTGGGAGGTACCCCATTCACGATCGTATCCAACGCCGTGATCAGCCGTGCCATATCATTGCGGAAATCAGGATCGCGGCGCACGGGCAGCCCGTTGAAATCCAACAAGTCGCGGATCGAGTCGGGCAGATCGGTTTCACGCGGCATTTTCGCGTTCATCACCAGCACCGGGATGATCGGGATGCCGCGTCGGATTGCCGTTTCGACTTCGATGCGCACATAATCGCGGGTATGGTGCAGCCGTCGTTCACCATCGTCGCCTATGATTGTCACCCACTGCGCGCCGATCACGACCAGCATTACGGCGCACTGCGAGACACGCTCATCGATGTACCTGGGCACGTTCACGCCCAGCGGAATCCCATCCACGTCCATGAAAACCGCGCTGCGGTCGAATTTCTTGGAAATCTCGGTCAGGTATTCAAAAATGCGCCCGGTCACATCGGCGCTGTCATCACGGCGGTAGGAGATGAATATTTTCGTCATGGTCACATCGTCGGCGTATCGTTACAAGTTGGCATATTATGCCCATGATGCGAAATTTTGGCAACTGCTCTTTCGAGGCGACCAGGGCAAACGCATCAAAATTTCTGGGCGTTCATCCAGGGTCAAGAATGCTCGTAGGAGAGGGACAATGTCCGCGCCCGCCATAAAAAGCACGGGCTGCACGCCCGCTCTGACCTCGACATAAATATCCGCTGATTTTGATGCGATTACCCTGGACAGGCACGCCGAAAATTTGACAGCTGCCGCTAAATGAGCTATCAATCTGTATACGTATACAAGACACATTCATCACGATTAGGAGACCCCCACACTGTGCGACTGAATCGCATCAAACAGCTATGGCGCACGGACGAGGTCGCGCTGTGTGGTTGGTTGCATATCCCCAACACATGGTCTGCCGAACTGATGGCACACGCGGGGTGGGATTGCATCACGGTTGACCTCCAGCACGGATTGCACAGCATGGAAACTGCCATTCAGTTGATGCAGGCGATTTCCACCACTGATACCGTGCCGTTCGCCCGCGTCAACTGGAACGAACCGGGCAGTATCATGCGTCTGCTGGATGCGGGTGCCTATGGCATTATCTGCCCGATGATCAACACGCGGGCAGAATGTGAGGCGTTTGTGGGTGCATGCCGCTATCCGCCGCAGGGGTATCGCAGTCTTGGACCCACCCGTGCGCGCGTATATGCGGGGGCTGATTATGTGCAGTATGCCAACGACGAGATCGTCACCATGGCGATGATTGAGACGAAACAGGCGCTGGACAATGTCGAGGCGATTGCCAGTGTTCCCGGACTGGACGCAATTTTCGTTGGGACAGGCGATCTGCGCCTCAGTCTGACCGGAAGCATCGGGTTCGACAGCGCCGATGCCGCCGTGGATACTGCACTGGACACGATCGTGGCGGCGTGCCAGCGACACGGAGTGGTGCCGGGGTTATTCACTGCTTCAGCCGATTACGCCGCCCGGATGGTAACACGTGGCTTTCGCTTTATCACTGTCAAGACCGACAGTATGATGCTGAGCGAGTATGCCACTCAGGTTGTGACCGAAACCCGTCAACAGATTGCCCAATTAGCGATAGACAGGAACGACGATGACGCCGACATATCTTAAAAAAGGCAAAACCGTCAATGAAAAGGCGCATGCCGATGCTCAGGTACAGGAGACGGTACGCGCAGCGCTGACGCGCGTACAGGCGGATGGCGATCAGGCGATCCGTGAGCTGTCGCGGCAGTTCGACCACTGGGAGCCGGAAGACTTTCGGCTGAGCGAAGCGCAGATCGCGGCGATCATGGCAACCCTGCCGCAGCAGGTCATCGAAGATATCCAGTTCGCCCAGATGCAGGTTCGGCGTTTTGCCCAGGCACAGCGCGAGAGCCTGCACGATCTCGAAGTGGAGACGATGCCCGGCGTGATCCTCGGTCACAAAAATATTCCGGTGAACACTGTCGGGTGTTATGTGCCGGGTGGACGCTACCCGATGGTGGCTTCTGCCCATATGAGCGTGCTGACGGCAAAAGTTGCCGGCGTCCGGCGCGTAGTCGCCTGCACCCCGCCGATCAGGGGTGAACTGCCCGCCGCAACCATCGCCGCGATGCATCTGGCGGGCGCGGACGAGATCTACATCCTTGGCGGCATACAGGCTCTGGCGGCAATGGCGTATGGCGCCGTCGGAATCGCGCCGGTCGATATGATTGTGGGACCCGGCAATGCCTACGTTGCTGAAGCAAAGCGTCAGTTGTTCGGCATCGTCGGGATCGATCTGCTGGCAGGACCAACAGAGATTCTGGTGATTGCCGACGAAACTGCTGATGTCGAGATGTGCGCCACCGATCTGCTTGGTCAGGCGGAACACGGACCCACCTCTCCGGCGGTCCTGCTCACCACCAGCCGCACGCTGGCAGAAGGCATCGAAACCGAGATTCAGCGCCAGCTTGAAACGCTGGCGACCGCGGACATTGCCGGAATTGCCTGGCGCGACTACGGTGAGGTCATCCTGGTTGAGAGCGATGAGGACATGTGCGCGGTTGCCGATGAGATCGCTGGTGAGCATGTCGAGGTGTTGACCCGCGACCCGAATTACTTTCTCGACAACATGACTAACTACGGTGCACTGTTTCTGGGTCCGCGCACAAATGTCGCCTATGGTGATAAGGTCATCGGCACCAATCACACCTTGCCAACCCGAAAAGCCGGGCGCTACACCGGCGGCTTGTGGGTGGGAAAGTTCATTAAAACGGTGACGTATCAGCGGGTGACCACGGATGAAGCCAGCGTGCTGATCGGCGAATATGGCAGTCGTTTGTGCGAACTGGAAGGCTTTATGGGACACAAGGCGCAGTGTGACCTGCGCGTCGAGCGCTACGCATCTGCCGAGTCGGTTCTCTGAGAAAAGTCAGCCCCACCATGAGCGACAGGGTGACTTCGAAGGATGTGGCACGGTACGCCGGAGTCTCGCAGGCGACGGTGTCCCGTGTGTTCAGCGGCAACAGCGCCAGTGTCACGCCGGAGACCCAGTCAGCGGTGTTACACAGTGCCAGGGCGCTGGGCTATCGTCCCAATGTGATCGGGCGGATGATGCGTACCCGCCAGACCCACATCGTCGGCATTGTCATGGCGAACATCACCAATCCTTTTTACCCGTATGTGCTGGAAAAGTTTCTCCAGCGCCTGCAACAGATGGAACGCCAGGTACTGCTGTTCACCGCCGCCCCAGAACAGTCGGTGGATGATCTTTTGCCACTGGCATTACAGCATCAGGTGCAGGCGCTGATCATCACTTCGGCAACACTCTCTTCCGCGATGATCGCGGAATGTGCCCGCGCTGAGACACCGGTCATCCTGTTCAACCGCACCGTGACCGGAGAGTCCATCAGCGCGGTCTGTGCTGACAATCTTGCCGGAGGGCGCATGGTCGCGGAGCTGTTATGGGAAACCGGACACCGACATTTCGCCTATATCACCGGCGAGCCGGACACCTCTACGCAGGTGGATCGCTATCGGGGTTACCGCGATGCCCTGGCAGAGCGGGGGATCACGCAGATTGCGCTTGAACATGGTGTTTACACCTATGAGAGTGGCTACCGGGCGGCACAGACACTGTTACGCCAGGCATCACGCCCCGACGCACTGTTCTGCGCCAACGATATCACCGCGATCGGGGCGATGGATGGGGCACGCGACCTGGGGCTGTCCGTGCCGCACGATATCAGCATTGTCGGCTACGATGACATCCCGATGGCGGCGTGGGGTGCCTACCAGCTCACCACCGTCAGCCAGGAAGTGGATGTGATGATTGAGACCACGCTCGAAATGCTGATCCGCCGGGTGGCTGATCCGCACGCGCTACCCGAACTGCGCCTGATAGCCGGACGACTCAAACTGCGGTCGTCTATCCAGCCGCGCTCGAAAGGATGAATTACGATGAAGAATTTGCATGGGCAGGTGGCAGTTGTCACCGGCGCTGGCGGCGGGATCGGCAGTGCTATCAGCCGACGGCTGGCAGATGCCGGTGTCCGGGTGGTACTCACCTACAGCCGCAGCGCAGAGAAAACACAGGCAGTCGCAGACGGGCTGGCAGGCGAGGATCATGCGGTCGTATGCTGCCCCGTCGATGACAGCGGCGCTCAGGCAGAGCTGGCGCGGATGATCGCCGAACGATATGGCAGGCTGGATCTGCTGGTGAACAATGCTGGTATCACCCGCCCGGTGTCACATGACGATCTTGCCGGGCTGGACGATGCGCTGTTCGATGAGATTTTTCGCGTCAACGTACGCGGAGCATTCGCCTCGATACGGGCGCTGAAAGACCTGTTGCAGGCAGATGATGGCGGGCTGATCGTCAGTATTTCCTCGATCGCGGCACGCACCGGCATTGGCAGTAATGTCGCGTACTGCGCCAGCAAGGCGGCGCTCGACAGCATGACCCGTTCGCTGGCACGGGCGTTGGCACCGAAAATCCGGGTGGTCTCCGTTGCGCCCGGTTTCGTCAACGGCGAGTATGCCCAGCGGCTGTCCGCCGCTGTCCTTGACGAACAGCGTGCGAAGACCCCGTTACAGCGCCTGGCTGAAGCACAGGATGTCGCGGAGGCAGTGTATGCAGTCGCCGCCCATCTGACCTTCAGCACGGGCGATATCATCCCGGTTGACGGGGGTCGCCCGCTCCTGTAGCACTCACCGGAGCGCCAGTGTCACAATCTCGCGTGGTTTGAACTCCACCGCGATCGTGTTTTCGTGGACTGTCAGCGCTTGCTCGTGCTGTTCCATCAGGTTACAGGTGCAGGCGGCAGTGAGCTGACGATCGAAGGTGAGCGCTGCCCGCGTATGCTGGTTATAGCGCTCCACCAGGCGCACGATCAGTTCAGCACCATCTTCCGAGCGCTTCATGGCTTCCAGCGTGACATTGGGTGCATCGCATGTGATGAAACTGTGATCGCTCGCAGGCTGGGAGGTGTGCTGAGCATATAACGGGGTATTCAGGACGCTTGCCCCATGCACGACACCGCCCTCGCGCCAGCCCCCGATGTGCGGATACAGTTGATAGGTGAAGTGATGTTTCTCCCGATCTGCGAGCGAATCGGGCGAGATCGAGCCTTTCAGCAGGGTCAGCCGCATCCAGTGCCCGTGAGCCTCGTGACCGTACTTTGAATCGTTCAGCAGGGCAACGCCATAGCCAGCTTCGGAGATATCCATCCAGCGGTGCGCGGGAACTTCAAAGCGGGCGGCATCGTAGCTGGTATTGCGATGTGTCGGGCGTTCGATACTGCCATAGGCGATGTCGTAGCTGGCATGGCGGGCATTGATCGCCACGGGAAAGCCCACCTTGAGCAGGCGCTGACGTTCGTACCAGTCGATCTCGGTTTCGAATGTCAGCACGCGCGCATCCGCCAGCAGGCTGATCCGCTGGGTGATGGTGGAATCGAAGACGTGGCGGACAAGGCGCAGGGAAGCGCGTAACGGTCCGTTTTCATCCACGGTCAGGCTGGTTTCGCCGGATAGCGGCAGTTCCTGTTCCACATAGCTGGCGACGATGTCCCATGCATCATATCTGCCGGGTCTGTCCTCGTATAGCTGGAAGTGATTGCCCACTGCTCCCGAAACCAGTACTGATCTGTCCGCCTCTTTATCCCACAGCGAAACCAGCTCGCCATTCGCGGTGAATTCTGCCCGCAGATAGCGATTCTCCAGCACGGTAGCACTTGCCGAGACTTCGGCGCGGGTGTCAGCAGTGAGCGCAGTACGGGTGAAGACTCGGTAGCCCGCAGGCGGCAGGCGATCCGCGCTGGTATCACCCAGCGCCACCCACACCGTCGCCGAGCCATCCAGGTTGGTGACTGCCTGCTGAAGATACGGTGTGCCAGCCGCATCCGCCAGCTGATGACCCCCAAGGATGTGCGCCGAGATCGCGATCGAGTTGCCCCGCGCGGTCAGCAGTGAGTTGAAAATCAGGATATTTTCGCCGTGATCGTCACCGAACAGCGCGTCAGCGGCGGCGGACTGTACCTGATCTGCCACAGCGGTGAGCTGGCGGTACTGGTCAAGCAGTTCATGATACACCTCGTTGATGTGGGTGCCGGGCAGTGCGTCATGGAACTGCGTGCCGAGCATCAGCTTCCAGCCGGCATCCAGCGCCGCGTGCGGGTAGGCAGTGCCGCGACACCATGCCAGCGATGCCAGCATCTCGGCATCACGGTAGCGCACTTCCGCCCGACGATTGTGCTTCTTCAGCAGCGCTTTACTCGTGTACGTACCACGATGCGCTTCCAGATAAAGCTCGTCATTCCAGGTGGGGAGCGCGGTGTGCTGTGCACGGTCGGCGATCGTCAGCAGGGTATCCTCCGGATGCGAGAACTGAGTGCGCACCAGACCGGGAAAGTTCGCGTAGCGCACCGCACATTCCAGCATTTCGGTGTCCACGCCGCCGCCGCCATCGCCCCAGCCATAGGTGTAAATGGTTTCGTCGATCGTCTGCCGCTCGGAATACGCACGCCAGTATTTATCCATGTGATCGGGGTCAACCGTGCCGATGAAATGACCGGGTGGAATCAGCGTCAGCACGCGTGAGCCGTCCGGTCCTTCCCACCAGAAGGTGTTCTGCCGCCACGGGTTGGTATCGTTCCAGACGTAGAATTTGTTCGACAGCACCACCTCGATATTACTGCGGGCAAGAATCTGCGGGAGCGCCCAGCTCATCCCAAAGACATCCGGTTGCCAGCACACTCTGGATTGAAACCCGAATTCCTCCTGCCAAAAGCGCTGCCCATGCAGAATGTGGCGCACGAACGACTCGCCGGAAATCAGATTGCAGTCCGGCTCTAGCCAGAATGCACCAACCGCCTGCCAGCGCCCTTCGGCGATACGCTGGCGGACCTGCGCGAAGAGATCGGGGAAATACGTTTTCATGTCGCTGTAGATTTTGGCACTGCTCTGGGCAAACCTGAAATCCGGGTAGTGTTCCATCAGCCTCAGCATCGTGGCATGGGTGCGCCCAACCTTGCGGATGTACTCACGATGCGTCCACATATATACAATGTCGAGATGCGAGTGTCCGACCAGATGCAGTAATCCCGGTAATTTGAACTGATCGGAGCGAAAAACACTCTCACGCAGGACGTCCCGCGCGGCGAACAGCGCGGCTTTGAACGAGTCAAAATCGGGTTCGTGGAGCGGCACCGCCCGTATTGTATCGCCAAGATACTTCTCTATGAAGACGCGGAGGTTGTCATCCAGGTTGTCCATGAACAGCACTTTGAACACCGCGACGAAATCCCAGTAAGCCGCCTCGACCTCGGCATCCTTCGTGATCAGTTCCGCCTGGGTGAAGACGTTGACATTGCCTTCCGCCGGGTACCAGTACACGTAGGATTCCAGTTCAATCCCGAAGGTCTGACCGGCAACTGCCCGGTCTGTCAGCAGAACGGTATTACGGAACGGGTCAAGCCCGTGATACGGAATCCCATTCAGCCGGACGAGCGAGTCCCCGCCCACGTAGATGCGCAGATACACCGGCTGCCCGTCCATCTCCGCCGAGATCGTCACCTGCCGCCGAAAAAAGGCGCTGACATCCTGCCCGCCCCATGTCTCGCCCACGGTGATGGGATGCCAGTCCGGATCGATGGCTTCATAGCGACCGATATCGCGAAAGTAAACCTGCCTGATCTCCCAGTCCGGCAGAGGCTGGTGTCCGGTGATACTGCGGTCGAGAATCGCTTCCAGACACAGATTGACGCGTTCATCGAAGCGAATGCTCCGGCGTTCAGCATTTTTCTGGCGCATGCGCCAACGATTCATGGCATCACGGGCATTGCGGTTCATATCCATGCTCAAGATTGTTCCAAATCGGTAAGAGTGCTTGCCATTGAAGCGCCATAACAGTACAGGAAAAGCGACGATCACGCCGGACGCGGAAATCAGCCGGGATGTTCATCAAACAGGACTGGCTTGTTCCGCGTCGTGTAAAAAGCAGGCAGCACGGTGCGACGACGAGTGTTCTACCGGATACAGCGGCGGTGCCGCCTGCAGACAGCGCTCCATCCGGTGCGGGCAACGCGGGTAAAACCGACAGCCAACCGAGTGCGCTGTCCGCATTTTTTCGTCAGACGGCAGTTCAATCGTCCCTTCCCAGCGCACTGCCGGGTCTGGCACCGGCACAGAGCTGACCAGCAGCTGCACATAAGGATGGCGCGGCTGGTCGATTACGGCAAGGGTGTCGCCATGTTCAGCGATCGTACCCTGATACAGGATGTAAATCTGATCGCCGATCTGGTAAGCGGTGCTGAGATCATGCGTAATATACAGAAACGAGATGCCATTATCGCGCAGGCGCATCATCACATCCAAAATCGCCGCCCGCAGTGAGGCATCCACCATCGAGACAGGTTCATCAGCGATGATCAGCCTGGGTTGCAACATATAAGCGCGTGCCATCATAATGCGCTGACGCTGTCCACCGCTGAGCTGATGAGGATACTTGCGCAACACATCTTCGCCATACAGACCGACCACGTTGAGCGATTCCTCGATCCGATCCCGCGCCGCCTGTCTGCTCCCCGCTAGCTGAAAATTTTTGACGACCATGTCAAAGACATGCTGAACACGGTAAAACGGATTGTACACACCGAACGGATCCTGAAATACCGCCTGAACTTCACGGCGATAATCCAGCCGTTGCCGTGCGTTTGCGTGTGCCATGTCCACGCCGTTGTAGATGATCTGCCCGGAAGTCAGCCCGGTGAAGCCCAGCACGATATTCGCCAGGGTGGATTTCCCACTGCCGCTCTCGCCCGCAATGGTGGTAATGGTCGCTGGCTGATGGGCGATCTCCAGATTGAAATCCTGTAGGGCGACGATCTGCTGTGTTCCGCCATCCAGCGCCCGCTGGGTATACATTTTGGTAGCATTACGAATCTGAAGCAGAGGTGCGGACATCATTGAAACTCCCATCTGGCTGTAGTTCGTAAAGGTGGCAGGCGACCTCTTGACCGGGACGGATTTCCTGACGCGCCGGCGCTTCCGTGCGACAGCGTTCCATGACAAACGGACAGCGTAACTGGAAGATACAGCCGGGCGGCGGATTACGCGGGTCATGGGTAATCCCCTGCGTCACCTTCAGCGGTTTGCGTTCCCGGAGTGAGGGTACGGCATCGATCAGCATCTGCGCATACGGATGCGCCGGATGTGCGAACATATGCTCCACCGTGGCGATCTCGACGATATTGCCGGCATACATCACCACAATGCGATCGACCATCTGCGCCATCAGCCCCATATCGTGACCAATCATGATCATGGATACGCCCAGCGCCTGCTTGATTTTGAGCATGGTCTGCGCAACCACCCGCTGAACCACAACATCGAGGGCGCTGGTAGACTCGTCCGCGATGATCACGCTGGGGTTGAGCGCAATGGCGATGGCGATGCACACCCGCTGTTTCATCCCGCCGCTCAGCTCATGCGGGAACATCGAGTAGATGCGCTCTGGCAGACCCACCCATTGCAGAAGTTCCAGAATACGCGCTTTCATCGCCACTTTACTCAGGCGCTGTTCCTTCAGCTCGTGCTCGCGAATGACATCCTCGATCTGCTGACTGATGCGCATGGTCGGGTTGAGCGAGTTCATCGCCCCCTGCGGGATCAGCGCCAGCCGTGACCAGCGCAACTGGCGCAGGTGCTGTTCGCTGATCTTCAGCAGGTCTATCCCATTCAGGATGATCTCGCCTGAAACAATGCGTCCGGGAGAGACAATCAGTTGCAGAACCCCCATTGCGGCGGTGGATTTCCCACAGCCGGACTCCCCGACCATACCGAGAATTTCGCCTTCGTACAACGTGAAATCAATCCCATCCACAGCCCGGACATCGCCTTTGGGGGTTTCGTAATATACCCTGAGGTCTCTGACCTCAAGCACCGGTTTACGCTCGCTCGTTTCAGGTATCATAACGTCCTCACTTGGATGATCGGCGCAGGCGTGGATTGGCAATTTCATCCAGACCAAGATTGATCAGCAGCAGACCGATGAACATCACCGCCAGCAGGATCGTCGGGATGCCCCACCACCACCACAAATGCCCTGACAGCGCCAGATTGGTATATGCGTCGTAGATCGTCCCGCCCAGGGTGATCACGCCCTGCGGACCAAGCCCCAGTGTCTCCAGACCCACCGCCGCCAGAATCGCGCCGGTCGCGCCGGAAATAAAGCTGGCGAACAGGTAGGACATCAGGTTGGGCAACATCTCCCGGAACATGATATCGAAGGTGGATGCGCCCGACAGCCGCGCCATCTGCACATAACCGCTCTCGCGCATCGTCAGCACCTGCGAGCGTATCTGGCGCGTGGCACGCGGCCAGGCAAATGCGGCAATGATGAGCGCCATGGTGAGCAGATCAATGCGGTCGAAGACCGAATTGAGCACGATCAGCACCATCAGCGCGGGGATCGTCAGGGTGACATCCGATGCCAGCAAAATGAAATTGTCAATCCATCCGCCCAGAAACCCACCCATGAAACCGAGAATGATGCCGACCAGCATCCCGATGATCGCCGCGATAAAGCCAATCAGAAAGGTATTGGGCGCGCCGATAATGATGATCGCCAGCATGTCGTGACCAAAATTGTTCGTGCCAAGTGGATGCTCCCATGTCCCTTCGACACCCCGGATATTGGTGAACCCGATAGGCGGTAACAGGCGGGCGGTCAGCGAGCGTTCGCGTGCCATATCGGTATTCCACAGCAAAGGTCCAACGATGCCCATCAGCAGGACCAGCGTGATGATGCCCAGCCCGGTCATCAGCCGCCAGTTGAACCAAGGGGTGTCCCAGATATTGAAACGCCCCATCGTCTTCGAAGGTGTGACGGTGTTGACGCTCGCGTTAAGCACTGGGGTCGGCTCCATTATTCCTCCCTACCGATGGAAATGCGCGGATCGATGTATGGGTAGATCAGATCGACGAACAGTACCGCCAGCGCGGTCATCACGATCAGGAAGAAGGCTGATCCCTGAATCACGGGAAAGTCACGCGCCAGGATATTGTCGTAAATCACCCGCCCCATCCCCGGATACTGAAAGACGTATTCCACCAGTACCTGACCACTGATGAGCGTGCCCAGGGTGATGGCAAAGGCGGTAATCTGCGGCAGAATGGCATTTCTGATCATGTAACGGTAGAGCATGTACGCGGGTTTAAGCCCTTTGGCACGGGCAAGCTGTATGTAATCCTCGCCTTCAACCGTGATCATCATCCCGCGCATGCCCAGCGCCCAATAACCAAAACTGACCAGGATGATCGCCAGCGCTGGCAGGGTGCCGTGATAGATGACACTGCCAACGAATTCCAGATTAAGACCGGGCACGACCTGACCGATCGCGTAGGCATTGGCATCTGGGAACCAGCCCAGCACATACGCGAGGAAATACAGCAGGAACAATGCCGCCAGAATAGAGGGAATGGACGTGAACACCAGCCCCAGCGGGATGATCAGCCTGATCAGGCGCGGTGTTTTCGACCACACCATCAGCGCGCCCAGAAAGTTCCCTAGCAGAAAGGTGATTACCAGCGCCACGATCAGCAAGCCGATCGTCCAGGGCAGGGCACGCACAATGATCTCGCCCACGGGCGTGGGAAAGTTGCTGATGGAATAGCCAAAATCAAAGGTGACCAGATTGCCCAGATAACGGATGTATTGCTCTGGCAGAGACGCATCAAGCCCGAAGCGGGCTTTCCAGCCATCAATGATGGCAGCCGAATTTTCGGTGTCGGAGCCGGCATTCTGCATATCGCCGACCATCGCACTGACCGGATCGCCGGGTGCCAGGCGGGGAATGATGAAAATCAGTGTGGCTGAAGCCCAGATCGTCAGAAAAAAAATCAGTAAGCGTCGCAATAAATACCGACGTGGAATTTTGCCCATAATCTGCCTCTTAAAACGGTAATTTTCCCCTCAGGATATGCGCAACGTCCTGACTGACCGCGTGACCGGGCAGAGATGGGATGAGCAGTGCGCTCACCCCATCGTGCCTGATACAGACTCCGTCAGCCGGATTAGCCGGCTTTGGTCACATTATGAATGATCTGATGGGCGCTGTTCCACCAGAAAGCCGGGTGATTAAAGTTGTTGGTGGATGTCGGCCAGTTGGTCCAGTAGGTGGTGTTGTAGGGCAACAGTTTCGCCGCCTGCACCAGCGGGATGATCGGTGTATTGGCGTTGATGTACTGGTAGGCTTCAACCACCAGTTCTGTGATCTGCGGGTCGCCAAGCGGCAACGTGCCGATCTGCTCGACCAGTGCGCTGTAGGCGGCAGAAGCCTCGTCATCCCAGCGACCGGTATTGTTGATGCCAGGCGCGGGTTCACCCACCGGGACGACAAATCGTTCGGTGTAGCGATTCAGCGATGCCCACGGCTCGTTGACAGAAGCGCACGACAACCAGCCATAAGCCACTTCATAATCGCCGGTTGGTGCCGCTGAGCCCCAGAAGGTGCCGTTATCGACCGGACGGGCGGCGGCATCGATGCCGGCATTCTGGAACTGCTCCACCAGCACATCCACCGTATTGGTGTATTCGGTGCTGGCATTATTGACGAGAATATTGAGCGTGAGCGTTTCCCCGTCCATCTGATAGTAACTGCCGTCACGCACCCAGCCTGCGCTCTCGATCAGCGCCTGTGCCGCTTCCACATCCGCTGTGGCGGAGACACCGAGACCTGCGTCCACAATCGCATCGATATAGGGCGACATCGCTCCGTACTGTACGAACAGGGTCTGCGAAACCTCGGTTGTGCCTTCGTAGGCGAACGCGACAATTTCCTCACGGTCAACGATCAGGCTGAGGGCGCGGCGCATATCCGCATTGTCCCACGGCGCGACGGTGGTATTGATATCAAGCTGGCGCGGGCATGGATCAGCCCATGAATATGGCAGGGTATCTGCCCACGAGATGACGTTGGGGTTTGCCTGCTGGATCACTTCATACGCCAGGAGCGAGACACTGTTAGACACATCGATGTCATTGCTGGACATCAGCTGGACACGCGCATCTTCCGTGGTGGAAGTCCGCCAGATCAGGCGCAGGGGTTCGGGCAGGCTCATAAAGCCCGCGTCAACACCCCACCAGTCATCGTTCCGATCCCAGACGAACAGCGTGGTATCAGAGCTGGTGAGCGTGTAGGGACCAGTACCGATCGGCCACCCCATCGCTTCATCGTAGAAAGTGAAGGTCAGCGGATCCTGCTCTGCCCAGATGTGTTCCGGCATGATCAGCACGCTGTTGGCAACGCGCACAGAGAAATAATCTAGCTGGAAACGCGGATTGGGCGCGGTCAGGTTGAACTGAACGGTCAGATCGTCCACCCGCTCGACGCTTTCAACCCATTGCTGCATGTTGGCGGCATCGCCCAGTGTCCGGGTTTCATCACCGAGCAGCATATTGATCGTGAAAACGACATCGTCAGCGTTGAAGTCCTCACCGTCAGACCATTTCACGCTATCGCGCAGGGTGAGTGTCCACACATCGAGCGTATCGCTGGGTGTGAAATCGGTGCCCAGCCACGAGTCGATGTTACCGGTCTCGTAGTTGAGAATGAACAGCGGTTCCCACATCGCCTGATGTGCGCCATTGCCGCGATTGGTATTGCCTGCCGGGGTAAACGGGTTGTAATTGAGCGGATCTGTGACCGTGCGATCAAAGTCAAAGATGACGGTATCTTCGCGTGCAACCTCGTCCTGCGCCAGCACACTGATGCTGGAAACAGCCAGAGAAGCACTAAGGAGGAGCAGAATTCCGAACCTGGTTTTCATTTTATTTCACCTCATAAATAATGGCATTCATTGCCCGTGTGACCGGGTTATGCAAATGGTCAGGACATGCTTCACCCGCGTGCACTGCCCTGCCTCACTGTCTTTTCTCTCCGTCTGTCTCCTCCTTCCAGATAGCTGTTTCTGCGGACAAGGATGTGATGCTTGAGATCGGAGTCGAACTGGACATCCGGATCTGCAGATGGGTAGGAACAACCTCGTGGCGGGGGGGCACGGAAAAGCCATCGAGGCGATCAAGCAGAAGTCTGGCGGCAACCTGTCCGATGGTATGCGCATCCTGAAGGACAGTCGTCAGCGGCACGGGCATATACGCCGCAAGATCGATATCGTCGAAGCCGACGACAGATATATCGGTTGGAACCTGCAATCCCATACGCTTTAATGCACGCATGGTCAGGATCGCGAGCGCATCGTTGACGCACGCGATCGCGGTAGGCAACGGCTCCACCTTCTGCAACAGCTCGATGATCTGCGCGATCAGTTCGTCGCTGCTGGTATCCAGCAAGGTGTGGATGTCGGCTTCCAGGAAGAAGTTATGCGGGGGCGAATTGATCAGGAGTGGCTGGTAGGCATGCAGATGATGCTGATGTACCACAGCACGATAACCCCGCAGGCGCTCCTCGATCGGGAAAAGATTTCTGATGTTGGAACACAGATACAAAATGTGGCGATGACCCAGTTCGACCAGATGACTCACCAGATTTACTGTGCCGCCGAAGTTATCGCTTGCCACATAATCCGCTTCGATCCCATCCACGCGACGATCGACGAAGACGATGGGAATACCCAACGCCCGATAACGTTGCAGAATGTCGATCTGGTCGGCAGTGGGGTTGGCATTCGGCCACAGAATCAGCCCCTGGATGTTGTCGTCGAGTAGCTGTTGTAATACGAGGACTTCCTCGTCGTTGTTGTGCGCATTGCTGAAGATGACACGGTAATCGGCGCTCCGCAATTCAGTTTCAGTACTGCTGAGCAGAACCCGATGGATGTCGTTGTGGAAGTTGCGCGTGACATAGCCGATGTACTGGGTGTTCTGGCGTTTACCGGGCTGATACGTGACGAAAGTGCCGCGTCCGGGCGATCGGGTGATCAACCCTTCGAGTTCTGCACTCTGGAGCGCAATCCGCACGGTTGACCGGCTGATCTTCAGGGACTGAGCCAGTTGTGGCTCGCTGGGAATCCGATCGCCATTCCGCCAGTGTCCGGACACGATCAGCTGACGCAACAGGTTGTGAAGCTGGACGTGGAGCGAAATGTAACTCTCGTGATTGACTTTAAGGTCTTTAAGATTTGCCATAATGATGCCGGTTGCATCCGATGCTGAAACTGTTTGGGTAAATGTACATACAGGTGGCTACAGTTTAGCGAGGACAACAGAGTTTTGCAACAGGCTCATCATTACGCTTGTGTGTATTCTCCTTCGGAAATCGTCTGGTTGATCGCCTGGCGCGTGGGTCAGCGCACGTAATCCAGCACCAGTACCCGCGTATGGTCGGGGATATCCGCTCTGGACAGATCGATTTCAGAATTGAAGGCGAAGTCGATCACGGAGTCATCGAAGTAAGCTAAAAACGACTCGATCCAGTGGGTGTTACGCGGGCGATAGGTCAAGGTGCGAAAATGCATCGGCACTACGTAGCGGGGCTTTGCCATATCGATCACCCGCTTGAGTTCATCGAGGTCAATAGTCAGCTCACCGCCAGCGAGCGCCAGCAGGATATCCGTCTGGTTGAAAAATGCAGTTTGCTGTTCGGTGAGCGCATTGCCGACATCGCCCATATGGGCAATTTGAAGCCCATCCACTGTAAAGCGGTACATGCCGTTCTGACCGGGAGCATGCAACGGATGATCGGCAATTTCCATCGCCTGAATGGCGTGTATGGTCATGCCATATGCGTGATGCGTTCCGCCGCTGTGGGCAACGGTCAGGGCGTTAATCACGGCTGGCTTGCCGGCGATAAGATCTGCGCGACAGTGCGCATCGTCGTCATCGGACGAGATGATGACCAGATCGGCGGTGTCGGTGATGGGCGCATAGCCGACTCCCGCCGGCGTGTATGGGTCGGTGATGATCGTCAACCCGTCTGATGCCATAATCCGGAACGCGGCATGTCCGTACCACTTGAGTTTCACGGGGATGTCTCCTTGCTGAATGGTGACAGCATCATATGCCGATGACCCGGCGTAACCGACATTGTACATGGGGCGGTTACATGTTCCAATTACGCCGCGTATTGCCAAGCCTGCAAGCCTAGATTTGGCGACGCCTGAGTTACAGGCTGTCGCCAGACTACGACCCGACGATGATTGATACAGTCACCTTACGCAAGCCCCTCGTTTTCAGCCCTCATCCCCTGCCCCTCTACCCTCAGGGCTATACATTACCCACAAGTCGGATCGGGGTTGAACACGGGGTAAAATAGGCGGTGTTGAGGGAAGAACACGTATCAGAATCGGAGCCATACCCTACACCATTCCTGTATCCAATTGACCCCCTTGCTGCCAAAAGCGGGAGAATGCTGCCGTGTTCGGCGGTATTCGCCCCAGGTTGCTTCGTTCCGACAGGGCGATTCAGCCTCCTTTTGGGCGGCTTTCGCACGAGGAAAGCGCTTTGTTTCTCCCTATTCCCTTCCCCAAAAAGATGTGGATAATGCACAGCCAGTGCATCTGAGGCTGAATCGCTTGCGGCAAGAAAAGCGTTAGAGGCTGTCCCTCAAGGTGAGTCGTGCGTCATTTACTACGATTTTCTGCCGGTTGTTGAGTGGCTTAGTACCGTCGACGATTCAGAAACAGGTGAGCGACGAATGCGAGTGCAGTACATGAATGACAATGACCCGCGTCATCGGGAGGCACATGACCTGGCAAACCGAGGACGGCGTGAAGCAGAGGAGCAGCTAAAGCTGAGTAGAACAACGTCATCTAATCCACTGTGGTGGGCGCATCACCCGCTTGCCGCCGCCCGCAAACACGGCTTATCCATGTTCGCTGCCCTTGTCGATGCCTTCTCTGGTATCCCTTTCACCCCGGTTTTCTTATCCCATGTGTAGTTATCATCTATTGATTGATTTTTTTAACCCAAGCCAGCCAGATCGTTAACATGGCGGCGTTAATTTCGTACTTCCTATCGTTATGAAAAATTGGATGACCCATGAACGCACACGATATCATTGCGGCAATGTACGGCGGAGAAACACTCGTTTTCGGGCATCGTGGCGCGAAGGCTTACGCGCCTATGAATACGATTCCTGCCTTTGTTCTGGCAGCGGATCAGGGCGCGCACGGTATCGAACTCGACGTTCATCGTTCCAAAGATGGGTATCCTGTCATCGTCCATGATTTTGTCGTCGATGCGACCAGCGACGGTTCTGGCGCAGTGGTTGATATGACGCTGGCAGAACTCAAGGCGCTAGACGCTGGCGCGTGGTTCGATGCGCGCTTCGCCGGGACACGCATCCCGACTTTGGATGAAGTCTTTGAGGCAGTCGGTCAGCGTGTGTTTGTTAACGTGGAAATCAAATCCGAGTCTGCCGAAACCGATGGCGTTGAACAGGTCGTCGCAGACTGCATCACACGCCACAATATGCACACGCGCGTCATCGTTTCGTCGTTCAACCCGCTCACGCTCAAGCGCTTTCGTGCGCTGCTGCCGGATGTGCCGATTGGTTTTCTTTACGACAACGAGTCGCCATCTGAAGTATGGGATGTTATCGCGGATGTGCCGTACGAAGCTGCCCATCCTCATCACGAAAATATCACACCCGAAATGGTGCTCGATAACGATCGTGTGCGACGGGTGCTGAATGCGTGGACGGTCAATGATCCGGCACGCGCCGTCGCTTTACGCGATATGGGCGTGCGTGGAATCATCACCGATGCGCCTGACACGATTTTGAAGGCGCTTCGAGATCACTCATGACGCAGCAAATTCATACGAACGTCAGCCGCGATTGATACGAAGCGAGCCGAATCGCCGTTTATCGGACATATGATTGAACTGCTGACGACATCGACCGACGGGATCAGCCGAGCGTGATGAGCGACCTGACCAAGCCAACATCAAAACTTGGTACTACAGCACGGCATACAGTTTGAGAAACTGTAGACATCCAGGCGCAACCCTCAGGGTAAACGTGAAGCGTTCAGCCTCAGCTTCAAAACGGATGTTTTGTTCGCGCCAATAGGTTGCCAGGTCGAAGTCTGCACGACGCTCAAAATATTCGTCCAGCAGTACTGCCCGACGAAAACGGTCTGCTCGAAAGGTACGGAACTGCCCCTTGTGTAGAGCGACGACATATCAGGTGTTGCTTTTGGCGACCAGACTATACGGGTCGATCTGCCGATCCGATAACGTACCGTCACCGCATTCGATCACCGCGCGCTATGTCCGCGAACACAACGAAGCAGCCCAGCCCGCGCTTTCGTAACAAGGTTCACGACGCGGGTTGGCGCTGATAAATGATACGTAAGCCTTCGAGTGTCAATTCTGGCGCGATGAGATCGATCACATCGGTGTGTTGGTCGAACAACGGCGCTAATCCGCCGGTGGCGATGATCTTGACATCGGGTTCGTTCATATCGGCGCGGATGCGTGCCACTAATCCTTCGGTCAGCGCCACGTAGCCCCAGAAAATCCCGGACTGCATCGCATGAATCGTATTGGTTCCAATCGGATGGGGCGGCGGCACGAGATCGACCTTGTGCAGCCGCGCCGCTCGATTGACTAAAGCGTCACTGGCGATGCCGATGCCCGGCGCAATCGCGCCGCCGTGATACGCACCGTCACGCCCGATCACGTCGAACGTGGTCGCCGTGCCGAAATCGACCACAATCGCGGGTCCACCATATAACGCTTTGACCGCCGCCGCGTTCACGATCCGGTCAGCGCCGACTTGTTCGGGTTGATCGACTGCCAGCCTGACGCCCGTATCGGTCTTGTGGGTCACGATCAAAGCTTCGACTTCGATATTGTGCCGTGACAGTTCTGCAAACGTCGCTGTAAGCGGCGGGACAACGCTGCTGATCGCTACGCCATCAATATCGTGCATGTTCAAATCGACCGCGCGTAAAAAATTACGCACCAGTACCGCATATTCATCCGGCATTTTGTCCGTCACCGTGCGCGCTCGCCACGATGTAACCAGTTGATCGTTTTTCCATAAGCCGAGCGTGATGTTCGTGTTCCCAATATCGCAGGTTAGTAACATGAAGATACTTTCTAGCAGGTGTGACATACTCCCCACGCTTAAAGGCGGAGGCTTCTACCGGGATTATGATCGAGGTCGGATTTTTACGTCTCGTACCGCGCATATCAACCGCGCCCGATTATACGCTATTTCAGCAGAAAAAACATAAGACCGACGCCTTAATATCCCCCATGACTGAAGGCAGGGGGCTTACAGCGCTTTTCTGATAAAGTTGCATTGCAAACTCAGCGAATCACGAATGTTCACCAGCCCTCATCCCCCGACCCCTTCTCCCTCAGGGAGAAGGGGAGAAAAACGCGCTTTTGAAGTCCCTCGCCCTAAGGGTAGGGATTTAGGGTGAGGGCAAAAACAAGGTTTCGTGATTCACTAAGTTTGGCAAAAGCGGACATGTCGATGGGTTTTTCATCTTCCAATACCACCAAGGTCGTGGTGGTAAACGAGGAATGGCATGGATGTTCATCGTACGAAAACCGGACTTGGGGACAGGCGTGTACCAACGGATATAGTGGATCGCCACGATGGAATGACAGCGCAGGCATATCGGGTAATGTGAGCTTAGGCGCATACATCGATCTTGCTGGTGGACAAAACAGCTACATCAATTCGATCACAATTGCTGGTGTTGGGATCGATCCATTTACCTTGTCCTGCAATGCGCCAAGCCCGACTGTAACGACTACCGCAAGCACAACACCAACCTATACGAATACATTGACTCCAACAACCACCAACACGCCGACGCGTACCGCCACGCGGACGCCGACTCGTACCCCAACGCCAACGCTCGCCGCCAACCCCATCGGCACTGCGCCCTGCATCGCGCCGACGCCACAAGGCACGCCGACTCCGATACCGACGAACACGCCGACCCGCACCGCTACACGGACGCCGACTCGTACCCCAACCGCCACGAATACCCCCATCCCGTCGCCCGGCTGCGTCAAAGTGGTCGATGGCAATAAAACGATGACCGAAGGTTTAGGGACGACGGTTGAATACATCGTGCGTCTATCCCGCGCACCCGTCGGCAGCGAAATCATTACGATTGTCCCGAATAACTTTAGTCCACGCCTGATGATCTCACCCCCATCACGGCAGTTGAACAATACCAATTGGAATACGGGACGAGTGTTTACCGTTTCGGCGGTGAATGACTCGACCTATTACCCGCTTAATCCGCCGATATTGATTGGGCATACCGCGACCAGCAGTTTAGGGTCAGGGCTGCTGCATAATATCATTCAGTGCAACTACGCCGAAATCAAAGTAGAGGATAACGATGACAATGATTGCAGCGACCGACTCATCAATCTGATTTCTGGCACTCGTTACGCGCAAAACATCATTCAAGAAGCGGTCGATATGCAAATTGTCAGCACAACCACCCTCGATGTCTTGACAGCGCCGACGTTGAACGCACGCACGATTGGAACGTTCAACTGGGAAACCAAAATACGGGTGTATGCGCGGATTCAATTTGCACAATCGGGCTTTGCACCGCAAACATGGTATCAAGTGAGCGCTGCAACCAGCACAACGCCCTCTGGCTGGATTCTTGCCCGTACTGAAAATTGGAATTACACGTCTGGAAATGATCCTTGTGCAGCGCAAATCGCCCTCGCGCCAACCACGACACCGCTTACATTTTCATATGATCGCGCCGCAGTGAGAGAATTTGCTGTCCGTCAATCATATGCAAATCGTAATGGTGGTCCGAGTGGTAATCGCGTCAGTCGCAGAATTACTAACCTACGGTTTGCAAACTTTCTATACACTGATTTGAATGCGGGTGGCACTGTTGAAGCCACAGGATCGGCAGTATTCGTCTCTGAAGGTATTTGGATGGGTGGAATGCCAATGCGGTTCGGATTAAACGGACGAGATGATTGTCAAACCGTCGAATATACAGAAGGGGGTTGGCAGTACTGTTGGGTTCAACAAGCCGCTGCAGGCAATTCATCAACGACATGGGAAATACATGGGGCTTTAGGGGAATATCACACAAACGCAGATATTGTATGTCCTTCTCAAACGGTAAATACACTTCTAAATCCTAGCGGTATGCAAATTATGTTTCCTGGACCTCTTCTGACATCGTTTACTAACAGGATTGGATTTGATGACCTAAATAATTTTATCGGTCCTGTGGCACAAGGTGGAGTTGGTTTCGATATTGATGAAGACGGCTTGGCAGACTTTACACGTACCTATCTTTCCAGTATTCAAACTGGTGACTACGTGTGGATTAACAGCTTTTCAAATTGTCTTACACCTAATACTGGTACTCCACACGGCTTGGTGGTAGTTGGTTGGTATCTCTCAATTGACTGTGAAGCTGCCGTAAACAGCAATTTTTCTCCAAGCAGTTTGTTTTTGTCTTACGCCGATGCTGCAAACAATAGCCAAGTTCCAAAAGGTGGAGCCGATGGTAATACAGCGCTTGTCGTTCCCTATGTTGCAGATTTCACTACCCAGCAAAGTCCTGTACCGCGCCCTTTTTACTGTACACAATGGCTTGAGCCGGAACGCCCTACATTTATGGCGCATGATTGGTTTTTCTATACTCTACCAAATTCTATAACAATTCCACTCAATCAGCTATTTACGAGTTCAGAATGGCAGTGGTAATAGAGGATAAGTGAACAGGTGAAGTTAAAGATGATGCGATTTCGATATTCGGTTCTCATAATAATTATCAGTTTGATGACACAGACATCTGTACTTTCTCAGACTCAAGAAGCATATTCAAGCATTGGTGTTATTGCTTGGAGTCCAGATGGAACTACTCTGGCTCTAGGCGGCTTTTTCGAGGGTGACTTAGCGATTCGATTATACGATGCAGATTATAACTTTGTCGCGCAATACCAAGTTGATGGAGGCGTTGCATTTCTAGCTTGGAGTCACGACAGCCAAAGACTAGCTGCATTGATAAATGCTACAAACCGTGACATCCAAGTTTGGGATATCGCTTCTGGTGAATTAACACTCCGTATTTCACAAGAAGGCGGAAGCTCATCGAACACGATTGCGTGGAACGAAAATGACGAATATATTGGCTCTGTCCGAAATGATGTATATGTTTGGGATACACAAACGGGGGAAAATATTGCTCACTTAACTGAAGATGTATCAATTGCACGCTCTATCCAGACCTTTGTTTGGTATACCGATAGAGAAACACTTGTTGAAGCTGATGCACGGCAAATTCTCCGCGTTTGGGATGTAGCGATGACAAGACTAATTCAAGAAATCGAACTCGATTTGTTCCCTGTGTCAATGGCACTGAGTCCAGATGGATCACAATTAGCAATTGGAGGATCGAGAGGCGAAATCGTGATTCTTGACGCCGCGAACTTAGAAACGACTATCTCAACTACACAAGTAAGTGATGCGCCACTCTGGAAACTAGAGTGGTCACCGTTAGGTGATAAATTAATCGCGGCAAGTTCAAGCGGAAACATTAGCATCATCGATACAAATATGAGCGAAGTTGTCCAAATCGTTCCTATCGCTACAGATGGATTTCTAGAGGCGTTAGCATTCAATCCAGATGGCGAAAGTTTGCTTTATGCGACGAACCCCTATCGTGTTGGTTCTCCAACGGCTATTCTATCTGATGTCGCTTCATTAGAATCAACGAGCATAATTGACGAACTCATTCAAGTCGTTGAAATACGTTAACCGGAGTTAATTGATATTAAATCGTCATCGCGGCAACAAATCGCAATAAAATCTCTCTCAGCCCGAACCCGGGCGACAACAAAACAGGGTAGGCGCATCCGCCTACCCCTTCACCCCGCCGATCAACGCGATTGATGCCCGTAACAATTACTGGTACGGCACTGTAAACGGCGTGATCACGCCACGTTCGCCCGGCGTTGGCAATGAACCGGGCGGCGCTGTCGTGCTGACCTCGCCAACCCTCGCCGCCAACCCGATTGGGACTGCGCCCTGCATCGCGCCGACTCCACAAGGCACGCCGACTCCGATACCGACGAACACGCCGACCCGTACACCCACACGAACGCCAACCCGCACTGCTACCCGCACCCCAACGCGGACGAATACGCCCAATGCGCTGTGCATCAGCGTGAGCAGTACGGCGTTCAACTTGACGGAAGGCGGTGTGGCAGGCATTTACAACGTCCGCCTGACCGGACAGCCCGCCGCCGGGGAGCAAGTAACGATTGTGCCAGCGATTATCCCGGCGTCTGGCACCAGCGAAATGTTTCTTAGTCCGCTGCAGCGCATCCTTGCCAGCGATAATTACAGTACAGGCAAAAATTTCACGATTGCGATCACTGATGACAGCGAGTACGAAGGCACGATGATGCTCACGATTACCCATGCCGCGACGAGCAACTTGGGCGCGAGTTCGCTGTTTAATGGCATTCAGCAGTGCGCGACGATCAGCGTGACGATTACGGATAATGATCCGCCGCCCCCGACAGCGACCAGAACCGCGACGCGGACGAGTACCCGTACGCCTAGTCGGACACCGACGGCAATGCCGACGAGTACCGCAACGGCGACTCCCACCCCAACGGCAACCGCGACTGATCCCCTCATTTGTACAGGTGGCTTGAGCGGCGGCGCGAGTGAGTCTAGCGGCGATACGGGCGTGGACAGCACACCGGGCGGCTCGACGCCGTGTCCGCCAGAACAGACACAGACGGCAATCGCTTTGTTGACACCAACCCCAACAATTGGCAACTGCGAAATTGCGTCAACTACCTTATCGGATTTTGGAATTGCTGTTCCTGATAATTGGATCAACGACCCCAGACCGTCAATCCTTGCTGGCGTTCAGGCAACGGGTAGGGCATTGTGTTTGCAAGGTATCGGTAATGGAAACATCGTAACCGCCTTTCGCACAGTAATGCAGGGGCTGAGTGGAGGCGGTGCATGGCGCACAATCGAGTTTCTTCAAACGTCGAACGCATATTGTGCGACAACCCCAACGGATGATGACACGGTGATTGCTAGAATTCAGTGTGGTACGACGGATTTTACAATTACTGAATACACAATGGCACATGAGTTGGGGCATGTATTTGCCATTCGGGTTCCTGATTACGAGGATGCAATTACTATTCCTGAAGCAGATGGTCGCCTTGATGATCTCGAAGGAGATCTTGTTTTTGGGCTTCGTAGCTACAATGTGTTTATTGGTGGAGTATTAGACCGCCTTGAAGATTGGCAACGTAGCGACGTCGTGACTGATAACGGATGGGGAAGCGCTGCACGATGGTTACAAACACCAACGCCACCCTCTTACGACATTTACCATTTCCCAACTTACACGCCGCCGCCTCCGTCCTCACCGACACCGAACTTTACGCCTTTTCCAGTCCGAATACCACGCATCGGACCGTGTGATTCCGTACGCGTCCCAATCGAGTTTCCAATTGTGGATGCCCCTCCCGGCAATTTCCAGCAAAATCCATGTACCTACTCCAACGCATCGGATGTCTGGCAACCATATGATGTGGAAGTAGAAGAAGCGGCTGCCGATATGTTCTTGAATTGGGTTTATTGGGTGAACGAAACAGGTGGATTTAGCGACACCGACTGGCGCTTCCAAGACAATACACCTTGTTACTTACAGCCTGCGGGCTGTTCGGATGCAGGACAATCTGGGCAAAAACGAGCAGACTGGATGAGTACGCAAATGGCGACCATGCTTCCCCCACTTGATAATTAATGCCGTAACGAGGAAAATGATGATGGCTATCCGATTTTTGACACTGCTCCTGATCAACAGTGCAGCACTGATCATATTCTTGCAGCAGCCGACTCCGCAGTACACAATTGATGACACGTTCATTCTTGGCACTCAATGGAGTCACAGCGGCGACATGATTGCGGCGGTCGGAGTACGCCCCGCCGACAGTCGAAGTATCGTTCGGGTCGCCAATGTAACTACAGGACAGACGGTTTACGAAGATACGCAATCATTTGGTGGTCCGTTAACCGTTTCGTGGAGTCCAAACGACCGCTTCCTCGCCATTGGCGGCTATGATGCGACCATTCGAGTACTCGATCTACACTCAGAAACCATCGTTGCTACGCTTCTCGGTCACCAATCGACCGTTACTCATGTGGATTGGAGTCCTGACGGAACGCGATTGGTGAGCAGTGGTAACTGGGATCAGCTCGTTATCCTTTGGGATATGTTGTCCTACCAACCACTTGAAACCGTTGACGTTGGCGATGTTTGGACTGCGGTATTTAGCCCGGACGGTGATCAGATCGCAGTCGGAACAACTCGTGGCTTGCTGCTCCTCCCAGCCGCAATGCAAGTGGGTGGTCCACTCGAGCAGGGACAATACCTATCGATTACTGACACTACTCCAACCGCAATTTCGTGGAACTCGACAGGCGAACGATTGGTAATCGGTACACAGAGCATCCTGCGCCGTGGGGCGGAGATCATCATCGTCGATGCTGTCGCCATGACTTCGTTGATCCGTTTTCCAACGCACGAGGAAGCTATTTATGGGATGGATTGGACACGAGATGAGCAGCGAGTTTTTACCTACAGCACCGATGGCAACGTAAACGTCTGGGATGTCGGTTCTCAAACGCTGATAAACACGTATATCGGCACGAATGTGTATCCCGCCTCCCTTGACCTAAGTCCGTTTGAGGGACGCTTGGCGTATGGGCTGATCATTCCACCCGAAAACATAGACGATATACGCGCGTTCGGGAGCAATGGCTTTGATGGCTTGGGCGTAGAAATCGTTGTCCCCGATCCATCGCTTGAACGTCTCCAATCCATCGCGGAGTCGTGCGGCGCGGCTCAACTTATTGGCGAAACCGTAACCGATGCGGCGCTGTCCACCGTCATCACCCAGCTCGAAGCCGCGACTGCCGAGCAAATCCCGCCTGCGTGCGCCGCAGACCTCATCGCCATTGCTGAAGCGATCCAAAATCAGTAGCCGAAGGCACAATTACCCATGCCGCGACGAGCAGCCTGGGCGTGAGTTCGCCGTTTAATGGCATTCAGCAGTGCGCGACGATTAGCCTGACAATCAATGATAATGATCCCGTACCCACTGCAACAACTGTTCCTACAATTGCCTTCGCATCTACACGCACTCCTACACGAACATTTACCCCTACACCAAGACCTACTGCAACGCGAACGCCTACCGTTACATCTAGTTTTACTTCAACTGTAGCATTGTCAACTTGGTACATAAGCTGTAATAATTTAACGGGACCACTTCGCGTCCGAAGTGGTGTGGAAATTGGGTCTCAATTTCAAGAAGATTTGCCAATCGGCACACAAGTTATACGACCTGATTTAATTGAAACTTCTGCTCTAGATTTTCCTCAATACATACGCATACGCATTTATTATCCGCTTGGGCAGCAAATCGAAATCGCATACGTCACGATACGAGATTTAGTAGCAAATGATGGAGAGTATTTAGATACAGTTCGTGATCCTGTATGCCCTACTCCCGCACCAACTTTGCCGCCTACCGCAACGCCAACGGCAACTGCGACCTTTGATCCCACCTATCCCCGTTACAGTCCCGGTCGGTTTGATGATAATGTCGGCACAATTTTGTCGGTTTTTGGAAATGAACCGCCTGCAGTAATGGGTGTTTTAGAAATTCATCCGGACATCGACCTTGTTCCTCTCAGTATGGAGCAATGTATTGATGCGACGGCACAACTCAGCAATTGTCTGACGGAGCAAGTTGCAGTATATGCTCCGGTGTCGGGTTGTCTCTATAGAACACAGTTGGATCAGATCGAACTCATTATTAATTGTGAATCAATTAACACCTATCCCGATGGACGCCGAGAGGTCTATTTTACCCACCTAGATCCAAATCGAATTCCGAATAGTTGGCAGCTCAACACCTTCTATTACAATATTCAGGCTGGCGCGTTGTTGGGTTACCTATGCAGCGAAAGCAACAAAGGAAGTTGTGGCATATCGGCAAATACCCCCGTTCATTTGGCAGTAAATTTGAGATTTTGGCTTGGAGGAGGGCAAACAATTCCGGCAACTAACGAGGAATTCTTAGGATTTATATCGACACCCTCTTGTTTATTTGATATTTGGTTGGCAAATGCCTTTTCACCTACTTTAAATCCTAATCCTTTAAACGCATGTCCGGCTTAGATTGTGGAGACAAACTCATGTGGCGTATTACTCTAATTTTGATATGCAGTATTTTCGTTTTGCATCCTTTGCAAGCGCAAAATGAAAGCGAATTTGGCTATGTTTATCAATCTGAACAAGGAAAAGTGATTTTAGCTATACTTTCTCCAAATGTGACGACTATCCCGCTGGAAGAATTCGACATATCAATCGATCCATCTTGGATTATTTCCAGCGTTGCCGAAGCTTCACCTCATTCACAGGTTGCGATAGCCTTTCAGACACAGGAGGGAAATGCGCTTCTTAAAGTAGATTTGACAACGAACACTGCTGAAGCGTTGATCAATAATATCAGACTCGCTCCTGCTCCTTCAATTTTGTTAGGTTCACAATCCGATTTTGTGTGGTCGCCAAATGGCACGTATCTCGCCTTCAACCTTGCTATTTATGATGCTATGAGTCTACAAAATACCAACACGCTCTTGTATTCACTACAAGATCACGCGATCATTGAATTGACTGATGATGACAATTATCAAACCACATTATCTTGGTCGAACGATAGCCAACGTTTGGCAATAGCAACGGCTAATTGCACAACTCAACCATGTACAGCGTCACTAGATATATACAATGTACAAACATTAGAGCGTACAGTTTCAATTGCATTCGATACGATTTCGGGAGCCAACGTCTATACCCGTGCTGGCGTTTGTTTTCTGGAGTGGTCACCAGATGATCGTTTTATCAGTTTTCTTGCCAGTTGTGATGCGTCTTCTACAGGCGTAAATCGAGAGATTTACCTTCTCGACGTAAGCAGCGGTGTAGTTGTTCCCATTACAACTTACACAAGTCGACAAAATGCGGATCAACAAAATGGAGTTAAACCCGCTAACTACCAAGAACCTTTATGGATCGATGCAGAAAACTTGTTGATCAGTAGTGTGTTTGGAATTGATCGAAGTTCTGAAACAGCACAATTCAATGTGACTACGAATATCCTCACGCCAATCTCAGAGGATTTCGTCTCGAGTTGGGCGGTATCGCCTATAACAGGAGAATTGGCATTTACATCCTCAAGTGCTAATCTTCAGCTTGACCCGTTTAATCAGTATCAATTAGGAAATGTTGAAATTTCTGAAAGCGTAAACGATCTTGAATTAGATGTTTCTAGTTCTGTGATTCGGGGTTGCAACATTTCATGGTCACCAAATGGAACTACGCTACAATACGTTATTCCAGAAAACAATGATTGCCGTAATCAGATAACTGGATTTGGGTTTATAGATGCGGTCACCCGTCAAGATAACGTCTACCTACCGTCTTATGAAGTCGAACCGCTTATTGTTATCCCAATCGGATGGTTGAATTAACATGATAAAAGACGCTAGAAATATAAATGGCGTCATTGCATCTCATCTTCTCTTCCTGCCGATAAATCCCGCCCGCCGCCGGAGAGCAAGTCACGATCTATCCAGCATACGACGTCACCGAAATGACACTCAGCCCCGCACAACGTATCTTGGACGCGAGTAATTATTCGACGGGCAAAAATTTCACGATTGCGATCACTGATGACAGCGAGTACGAAGGCACGATGATGCTCACGATTACCCATGCCGCGACGAGCAACTTGGGCGCGAGTTCGCTGTTTAATGGCATTCAGCAGTGCGCGACGATCAGCGTGACGATTACGGATAATGATCCGCCGCCCCCGACAGCGACCAGAACCGCGACGCGGACGAGTACCCGTACGCCTAGTCGGACACCGACGGCAATGCCGACGAGTACCGCAACGGCGACTCCCACCCCAACGGCAACCGCGACTGATCCCCTCATTTGTACAGGTGGCTTGAGCGGCGGCGCGAGTGAGTCTAGCGGCGATACGGGCGTGGACAGCACACCGGGCGGCTCGACGCCGTGTCCGCCAGAACAGACACAGACGGCAATCGCTTTGTTGACACCAACCCCAACAATTGGCAACTGCGAAATTGCGTCAACTACCTTATCGGATTTTGGAATTGCTGTTCCTGATAATTGGATCAACGACCCCAGACCGTCAATCCTTGCTGGCGTTCAGGCAACGGGTAGGGCATTGTGTTTGCAAGGTATCGGTAATGGAAACATCGTAACCGCCTTTCGCACAGTAATGCAGGGGCTGAGTGGAGGCGGTGCATGGCGCACAATCGAGTTTCTTCAAACGTCGAACGCATATTGTGCGACAACCCCAACGGATGATGACACGGTGATTGCTAGAATTCAGTGTGGTACGACGGATTTTACAATTACTGAATACACAATGGCACATGAGTTGGGGCATGTATTTGCCATTCGGGTTCCTGATTACGAGGATGCAATTACTATTCCTGAAGCAGATGGTCGCCTTGATGATCTCGAAGGAGATCTTGTTTTTGGGCTTCGTAGCTACAATGTGTTTATTGGTGGAGTATTAGACCGCCTTGAAGATTGGCAACGTAGCGACGTCGTGACTGATAACGGATGGGGAAGCGCTGCACGATGGTTACAAACACCAACGCCACCCTCTTACGACATTTACCATTTCCCAACTTACACGCCGCCGCCTCCGTCCTCACCGACACCGAACTTTACGCCTTTTCCAGTCCGAATACCACGCATCGGACCGTGTGATTCCGTACGCGTCCCAATCGAGTTTCCAATTGTGGATGCCCCTCCCGGCAATTTCCAGCAAAATCCATGTACCTACTCCAACGCATCGGATGTCTGGCAACCATATGATGTGGAAGTAGAAGAAGCGGCTGCCGATATGTTCTTGAATTGGGTTTATTGGGTGAACGAAACAGGTGGATTTAGCGACACCGACTGGCGCTTCCAAGACAATACACCTTGTTACTTACAGCCTGCGGGCTGTTCGGATGCAGGACAATCTGGGCAAAAACGAGCAGACTGGATGAGTACGCAAATGGCGACCATGCTTCCCCCACTTGATAATTAATGCCGTAACGAGGAAAATGATGATGGCTATCCGATTTTTGACACTGCTCCTGATCAACAGTGCAGCACTGATCATATTCTTGCAGCAGCCGACTCCGCAGTACACAATTGATGACACGTTCATTCTTGGCACTCAATGGAGTCACAGCGGCGACATGATTGCGGCGGTCGGAGTACGCCCCGCCGACAGTCGAAGTATCGTTCGGGTCGCCAATGTAACTACAGGACAGACGGTTTACGAAGATACGCAATCATTTGGTGGTCCGTTAACCGTTTCGTGGAGTCCAAACGACCGCTTCCTCGCCATTGGCGGCTATGATGCGACCATTCGAGTACTCGATCTACACTCAGAAACCATCGTTGCTACGCTTCTCGGTCACCAATCGACCGTTACTCATGTGGATTGGAGTCCTGACGGAACGCGATTGGTGAGCAGTGGTAACTGGGATCAGCTCGTTATCCTTTGGGATATGTTGTCCTACCAACCACTTGAAACCGTTGACGTTGGCGATGTTTGGACTGCGGTATTTAGCCCGGACGGTGATCAGATCGCAGTCGGAACAACTCGTGGCTTGCTGCTCCTCCCAGCCGCAATGCAAGTGGGTGGTCCACTCGAGCAGGGACAATACCTATCGATTACTGACACTACTCCAACCGCAATTTCGTGGAACTCGACAGGCGAACGATTGGTAATCGGTACACAGAGCATCCTGCGCCGTGGGGCGGAGATCATCATCGTCGATGCTGTCGCCATGACTTCGTTGATCCGTTTTCCAACGCACGAGGAAGCTATTTATGGGATGGATTGGACACGAGATGAGCAGCGAGTTTTTACCTACAGCACCGATGGCAACGTAAACGTCTGGGATGTCGGTTCTCAAACGCTGATAAACACGTATATCGGCACGAATGTGTATCCCGCCTCCCTTGACCTAAGTCCGTTTGAGGGACGCTTGGCGTATGGGCTGATCATTCCACCCGAAAACATAGACGATATACGCGCGTTCGGGAGCAATGGCTTTGATGGCTTGGGCGTAGAAATCGTTGTCCCCGATCCATCGCTTGAACGTCTCCAATCCATCGCGGAGTCGTGCGGCGCGGCTCAACTTATTGGCGAAACCGTAACCGATGCGGCGCTGTCCACCGTCATCACCCAGCTCGAAGCCGCGACTGCCGAGCAAATCCCGCCTGCGTGCGCCGCAGACCTCATCGCCATTGCTGAAGCGATCCAAAATCAGTAGCCGAAGGCACAATTACCCATGCCGCGACGAGCAGCCTGGGCGTGAGTTCGCCGTTTAATGGCATTCAGCAGTGCGCGACGATTAGCCTGACAATCAATGATAATGATCCCGTACCCACTGCAACAACTGTTCCTACAATTGCCTTCGCATCTACACGCACTCCTACACGAACATTTACCCCTACACCAAGACCTACTGCAACGCGAACGCCTACCGTTACATCTAGTTTTACTTCAACTGTAGCATTGTCAACTTGGTACATAAGCTGTAATAATTTAACGGGACCACTTCGCGTCCGAAGTGGTGTGGAAATTGGGTCTCAATTTCAAGAAGATTTGCCAATCGGCACACAAGTTATACGACCTGATTTAATTGAAACTTCTGCTCTAGATTTTCCTCAATACATACGCATACGCATTTATTATCCGCTTGGGCAGCAAATCGAAATCGCATACGTCACGATACGAGATTTAGTAGCAAATGATGGAGAGTATTTAGATACAGTTCGTGATCCTGTATGCCCTACTCCCGCACCAGCTTCATCGCCAACCTATGTCACTGGAATTTTACCGGCAGTATCTGGCACAAACAATCTACTAGGGACACCTGTTTCTACTAATCGCGGGACACAAGTTGCAGTATCAAATCAACCTCCTCCCAATGATGCCCGAAATGATCGTCTTTACGCGTTAAGTTTAGTCGATTTTCTGAATCTAGATTCAGGTCTTGTTGAAGAAAGTGACGAACTGGTCAACTTTGTCAGGTCAAACCTTTTAACTGATGGAAGTGGCAATCCAATTCTCCAAGCCGGCGATTACGTATTCATCAATTCATTCGCCGGACCAAATACCGATTATCACGGTCTTATCGTCGTGGGCTGGCAAAGTCCACAAAATTGTTCGGTCATCGTTGATCAAGCTACGCCAGCTTTGAATCCTAATCAATTATATGCTTCATACAGTGAAGCGTTTGCCAATCCCAATGTGCCTAGAAACTCTGACGGTAACGCTATCGTTGTGCCCTATGTCGCTGATTTCACAACCGCTCAATCGCCCATTCCTCGCCCTTTTTACTGCACGAGATACTTTGAACCCGGTAAATTGGGGTTTGCTCCACACGACTGGTGGTTTTTCCATTTACCCAACCAAATCACACTGCCCTATTCGTCGATTTATACAAATCCGAGTTGGCAGTGGTCAAATTAGCGAGGAAGGTATCGCAATGAAACATGTTATGTTTGCCATATTCGTTTTTGTATCATTGTCTTTCAATATAAATTCAATCACTGCACAAGAGTCCGTTGAAATGATTGGCGTGACCGATCTATCGTGGAACGCCGATGGTACGATTTTAGCGGTTGCTGGATTTACAAGTGAAAAAGGCATCATTCAGCTTTTTGACGCGAATGGACAATTCTTACGCGAATGGGATGCTATAGCCGATACCATCACCTTGAGTCCACTAGGTGATAAACTCGCCTCTACCATGGCTGGGGGAGCTTATGCCATCTGGGATACGAACACAGGCGAAATTATGACTTACTTCACTTGGTCAACCATGCCTTCAACTTCTACAACCAACGATCTATCCATTTATTGGACATCAGACGGTGAAAACGTCATTGTTATTGGGGGCTTTTTCGCTGAAATGCACAATGCGCAAACAGGTGAACTTGTCTCAACCTATGGCAATTCTTCTACTGACGATCTTGTTCCACGAGACCAGATTGGATATACAGCATGGGATATAGACCGTAATCAAATTTCTATTTCAAAGGCTGATTATTCTATTGAAGTCTGGGATGCTATAACCGGAGAGCAAATTTCCGAATATCAACATAGTTCTTTTGTAGTAGAGTTGGGATTAAATGCTAATGGTACACAATTGGCATTTGCTAGTGATGATCTTACACTATACATTTTGGATATACAGGCATTGAGTATCGTAAACACTTTGACAGGTCTAAATGGTCTACCCCGTAATATAGAATGGAGTCCAGATAGTACTTTAATAGCTATTTCAAACGCAGTGTCAAGACCTATTGACATTTGGGGCGTAGAGATGGGGCAAATTCTCGAAACTTTTGTCGTTGCAGATAACGCTTTCGTTACCAGCCTCAATTTCACTCCATTTGGAGGACAGCTAGTTTTTGGGGCTTATGCGCGTGGCGATGTTCTGCAAATAGTCGAAACGACGATCCCATTCGATCAAATTGGCGGCGCACAGCTTTTCGTTCCTGCTCCGTCACTCGAACGCCTGCAAACCATCGCGGAGTCGTGCGGCGCAATGTCCCTACTCGAACAGTCCATCGGCGGCGACATCACCGACGCGGCATTGCCGAGCATTATCACGCAATTACAAGCCGCGACCGCCGACCAAATTCCGCCCGCGTGTGCCGCCGACCTCATCGCCATTGCCGAAGCGATACAAAGTCAGTAACCTAAAACTTGATGACGTTTACGATCACCCATGCCGCGACAAGCAACCTGGGCGCGAGTTCACCGTTTAATGGCATTCAGCAGTGCGCGACGATCAGCGTGACGATTACGGATAATGATCCGCCGCCGCCGACAGTGACGAGAACCGCGACGCGCACCAGTACCCGCACGGCGACACGGACTGCGACACGGACGGCGACGCCGACTCCAACCGCAACCCAAGACGGCGGCATTTGTGTCGGCGGCGGCGGTAGCCTGAGCGGCGATGTCGGGTTGGATAACGGAACGGGGACGCCGTGTCCGGTGCAGCAGACGCAGACGGCAGTTGCATTGACGGCGACAGCAACGCCTACTTTCTACTTATGTCGTGTTCGTCCAAATCCGGGTATTACCATTAATGGTTACGCCACAGCGGAAGCTGCTGTAAGCAACCTGAACATACCGTCTCCGTCGGCTTTCTTCTCTCAAACAGATGTGCTTCGCGTTGATAGACGGGCAAGTCTGTATGAAAATGTCGTGCGCGTTGAGTCCGAGTCAAATCCCGGTGTATGGTACTGGATCGACTCTGGGGCTGGCATTACCGCGATTGCGCGCCAGCCAGTATACGATTGTCCATGAATTGGGACATCTGTTTGACTACCGAACGAATTATGGGCTAAGTGACCCAATCAACGACGGCGCTTTTCTGCTGACGGATTGCAGTGGAGACCGTGTGATGGTAGGTGCCTTTACGCGGGGCAGACGCGGATGGGGCACAGGTCCTCAGGAATACATGAATGGAGGTGCAGTGGCACCTTTAATCACTGATTTTCAACAAAATCCTGCAAATACAGCGATTGAAGCCGCCGCCGACTCCTTCCTGAACTGGGTGTACCGCTTCAACGGCAGCGGTGGGGCAACCGCCGTTGATTCGTGCTTGTTAACGCCGCGACCTCCTTACAACCAATGGTCTGGTTTGGGCTACTTGAACTTGGAGTGGAGCACTGCTCCAGCACCAGCATTTATTGGAAACAGCCAAGGTGCAGCAGGTACCCCCGATCCTCGTCTTCCCGGCGATCGTAGGTATTTCGATGTCGATCCGCGAATCCGCAACCTCTTTACGCAGTACAGTTGGTAATGAGATAAAGGAGGAACCTATCATGAGTTGGCTGAAACCAAGACGTATCTTTTTGACTGCCCTTAGCATTCTAATCCTTGCATCGAATATTGAGCGGGTTATGACGCAAAATGGGTTTCCCTTTTTCGTGCCGCCACAATGGAGTCACGATGGCAGCCGCATTGCTATCGTGGAAGGAACGACGATTGTTATTTACGATGCAAATTCAGAGACGATGCTTTATCGCTTGGAAGGTCACACCGATACGATATTGGACGTGGCTTGGAGTCCACTTGATTTCCGTCTCGCCAGCGCCAGTGGTGACCAAACTGTAAAGGTATGGGACAGCGATACTAGAACTCTACTGCATACCTTAACGGGGCATGACGAACCTGTGACCCAAGTTATTTGGTCGCCAGATAGTAGGCGGTTAATCAGTTCAGGTATCGAAAGTGAGACAAGTTTGTTTATGTGGAACGCAGAAACAGGCATAATAGAATTGGAAACTAACGCTGGAACTATCGTTGAGGCTGCGTTTAATCGCAACGAAGATAGGGTCGCGGCGTCCTATTCTTTATGGCTGGTTTTGCTAGACGGGGCAACACTTCAACCCATTACTCAACAGCCGCCTGCTATGTGCTGCTCCAATCGAATGGAGTCACTTGCATGGAGTTTTGACGGTAGTCAGATTGTTACCGGCAGCATCAACGGCTTAATCACCGTCTGGGAAGCGGCAGCACTCACACAAATCAGCCAATTTCCTGCGAATACCTTTTATGACCAAGACGGCTATGGCATTCCTGATTTAAGCCTTTCTTGGGTGCGCGATGTCGCTTTTAGCGTGGATGGGATTATCGAAGCCGTGAGCGGTGACGGTACGGTAGGTCGGTGGGATACTCAAGGTAATCTCCTAGAAGAAACACAAATTGGACAACTTGAAACCGCCTCATGGAGTCCCTATGGCGCACGGTTGGCGGTGCAGAGCGGAGCAAGTTCAGCTTCAATATCCACAGAAAGCGAACGACGAGCAGATATGGACGGGATGTTGCAAGTCGTAACACCGTTCGCATCTTCTGAACGTCTCCAATTTATCGCGGCAGCGTGCGGCGCGGATCAGCTCATCGGGCAAACGATTACCGATGCGACGCTGTCCGCTGTCATCGCGCAGCTTGAATCTGCAACCGCAGACCAAATCCCGCCTGCGTGCGCGGCTGACCTGATCGCCATTGCTGAAGCGATCCAAAGTCAGTAGCCGAAGGCTCGATGACGTTCGCAATTACCCATGCCACGACAAGCCCCCTGGTCGCGAGTTCGCTGTTCAATGGCATTCAGCAGTGCCAGACGATCAGCGTGACGATTACGGATAATGATCCGCCGCCGCCGACAGTGACGAGAACCGCGACGCGCACAAGTACCCGCACGGCAACCAGAACCGCGACGCCGACTGCGACGCCGACGGCTACCCCAACCG